>Ga0105237_10003418_pt1 | contig 18877 bp, 18 predicted proteins | sample KBSC24metaG_FD_81520 | JGI IMG/M metagenome (GOLD analysis project Ga0105237, IMG submission 81520) | Corn rhizosphere microbial communities from Kellogg Biological Station, Michigan, USA - KBS C2-4 metaG | ecosystem: Host-associated > Plants > Roots > Rhizosphere > Soil | place: Michigan, USA... | reverse complement strand
GACGCTGGTGCGCCGGGGCAACGACTATGCCGAGGCCGCAGCGGATTCCGGCCGCGGCTTCGACGAGCTGACGCGGGCCCTGCCGACGTACCGCAGCGTGCTGGCCGAGTACGCGCACCCCGCCGCACTTCCCGAGCTTGCCGCGGTCCGAGATCGCTTGCGCGGCTGGCGGTTCTACGACGGGTTCCGGGTGGACGCCGCCGCACCGGCGCGCAGGCCCCAGGTCGGCACCCGCACCCCTGTGCTGTCCGACGACGGCGGTGACCTCGCCGCCGCCGTGCAGACCATCGTCGAGGCCGGCTTCGACGATCTGCCCCGCGCCGTCGCCGACGCCTTCGACGGCGCGACGGTGTCGGTGGCGGTGCACGACGGCCTCTTCGAGCTGCAGCTCCACCAACGAGGCATGTTGCGGCCACTGCGCGCAGCCGAATTATCCGACGGCACACTACGATTCCTGTTGTGGGGTGCCGCCTTGTTGAGCCCCCGGCCTCCCTCTCTCATGGTGCTCAACGAACCGGAGACGTCGCTGCATCCCGAATTGGTGGCGCCGTTGGCGGGGATGATCCGGTCGGCAGCGCGAGGCACCCAAGTCGTCGTGGTCACGCACTCGGCCGCGATGCGCGGTCATCTCGGGGCCGACGACGCGAGCAGCGAGATCGAGCTCTACAAGGAGTGGGGCGAGACCCGCATCACCGGACAAACCCAGCTAACCGCGCCGCCGTGGGACTGGGGCAAGAGATGAGCGCTGGGCATCAAGCGATAGTTCACACGCTCTTGGTCGGCCGCAGTGCGCGGGTGAAGATGACGTTCACCCGTCGCATCGCGACGCTGTATGGCCACCACGCGAGCCGCTTGAACGCGTACAACGCGCGGATGTCCGTCGAGGTGTAGACGAGGTAGCGGTTGCGCGCCACGCCGCGAAGGATCTTGTCCGCCACCAGTTCCGGCGAGACGGCGTGGCCGCTGAACCGGTCAACCCACTTGCGCACCTGCGGGTGTTCGCGGTCCACGCCCGCGATCTCGACGGTCTGCACCAAGGGCGTCTTCACCGCGCCGGGCACCACGACGGACACCCCGATGTGGTGCCTGGCCAGGTCGAAGCGCAGCACCTCTGACAGGCCCCTCAGCCCGTACTTGCTCGCGCTGTACGCGGCGTGCCACGGCAGGGCGACCAGCCCGGCCGCCGACGAGACGTTGACGAGATGCCCGCCGCGGCCCGCGGCGACCATCGGCGGGACGAACGTCTCGATGACGTGGATGGGTCCCATCAGGTTGATGGACACCATCGACTCCCAGTGCCGGTGGGTGAGATGGCTGACGGTCCCCCACGCCGAGACGCCCGCGATGTTCATCACCACGTCCATCGCCTCGTGCGCACCATGGATGTCCGCCGCGAACGCGGCGACCTCGTCGTAGTTCGAGATGTCCAGCGCTCGGTGCGCGGACACCGTGGCACCCAGCGCTCGCGCGTCGGCGACCGTCTCGGCGAGGCCCTCGGCGTTGCGGTCGGTGAGGAACAGCTCGGCGCCCTCCGCGGCCAGCTTCAGCGCCGTCGCGCGGCCGATGCCGCTGGCCGCCCCGGTCAGAAAGCACCGCTTACCCGCGAAGGTGTCTGCCATGGCGCTGACGATACCGGCGGTATTGGCATCGCCAGTGCCAGTCAGGCCTGGACGGCCGCGACGTCGGCAGGCGGCCTGCCGATCACCCGCTCGGTGTCGCCGATCGGCGTCTCGAGCAGGCCGGTGCGGATCGCCTCGCCGAGCCCGGTGAGCACGCCGGCGACTTCCGCGGGCACGCCCGACGCGGTCAATGCGCCGAGGTACTGCTCGTCGTCGACGTGCACCACCTCGACGGGTGCACCGCGTCGCTCGGCGAGCACGGCCGCGATGGCGTCGTCGTCGACCAGCCTGGGCCCGCCGATCTCGTAGACGGCGTTGTCGTGACCGTCGCCGACGAGCACGGCGGCGGCCGCGGCGGCGCAGTCGTCACGGGACACCGGCGCGTGCTTGCCCGCACCGTGGTTGGTGACCAGACGTCCCGTCGACACGGCCTGCGCCCAAGAGCCCACGTTGTTCTCGAAGTACAGCGCGTTGCGCAGGATGGTCCACGACGGTCCGGCCGTGCGCAGGGCCTCTTCGGTCGCGGCGTGACCGTCCGACAGCGGCCGGAGCCGTGCGGAAAAGTCACTTCCTGCGTTGGGCAGTGACGTGTAGACGATGCGCTTCACACCGGCTCCGGCGGCGGCCGCGACGGCTACCAGTTGTTGGGCGGTTCGGCGTTCGAGCGCGTCGGTCGAGACCAGGAGCAACACGTCGATGCCCGCGAAGCCCTCGGCAAGGGAGTCGGGCCGGTCGAAGTCCGCCGCCCGCACGGTGACGCCCGCATCGGCGAAGTCCACCAACGCATCTGGCGAGCGGCTGAACAGGACGAGGTCACCGGCCGGGTGCGCCTTCAGCACGTACTCGGCGGTGCGACGTCCGAGCGCTCCTGACGCGCCGGTGATTCCGATGGTGGTCATGTCCGTCCTTCTATGTGATGGTTACTAATAGATACTGACCCCATCCTCGAGAACTAGGAGTAGCCGTGCAAGAAGGCACTTTCACGTCACTCGGTGACTGTGCGGTAACCGACCCTTGGAACGACCTCTCCGAATTGCTCGCCGCTGGCGATAGGAGCGCGCTGACGGAGCCGTGTCCCGTGCGCGACGTGCTCGACCGCATCGGCGACAAGTGGTCGGTGCTCGTCATCGCCCTGCTTGGCGACGGTCCGATGCGGTTCATGGAGCTCAAGCGCGCGATTAGGCTGGTCTCTCAGCGCATGCTCACTCAGACGGTGCGCGCGCTGGAACGGGATGGATTGGTGACCCGCACGGTGCATCCGGTCGTGCCACCGCGAGTCGACTACGAACTCACCGACGTCGGCAGGGGACTTCAGGGGATTCTGGCGCAGCTCGCGCACTGGTCGTTCGCGCACCGCGACGACGTTGCGGCGGCTCGTGCGCGCTACGACCGGCTAGTCGACGCGGAGGTCTGAGCCGCCCCACAGTCCGTACAGCCACAGCCGCTCCACGATCTCGATGGCGCGGGCGGGATCTTCACCGCGTCCGACGAACGCGCTGTCCTGTGTCAGCGTCATCTCCGTCGTCGCCGCCAGCGACCGGACCAGGGCGGGTACGTCCGGTGAGATCGGCCGGGCATCGACGTCCTGCTCGACGAGGCGAATGATCTTGTCGATGATGCCGTCGGCGAAATCGTCCATCATCTCGCGGATCTGCGCATCGGTGTTCCGCGCGACTGCGCACGCATGCATGATCGGGTCGTTCGTGGCGTACACCGCAGCGGCCGCGCCCACCATGCGCTTGGCGCACTCCGACGGCGTCTCGCCCGGTTGGCGGGGCGCGAAGTGGTGGGTGATCCTGTCGAGCAGTTCACCCGCTTCGGCGAGGATCACGGCCAGCACCGCGTACTTGGAGTCGAAGTAGAAGTAGAAGCCGGACCGGGCCACTCCCGCACGCTCACTGATGGTGCTGACGGACAGATCGGCGAACGACCGCTCCTCGAGCAACTCGCGGACCGCGGTGACGATGGCCTCACGCTGACGGTCGCCGCGGCTGCGGCGGACCGGTATCGGTTCGGCTGTCATGGCTGTAGACGATCGCATCCACGGCACGCCAGATCAAAACTTGACATGCGTCAAGTGTGCCCTACAGGATGGAATCTCACGTGAGTTCGACCACAGCCAGTTCGAGCGTCAGGAGCGTTGGATGCCCACGATCAGCACGAAGGACTACCTGCTGGACCAGGCGAGGCGCCGCGCGATCCCGACCTTGAACAACTTGCCGGGCATGGGAGTGATCGAGAAGCGGCTGCGGGACCGCGAGTGGAAGCAGTTCGCACTTGCCGAGCCACCGCCGGGCAGCAACCTCAAACCGGTGATGGGCGATTCGGGCCTGCCCGTGTTGGGCCACATGATCGAGATGTTCCGCGGCGGCCCGGAATACGTCCTCGAGGTCTACGCGAAGTACGGCCCGATCCACTACGCATACTCGCCTGCGCTACCCGCGGTGCTCGCGCTGGGCCCCGACGCCACCCAGGCGGTCTTCTCCAACCGCAACAAGGAGTACTCGCAGAAGGGCTGGAACCCGGTGATCGGCCCGTTCTTCAACCGGGGCTTGATGCTGCTGGACTTCGACGAGCACATGCACCACCGCCGGATCATGCAGGAGGCATTCGTCCGCACCCGGCTGGCGGGTTACGTCGAGCACATCGACCGCGTGGCATCGAAAGTCCTTGCCAACGACTGGGTTCCGAACGATCCGCGGTTCCTGTTCTACCCCGCGACGAAGGAACTGACGCTCGACATCGCCTCGATGGTGTTCATGGGTCACGAACCGGGCACCGACCACGACCTGGTAACGAAGGTGAACAACGCCTTCACCACGACCACGCGGGCGGGTGGCGCGATCATCCGTACGGGGGTACCGCCGTTCAAGTGGTGGCGGGGCCTGAAGGAACGCAGAGTGCTCGAGGACTACTTCGCCGCGCGGGTCAAGGAACGCCGCACGGCCGAGGGCACCGACATGCTCACGGTGCTGTGTCACACCGAAGACGAGGACGGCAACAGCTTCTCCGACGAGGACATCGTCAACCACATGATCTTCGTGATGATGGCTGCGCACGACACGTCGACGTCGACGCTCACCACGATGGCCTACCACCTCGCCGCGAACGCGGAATGGCAGGAGCGCTGCCGGGACGAGTCGGACAGGCTCGGCGACGGCCCGCTCGACATCGACGCGCTGGAGAAACTGGAGGCGCTGGATCTGGTGATGAATGAGGCGTTGCGGTTGGTGACACCGCTGCCGATGAACATCCGCCAGACCGTCCGCGACACCGATTTGCTTGGCCACTACTTGCCGGCGGGCACCAACGTGGTGACGTGGCCGTCGATGAACCACCACCTGCCGGAGCTGTGGACCGACCCGGAGAAGTTCGACCCCGACCGCTTCGCCGAGCCGCGCAGCGAGCACAAGCAGCACCGCTACGCCTTCGCCCCGTTCGGCGGCGGCCCGCACAAGTGCATCGGCATGGTGTTCGGACAGCTCGAGGTCAAGACCGTCATGCACCGGTTGCTGCGCAAGTACCGGCTGGAATTGATCCACCCCAACTACAAGCCGCGGCTGGACTACGGCGGCATGCCGGTGCCGATGGACGGCATGCCGATCGTGCTGCGTCCGTTGCGCTGATCCGCAGGCGCCCCAGGGGTCAGGCGGCGCTCAGCCGATTCGCGCACGCGATGACGGCTCGCAGCGCCGACTGCGTGGCGTCCGGCGCCCATCCCATCGCCCATTCGTCGTGCGCGCCATCGGTGCCGCGGATGAACGTCGCGATGCCGTCGTCGCCCTTGAGCTGGTGGAACTTCAGCATCTCGACGGCGACGCCACGGTCGTAGAGCATGGCGGTCAGTGCGGCGAGTGGCCCGGTGGCCGCGGCCGTCGAGGTGCTGATCCGGTCACCGATGGCGATCGTGGCCCGATAGGTGCGCGCATGCGGCCCCGATCGGGTGGAGGCGTCGGTGCACTCCCAGTTCCCCAGCCGCAGCGGACCGACCGCCGGGGCGTAGGTCGCCTCGAAGGCGTCGGGAGACATCGCCCGTGACTCTTCGCGCAGACCGCGCGGCAGCGGTGCGTCGAATCGCGCCGCGAAGGAGGATGTCGTGCTGCATTTCGATTGTGTCGGAGAGGGAAACATGTGCCGGTCTTCTCTTGCCAGAGGAATCGACCGACGGTGTAGCAACGACCCACAGCGAGGGGTCGGTCTGGATCAGACCCCGCTGCGGGTTGCTACTACGAGTCGCTTCGGCACGGACGCCACGCTAGCGCTTGGCGCAGTAGACGCGCAACCGACTTGTTCGAGGCGAGCCCGCCCGACGGCACCGGCACGGTTTGGCCTGCGCGATTTGTCAGTCATTTCGAACACGAGAGCGTCAAACTCACCGACTTTCAGTGCTTCGGATCTGTTCGAACGACGATCGACCCCAACCAACAACCCACTGCGTCCGTCGGGGGCAACGGGTCGGGAAAGACCGCGCCGTTGACCAAGCCGACTCCGACCACGCCTGGCTTGAGGGGCGCGGCTAGTTCACGACGGCCAGCGACGACCATCGGGCGGCAAAACTAGCGGTCGAACGCGACGTCCTCGCCACAAGTGAATTCTTGCCTGCTAAATTCTTTGATTTATTGATTGCAGGACTGAAGAACTTGTCAGGGGGTCGGATGGCGGTGTCGCTGGACGCTCTGAAAGTGGAGTTCTTCAGGGCACTGGCTCATCCTGCGCGGATCCGGATCCTGGAATTGCTGGTTGCCGGAGACCTGTCTGTCACGGAGTTGTTGCCAACCGTGGCCTTGGAGGCATCAAACCTCTCCCAGCAGCTCGGGGTGCTGCGCAGGGCTGGAATCGTGCGTGGGCGCCGGCACGGCAATTCGGTCACCTACTCCATCGCCTCCACCCATATCGTCGAGCTGCTGGCGGTGTCGCGCACAGCGGCCTCGGGGCTGGTGCACGAACAGGCTGGCGCCCTTGAAGTTTCGGCGGTCGACACATGAGGGGCTGGATCGCCAAGATCGCCCGCGTGGGCCGCGTCACGGAGGCAGCCGGGGACCTGCCACAGGCCGTCGCCGATGCCCCCACCGGGGTGCTGGGGACGCTGCAGGTGCGCCACGTCGACGCCGGCTCCTGCAACGGCTGCGAGGTGGAGATCTCCGGTGCGTTCGGACCCGTCTATGACGCGGAACGCTTCGGCGCACGTCTGGTCGCCTCTCCGCGACACGCCGATGCGCTGCTGGTGACCGGCGTCGTGACCCGCAACATGGCTCAACCGTTGCGCAACACCCTTGAGGCGACACCCGCACCTCGGGTGGTGATCGCCTGCGGTGACTGCGCACTGAACCGCGGGGTATTCGCCAACGCCTACGGGGTGCTCGGCGCCGTCGGGGACGTAGTACCCGTCGACGTCGAAATCCCGGGCTGCCCGCCGACGCCCACCCAAATAGTGGCCGCGCTGCGTTCGGTCACCCAGCGATGACCCTCACCACCGACGCGACACCCGAAGCCGAGCAGGTCATCGCGCGACACAACGGTGTCGGTCCGGCTGTGGCAGGGCTTACGACGTCGGCGGTGGGTGTCGCGGGGGTGTGGATCGGACTGGCCGGGGTGCTCGGGGCGCCGCGTGCGGTCCAGATCGACTGGTTGGTTCCACTCATCGGCGTGGCACTGCAACTGGACCCCCTCGGCGGCTTCTTCATCGCGTTGACCGGGGCGGTCGCGGTCCCGGTCGGGGTGTACGCAATCGGGTACGCCCGCCGCGAGCACCTGGGCGTCGTCCCGCTGTCGGTGCTGCCGCTCTTCGTAGCGGCGATGCTGCTGGTGCCAGCAGCGGCGTCGGTGTCCACCTTTCTGTTGGCATGGGAACTGATGGCGGCCGCGTCGCTGATCCTGGTGGCTGCACAGCACACCCGGCCCGCGGTCGGCTCGGCGGCGGTTTTCTACGCGGTGATGACCCAGCTCGGGTTCGTCGCGATCCTGCTCGGCCTGATGGTGCTGTCCGCAGCCGGTGGCGCCGACCGTTTCGCCGACCTTTCAGCGGTGACTCCGGGTGCCCGCACGGCGGTGTTCGTCCTGACGCTGGCTGGCTTCGGCTCCAAGGCCGGGCTGCTGCCGCTGCACGCCTGGTTGCCGCGCGCGCACCCCGAAGCGCCCAGCCCGGTGTCGGCGTTGATGAGCGCAGCGATGGTCAACCTCGGCATCTACGGCATCATCCGTATCGACCTGCAACTGCTCGGGCCTGGACCCCGCTGGTGGGGTGTGACCCTGTTGGCGATCGGCGCGGTATCCGCGGTCTACGGGGTGCTGCAGGCCTCGGTAGCCACCGACCTCAAGCGGCTGCTGGCGTACTCCACCGTGGAGAACATGGGGCTGATCGCCGTCGCGCTGGGCGCCGCCACCCTGCTCGCGGCTTCCGGCGCCGCATCGGCGGCCACCGTGGCGATGGCGGCAGCGCTACTGCATCTGACGGGCCATGCCGCGTTCAAGTGCCTCGGATTCCTCGCTGCGGGGTCGGTACTGGCCACCACCGGGCTGCGCGATCTGGACCGCCTTGGCGGTCTGGCCCGCCGCATGCCGGCCACCACCATCCTGTTCGGGGTGGCCGCCCTTGGCGCCTCCGGTCTGCCGCTGGGCGCGGGGTTCGTCGGCGAGTGGCTGCTCGTGCAATCCCTCATCCACGCCACCCCCCACCACACCACTGCGCTGGCGCTGGCCACCCCCCTCGCGGTTGGCGCCGTGGCGCTGACCACCGGACTCGGGGTGGCGGCCATGGTGAAGGCGTTCGGCATCGGGTTCCTGGCCCGGCCACGCTCCGATGCCGCCGCAGAGGCCCGCGAAGCCCCGACCAGCATGCTCACCGGCATGGCGGCTGCCGCCACCGCCTGTGTCGTGCTCGCGGTCGCGCCGATCGTGCTGGCCACACCGCTGCGTCGGGTCCTGGCCGTGGTCCCGGCCTCCGCTGGTGCCGACCCTTCAGGGCTGGGCACCGTCCTGCACCTTCCCGGGCTGGCAGGGTCCATGGCTCCCGGGCTGCTCGCCGTGTTCCTCGTCGTCGCAGTGCTGGCCGCCGTGGTCGCGTCCCGGTGGGGATCGCGGCGACGGCCTACGCCGGCAATGTTGCCGTTGTGGGCGTGCGGCGCCGACGATCTCACTGCCCGGATGCAGTACACAGCCACCTCATTCGGCGAGCCGTTACAAAGGGTGTTCGACGACGTGCTGCGCCCGGAAACCGACGTCGAGGTCACCGCGTTCGAGGAGTCGCAATACCTCGTCGCGAAGGTCGCGTACCGCGCCCGGATCAGCGACGTCCTTCAGGACCTGCTCTACACGCCGGTCGTCCAGGCAGTCACGTTCTGCGCCAACGGTATTCGCCGTGCCCACACCGGCAGCGTCCACCTCTATCTCACCTACGGCGCGCTCGGCGTCCTGATCGTCCTGCTGGTCGCGCGATGAACCTGATGTCATATCTCGCCGGCGCTGCACAAATCACCGGCGTCGCACTGGGCGCACCTTTGGTGATCGGGGTAACGCGCCAGGTACGGACGCGGCTAGAGGGCCGGGTCGGCGGCGGAGTGGCCCAGCCGTGGCGCGATCTACGCAAACAGCTCCGTAAGCAGCAGATCACCCCTCACGGCACCACCGCGATCTTCACGGCGGCACCGCCCGTTCTGGCCGGCACCACCCTACTCATCATCGCCGTCGCGCCACTCGTCGCGACCGGCTCACCGCTGGACCCGGTCGCCGACCTGTTCGCCGTTGTCGGCCTGCTGTTCTTGGGCACCGTCGCGCTGACCTTGGCCGGCATCGACACCGGGACATCGTTCGGCGGAATGGGCGCGAGCCGCGAAATCACCATCGCGGCCCTGGTCGAACCCACCATCCTGCTCGCGGTGTTCGCGCTATCCATCCCGACCGGCTCGTCCAACCTCGGCGCCATCGTGGCCCACACAATCGACAACCCCGCGCAAGCAGTCTCGCTGCCCGGGGTGCTGGCCTTCGTGGCGCTGGTAGTGGTGATCGTCGCCGAAACGGGCCGACTTCCCGTCGACAACCCCGCCACGCACCTCGAGTTGACGATGGTGCACGAGGCGATGGTCCTCGAATACGCCGGCCCGCGTCTGGCAATGGTCGAATGGGCCTCCGGGATGCGCCTGACGGTGCTGCTCGCGCTGCTCGGGAACTTGTTCTTCCCGTGGGGCATCGCCGGCCCGGATCCGAGCGCCATGGACGTCGCGATCGGAATCGTAGCCATCGCAGCGAAAGTCGCGGTCCTGGCGGTCCTGCTCGCCGGCGGTGAAGTGTTCCTGGCCAAGCTGCGACTGTTCCGGGTGCCCGAACTACTCGCCGGGTCGTTCCTGCTCGCGCTGCTGGCGGTCACCGCCGCCAACTTCTTCACGACGCGAGCATGAGGGCAATGCCGTGACAGACACCTTCGTCGCCAACACGATCGACCTAGCCGCGGGCGCCCTGGTCCTGGCCGCCGTCCTCATCGTGTGGCGTCGCGACTTGCGCTCCATCATCCGACTGCTCGCCTGGCAGGGTGCCGCGCTGGCCGCGATCCCCATCATCCGGGGCGTTCACGAATACGACGCCACGCTGATCGTCGTCGGCGCCGCCATCGCCATTCTGCGCGCGGTGCTGCTGCCGCGGCTATTGATCCGCGCCCTCGGGGCAGAGCAACACGGACAACGCGAGGCCACCCCGCTGGTGAACACGACCGCTTCCCTACTGATTGCGGCGCTGCTGACGGTGACAGCGTTCGCCGTCACCCGCCCGGTGGTCAACCTGGAGCCCGGACCGGGCACCGGCGCTGTCCCCGCTGCGTTCGCCGTGGTACTGATCGCGCTGTTCGTGATGGCCACCCGCCGCCACGCCATCTCCCAGGCAGCCGGATTCCTCATGCTGGACAACGGGATCGCCGCTACCGCGTTCCTGCTGACCGCCGGGGTGCCGCTGATCGTGGAATTCGGCGCATCCCTGGACGTGCTCTTCGCGGTCATCGTGATCGGAGTCCTCACCGGCCGGATGCGTAGCAAATTCGGGGGCGCCGACCTCGACGCGCTCCAGGAGCTGCACGACTGATGACGCTGCTGCTGCTCGCACCGATCCTGGTGCCGCTTGGCGCCGCGGCGATCACTGCTGCGGCAGGCTGGCGGCGCTGGACTGCCACCCTCACCATGCTGGGCGCGCTGACCATCCTGGGCTGCGGGGTCGCGCTGGCACTCCGGATCGGGTCGGTCCCGCATGTGTTGGCGGGCGGACTGCTGCGGGCCGACGCCTTGTCGGTGGTGATGCTGATCGTCATCGGCGCGGTCGGCACGCTGAGCACCGTGGCCGGAATCGGCTACATCGACGCAGAACTCGACCACGGCCACACCGACCCCGCAGGCGCCCGCCTTTACGGCACGCTCACTCCTGCGTTCATGGCTGCGATGGTGGTGGCCGTGTCGGCCAACAACATTGGTGTCATCTGGGTTGCGATCGAGGCGACCACCGTGATCACCGCGTTTCTGGTCGGGCACCGCCGCACCCGAACCGCGCTCGAAGCCACCTGGAAGTACGTGATCATCTGCTCGGTGGGGATCGCGATGGCGTTTCTGGGCACGATCCTCCTCTATTTCGCGGCGCGGCACGCCGGCGCCGACAGCGGCCAGGCGCTGGACCTCGACGTCCTCATCGCCCACGCCAGCGGCCTGGATCTCGGCGTCACCCGCCTCGCGGGTGGGCTGCTGCTGATCGGCTACGGGGCCAAGGTCGGGCTGGTCCCGTTCCATACCTGGCTGGCCGACGCACACAGCCAGGCACCGGCCCCGGTATCTGCCTTGATGAGCGGTGTGCTGCTCTCGGTCGCCTTCTCGGTGCTGCTGCGGATCAAACCGATCATCGACACCGCAGTCGGAACGGAGTTTCTGCGCTGGGGTTTGCTCACGGTCGGGCTGGCCACCGTCGCCGTCGCGGCGCTGCTGCTGACAGTGGCCACCGACCTGAAACGGATGCTGGCCTACTCGTCGATGGAGAACATGGGACTGATCGCGATCGCCACCGCGGCCGGCACCAAACTGGCGATCGCCGCTCTGTTGCTGCACGTCCTTGCCCATGGGATCGGCAAGACGGTGTTGTTCCTGGCGAGCGGGCAACTGCAGGCCGCGCACGATTCCACCGCCATCCCCGACATCACCGGCGTCATCCGACGCTCCCGTCTGATCGGTGGGTCGTTCGCGATCGGCATGCTGGTGCTGCTCGGGTTGCCGCCGTTCGCGATGTTCGCAAGCGAACTATCCATCGCGCGGGCAATGGCCGATGCCGGCCTGACTTGGCCGCTGGCGGCCGTTCTGCTGCTGATCGTGATCGCGTTCGCCGCGCTGGTCCGCAACTCGGGACAGATGCTGCTCGGCGAACCCGCAGCCGGGTCACCGTCCATCGCGGTGCCGGCGACCGTCGCCAGCGCCTTGCTGATCGGCGTGGCGGCGAGCTTCGCGCTCGGTATCACCGCCGGTCCGCTGACAGAGCTGTTCCACACCGCCGCCGCCCAACTCGAGGTGCCACGGTGAGCGCGCAGCGCAGCAGGCGGACGGTCAGCGCCGACGAACACCCCGCCGTGACGCAGGAATTGCTCGCAGCCGGATACCGGCTGGCACTGGTCGCCGCCCATGACGACGGTGACGCGGTCCGGATAGTGTCACTGTTCCTCGCCGGGATGCCCGACCGGCGCGTGGAACTCACCCTCATCGTGCCGACCGACAACTTGGTACTGCACTCGCTGGCCTCGCTGTCGTTCCCAGCGGGGCGCTTTGAGCGAGAGATGATGGATCTCTACAGGATTGAGCTGATCGGACATCCGCGACCGCGCCGCATGGTGCGCCACGCACATTGGCCCCCACACTGGCATCCGATGCGCGCCGACGCCGGGCCGCCACCCGAGTTCCCGGCCAGCGGGAGCTTCCCGTTTCTCACCGTCGACGGCGACGGCGTCTACGAAATCCCCGTCGGACCGGTCCACGCCGGGCTCATCGAACCCGGGCACTTCCGGTTCTCGGTGGTTGGGGAAACCGTTCTGCGCCTCAAGATCCGGCTCTGGTTCGTCCACCGCGGCATCGAGAAACTGTTCGAGGGCCGCACCGCAAATGGTGGCACCGAGATCGCCGAACGGATCAGCGGGGACACGTCCGTGGGTCACGCCCTGGCGCACTGCCTGGCCGTCGAGGACGCCCTCGGGCTCACCGTTCCCGACGAGGCGCATCGGTTGCGAGCACTCCTGCTCGAACTGGAACGGCTCTACAATCACGCCACCGACCTCGGCGCACTGGCCAATGACGTCGGCTTCGCCCTGGCCAACAGTCACGCCCTACGCATCCGCGAACGTCTCCTGCGGATCAATGACACCGTGACCGGGCACCGCCTGCTACGCAGCGCGATCCAACCCGGCGGGGTACACCTGAGAGCCCTGCCCGACCCCTTCGAACTCGAGGCGATCGCTGTAGACCTGGCCGAGGTTGCCGCACTCACGCTGGGCAACGCCGGGATCTACGACCGGTTCGCCGGCACCGCCATTCTCAGCGCCGAGCACGCGCACGATCTTGGCTGCCTGGGTTACGTCGCCCGCGCCAGCGGTGTAGCCACCGACGCTCGACTTGACCATCCGACCGTCGCCCTGCCGGTCACCGCGATCACTGCGGCGGGCGGGGATGTGCTGTCCCGCTACATCGTGCGCCGCGACGAATTCGCGGCCTCAGTCGCCCTGGCGTGTCACCTCATCGACGCCGCTGACCCTCGTCTGGACTACGTCGGCGCCCCACCACCACCGCCCGGGGTCGCATGCAGCGGCGTCGGGATCGTCGAGGGGTGGCGAGGCACGATCGTCCATCGCGTCGAACTCGACGGCAGCGCCACGATCACCCGGTCCAAGGTCGTCGATCCATCCTGGTTCAACTGGCCCGCATTGCCCGTCGCGATGGCCAACACGATCGTCCCGGACTTCCCCCTGACCAACAAGAGCTTCAACCAGTCCTACGCCGGCAACGACCTCTAACCAGCGCCGACGCTGCGCCCGCCGCCCAGCCAAGCACGCTGGCACAAATTCATGCCCACGAGCAGTAATTATGGCTAGATTGCTAAGGTATGCAAGTAACGATGTCGAGAATCAAGATCGTGCGTGTCGAGGCGAACGCCAGCTCCGTACGACGATACCGGAGGAGAGCCCGTGGTAGAGGCATCGAGACAGCCGCTCTATCGGATGAAGGCCGACTTCTTCAAGACGCTGGGCCACCCCGCCCGCATCCGAGTGCTCGAACTGCTCAGTGAACGCGAGCACGCAGTCTCGGAGATGGTGCCCGAAATCGGGATCGAGCCGGCCAACCTGTCTCAACAGCTATCGATCCTGCGCCGAGCTGGCTTGGTCGTGGCCCGCCGCGACGGGCTGTCGGTGTCCTACGCCCTCACCTCTCCCCGGGTCGCCGACCTGCTAACCACCGCACGGGCCATCCTGACCGGCGTCGTCGCCGGACAAGCCGAAACACTCGAAGACCGACCCGCACCCGAACTGGTCAGCGGCACTACGAACTGACCCTGCTGAAATCTTCGGCGTTCCGCACCCCCACTAGTTGCAGAACTTCTAACATACATAGTTCAGCAGAGAGGGCATTGTGACGATGACTAACAACCCCAGCGCCGAGGCGTCGACGCCGGCCAGGCCCGTCCAGTTGCTCTCCGGCATGGAGGTTGGCGTGATCGGAGTCGCATCCACCGGCAGCCAGCCCTGTGCCGAGTGGACGGCGATGGACGACTATGCCGCGCTGATCTCCGATCGCACCCCGCTGCGTACGGAACGCCTTCCCTTGGCTCAGGGCGATGCCCGCAGCGTGGTGTCCCGGATCACCAATCTGCCCTGGCCCATGGCGGCGGTATTCGTCGTCGGATTGAGCTCCTCGGAGTCGGCGACCGTGCAGCGGCGCGTCGCCGATTACGGTGGGCCGCTTGTGATCACCGAACTCGACCTCATCACCGTGGCCCTGGCTGCCGCAACGATGGGGACCCTGCGAGACTTGAGGATCGCCTCCCGAAAGGGACGCATCGTGGTGACCAATGCCGAACGCGCACCGCGGCTTGGCCCGACCATTCTCGCGGCCTGCGGCGGCTCGGTCACCGGGTGGCGTGAAAGCGATGCCGCGGCCTACCCGCTGTGCCGGGTGATGTTCCACAACGACGTGCTCATCGACCTGGCCGGCACCACGTCCCGCAGTGTCGCACCCGGTCGCATCCTGACGCTGCCATCGACCGGATTCGACTACGGCAGGCTCGTCCTCCCTGGGCTGCTCAGCGCCCTATGCGGCCGAGGCGAAACGCGTCTGACACTGGACACGCTTGCTGGATGCGCACGGGCACTCGCCATGGTCACACCCTCAGGTGGCGTCCTACCCGACCTCGATCAGCGCCTCCTCATTCCGGCCATCACCCGACAAGTGGCCAGAACGCTAGGCCTCCCTCCGCCGGGCAGGCTCCGAAAGTGCTGAGGCCCTGACTCCGTTTGCGCCCTGCCACATCAAAATTCGATCTTTCAAGGAAACCCATGACCGCCTCCACCATCTCCCACCCCGACGCAATCTTCAATACCTCACTCGCTCCCACTACCCACCCCGACATCACCGCCTGGGTTGATCACGTCGCCGCCCTCACCACACCGGACCAGATCGTCTGGTGCGACGGAACAGACGACGAATGGCGCACCTTGACAACGCGTCTCGTCGATAGCGGCACCTTCGTACGACTCCCCCGCAAACCCAACTCGTTCTGGTGCGCCTCAGACCCCGAGGACGTGGCGCGCGTGGAGGACCGCACATTCATCTGCTCGGAAGCTGAGTCCGACGCCGGTCCCACCAACAACTGGATGGACCCCGTTGACATGAAGACGGTGATGACCGAGGAGTACCGCGGTGCCATGGCCGGGCGCACCATGTACATAATCGCCTTCTGCATGGGCCCCCTCGATGCAGCCGAACCCAAATTCGGTGTCCAGATCACCGACTCGGCCTACGTCGCGGTGTCCATGCAGATCATGACCCGCTCGGGAACCGCGGTCTGGGACAGACTCGACGCCGGTACCGACTTCGTACGTTGCCTGCACTCGGTCGGCAAACCCCTCTACCCCGGGCAAGCCGACGTGCCGTGGCCGTGTGACCACACCAAGTACATCGCCCACTTCCCCCAGGACCGCACCATCTGGAGCTATGGGTCGGGCTATGGCGGAAACGCCCTGCTGGGCAAGAAGTGCTACTCGCTGAGGATCGCTTCGACAATGGCCCGCGACGAGGGGTGGCTTGCCGAACACATGCTGATCCTCAAACTCACCTCACCCGAGGGCGTCGTGCACTACATCGCCGCGGCGTTCCCGTCCTCGTGCGGCAAGACCAACCTCGCCATGCTCGAACCCACAATCGCGGGCTGGACCGCGGAAACGATCGGCGACGACATCGCCTGGATGCGATTTGGTGCCGACGGCCGCCTCTACGCCACCAACCCCGAAGCCGGCTTCTTCGGCGTCGCCCCTGGCACCGGCGTGCACACCAACCCGCACGCGATGGCCACCATCGAAGCCGGTAACACGATCTTCACCAACGTCGCCCTAACCGACGACGGCGACGTCTGGTGGGAAGGCCTCACTGATCGCAAACCGCGCCACCTCACCGACTGGAAGCGGCAAGACTGGGCCCCCGAGTCGAGCGAGCCTGCCGCACATCCGAACTCGCGGTACTGCACCCCGATCGCGCAATGCCCCACCGTCGCACCGGAATGGAACGACCCGGCCGGGGTTCCGATCTCGGCGATCTTCTTCGGCGGGCGTCGCGCGAGCACCATCCCATTGGTGACACAGTCGCTGAACTGGCAGCACGGGGTGTTCCTAGCCTCGACGCTGTCATCGGAAACGACGGCCGCAGCGATCGGCCCGGTTGGAGTGGTCCGCCGGGACCCCATGGCGATGCTGCCGTTCCTCGGCTACCACGTCGGCGACTACTTCCAGCACTGGCTCGACATGGGCACCAAGACCCGTCCCGAGCTGCTGCCGAAGATCTTCTACGTCAACTGGTTCCGTCGCGGTGAGGACGGTACCTTCCTGTGGCCCGGATACGGCGAGAACGCCCGCATCTTGAAATGGGCGCTGGAACGCATCGAGGGCACCGCCGAAGCGGTGCGGACGCCGATCGGAGACATCCCGACACCCGACAGCCTGGACCTGAACGGACTGGGAGGCCTCGGCGTGGGAATTGACGCGGTCGCGGCCGCCGTCAAGGTCGACACAGACGCCTCGACTACCGAGACCGCACTGATTGACCGGTGGTACGCCAGAATCGGCGAGCGGCTGCCGCAGGCGTTGCGCGATGAACTGGCCGGCCTCAAATCCCGTCTCGCCGAGGCACAGGCCAGCCACCGGGACTGACCCACCTTTCCCTGGAACCAGCCATACGGCATCCATCCGACCGATGATCCGGCTGCACGGCGGCTCCGACGTCACATCCCGCCGACGATACCTAGAAACATGATTGACTGAAGAGATCAAGAGATAGGGATTTTATGGCTTTGCAACATCAATAGTTGCTAACATTCTGATTCAACATCCTTGCGGCATGCGTGAACCCGCGACACCTTCGGCCAAGGAGGTCGGTTGTCCAGCCCAATCGAACTCGTCGAGCTCCACCGCCTCGTCGAGAATGTGCGGCGCTGCGCGGCTTCCTTGAGCTCGCACTTCGGCGACATCCCCCCGTTACGACGCATCGTCAATGACGCGGACCGGCTGTTCGACGACACCGGCCGCCTCGACGTCGACGCGGGGGAACTCGACTTGGCCCGCGGCGCCGAATCCGAGCAGCACGCCGGTGACAAGATCCAGGTCCCTGACAACCAGTACGACGCCGATTTCTGGGGCGATGCCGATGACGAGGGCATCGGGGGTCAGCACAGCGCCCGGTGAGCCGGTGTCGCATCAAATCAGTTCCGTTGCGACGCCGACGATGTCGTCGATGGCAGGTGTCGGTGAGCACCGCAGGCAGTGCTGGAATGCTCGGTGCCAGACAGGGCACCGCCGGAACAACGCGTTGTGCCGGTCAGGCTGTCGATCGCCTCACCGCCGGACGGGCCCGCCATCCCCGGCCCTCGAACCGGGCGGCATGGTTGTCTGGCTGGTCATCCTCCGGGTTCGCCGACAGCGACGGGGGCATCGGCGAGTAGTTCAACTTGGCCTGCAACGACGCCGTTGAGGATCCCGCGGGCGACGACCAGCAGCTCGGCAACGCGTGGTGAGGTCAACGTGTAGGAAACCGACAGTCCTTCGCGGCGGCCGGCCACCAGGCCTGCGCGGCGCAGCACCGCCAGCTGCTGGGAGCGGTTGGTCGACTCCACCCCGACCATGGGCAGCATCTCTGAGACCGCATGCTCGCGCTCGGCGAGCAGTTCGAGGATGCGGATGCGCGCGGGGGGGGCCAAGGTTTTGAAGAAGTCTGCCTTCATTTGGTAAAGGGGTTGGGTCGACTGCGCCACGACGGCGTCTCCTTAACGTCATCTCAGGCCCGGCTGAACGTCATCTCAGGCCCGGCTGCGCCAGAATGTCCTACTCTACTGCTGGCAAAGCATGGCAAATACGCCGGTTTTGATGCTGCCCCGATGAGTCCCGTGGGAGGGCGCGGCCAACCGGACAGTCAAAGGTCGTCGCCGGCACGACAGAGGTTGATGCGCTTGTTTGGTCAGCGGGAAGTCCCCGACGTGGTGTCGGTCATGGCCACCGGCAATGCGGGGCCGCCCAACCAGGAGAAATCGACGGCCTTGGCACGGCGAAGTGACCGGTGCCCTGGGCGATTTCGGCGCGATGCCAAGCGTCTAGGCGCTAAGTCAGAGACCTACTCCCAAACGCGACCCAAGTCTGCCGAACGATGTCACCGCTGACGATGACCGGCATATTTTGCCCCGCGCACCCCGGCACTCCGAGACAACGGCCGAGTCCGCGGGCGTTGGGCTGTCGTACTACGGCAGCTCGAGGATGGTGGCGTTGGCTTGCCCGCCACCCTCGCACATGGTCTGAAAGCCGAACCGAATGCCGTTGTCGCGCATGCAATAAAGCATCGTGGTCATGATGCGGGCACCCGAGCCGCCCGGTGGATGGCCGAGCGCGATGGCGCCGCCGTTGGGGTTGAGACGCTTGTCGTCGGCGATGTCCTTGATGTTCAGCCCTGATTTGCGCAGCGCTTTCTGCGTGGCCGGAATGGGTGCGCTCAGCATGATGACCGGGT
>Ga0105237_10003417_pt1 | contig 18879 bp, 13 predicted proteins | sample KBSC24metaG_FD_81520 | JGI IMG/M metagenome (GOLD analysis project Ga0105237, IMG submission 81520) | Corn rhizosphere microbial communities from Kellogg Biological Station, Michigan, USA - KBS C2-4 metaG | ecosystem: Host-associated > Plants > Roots > Rhizosphere > Soil | place: Michigan, USA... | reverse complement strand
TTCCTCATAGCCGGAGGAATCTGCCAGCGCATCCATCATCCGGTTGAATACCTCACCGGCGCCCTGTGTAAAATTGAAAGTGTGATCGAATCCGGGAGAGACCCATATCTCGGCCATCCCAAGCTCACCCATCCGCTGGCGGAATCCCTCATTTTCCAGGATGAACAGCTCCTCCATATTATGCTGCGCAACGACGACAGCTCTTATTTTCGTGCAGGAATGAGCCACCCAAAGCCAGGCTCTGGTATGCGCATTGTCCTTTCCTCCGCTGACAGCGACAGACCACTGCCATTCCTGCGCACATGCCGGTATATGATCGATAATAATGAGTGAGCAGCTTAATACCCAGGCGACCAGACATTTCATATGGACTTCCATCGATAGTTTGATCGCTAAAATTACCCGGTTTAACTACATTCATCGGGAAACCACTGAAAAATATTTGTGCAAACGTTGACCTAGTTGGTGTCCTTCCCATGCCTGAACCATTCAGCAGGCACATCCTGCACAGCCCCGTTATTGATGCTGCACCTTAAGTCCAGCGCGCTGCCTCCGCCTCCGTCGATAAAGTCCAGGCTGAAAGTATGCAAGCCTTTCTGCAAAGCCACCTGACCCGCCTTCTCCCTTGGACTGTGCAGCCCATCATTATCCACTACCAGTCTGCCCGCAATCCGCAGCACGCTCCCGTCATCCGAATTGAGAAAGAAGCTATAGATCCCCGTCTCCGGTACTTCTATATACCCTGTAAATTGCATCCCCCATCCCGTGGTCGGCGTCTCCTTCAATAACTCTGGCCGGGTCATCACCAGCTCCTGGACAGCCGTCCCCTTCATATCAGCAGTCTTATTAAAATCTCCCTTATACACCTTGCACCGCAACCCAGTCCCCAGTCCCACCGCGCCCCCAGCCACAGTATCCCCAGTCCTCGCTCCCTCCACCTGGTCAGCCTCCACGGACTTCGCATAATCCTCCCGCCGGAACTCCGTCGTGCGCACGTCTCCCTTTCTCCCCGCCGCCGTAAAAGCCGCCATCCGCAAGGTCAGCGAATGATCTATCCGCAGCGAACTCTCCAACACCGGCGATTGCAGCGTAGGCCAGCTTCCATCCGTGGTATAGTGAATGGTCATCCCCTTCATAGGCGGCTTTACCATAAAAGAAGCAGTATCCACAAATGCCCGGCTATCCATTGCCTCCGGCAGATCCGGCAGCCGGTAATGCACATGCAATCTGTCCAGTCGCTCATACTGCCCCGCCAGCCGCAGCAGATACGAATCATAAAGATCCCGGTTCGTCCAGCCCAGCTCCGCCAATGCCGACATGCGTGGCATGATCATATAATCAGCCCGCTCCTCCGTAGGTATCATCTCGCTCCAGAGACAGGCATGTACACCTATAATATTTTTCTGCTGCTGGATATTCATCCCATACAACGCATCGACAGGGTTATAATGATACACCTGGGAAAGAGAATTCTTATCAGGTATAGCATCGAAATACAAAGGCCCGTCCGACGCCATCACCACCTTATTCCCATTCGCCGTCGCTTTCGCAGGCATCGTCCTCGCCCAGGGCCGCCAGAACATGACAGCCGCCGTAGAGTCGATCCCCCCTTCCACGATCTCGTCCCACCCCATCAGTATCTTTCCTTTGCTGCGGAAAAACGCCTGCATATAGTCGTTAAAATAACTTTGCAGTTTCGGCAGCGTCTCGATATGATGCTCCTTCATGAAGGCCTGACAGACTGGTGAAGCCCCCCAATGACTCCGCTCCACCTCATCCCCACCGATATGTATGTAGCGGGAAGGGAAAAGCGCGGCGATCTCCGAAAAAATATCCTTGGCAAATTGCTGTACATTCTCCCGGCAGGGACAGACAGGTGTGGAAAAACCCTTCGTCCAGTCATCGCCCACCGCACCGTCACAGGTCAGCTCAGGATACAAGGCGATAGCCGCCATCATATGCCCCGGCATATCTATCTCCGGAATGATGTCCACCTGACGGCTTGCCGCATATTGGATCAAAGCCTTCATCTCCTCCTGCGTATAATATCCTCCATACTGCACATGTCCATTGACGGTACGAATATGCTTCGGATCGATATTCATATCCGGGTTGCCCGTCTCCTTCGCCATCCGCATACAGGCCGAATCCTGGTTGTTGAGGGTTCGCCAGCCGCCCTCTTTCGCCAGACGGGGATATTTCCTGATCTCGATACGCCAGCCCTGGTCGTCCGTCAGATGCAGATGCAGCTTATTCATCTTGTACAAAGCCATCATATCGATGTACTTCCTCAAATAGTCCATAGAGAAAAAATGCCGTGACACATCCAGGTGCATACCCCTCCATGCATATTTCGGATGGTCGCTGATATTCACCGTCGCAATAGACATAGAAACTCCATGCCCATTCTCCAGCTCAGCCGGTAACATCTGACGCAATGTCTGTATACCGTAGAACATCCCCGCCCCATGACTGGCAGACAGCACGATCGCCTCTTTGCCTACCATCAATCGATATCCTTCCTCCTCCTTTATAGAAGGATCTTCCCTTAAAATAATCCTATCCTTGCCGCCCAATTCGGCTGTAGAAAAAGCCGTCATTGTTCCTATATTCGACGTCGGCCCCAAATAGTGTTTGAGCATATCCCGTAAGTACTTCGCCTCCTCAAAGAACAGCTTCCCACGTGCCTCCACCACAAAACTGGTAGTCAGGCCAATGACAAATCGTCCCCCGGTTGACGATACAGATGCAGGATAAGGTATCACCCCCACCGCCGCCTGGTTGGCAACAGTCCCCGTACCGCCAGCAGTCACAGCCACCCTCACCCGATATTTATAATGCCCCGCCGCCACCATAGCAAGCTTCCCCGGCAGCACCACCGTCCCCGTCACTCCCTCCGGCACGGTCACCTCATAGTACAGGGAATCCCCCTTCCTCTTCCAGGCCGCACGGATCACCCCATGCACACTACGATACTCAGCCTGAGCAAAACTCAATCGCTCAAAACCCGATGGCTGCAATATCACCTTATCATATCCCACCGCATCCGATGCAGGTCGTAGCCCCGCAATATATTTATAGAACCACCCGCTGACACTTCCAAACATGGGGTGATTATGGGAGAAAACATTATCGCTGAAGTCCCAATGTTCCCACAATGTCGTAGCCCCATGCGCCAGCATATTCCCCCATCCCGGAAGATCCTTCTGCAACACCAGGCGGCAGGCCATATCACTTAGCCCATGCTCCGACAACACTTCCAGCAAATATTTCGTGCCAAATATTCCCGTGGTCACATGCTCCTTTTTCTCCTGTATCTGATCCAGCAGCACTTTTAGTGCTTTCCCTTCTTCCGCAGCAGGCAGCAGATGAAAGTACAAGGCAAAAGCCTGTGTGGCCTCCGTATGTATCCCCACCGCACCCGTCGCCGGATCATAAAATTTTTTCACAAAGGCAGTCTTCACCTCCTCCGCCAGCTTGCCATATCGATCCGCCTCCTCCAGCTTACCCAGCACACCCGCCAGCTCCGATAACAAATGAGTATTGTAGTATAGGAAGGCGGTGCTTGTCACCTCCACCTGCTTGGGATCCACCGATTCATGATCTCCAATACCCTTACTGATGATATAGTGATCCGCATGCGCATGCAGAAAATCAACCCATCCCTTTGCCACAGGATAATAGGTCCTGATCAGCCCCGTATCGCCATAATATTGATACAGCTGTTGCAACAGCAATGGCAGCACCGTTCCCCACCCGATAGGACCCGATCCGCGTGTAACCCCTTCATCCGAAATGCCCACATATGGCGCCGTCTCCGTCAATCCTCCATCGGGCATCGCATCATCTGCAAAATCCCGCACGGTCTTGGCATAAAAGTCACGCATATCGAAGTTGGCCATAAAGGCTTCGCTCGTGGCAACAATATCACCCCCATACCCCAGCTTCTCCCGGTGTGGGCAGTCCGACTGTACACTAAAAAGATTGCTGAGAAAAGTATGACGCGCCACCTCTTGTATCTTGTTAAAAAGATCGTCACTGCAGCGGAAGCTCCCCACGGAAGGGACATCTGAAGCAAGGGCAATTCCCTGTATCTTGTCTGCTGTTAGCCCCCCCGGATATCCATCGATCTCTACATAACGGAACCCGTGGAAGGTAAAGGAAGGCTCGAATACAACCTCCCGGTCTCCCAATATCAGATCATCCTCCTGCCAGGCCACACGCGGCGCACCGGCACCACCCATTCCCGCACGCTTTACCTGCCCCGCCACGCTCGTCATCACATTCAACGATCCATCTGCATTCAGCAGCTCGCCATAACGCAGCACGACCTTATCTCCCTTCTTACCTTTCGCCTTCAGCCGCACGATCCCCGCAAAATTCCGTCCCATATCTACCAGCCACTTCCCCTGTCCCAATGTCCGCACCTTCACAGGACGCAGCACTTCCCGTACGCGCACAGGAGGATGCTGCTGCGCTACCAGTTCACCTCCAGGTCCCGTCGCCACCCGCACATTCCTCCACCCTGCCTCCGATGCACCCGGCTGATTCCATCCCCGCACCGCATAATTATCATCATAGACACACCCGATATAATTGTTATTCCTGCGTAACGCACCGTCCGTCACCTTCCATGACCCATCCGACACCTCTGCCTGACGATGTCCGTCAGTATATTCGATCACCAGCCGCGCAATCAGCCGCGGTGTCCCTGTTGCTACAAACTTTCGGATGTTCAACCCGCCCCACATCAGCAGCGGCAGCGGATTATACCATCCATTTCCCAGCTCCACACCCAGACAGTTCCGCCCGCTCCGCCCCTTCTTCAGCCGATCCGTCACATCAAATACATTATAAGGTATCGTCTTCCGATAATCCGTCCACCCTGGGTCCAGGTAATGATCTCCCACCTTTACTCCATTAATAGATGCCTCATAATAGCCGACACCAGTAATAAACAAGGTCGCCTTCCGGACCGCCCCACTCACCAAAAATTCCTTTCGGAACAAGGGCGCAGGATTATCCTGGTACAGCAGACTGTCCTCTGTTACAGGTTCCTTACTGTCCGTCACCCACTCCGCCTTCCACTCGTCGGCCGATAAAAGTTTCATTCCCTGCCCCTGGACAATCAACGTTCCCGAGAGCAGCATACCAAGAACAAAAAGCCTATTCATTCATGTGTAATTTCCAATCGTTTCCAAAAAATCCGGCCATTAACACCTCCGAAGCCCCCGTTTGCAGCATCCCGAGCCGGAAGATCATATAGTCCGGGAAGCCGCTGGCCCCGGCAAAATATTGGTTCGCATTGGCGGCCTGCATCCCCTTCAACCCCGTCCCTGTAATGACAGCCACCGAGGTACGTCCATCTGGCAGCGGCCGTATAAAATAAGCAGCCAGATCATCCCCCGTATATATCTTATCACCGGCTTTCAGCTCATTTCGCTTCACCTGTATCGGACAGTCTTTTAGCAGCAGTCCCCAGGCGCTATTCGTCGAAGCATTCCCATACAATATCACACTCCTGCCCTGGTAACGCTCAGGCGTATACTCTTTATCCGCCACAATATCCACCGCCCCATTTCCCCGGTAATACCATGTCTCCGCATCATAACGCGCCTTGTAAAGACTCCAGTCCCGCTCCTCCCGGCTGCCCAATGTCCCATAGACAAACACCATGCGATGATCGAATGCTTCTTTAAAGGTTCCCGCGCGGGCAGGATTCTTCTCTTCCAGTCCCGGCTTGGCGCCCGGCACCCAGCCGCCTGCCCCCTTGTGAAGATACACCGTATCAGCATCCGATTGAGTAGTATAAGACAAGGCTCCAAGGCTATCCAGCCGCACCGTCACAGTAACCCCTTTCCCAAAGTCGTTCAACGCCAGGGACAGCACTTCAATATTTTCGGTGCTCCCGAAAATGGCCGGCCCTCCGGACGCTCCCGCCCCTCCGGAAATGGCTGCCCCACCGGACGTCCCTGTTCCACCAGGCATCCGCGCTCCTCCGCCAGAGAGGACTTCCCCCCGCAGCTCCCGATGCAACTGCATCCGGCTGTATTCCAAAGAATGCGCCTGCTGTTGAATACCGGCCCAACGGAAGGATGCCGAGATCCCCGGGTTGGATGTAGTAAAGTCTATATCATTCACAAGACTGTCCGGATGACGGCTATGCCATTTGAAAAAGTCGAACAATGGCTTCCAGTCCACACTTTGATTGCCATACCAATGCTCCGCACCCGGCACCTCATGATAGCTAAGGTCCGTATGGAAATCTCCCAACACCTTCCGCATCTGCCGGGCATACTTGACAGGCACCACCTGGTCCGCATCCCCATGCAGAATATATACCCCTAATGGCTTGTAGTTCGCCGCCAGCTTGATGACATCGCTTTGATTGCTGGCCCGCAGCAATGTCTGCTCTATCGGAGAAGTTGCGCTATCAGGGATCACACCATCATGACTGCCATAATCCTTCAACGTAGGATAACCCGAGCAGGCCCCGATAGCAGCCCATTTATCCGGATACGTCGCTCCCAGGAACCAGGTGCCGTGACCACCCATCGAATGCCCCGTTAGATAAATATATCGCTCGTCAGGATGGAAACGCGCCTTTGCCAGGGACAACACTTCCATGGCATCCATCCGCCCCCAATCCTCCCAGTTGAAGCCCCTGGGACGCCGGTTCGTGGCCGCTACAAGCGTCCCCCAGTCCTTGGATTGATAAGCCCTCGCCTGACCGATAGCTTCCACTCCCGCCCCATGCACCGAAAGGAACAATGCGGGCCCCGCAGAGCTCGCAGCCCCATCAGGCGCCCTGCCCGCTACATAAGACGTATTGGGAGCAAACACAGTCCCCGCCGGCGGAGGTCCATCAGGCCCCATCGGCGAGCTCACCGCACTAGCACTCTTCACCTGCGGCGTCACAGCATAATATTGCAAGCTCCCATCGATACCGCTGATAAAGGTCACACTAAACTGCTGCCCCTCGCCCGCTGCTTCGATGACCATTTTTTTCTCATCTACCACCCTATCCTTCTCCAACAGCGTCACCACACATTCATATTTTCCTTTCCCGGTGACCCCGGAAGCATCGAAACCAAAGATCACTTTTCGGCTGCCCATCGCCGGTACTTCCGGCAACAAGGTCTCCACCATCTTCCCTCCTATCACGGCCCTCATACGCCCTCCTTTCAACGACGTAGACGAGCTATTGAACACGACAATGGCGCCCTGCAGCGAGGCATTCTCAGCCGCCCCCGCCGCAACGACAGGCACAGTCGGGTCCTCCGTATTCAGCTGTATGGGTTTGTCGGGAAAGATCAGGCTCGCCTTCACCGGCCCGCCAGGTCGTATATACAGCTGATTCACTCCTTTTTTCAGCCGCACAGGGATATATAGCCACCCGGAACCATACGGATCGCCCGCATGCGGCTCCCCATTAAAGAATAGGGACGCATCCCCCTGCACATGCAGAAGGGCCGTTTCTTCTTTTGTCGATGAATATTCCAGGTAAAGATAGCCCGCGCCAAATCCAAAGCCGCCGCCTCCCCGTCCACCCCTTCGTTGGATAAACCTCCCCACACTATCCGCCGCCAGCGCCTGCCAGCTCAAATGCCGCCCCTTGTCATCCACCAACCACTCCCCGCTATCCACAGGTTGTTTCAGCCCGCCCGTGTACAGCTGCCAGGCCAGCGCATCGGTATACAGCGCTTCCCTGCCGTAATGGACGCCCGCTGCCGTAAAAAGCCCTTTGGTAAAGACATATTCCCTGCCCTGGGCGCCGCCCACCGCAACAGGCTGGCCAAAGCTATAACCCGCGGATAATAAAACTAGCGCCCCCATAAAAAGGGCGCGCTGCCTTTGCTTACTTATAATTGTAATCACTCCAGTATATGTTTGGATTTCTATCCGAAGATACCCAGAAAATTTTGCTCACCCTCCCTCGCCACGGGGAAACGCCCTTCTTTTTTCTAATAACAACACACCATGATCACCATAAAACTCATATTGATAAAAGACACCCAGGCTGTCAAATACATTATCCAGTATCATAATGTTATTGGGATGATATGCTACTCTCCCATGCAGAAGCAGCTCAGACGAGCTCTCCTCCAGCCACAACTCCGCCCAGGTATTCCTCAGTTCTGTACAGATCGAGCTTTCCTTCCGGCTGGTCCACCCTTGCTTTTCCAGTACCCGCTGTACCTTCACCCGCTCGATCTCTTCAAACCATGCATGAAAATTTGTCGCAGCCGGCATCTTTCTATCGCCCCGCTCGTATAGTATGGTAAAATTGGTAGCAAACGCCGGGAAGGTAATATCAAATTCCCAGTTCGACGATACCTCCGGCAGCGCCGCGTGCAGCTTCTCCTGGAATATATACCATCCAGGCGTTTCTTCGGAAAAAGTCACCACCAACCCGTCAAAAGTGAGACGCATACATATCTCGTCTGTCGTCATCAGGTCCAGTTTATATCCCTCCAGCCTTTCTATGGACGACCATTTTATCTTCCTTTCCCCATCTGAAAATAGATAGGCGAACCCATCCTCGTCATAGATGAACTTCCCCGGATCCTCCCTCATTTCCTGAAAAGACTTCTTCGCATCCGCCTCTAACTTAACAGGTTGCGGAGTAAGTATTTTTCTCAGAAATTGTAGAAATTTATTGCTCATCTTTTGTCCCGACAGTGATTAAATGTATTTCATTTTTGCCACCCCCGCTTGCCATACAGCCAGATAGTCGGAAATTTACCCCTCCCTGTCACACCCGCGACAACCAATTTGTCTAATGTTTAAGCAAAATGTTCCCGATGGACAACAAGACGGAAATATTCCTGGAATATAAGAATCTCCTGTTCTCGATAGCCTACAACATGCTCGGTAATATCGACCAGGCGGAGGACATCGTCCAGGACACCTATCTCAAATGGATGACCACAGAGACAGACAAGGTACAGCATACAAAGGCCTTCCTCGTCAAAATGGTCACCCATCGATGCATCAATTACCTGAACAGCGCCCGGGTACAAAGAGAGGATTACATCGGAATATGGCTCCCCGAGCCATTACAGGACCATGAACAGCTCCTTGGACAGTTCAGGATCGAATCATATCATGCCCTGTCCATCGGTATGCTCGTCCTGATGGAAAAACTCACACCCCAGGAGCGGGCCATCTTTCTTCTTAAAGAAATATTTTCCTACGACTATTTCGAGCTGGCGGAGATCTTCGATAAGACCACCGACAACTGCCGGCAGATCTTCAAAAGAGCAAAGGACAATCTTGGAAAAGACACCCGCCGCTTCGAAGTGGACATCAAGGTACATGAGAAAATGCTCAACAACTTCCTGCTCGCTATTGAAGACGGCAGCATGGAAGACTTGATAAGCCTGCTAAAGGAAGATATCCTCTTATTCGCAGATGGCGGGGGAAAGACCTTCAACGTACAGGGCCAGCGTCTCACCGCATTCAAAAAACCCATCCAGGGCAGAGACAACATCGGCCGGCTGCTGCTCAATATCATCCCAAAATTCCGGCAGTCCGTACCTGACTTCACACAGGAGATCATTTTCACCAATGGAATGCCATCTATTGTTTCTTATTCCGGTCAAGACCCCGTCAGCCTCGTATCCCTGGACTCCGACGGCGAACACATCCGGAACATATACGTTCAGACCAATCCGGATAAATTACGACATCTAAAAAAATCCCTTTGATAAAATGAATATTCTGGTTATAGGCGCCAATGGCGGCATTGGCAGACAGGCAGTGGAACAGGCCCTGGCAGCAGGACATATGACAACGGCAATGGTGCGCAACCCCGCCAGCCTCTCCCTCACACATCCGCTTCTGCATATTGTACAGGGCGACGTCATGCAGCCGCATACATTCGAAAAATACATAGACCGTCAGGATGCCGTTATCTCCGCGTTGGGAGTAAAAGGCGGACCGTTCAACGACAAGCCCACCACTCTTTACTCGGAAGGGAATGCCCATCTTATTGAAGTAATGAAAAAGAAAAGAGTGGAACGCGCCTTCTTTATCTCGTCATCTGCCATCGAGACCAGCCCCGCCCTGCCCTTTTATGTAAGATGGGCAACCAAGGTCCTGCAAAGACTTCTTCGTCACATGTACGCCGATCAGCTGGAAATGGAGCGCCTGGTAAAAGCCGCCGGCATCGAATACACCATCATCCGCCCGCCCAGACTGCTAAATCGGCCGGCCACAGGCCACTATCGGTGGGGGATAAACAGTTTTTTAAAGAACAGCCTGAGCATCTCCCGGGCCGATGTGGCCCATTTCATGATCCATCACCTGGATGATCCGGCGACATACCGGGCAATGGTGGAGATTGGGTATTGATGTTGTGAAATGATTAACAAAAGGTGGTTGCAAATACTGGATAAATTCACCATTTTGGATACATATAACTCCAAAAAACCTCCTATATGCGTAGAATTTACCCTTTATGCCTATTCGTATTACTGGCATGCACCTTCACTTCCCGCGCCCAATCACATCACACCGTATCCGACGAATATGACAAGCTCAACCTCGGTCTGGGCTTCGGATTCGACTATGGCGGCATTGGCGGCAATCTGACATTTTATCCTCAGAAGAATGTCGGCGTCTTTTTCGGTGGGGGATATGCGTTTGCCGGCTTTGGTTATAATGCGGGTATCAAATGCAGGCTGCTGCCCGGCAATCCCTCTTCTCAGTTCACTCCGTTTTTTATGGCGATGTATGGCTACAATGCCGCCGTACACGTATCCAATGCTTCTCAATACGATAAGATGTACTATGGGCCTACATTTGGCATCGGCTTCGACCTGGGCTCACACGAACAAGGCAAAGGTCAGTTCTCCCTGGCATTCTTCGTTCCCATCCGATCCAGCAATCCAAATGATTATATAGACTATCTGGAGAATAACTATGGCATGACCTTTAAGAACAAGGTACTTCCCATCGGCTTCTCTGTAGGCTATAAGTTCAATCTGGATTGATCTTAGGTCTGCACTGCTTTCAGTTCTTGTCCCGGGGTCTTAGGCCTGCTCCGTTTCCAGCTCATGTCCCGTGATGACAAAGAGAAAATTCTGTAGTTGGTGCAGATGACGGATACCTGTCTGTGAGGGTATCGGCTGCCTGAGACGCAACCCGTCTTCCTTAAATTCGAAGTCCAGGTGGCTGTTACCCACTTTCAGGATCCACTCTTCCCTTACATAGTTGCGAAAACCGCATTTCTCGAGGACCTTGGGCGTGAGCACGATAGGCAGTATCTCCTGGAACTCAGCTTCTTTCACCACTTCAACTACCTGGGTATAATAAGTTGTCTTATAGGATTTGCCCACACTGGCCATCTCTTGCGTCACCTTTATCTCCGTATCATAAATGAGAGTATTGTGAAGGATTTGCTGTACTGTGATCGTCTGACCTTGAAGTGTCTGCACCTTGTTCCCGCAGCGAAGTTCTTTTGCGTGTATCATAGAGTCTAATTTAAAACATGAAATACAATGGATTACATCATGGTATTTCAAGGGCATAGACTCTTTTGAGTGTGTGTGGAAGGACCAACTGAACATCTAAGATACTCGTCGTTGTCGAAAAATGCAATACCCCCGTCCTGCTATTTTATCCACATCCCCTCTTTCCGCTTATAGGACACACCATACCGCTCCTGCCTCAAACCCCACCGGCAGGTAGCTTATAAAATATGATTGATCTTTTTAATTTCTATTTGTAGTTTAATTCAAGGGGATATGAAGTTGATCTTATCTACAGTCTTCCTGTTATTCAGGAAGAAAAAGAATAAGTCCGTCTTTGACGACGCTATTAAAGAAGGATTAAAAGATTGGAGCGTCACTCAACCACCACTTTCCGGCTATACCCACCGTCCTTAGTTATCACCTGTAGGATATACACACCCGCAGCAACATCCGCAGGTATCGTCAACGTCCGGGTCGTACTCCCGTCCTGGGTCATCCAGGATTGTATCAGCGCGCAGCCCATGGTATAGAGATTTATCCTGCCCATCATCCCAAAAACCATATTACCATCAGGCGCCTCCTGCACCAGGACGCTCGTATCCGGCAACTCTATCATAGCAGCGCCCATCGTCACCCCTTCCAGACCGTCCAATGCCGGCCTTTTTCATTGGGATGCATATTCTCCCATTTTTCATGACATGGTGTAGGTATCCGCAGTTGTAGGGGTCTGCTCATACACAGTGTTTTCCCTATGATGCAAAGAGCTCAAAATTACATAAGCATCTCGCCGGTCGTAGCATCAGCTTCCCTCCTCAGACGGCCGCCCCCTCCATATAAACCCATCAATAATATAATGCGTCACCTGCGGCAGCGCCAGCAAAGGCACTACAAAGGCCAGCCACATCCCATGCAGCTTCCCGCCCACCAGGTGGAATGCAGTAAACAGACTTACATGCTCCTTCCACACGGTCATATCCCAAAGCCCCTCCTCCAAATAAGCCAGCAGAAAAATGATCCCCAGAAAAATAACAATGCCCCACCGGCTGAATACCACCCGCAAAAAAGGACTCCCCAATACCCTGGTCCGCCCCGCGCCCGCACGCCGGCCCTCCACAGCCCGACGTCCCTCCACCACCGGCCGTCCATGCAGCTTCTCTCCATACAGCCACACCAGCGCCATATAAGGTATGCCGTGACTCACCACATTCAATAAGGTAAAAGCCATATCCCCATTGAAATACACGATCCCAAAATACCAGGACAGGATGGTCCCCGTCAGGATCGCCACACGAGGAATATTGACATATCTTCGGCGCACGGCCGAATATAGCTCCCGCCCCACATACACACCCAGCATGATATAATACAATAGCGTAGCCGCGCGAAGCGCCAGGTCATTGTGAAAGAAGAAAAAATCGTTGTCGACAAACCAGTTAAAGTTCCTCGGCCCACCCAGATGCCAATAGATCAGGGGATATATCGTAGCATAATAGATAGTAAAATGATCTATCCCCCGCAATAGTGGCGACAGCCTCTCCTGTCTGCTGTACAATCGTAAAAAACCATACTGCTGCCGGATAAAATGGAACACAGCCAGATAGGCCAGCAGCCGCCAGAACAACCACGCACCCTCCAGGTACAGCAGCACTCCCGCGACAAATCCCAGCAGCGGTATCAATATCATTGCCGCTCCGTATTGACGGTAAGACGTCCTGTCAAAATAAGTCCGATACAAAGTGCTGTACACATGCGCTACATCTACTAAAAGTATAAGTATCACCCACCACGCATCCGGAAAAAACTCGCTGTCCCTAAACAACGAAGGCCAGGCTGCAATAACCCCCAGACTGACAAAAGGCGGCAGAAGGATGAAAATAATCTCAACCCACCTTCTGCCCAGCCAGGGCTGCTGATATGATGCGATACCGGACATTGTGTTTTCTCTGGAAATTTTATTCACTTATACTTTCCCCAGAATTTTATTCGCCGCCCCGATCCCCTGGTAAAACCCCTCTTCAAAAATGCTGATCCCCGCCAGGTCCGTATGGGCAAAATGTATCCTGTCATTGAAGGACTGCTGCAACGCCTGCCTCACCCCGCCATGCATCCACCCCGGCCGCGGCTGCGCCATCGCATGTCCCCACAACATGATATCCACCCGCTCCGTCTCCTCTTCGATATTGGGATGCACCTTACGCAGATCGTTAAAGATCAGCCCCACCCACTCCCCATGACTCCGCTGCAAAGCCTTCATCCGTTCCGCCGCTGGATCCTCCGACGTCAAAGGCCAGTAGTAGGTCAACACTTTCTTTTCCTTCAGCTGCTGAATATGCTGGTGCGTAGCTTCCACATATCCGAGACTCTCGCTGTCGCAAAGCACATTGTCCCAGCTCATGGGTGCGCCGCTCCGTTCCTCCAACGGTCCCACGGTCAGGTTGGCCACCATCCAGGGCGTATAGTGCAAATGATCCTTCACCGCAGCCTGTCGCTCAGCACTCACCGGCAACAGTCGGTTTACCACAAATTGTGGAACGCAGAAAATAACATGCCCCGCACGGATACCCTTTATCTCACGGCTGCGTGTATCATAATAATGCAGCTCAGAGACATCTTCGCCAGGTATACATTTCACCGCCAGCGCATTGGGGTGTATATAGGCGCCTATGTCCTTACACAGCTGCCGGACCAGCCAGCCATTACCCTCCGGCCAGGTCAGCGTATCATAGTGCTGGGCATTTACACCCACACCCTTACGCGCCGCATAATAATGAATACCGGTCCATGCGCTGATAGCCTCGCACTTCGTGCCGAAATCATCCCGCATACAGTAGTTTACATACCACCTCAGCCATGGACTGCGATAGCCATGCAGCTGCATCCATTCCAGCATGGTCATTTTATCCAGCGTCACATACAGCGTATCTTTGCTCGAACGATCCACCGGGATGGCAAAAGCTTCCAGCCCATCGCTGCCCTTTGCTTGCCGGAACACTTCCATCTCCTGTAAGAATCGGGCTATCTCCTCCCGGTCCTCCGCCGGCAATCCCAAACCCGGCACCAATCCATCCTGCCAACGACCATTGATATAAAGCCGCTCCTGTGGATCAAAACAAAGCATATATTCATCGTACACGGGTAGCCCCTTTTCATTCCGCTCCGTTATCACTCCCGACTCTTCCAAAAAGGCAAGATACTCCGTCAGCTCATTGTTCGGTATAGGAACATAATGCGCACCCCAGGGATAGCCGGACACAGCATTGCTGCCACAGGACGCATTCCCGCCGGCATGATCCTCCAGGTCCAGGATACACAGGTCATTCACACCATGCTTATGCAGCCATCGTGCAGCAGAAAGACCGCTGATACCGCCTCCTACAATGACCACCTCCGCATGCGAGTGGCTGACAGGCTCGCCGAATTTCCCATCCCGCAAAAGATGCCCCACCGACGACGAAGCACCCACGATCTGCCCTGCGACAGGAGCCCGTTGCTTACACGCAGCTGCCACCAGCGGCAGGCCCGCCAGCGCAGTGGACACCTTTATGAATTCTCTTCTTTGCATTGCAATCTTTTAACCCCGCCCCTGTCAGGCCCAATCCTCACCCCTGGTCGGCCCCTCATTGTTCCGAATAAACACTCCACTCGGCCTCAAAATATTCCACCAGCGCCTGATTATCCAGTCGATTGATCGCGAGCGGCGCCCGCGCCCGCATATCCTCCGGAAAGCTCAACATCTGGTTAAACACCTCTTTATTGATATACCTGACCCCTGTTGGGAAAGAATCCGGAATATGATAGTCCTTCAAGGTGGCCATCGTATAACCCCACTCCCCAAAGGAAGGCACATAGTTATGATAAGGTATGGTATGAAAACCCACCGCCTTCAGCGTCTCCGTCACACACCAAAAGCTTTTCGGCGCTACAAAAGGGGATGTGCTTTGGATCACCGCCACCCCATCGGGCGACAGGGCCCGCTTCACCAGCTGATAAAAAGAATAGGTATACAGCTTGCCCACGGAAAAATTGGAAGGGTCCGGGAAGTCGATGATCGCACAGTCGAACACCTGGTGATTATCCCGCAGCCACACAAAAGCATCCTGGTTGAATATCTTTACCCGCGGGTCCGAAAAGGAAGAATGATTGAGTTGGCGAAGCACGGGCTGCGTGCTGAACAATCGCGTCATGGCAGCATCCAGGTCCACCAACGTAACGCTCTCTACAGAAGGATATTTCAAGATCTCGCGTACCGCCAGTCCATCCCCGCCGCCCATCACCAGTATATGACGGGGCGCATGCGAGCCCAGCATAGCGGGATGCACCAACGCCTCATGATAACGGTACTCATCAGCCGAAGAGAATTGAAGATTACCATTCAGATACAGCCTCAGTTCCCGCCGGTTGCGCGTTATAACAATACGCTGATAAGGCGAAGAGGCCGAATAAATGACAGGCTCGTTAAACACGAGCGTCTCGCTGTAATTCATGATCCGGTCCGCCAGCAGAAAACATCCTGCCTCGGTCAGTAAGATCATAGCCGCCATTACCTGCAATCCCACCTTCCCCTTCACCTCCTGGCGGAATTTGTACAACAGCCACCATCCTACGCCCGTATTCATCATTCCAAAGAACAGGGAAGTACGGATCAGTCCCATGTAGGGCACCAGCAGCAAAGGGAAGATCAGCGACGCCAGCAACGCCCCTACATAGTCGAAGGTAAATACCTTGCTGACAAGGTCCTTGAACTCCACCTTATCCTTGAGGATACGCAGCAATATAGGTATCTCAAGCCCCACCATCAGCCCTGTTAAAAAGACCAGGGCATAAAGGATGATCCGGAAGGAGGATGCTACAGGGAAGGTAAGAAAGAGAATGGCCGAGCTGAACCCGCCTATAAGACCTACCAATAGCTCTATTTGTATAAACCACCGCAGAAGAGGGCCATCTATATACTTCGACAGCCAGGACCCTACCCCCATGGAAAAAAGATATACGCCGATGATCGTGCTGAACTGCGTAATGCTGTCCCCCAGCACATAGCTTGCTAACGTTCCGGCCACCAGCTCATACACGAGCCCGCACGTGGCAATGATAAATACCGCTACCAGCAGTAGCCACTGGGCGCTGTTGTTCTTTAAACCCATAGCTCCGATTATTTATGATACCCCGGCCCAAAATAATGCCCGCTGCTGCCGCTCGGACCGTTGCTGCCACCCCAGCTCAGCAGACGCCAGCCCGTATAATCCGCATAGCTCATGCTCATCAAGAGCATGGCCGCGATCGCGATAAACCATCGGAAAGGATACCAGCTCCCAAGAAACTTAAAAAAATTATCAAACATATATTGAATTACGATTTATTGCTTCTGTAAGGTGAAAAAGGACTGCCTTCCCATCTTCTCCGTTCGTATATCCACATCCGGATGAACTGAACAATGGGCCATATCAACAGCACACCGATAAAGATCCAGAGATTCCTGTGGTTCGATACATCGTTCGTTACCGTCAGCGTAAAGTTGTTCATGGAATTCCATGTCCCGTTTGTCGTATCCCTGGACGCCTGTATACGCAGGTAATAGCTGCCCGCGGGGATACTGCTGAGGTAGGCCGATCCCTGGTTGCTTCCTTCGCTCCAGCTTTCCCCATCGTCATAGCCGTGATAGTATTCCACCACCTGCTCTACCGCGTATTCATTGCCATTGCCGGCATTCACCAGCACAGCCTGGAGATCCAGCCAGCTATTGTCCACAGGCGCCTGGATGTCAAGCTGGAGATTACTCCGCCACTTGGTCAGCTCGAACTTCGATGAGGACAGGGTCGTAGAGGACGTAGAGTCATGCAGCAGCACATCTTTATTCAGGACCACACGATTGGTCTTGGTTGCGCCGATCAGCAGATGCACCGCCACCAGCGCCGCAATAGCCAGTAACGTCACCTTCACCAGCCCGCTGGCGCTCATAGAGCTAAAGCCCTTGGGGTCCAGTACGCCTCGTCCATACTGCTCCGGAAGATCATACTGGAATTGCTCCAGCAGCTCGTCCCGGTCCTGGTGCTCCCCATAGAACCATTCTATCGACGCATCCCGGGTCTTTTCAGATATCCACATATAGGGCGGCGCAATAAACTCTGCCGACTGCGTGTTCTTGTCATCGTACACATCATAAGGGAATTCCCCCGCCGTATCTACGACCCTGATATGATATCTGTTAAAGACCTTGTATAGTTTGTTCCTGTAGTGCAGTTCCGTCGGATTCTCCCTCGCCAGCACAGGCGTATTCCCCTTTTGCCGGCCATAGATCCAGTTGCCTTCGTATTCGCTTAGAAAGGCATATCCTTCTCCTCTGTTGTACAGCACATATTCCGCCCAGCGAAACGCTTCCGGCGAATTTTCTTCCTTCAGCGCATAGCCGACAACTTCGTATTCGATCCCTTTCAGCACACCCTTGGCGCCCAGCGGAATAGCCAGCTGGTTCTTATTCTCTTTGTCCTTGCCCGTCCTGTCGAATCCGCTATTCCGGAAATTCCCGCCCTGTCTGAACGCGTATCTCGCCCCGCATGAGGGACAGGAACAGCTCTGCGCATAGGGGAATGTCTTCACCCGCACGACCGACATACATTGACTGCATTTCAATTCCAGCACTGTGGTCTCCCGCTCATTCAGTCCCGTGAGCTGCAGACTCTTGAGATCGACATATTTACACTCATACGCTACCAGGTAGTCCGGCAGGTATTCTATAAAGGATAAGTGTTTGTCACCCGTTGCCGCAAGATCAAAAAGAGGGAACTGGTCACGGCATTCCGGCATCCACACTTCACCCTCTACCTCATATTTCCAGCAGGCATCTTTTCGCTGAAGGAAATAATCCGACTCACCCAGCACTACCGATTGGGTTAAGCCCATCCCATCCAGCTCATGCGCCGTCAACGCCTTTTCCGTCCTCGTGGACCTCATCAGGGCATACATCCCATATCCCTCCATCAACAGACACACCGTATTGCCCCCGATCAGTAAGGTCCAGTAATTCATGACAGACTCCTCCAGCCACAGCCGAAATCTGCCAAGCACCTCGAATGGCTGACCCTGCACCAGACCCTTGCTGCCAGTCCGCAGCAGATCATTGTGATCCTGTATGATCAAGGCGGGCTTTATCACCAGGTCATCACTCTCCAGCCGGTTGATCACCGCCCCGCAGGAGCAGATAAAGATCCTCGTTTCCATGCTACGGAAGGTCACCGGCTTTGCACAGGAAGGACACTGGTAGATACCCGTTACTTTTCCCATAGACTCAACGTTGAATAGTTTGTTCTTGTAATACATCCGCGGCAAACCACCCGACAAAAGATTGATACAATGCTTTCACCGTACCGTCATTATCCCGCTCATGATTGCTGAGATAAATGTCCAG
>Ga0105237_10003416_pt1 | contig 18881 bp, 20 predicted proteins | sample KBSC24metaG_FD_81520 | JGI IMG/M metagenome (GOLD analysis project Ga0105237, IMG submission 81520) | Corn rhizosphere microbial communities from Kellogg Biological Station, Michigan, USA - KBS C2-4 metaG | ecosystem: Host-associated > Plants > Roots > Rhizosphere > Soil | place: Michigan, USA... | reverse complement strand
CGGAGAGAATATGAGGGTGTGAAGGGACAAGGAGCGGCTATTTTTACAAAAGTAGACATCTTTTCCCGGCAATATGGTATTTCCTCTCCTAATAGCGACGAATGGCGTTTGTCGCAAGGGGGTGGCATTGGTCGACGCCCCTTTTACTGTATGTCTACGCATTTATCTCATTGGACGAGACTCCATTTTTCCCGCCGGTGCCGGTATTAATTTAGCTTTTAAATAAAAACAAGATGTATGAAGAAGTTATTGTTTACCAGCATTTGGATCAGTCTTGTCCTGCTGGCCAGCGCGCATGTGCCCGGTGATAAAACTGCGGATGTAAGGGCGATAAGGAATTTCACCAGGATCTATAAGGATGCTTCGGATGCAAGGTGGGAGGTTTTAAAAGATGGCGGTTATATCTGCCGATTCCTCCAAAACGGGGTAATGAAGAGAGCCATTTATGATGCAAGGGGAGGGTGGCTTACCACAATTGCCGGCTACACAGCGGAGCGTCTGCCAAATGATGTAAGGAGACAGGTTCACAGTGTGTATTATGACTATTCCATTCTTTATGTGAATGAGATCAACATGCCTGACAGGCCTATTGCATACGTGATACAGGTACAGGACCGGCGGGCGATAAAGATAGTGCGGGTGGTAGATGGAGAGATGGAAGAGATTCAAGAGATAGAAACGTTGTAATCAACGTCATAAAGCGAAAGAGCGAGGCCCCTTTTCAGGGGCCTTTCAGTATTATTCTATTGGCTGCAGCTGTCGTTTGTACAACTGTACTGTATTCTCATATCCCAGGTAGAGGGCATCGCAGACCAGGGCATGTCCGATGGATACTTCGGAGAGGTTGGGAATATTTTGAGCGAAGTAAGCGAGGTTATGCAGATCGAGGTCATGGCCGGCATTCAGGTCGAGACCAAGCCCGGTGGCGTGGACAGCGGCGGTGCGATAAGGTGTTATCGCCTTTTCTCTGTCGTTGGGGAAACCATGAGCATAAGCTTCTGTATAGAGTTCGATGCGGTCCGTGCCCGTCTCTGCAGCGCCTTCCACCATTGCGATGATGGGGTCTATGAACAGGGACACACGGATGCCGGCAGCCTTGAATTTGCCTATGATGTCTACCAGGTAGTCCTTATGACGGATGGTATCCCAGCCATGGTTGGAGGTGATCTGTCCCAGGGCGTCGGGCACCAGCGTAACCTGATGCGGACGTACATCCAGCACCAGGTCCACGAATTTTTGTTCCTGGGGATTGCCTTCTATATTAAATTCTGTGGTGATGATATTTTTGATGTCATAGACGTCCTTATAACGGATGTGCCGCTCGTCGGGACGCGGGTGTACTGTGACCCCGTCCGCTCGAAACAATTGCGCGTCGATGGCTGCCTTGACCACGTCCGGATTATCTCCACCCCTGCTGTTTCTCAGGGTTGCGAATTTGTTGATATTCACCGATAGCTTTGTCATGGTGCAAAGTTATGGGATAAAGGATAGAAAACAGAAAGAGCACCGGTTAGGTGCTCTCATATCCTGTTGTCGAAAGGCTGCTCGTATCTTTATTGCTTAATAAGCATAGTCTCGTAGATGGATTCTCCCGTAGGGTCTTTGATGTCCAGCTGATATTCGCCCAAATCAAGGGATTGCAGGTCATCCAGCGGGATCTTGTTCACTCCTTTTTCCAGTCCGGCGCCAAGCATCCGAATGATCCTGTTATCCTTCAGGTGTGCCAGTAAAATAATACAATCTCTGTTCTCTGCACAAGTCAACTCTATTTGAATAAAATGATCGAAGGGGTTGGGATAAACTGATATGGCTGTGGACATGAGAAAAAAATATTAATGATGATCACGATTTACCTTGGTGATGACCCTTACAGGTATCAGGGCAGGCATCTTTTGATTGGTCTCAGAGTTGTTAAGCTGATGGATGAAGGTTTCGATTAAGGCGAGGATAGTTTTCATACTTGCGTGTTTGATTACATATAGGCTATTTTCTAGCCAAAAACCAACTATCTGTCAATCATGGGGTTAGCATAAGCAAATGAAGACGGGTTTTCCCAATATGGGAAAAATTAGTTGCAGATGGGAAAAATTGCGAGTTAGCACGGAGAAAATTGCGGAAAACACTTAGTCAAACCTGCGGATTTGCGTAAACGAGGCGAGGGTCAAAACCGTCCTACCAGCTTCAGATTGAGCATACGGGGTGTCAGGCGATTGGGCAGTGCGTAGGTGGTATTGGAGAAGTCCTTTATCAGCATGTAGGAGATAGTATTATCCCTGTCGATGAGGTTGAAAACCTCAAGAGTGGCCCAGATATTCTCGAAGTTGCGAAAAGGGCTATGGCTGCGGCGGTTGCTTTTTTCGCTGTCCAGCAGCAGCGCGCTAAATCCCACGTCGATGCGGATATAGGGAGGGATCGTCAGGGCGTTGCGATAACGGATGCTGCCGGGGATATTGAAAGGCAGGTTGCTGCCGTAAATAAAGTTGAGGAATACTTTCAGGTTTTTATTGGTGGCAAGATAATCCTGCATAAAAAGCCCGAAGGTGAACAACCTGTCGGAGGGGCGTCTTACCCAGCCCGCCCGGGTGCGGGCGCTGTCGAGGGGATGATGCAGAGAGTCCAGGGTATAGGTGTAGAAGGAGGTGTCGATCTTTTCCATAGTCTTCATAAAGCCCAGACTGACCCAGCTTTCGGCGTCCTTTACCAGCTCGCCGAACAGGCGGAATTCCAGGCCTGCCGCGTAGGCTTTTGCTTTATTTTCTCCAAAATACTGGATATGGACATTGTTGATGTCGTAGGGGTCGACCCTTGACATTTGTTTGTAATAGCCTTCCGTCGTCCAGCGGAATGGGCGGGAGCCCATCTTGAAGTTTTGTTCGAACCCTGCCACTACCTGCCAGCTGCGCTGTGCTTTCAGGTCTTTGTTGAGAGTGCCGTCCGGTCTTAGCATTTCCCGGAAGAAGGGGGGCTGATCATAGACGCCCAGGGCAGCCCGGTAAATGATGTCCTTTGTGGAATGCTGGGGTTTCCAGGAAAGGCCTATGCGGGGGGAGACCAGCAGCTCTTTGTTCAGGTTATTGTAATTGTACCGGACCCCACCCTGCACTGTAAAGCCGGGGTTGCTGAAGAGGATATTATCCTGTATAAAGCCTGTGAGGCGGGTGATGGAGAAGTTGTCATTTGAATTTACATAGCCGCTGATAGCCGGCTTGCCGGGTGTATAAGGCAATGAATAGCCCGCCGAGTCCTGGTATTGCCATTCGTTGAGCCGGCTGTTCACCACCTGCTGTTCGGCGCTGACGCCCCACTGGAGATAGTGTTTGTCGAGATTGAGATAGCCCTTATGGGTAGCATTCCAGACAGCGATGTTCAATCTATCCCGGGCATAGTTCTGATACACGCCGGCACCCATTGGGTCGGTGATCAGGCCAAAGGTGGAGCTGCCCTTATCGAAATTGCGTTCCCCAAACAGATAGGCTCCCGCGATGTCGTAGGATTGCTGTTCAATGTCGCCAAACCGGGAGACCATCCATTTCAGACGCAGGTCCTTTCTCAGCTGTTGCGTAAGGGACAGGCCGATCATATTGGTTTGATAGTGGTCTATCTCCTGACCCTCGAAATAGATGTCAAGGCCCAGGTTGGATGTATAGTAGGGGGAGAATACGGATGAGGTGAGCTGGCTGGACTGGGGGATAAGGTGAAATCTTGTCTGGGACAGCGTACCCATCAGCTCGAGAAGGTTTTTGCTGTTGAGCTGCCAGGTAAATAAGCCCTGGATGTCCGCTGAGGAGGGGGCGTAGTTGCCTTTTGTCTCCTGGCTGCTAAGCAGGGTGCGATTGGTGCGGTTGCGTACTCCCAGCAGGTAGGTGAATTTTTTCCCACCTGCCGTTCCTTCCAGGTGCAATCCCTGTTCCAACAACCCCAGGTAAGCCGAGCCGCCGAATCCCGTTGGCTTTTTGTATTGTATATCCAGCGCGGAGGACATTTTATCGCCGTACTTAGGCTGGAATCCGCCTGTGTAAAAGCTGACGCTGCGGGTCATCTCCGGGTTGATAAAACTCAGACCCTCTTGTTGCGCATTATTTACCAGGTATGGGCGGAATACTTCGAAGTCATTGACATAGATGAGGTTTTCATCATAGTTGCCGCCTCTCACAGAGTATTGGGATGTCAGCTCGTTGTTGGAGCCGACAAAGATCTTGAGCAGGCTTTCGATACCGCCTGTGGGGGTAGGGATATTGATGGCGTTCTTGGGATTGATCTTTACGAGTCCAGCTTCCCGGCTTTCGCGGCTGTCGGAAATGACCACTTCCTGCAATTGACGGGCGCCCCTTTCCATGCGGACCACTATACGCTCTTCCTCATTTTCGTTGAGCAGGAAATTGCGTTGTTCCGTCTTGTAGCCTGCATAGGAGAAAACGAGGGCAAAGGCCTTGTCGGCGGAAACCCTTATACGGAAGGTGCCGGAGTCGGTGGTCAGGACGCCGGTGGCGCGGCCCAGGATGGTGACCGAAGTGCCGGGAAGAGGCCTCTCGTTCTCGTCCAGCAACTTACCCGATATGTAGGCTGATCTTTTTTGCGCCAGCGCTGACTGGAAAAACAACAAAGAGAAGGTAAGAAGGGCTACGAGTACAATTCTCAATGAAAAAAGCGTTTAAGATGACCGAAATTATGTTTATTTAGCACTATGAACAAGCTCCTACTTTATTTATTTCTGTTGACCCTGCTTTCCTCCTGTAAGCATGCGAGCTCTTCTGCACATCGGGGCGGATCGGATACTATCTCGCTGACCGAGGTCGCTTCCAGGACTGTGTCGGAGAACACGATCACCGACCTGGACAGCTCGATGGTCTCGTTAAAGACCTTTCGGTCCCTTTCCCTGGAAGGCGCCATCAGCCAGGTATGGGAATTCGAAGATGCTGACAAGCCCCATTGGAACACCATATTCTGGGACAGCGCCACCGACACCCGGCAGTATCCCGAACTGGCCCTTTTCCCGGACCATTCCGCTATTCTGAACCCCCGTTGCGGGCTGAAGATAGGGACATGGAACCTGGATAAGGAGAATGGCGAGATGAGCCTGCTATGGAAAGACGGTTCGGCGGACCTTTTTATTGTGCGTCAGCGGGCATTGAAGCAGATGGAGCTGCTTTGGCACAGAGGAGGGGATATCGCGCTGGTCCGGCTGAAGTCGGATGCTATTGTGCATAAGGATATGAAAGATGACCCTTACTATCCCGCCAATAACAAATGGAGGATCCGCCCTGCCAGCCTGGAGACGCATGATCAGCTGCGGCGCCGGGTAAAAGAATGTATACATTGGTATTCGCTGTTCTTCCTGGACAATCATTTCCGGCAGAAGACGGATATTTCCTATAGCGGTTTCCCAACCTGTTTTGAATGGTATAATGGTGGTATTGGGATGAAAGCAAGACCGGATCTCGACAAATCCTGGAAAAGCATATTTTACTCCGAAGATCAGGCTTTTACGGCCTATGACATGATCGCAGACGAGCTGGGAAAACATTCGCTCAAATGGCCGGAGCATCCTACCAGCTGGGTCAGGCAGGAGGGAGAGGTGCTGGAGCAGCTGGCCGGCAAGTTTTAGGAACTCCTGGCTGGTGAGTTTTAGATGGCGTTCTTCAGGGCTTTGATCGTGGCTTTTGGGTCGGCGGACTTGAACACACTGCTTCCTGCCACCAGCACATCGACGCCGGCCCGTAAGAGAGGCGCTGCATTTTCTGTCGTCACTCCTCCATCAATCTGTATCAGCGTGCCCAGTCCTCTTTCATGGATCATTTTTTTCAGGTTACGGATCTTTTGATAAGTATGAGGTATAAACTCCTGGCCCCCGAAGCCGGGGTTTACGCTCATGATCAGCACCATGTCCAGATCCTGGAGGATGTCGGTGAGTAGCTCTACCGGAGAATGAGGATTGAGGGCTACGGCCGCCTTCATGCCCAGGGACTTGATCTGTTGTATATTCCGATGGAGATGCCGGCATACTTCCAAATGCACGGTAAGTCTGTCTGCCCCTGCCTTTTTAAAGGCTTCCGTAAATTTCTCCGGCTCTTCGATCATCAGGTGCACATCGCAGACCTTGGTAGTCGCCTTGCGTATCTGTTCGATAACGGGAAGGCCAAAGCTGATATTCGGTACAAAACGCCCGTCCATCACATCCAGATGGAACCAGTCCGCCTGGCTGTCGTTGAGCATTTTACATTCTTCCTCCAGGCGGAGAAAGTTGCTGGCGAGCAGTGATGGCGCAATTATAGGTGTAGACATTTTGTAGGCGTTTATGTTTTTATTATTTGAGTCTTTGTATCCTGTCCCTTGCTTCTGTAAAATCCTTGTCGAGCGCCAGTGCTCGCTGATAGAAAAGGGTAGCTTCCTCCTTATGACCGGTGGCTTCATAGCAGCGGCCTATCCAGAAGTATCCGTCGGGATAGGTATTGGAAACTTTTACGGACATCTGGAATACTTCCAGAGCCTCCGCATATTTAGCCTGGTGGAAGAGTATGATACCTTTCTCACGATAGGCATCGGTGAACTTCCAGTCGCGCCGGATACAGGAGTCGAACTGGACGATGGCCTGTTTGGTCTGTCCGATGTTGGCGTAGTAGATGCCTTTGATGAACATGGGGTCAACGAGCTCATGCGTACTGTCCTTTTGCAATACTGCATCACAGAGGCCGATAGACGCGGCATTCCGGGTCATGGCATAAATATAGGCCAGCTCAAGCGCATAGGTATTGACGGGCTGCAGCGTAAAGGCTCTCCGAAGAGAGGCGAGGGCGCCGGTGGTGTCCTGGGTCTTTTCCTCGAGGAGCCCTTTTTCATACCATGCTTCGAAGTCCGACGAGTCGGCGCGGAGCATGTCGTTGTAAAGTTGCAAGGCGTGTTTTGTCTGGCCTACCTGAAGATACAGGTCAGCCAGCATATTGGCGAAGCCCGGATTGCCCGGGAATTTTTTCCGGCAGTCCTCCAGCAGCCGGATGGCTTCCTGCGGGCGGCTGATGATGCTGAGCGTAGAGGCATAGCGAAGACCTGTGGTTTCATCGGGATGAAGCTCCCACGCTTTCTTATAATCGTTGGCTGCCAGTTCGTGCCTGTCGTTCCTTGACAGAAGGTCTCCTCTTCTAAAATACAACCCGGCCTTGTCGGCTGCGTTCTCATTGATACTGTCGGTGAGAGCTGCGAAGGGGGGCTTTTTTAAAATAGCGTCCTCCTCTTTGGTATTATTTCCATGCCCGTTGCAGGCTGTTGCCGACAGACAGAGACTAAGCATTAAATAAAAGCATGATCTTCCCAAATTGCCCATGGGAGCAAATCTACACTTATTGTGCCAATACGATAAATGTTTGCGTAGCTTTGGGCACCTTTTCAAAACCTAAAATTCAATTTACATGTACACCGGACTTCTACATTTACACAGTTTTTTGAGATGGGTTATTCTTTTATTACTTGTAATAAGCGTTTTAATGAGCCTTGCCGGCATGACGGGGAAAAAGCCCTTTACCGCTGGTCAGGCCAAAATAGCCTTGTTCCTGATGATCTCGGCGCATATACAGCTACTGGTAGGATTGTACGAGTGGATATTTGGTCCATGGGGGGTGAAGAGGCTGGGTGATATGGGGACGGATAAGGTAGCACGATTTTATGGGGTGGAGCATATCACGGGGATGATCATTGCCATTGTATTGATCACCATCGGCCGGGGCGTAACGAAGAAGAGTATTCCGGATGCGGCGAAGCAGCGCAGGACCTTCTGGTTCTTCCTGATAGCACTTGTGGTCATCCTGGCGTCCATACCCTGGCCATTCCGGGAGGCTATTGCGAGGCCCTGGTTCTAAACGAGCCTGGATCAGATTGGGTAAAATAAAGATGCCGCGGAGCTATCCGCGGCATCAATTTTTTTGTCAGGGCCAACGATCTTCAGGTTAAATTTAGTCATCATTCGGACGGATTCACTATTCCAGGTTTTGCCCAGGCAGGTGTTTCTTTCGGACGATTGGATCTTTGCACTACTCTTTTTTTCGGTTGTCGGGATAAAGAGATCCTCTGGTTTTACATGGCGATTCGGATCGTGGCGGTTTTTCGGATTCGGACTCAGCTCGGTTTCTCGGATGTAGGATCTTTTGGTTTTTTTCTGGATCTGGATCAGGTTTTCTTAGGTCTGGGATCTTTTTGGTTTTTTCGGATTTGGACTCAATTCAGTTTCTCGGATGTAGGATTCTTTCTTGGTTTTTTCTGGATCTGGATCAGGTTTTTTCAGGATGTAGGATTCTTCATTTAGTCTTTTCTTGGATCTGGATTTAGGGTTTTTCTTGATTTGGACCTTTGCTTGGTTTCTTAGGATCTGGTTTGTTTCGTTTGCTGATACAAAGATGTAAAATCCCTGTAGACACAAAGAGTTTTTTCGACCAAAATGCGGTATTACCCGACGAAAGAAAGATTTGCTCGATGAAGGTCGGTTACATTTCTTTTGGGGGCTGTCTGAGCGGCTTTTGGGGGCGTATTTATTGGATGTTGAGACGGGCGGCCAGCTCTTCTTTATGTCCTTTGCCTACGGGGATGGCGTTCCCCTGTACGTATATCGTATTGCCTCTGATGTCATCGATCTTATTTATGTTGATAATATAGGAGCGATGGACTTTTATAAAGGAGGGACCTCCCAGCTTTTCTTCCATGTTTTTGAGGGTGCTGTAGGTGATATAGGTTTTTCCGGGGGTGACGAACTTGACATAATCCCGCATGCTCTCCATAAAAAGTATATCGTCTTTTTTTATTCTGACGAGCTTGTCATCCGCCTTGATAAAGAGGAAGTCGATGTCTGAGGCCGGGGGAGGGGCGGGGGTGGCAGTGGGTCCTGTTCCGGGGGCCGGCAGGCCCTGGACTTTGTGAATAGATTCCAGGAACCGCTTGTATGTAAAAGGTTTTTTTAAGTAGTCATTGACGTTGTATTGAAAGGCGTCGAAAGCATATTCCGTCTTGGAGGTAGTAAGTATGATCTTGGGGGAGTAAGTAAGACTGTCCAATAATTGGAATCCGTTAGCGCCAGGCATTTCCACATCGAGAAAGATAAGATCAGGCTTGTGTTCATCGAGGAATGCCAGTGCGTCAGGGACGTTGAGGAAATGTCCTTTAACGTCGACAAGACCGGATTTCTCGCAGAACTTTTTGAGAAAGTCGGCGGCGATCTGAATATCTTCCACTATGATGCACGTTGTCTTCATGCCCCTTCATTGTATCTTTTTAGCCTGTTATATTCATTTTCTATGATATGTTGGGCTTCCTGCTTTTTTCGAACAAGAGCGGCAAAATCAGCCTGAAGTTCTTCTGCTGTATGGATGGCGCATTTGTTCTCAAATTCCTGGCAGAGCTCCTGGAGGTCGGTAAATCCAACATAGCCGAATAATGTCTTGCAAGTGTGGATATTAGTGCCAAGCAGGGTCAGGTTCTTGTGCTGATAGGATGTTTGTACCTTTTCCCAGTAGGCAGGAAGATCGCGTAGGAAATCCTCAAAAACGGTCTCTGCGTATATAGTATCGCCTTCGAACAGTTCTTCCAGAAAAGTAGCATTTAACCTCTCGTGGAAGACAAATTGATCGGAGCGGATTTCTTTCATCAGGTATTGCAATTTTGTTATAACGAATTCGTTAAGAGTATATATGTAGGTGTAACCTGCATATATACCGAATATCAGGATCAGGTACTTATCCATACGGGAATTGCTCGTAATTATTGTTTCAAAATCCAGTTTGTTATGAAAAAGTTTCGACCCTTGCTCGTCCTCTTGATTCTATTGGGTGTCTTCACCACACCCGTCTTCAGTCAGGTGAAATGCAATCTCTTACAAGCCAACAATGCCACCACCGAGACCCACTCGAATGCAGCGGGATACTGGTTTGGTGTCATGGAGCTGCCCTTTCTTTTTATTTCCGTCTTCTTCGCTTTTATGACTGCCTATGCGCTCAGGGGTGGGAAGTTCGGGAAAGGCATGAACTTTATGGCCTGGGGCTTTCTGGTGATGGCTGTGGGACATTTGCACATGCAGATCGAGCACTATTACGGGTTCAATCTGTTCAAATCCCTTCTTGGATCGTTCAGCGGTTCTATCGCTTGGTTTGTAGCGCTGATCGTTACATGGGGTTTGTCTGGCCTTGGGTTTTATTCCATTTACAAGGCCAGTAAAGGCGCATAGCCGGCTGCCTTTTCATGCTTAGGAACCTCCTCAAAGGGAAGAACAGGAGCGCCGGAAAAAATAAGGGCGCCATCCGGGCAAACTCGGATGCGCGTTCGCATTTGTATAAAGCTCTTTTCGACTACCTTATTTCCTGTATCCCCGCCACGGCAACCGCTCCTCAGCTGGTACAATTAGGAAGCAAGGCGTCCGGAAAGAAGGTGGAAGAGGTTTTCAATACCTATCTGCTTTTTGAAAAATATCTCACCACTTTCGAATCAGAGCAATTTACCAGGGACTCCCTACGGGAAAAAGTGCGTCAGCGATTTCCCGGTGTCCTGCAGGAAGCTATCTTCAATATTCTCTTTGTACCGGAGAGTGAACAGAAAATAATATTAGCCATTGAATTCCTGCGCAGCTTCCTCAAAGATGTGAGTGATAAATTCGGCAGAGCCGGGGAAGGTTACGTAGAAAAGAAACTAAAAGAACTGGACGAGCTGCAGGAGAGGGCCCGGGAGGGAGAGATATTCCGTAAGCTGCAATTCCTCAGTTTCGAGGTCTTTAAGTTTGTCGGCGACAATTATGGGGAGCCGCTGGCAGGAAAGATCTTTGAAAAGACATACGAGGTCTTCTCATCCAGCTATAAAGAGCTGGAGGCCTTCCCCTATATGCTTACGCTGATACCCAGGGAGATCGTCGATCGTGAGCATCTGGGCATATTTACCCAGGCGCAGATAGAGCAGGTATTCCTGGAAAAGCTGGCCGAATCCGAGCAGCTGAATATTGCGCTGGACCAGAAGATAAAGGAGAACGAGCAGACGCAGAAACTCCTCCGGAAGAACGAGATCATGCTCAGCGGCGTTATCTCTTCGGCCCTGGATGCCATCGTGCTGGTAGATGAGACGGGTCATATCATCCATTGGAACAAGGCCGCGGCGGAAATATTCGGGTATACGGAGGAAGAGATGAAGGGTAGGCTGCTGGCCGCGACGATCAGGGATTTTACAGGCTGGACAAATGAGTCCGTCAATCAGCGCACGGAACTGACGGCTGTGAGAAAGAACGGGGAAGAGTTCCCCATCGAGCTAACAATTACGGGCATACGGGATGAGTATGAATCCTATTACAGCGCCTTTATAAGGGATATCTCTTCCCGCCGCCAACGGGAAGAAGAGCTGTTGCAGACGAAAGAAAAGGCCGAGCAGGCTGCCAAAGCCAAGTCGCAGTTCCTGAGTGTTATGAGCCATGAGCTGAGGACTCCGTTGAATGCCGTCATCGGCATCACGCATTTGATGCTGCAGGGCAATCCCAGGGAGGATCAGCAGGAGGACCTGCGTACCTTACAATTCTCAGGGGAGAGCCTTCTACATATCATCAACGATATCCTTGATTTTACCAAGCTGGATTCCGGAAAGATCGAGCTGTCGGCCATTGACTTCAACCTCAGAGAGCTTTCACAGAGCCTGTACCAGTCCTTTAGCTATAAAGCCCGGGAAAAGGGCATCGTATTCGATGTGGAATACGACGAGAAGATGCCTTTTATGGTGAAAGGGGATAATTTCCGGCTGTCGCAGGTTTTGAATAATCTGATCAGCAATGCCATAAAATTTACCAGGGAAGGATCGGTAAAGCTGAAGATATCGTTGATAGAGGAGAGAGGCGCCGCCTATGTCACTAAATTCTCCGTCATCGACACCGGTATCGGTATTGCCCAGGAGAAGAAGGATAAGATATTCGAGCAGTTCACACAGGCGGACAGCAATACCACCCGGCTGTATGGCGGCACTGGTCTGGGGCTTTCCATATCGGCCAAGCTCGTAGAGCTGATGGACAGCGCCATCGTCGTAGACAGCGAACTGGGAGAGGGGTCCAATTTTAACTTTAGCATCCTGCTTCAGCCGGGCAGCCAGTTGCAGGCGCCTGCTCCTGCACAGAAACCAGCGGATAAGAGCAATGAGCCATTCCGCAATAAGCTGATCTTACTGGCGGAGGACAATACATTTAACGCCAATATCGCGCGACGTTTTATAACGGGCTGGGGAGCGGACCTGGATGTAGTCGCGGATGGCTGGCAGGCAATCGAATTTGTCAGCAGAAAAAAATACGATCTGATCCTCATGGATGTGCAGATGCCCGTACTGGATGGGTTTGCCTGTACCCGTAAGATCCGAAAGCATTTTAAAGATGTTCCCATCGTAGCCATTACAGCATCTCCCAAGAACGAGATACTGCAGGATATACTTGCCTGTGGTATGAATGATTTTGTAAGCAAACCTTTCAAGCCGAACGAGCTGCGGAGCAAGATCCTGGAATACCTGTAACGGCTATCCGCGCCGTCCCAGCTCGATCACTTCACAATCCCGCATATTTTTCCCATCGATGACAAATCGGACGATGGTACGGATCTGGTGCCATCCCTGGTTGCCGGCGGCGCCGGGGTTCATATGGAGGCATTGCAGCTTGTCATCGTACATGATCTTGAGGATATGACTGTGGCCGCAGATAAACAAGCCCGGAGGGTTGGCCTGCAGCTCTTTTTTTACCGTTGGGTTATAGCGGGGAGGGTAGCCGCCGATGTGGGTCATATAAACATCGACCTCTTCGGAGGTCCATCTCGATTTTTCGGGATAGAGACTTCGGATATCCTGTCCGTCGATGTTGCCATATACGCCGCGCAGCGGTTTAAAGGAGGACAGACGCTCTGCCAGCTGGGCCGTGCCAAAGTCCCCTGCATGCCATATCTCGTCACAGGATTCGAAATGACGGAAGATACTTTCATCCAGGAAATGATGGGTGTCAGATATAAGGCCGATGCGCAACATGAGAGTTCCTGATTATTTCGGCCGTAAATTAAGATTTATTAACTTTATGTCAACGAATCGCGTATGCTATACTTCCGCAATTTCACCTACTGGATAGACAAACGCAACTGGAAATATTATTTCCTGATGGTGGCGCTGGAAATGGGAAGTTGAAGGGGATCATTCCATATCACCCGTTTCTTTGTCTTCACACCATACAAATTCATTTATATGCCACATTATTATAAGCTGGGTTCCATTCCCCACAAACGTCATACACAATTCCGCCAGCCCAACGGCGCACTTTATGCCGAACAGCTATTTTCTACCGAGGGTTTTTCCAACGATTATTCGCTGATGTATCACTGTCATCCGCCGACGGAGATCATCCGGGTGGATGATCCTTATGATGTCCAGCCGCGGGTGGCGGAAGAGAAGATGCTGAAGCATCGCAGTCTTGAAGGTTTCAATATCCGCCCCGAAAAGGATTATCTCCAGAGCCGCAGACCGGTGCTTGTCAACAATGATTGTCATATCGTGCTGGCGGCTCCGCAGGAAAGTATGACCGGCTATTTTTTTAAGAACGCGGATGCCGATGAAATGATCTTTATCCATAAGGGCAGCGGGATCTTGCGGACGATGTATGGCAACCTGGATTTTGGATATGGCGATTACCTCGTTATCCCAAGAGGCACCATTTATCAGATATCGTTCAACGATGCTGACAATCGCCTCTTTATTGTAGAGTCATTTAGCCCCATACGTTATCCAAAGAAATATCTGAGCAAATATGGTCAGCTGCTGGAGCACTCGCCCTACTGTGAGCGGGACATCCGGCCTCCGCATGAGCTGCAAACGATAGATGAAAAAGGGGACTTCCTTATCAAGACCAAAAAGAAGGGAAGGGTCTATGGTATTCATTACGGACATCATCCTTTTGATGTGATAGGGTGGGACGGCTGCTGCTATCCTTTTGCATTCAGCATACATGACTTCGAGCCTATCACCGGTCGCGTCCATCAGCCGCCGCCTGTCCATCAAACCTTTGAAGGCAATAACTTCGTCGTATGTTCCTTTTGCCTCCGGCTCTTCGATTACCACCCCCAGTCCATTCCGGCGCCATATAATCACAGCAATATCGACAGTGATGAGGTACTGTATTATGTGGACGGAGACTTCATGAGCCGGAAGAATGTCACCAAGGGTATGATCACGCTGCATCCCAGTGGTATCCCCCATGGCCCGCATCCCGGGGCGGTGGAGAGGAGCATTGGGGCTAAAGAGACGAGGGAACTGGCTGTGATGGTAGATACGTTTCATCCCCTGATGCTGACCGTGGACGCGTTGGAGATCGAAAATCCGGGGTATACGATGAGCTGGGCGGAATAAGTCTTATATTGAGCGGGAGAAAACAACTTAACTATGCTCCCCCGATTGCTGGCTTTTTCTATTTTCTTATCGGTGACCCTGCCGGGCTGTCATACACGTCAGTCAGGCGATCTTATCGTGTACAATGGTGTCGTCTATACGGTAGACAACACCTTTTCCAAAGCGGAAGCCTTTGCCGTGAAGGATGGAAAGATACTGGCTGTAGGCACGGACAAAGATATCCTCAATGGGTACACGGCTACGCAGACAGTGGATGCCGGCGGGAGGGCTATATATCCCGGCTTTATCGACGCGCATGCTCATTTTGTCGGATATGGACGGTCTTTGTATGCTGCGGACCTTTTCGGGAGTACAAGTTCCGGCGAAATGGTACAGCGGGTGCAGGAGTTCGCCAAGGCTCATCCCGGCCTTGCCTGGATCATGGGGCGTGGGTGGGATCAGAATAAATTTCCCGACAAGACATTCCCCGATAATAAAAAATTGAATGAACTATTTCCCAATACTCCCGTCCTGCTCGAGCGGGTGGATGGACATGCGCTGCTGGCGAATGCAAAGGCGTTGGAACTGGCAGGGATCAAACCCGGCCAGCAGCTGCCGGGTGGAATGATAGAGACGAAGAGGGGCCGGCTGACAGGTATACTGGTGGACAATGCTAAACATTTGGTGATGGCGGTGGTGCCTATCCCGTCATTTGATGAGTTTGCAGCGCAGCTGGGTGCGGCCGAGCGGCATTGTTTTGCCCAGGGGCTGACAACCGTGACAGATTGCGGTCTCGGCCGGAAGGAAATTGAAGGCATCGACAGTCTGCAGCAGTCGGGGAAATTACGGATGAGGATGTATGTTATGATAAGCGACCGGCCGGAGAATCTTGACTATTATATTCCCAAGGGTCCTTACAAGACGGATAGATTGTATGTGAAGGGTGTCAAGGCGTATGCAGACGGGGCGTTGGGGAGCAGGGGCGCCTGTCTGTTACAGCCTTACGCTGATCGTCCGGGGTGGTCCGGGTTCCTGCTGAGCAGCCCCGATCATTTCGACTCTTTGGCACAGCGGCTTCAGGGGACGGACTTTCAATTGTGCACCCATGCTATAGGAGATTCTGCCAACAGGGTCATTTTGACCATTTACAATAAGCATCTGGGAGGAAAGAATGACAAACGATGGAGGATCGAGCATGCGCAGATCATTCATGACGGCGACTTCGACCTGTTTGGCAAGGCGTCGATCATCCCTTCTGTGCAGCCTACGCATGCAACCAGTGACATGTATTGGGCCGGGGACAGGCTGGGGGCGCAGCGGCTGAAGGGGGGATACGCCTATAAGCAGCTGTTACAGCAGAATGGGTGGATACCGCTGGGCACGGATTTCCCCGTAGAGGATATAAGCCCTTTTAAGACCTTTTTAGCGGCTGTCTTCAGGGTGGATGCCAAGGGGTCGCCTACGGGGGGATTTCAGCCTGAGAATGCGCTTAGCAGGGAGGAGACTATCCGGGGTATGACCATCTGGGCGGCGAAGGCCGATTGTCTGGAAAAGGAGATTGGGAGTCTCGAGCCGGGTAAAAAGGCGGATTTTATCATGCTCGATAGGGATCTTATGAAGGTGTCCTGGGACGAGGTGCTGCAAACCAGAGTGGTTTCCACCTGGTCCGGAGGGATGAAGGTGCACTCATTATAATGTAAGTAATTAGCTTGAGGGCACGGTTTTTTACCTTTATTTCCCAAAAAATTATGACTATGGAATACAGGCAATTAGGCGAATCGCCGCTGTCCGCATCCGCCATTACGTTCGGAGCATGGGCCATCGGGGGCTGGATGTGGGGCGGGGCAGAGAGAAAGGATGCGGTGGAAGCCATTCGCGCTTCTTATGATCAGGGAGTGACATCCATCGACACGGCGCCCATTTACGGGCAGGGGCTTAGCGAGGAGATAGTAGGGGAGGCGTTGTTGGGGATCCCCAGGGATAAGGTGCAGATCATGACGAAGTTTGGGATGAGATGGGACGAAAAGAAGGGTGAGTTTGCTTTCAAAAGCCAGGACAACAGCGGCAAGCCGTTGGAGATATACAAACATGCCGGCAAAAACAGTATTATCAAAGAGTGCGAAGACAGTCTCCGGCGTCTGGGAACAGACTATATCGATCTTTACCAGATCCACTGGCCCGATAGCACGACTGCCGTATCGGAGACCATGGAGGCCGTGACGTCCCTTTTAAAGCAGGGTAAGGTCCGGGCGGCAGGAGTTTGCAATTACGATGCGGCATTGATGAAGGAGGCTGAAAAGACCCTGAGCCTGGCTTCAGACCAGGTGCCGTTCAGTATGGTGAACAGGGACATCGAACAGGAGCTGGTCCCCTGGTGTATAGAGCATAAAAAGGCCATCCTTGCCTATAGCCCTCTGCAAAGGGGGCTGCTGACGGGCAAGATCAGACCGGGGCATTCCTTTGGGGAGGGGGATACCCGGGCGGGGAGTAAGTTTTACAAGCCAGATAATATATTGAATATCAATTCATTTTTAGATAAACTGCGTCCCATGGCCGAGGCGAAGTCCGCAACCCTGGCACAGTTGGTGATACGTTGGACGCTGGAGCGTCCGGGCATTACGATTGCGTTGGTGGGGGCGAGAGATGCGGAGCAGGCTGTGCAGAATGCCCGGGCCATCGATGTGAAGCTGACGCCGGAGGAGATTGTGTTCATAAACAGTCAGTTGCCGGCGCTGAAATTGGTAGATTGACACGCCCGTCTGACCCCTCGGCGCACCGGTGGGAAAGTTCTTGGGATTTACCCCCAAAAAGCCGTAAATTAGAAAATAATTAAAAAACGATTGCCGTATGATCAGATATCATGAACTAAAAGTTGGAGACTATGTGCTGGCCGATTTCGAAGGCCAGCGTTCTGAGGGTGAAGTCATCGGTCATAATGAACCGGACAAGATGGCCTGTGTGCAGACCAGTGTGCAGGATTTCTGGTATACCACGGACCAGCTATTTCCTATCCCTTTGGATGACAATCAGTTAATGCTTATGGGATTTGAGAAGGAAGTCTATGACGCCGGTGTAAAGTACAAAAGGGGACCTTTCCGGATCCTTTTGGCCACGCCCGGCGATTTCTCGCATTTTGAGATGTGGTACAGGGAGGACAGACGTCACATTACCCAACCGCTGTATGTGCATGAACTACAGAACCATTATCGTCAAATGACAAAGGTGGAACTTGTAAGACCCCATGGTATTCAGGCCTCTTAGGAGGCTGTTTTTCAGGGTTTATCACACTTTTAATACGAAAAACTAATTTCTTTGCCGGAATTTTCATATTTCGGTATTATATTCCTATCTTTGCGCTCCCAAAATCTGTATGGCTAAACAAGCACTCATTAAACAAGATGGAACGATCATAGAGGCCTTATCCAATGCTATGTTCAAGGTAAAGTTGGAAAACGGGCATGAGATCCTGGCTACCATCTCTGGGAAAATGAGAATGAATTATATCCGCATCCTGCCGGGTGATAAGGTAGGGGTGGAGATGAGTCCTTATGATTTGACAAGGGGAAGAATTATATTCAGATACAAATAAATATAATCATGAAATAGCGTCGAGCGTATTCCATGATACCATTGAAAAGACAAACAATACATCATGAAAGTTCGTGCATCCATTAAGAAACGCAGTGCCGATTGTAAGATCGTGAGGAGAAAGGGGAAGCTGTATGTTATCAACAAGAAGAATCCTCGTTTCAAACAAAGACAAGGATAATTCGTGGCCAAAGGCCCGTTAATTAGTTAGTGAATAATAAACAGAAATAAATTATGGCTCGTATTGCCGGTGTAGACTTACCAAAAAACAAAAGAGGGGAGATCGGACTTACCTATATATTCGGTATTGGCCGCAGCACTGCCCAATATATCCTGAACAAGGCAGGCATCAGCTTTGACAAGAAGGTGCATGAGTGGAATGACGATGAGCTGAATTCCATCCGTAACATCATCACCAATGAGTTCAAGGTGGAAGGTGCCCTTCGCAGCGAGGTGCAGATGAGCATCAAGCGCCTGTTGGATATTGCCTGCTATCGCGGGTTACGTCATCGTAAGGGTCTGCCAGTCCGTGGTCAGCGTACCAGGACCAACAGCCGTACACGTAAAGGCAAACGTAAGACAGTTGCCGGCAAGAAGAAAATAGCCAAGAAATAGTAAGTTTTAACTGCAACCTGCCATCGGCAGGTTGCAGTCTTATTACATATTGCACCATTTGAAGGATCAACTGCGGATACCCGGTGCAGGAGGAGGGTTGGTCCGGGCTCCGGAAGGAGCTGGTCTTAAAAAATTAAAGATTACCTTTTATTTGACAACATGGCAAAAGCACAAGCACCCAGCGCAAAAGTCGCTGCGAAGAAAAGAATTGTAAAGGTGGACATTTATGGCGATGCACACATCGTTGCCAGCTTTAACAACATCATCATCAGTCTCACTAACAAGAATGGCCAGGTAATTTCCTGGAGCAGCGCCGGCAAGATGGGCTT
>Ga0105237_10003414_pt1 | contig 18884 bp, 14 predicted proteins | sample KBSC24metaG_FD_81520 | JGI IMG/M metagenome (GOLD analysis project Ga0105237, IMG submission 81520) | Corn rhizosphere microbial communities from Kellogg Biological Station, Michigan, USA - KBS C2-4 metaG | ecosystem: Host-associated > Plants > Roots > Rhizosphere > Soil | place: Michigan, USA... | reverse complement strand
GATTCGCGACTCGGAGAAGTTGGAAGCAAAACTCATCAACTCTCCGACTTCCGTATAACGCGTGCCCGACGAATCGGGATCGAGATGCGTCGCGAAGAAGTTGATCGTCTTGCCTGCAACACTGACGGTCGCCTGGGCCACTGAGCGCTGACCACTCAGGTACCGGAAACTCGTACTGATCAAACTGTATTTCGACAGAATCAAGTTGCCCTCGGTTGTGCCGTCATACTTGGGAACGTGGTACCAGAACCACGATCGCCCTGTCTTCTGGCTAAGCAGAGTGAGCAACGTGTTAACGGACGTCGAAGGCACTTCACATAACCCTGCCAGATCGGGATTTATGTTCGCGATCGTCTGGGCCATGCGATCCCAATTCTCGAGCGCGTCTGTTCCCTTTCCGAACGAAGCGTTATAGCTCAACACTCGTAACGTTCCGGTCGTCGACGGTGGTGGTGGCGCTGCTGGTGCACTGACGCTAATGGTCAACGACGCAGTTGCCGTCGCTCCCTTATTGTCGTACACCGTGAGACGCACCGTGTAAGTCCCGGCTGACTGATAGGTCGTCGAGGCGGTGGGCATGTAAGCGGCGCTTCCGTTACCGAAGTCCCACGAGAACGCGTCGATGTTCCCGTCAGGGTCAGACGCGCTTGATGAGAAATTCACCAGCAACGGAGCCGTTCCCGACGTTGGCGACGCCGAAATGCTGACGACTGGAGGTAGATTTCCAGGTGTCGGAGTTGGCGCCGGAGTTGGCGCCGGTGTCGGTGTCGGTGTCGGTGTCGGTGTTGGAGTCGGAGTAGGAGTAGGCGTCGGAGAAGGCGGTGACGTCAGCGTGCTTTGAAGTATCGTGTTGTCGTTCTTCAGTAAGCCCGGCGATGCGAACAAGTACGCGTACGACGACAACACGATCTGGTCGATCGAGAAGCCATCTTCCCGCGTTTGAATTCGCAGCGTTTGCACGCCCGTCGTCTGGAAGAAGATCGTTGGACCAAGAATTCCAACGCCCCAACCATCGTCCTGCCAGCCCCAGCCCTGGATCCCGCAGCCGGAACAATCTTCCAGATTCACACTGACGCCATTCGTAGTTCCGATTCGCCACGACGGACTACCAAGGGTGTCGAGGCTTCCGGAAAACTGTGCGAACACCGAATCATTGCCCCAATAATCGCCGTCGGCTCGGCCGCGCATCCACAGGCGATAAGGCTTGCCTGCCTCAGCATTGAAAGAGACTTCGAAGTAGTCGGCAGGGCTCGCAAGAGGAGCTGAAAGTTTTGCTCCTCCACGATCCGGATTTCTTAAAACAGTTTGACCTGCTGCCGATGTGTTGCTCTCCTTCACCCAATTCCCACGGAGTGACGTCGACGGCACGTTCGCGGCCCAAATTACGACGTCGGGCGAAGACGGTGCTGGTGTCGGCGTTGGTGTGGGCGTTGGTATCGGAGTCGGAGTGGGTGTCGGCGACGGCGCCGATCCTCCACCGTTAGATTGCGGCAGAATAGTGTTGTCGTTCTTCAGTGCTCCAGGTGCACTCGACAGGTAAGTCGAAGGCGACAATACTATCTGGTCTATCGATAGACCATCTTCACGGATCTGGATCCGGATAGTTTGTGTGCCCGTGGTCTGAAAAAATATTTGTGGACCAAGCACGCTGATGCCCCAGCCGTTATCCTGCCAACCCCAATTCGAGAGTCCGCATCCGGAACAATCCTCGAGGTTGTATTCCGTCGCTGAGGTAGTGCCGATCCGGTAAACCGCACTACCGCTGCTATTCACGCTTCCAGAAAATTGAACGAAGACCGAATCGTTGTACGGCGAATTATTCAAGGTCTTGCCGCGCATCCAAAGACGATAAGGAATGCCTGCCGAGGCGGTAAAAGTAAGCTCGGCGTAATTAGCGGGATTTGCCGCGGCTGTCGTTACCTTGTCCGCACCAAGATCGGTACTTGCCAAACGTGCTCCGCCAGCCGCCGTGGAATCTGCGACCGAGGTCCAGTTTCCTACTTTGACGGGAGCTTGCGAAGCGTAAAGAACAATTTGCTGGGCTGATGAATTTTGAACGGAAAGAATAAGAATGAGTGCCGGGAAGAATGCGCAAAGGATTACGCGTCTAGCTGTCACTTGTGATTTCTCCTTATTAAACACGATGAGGCCGTCGCGAATCGGGTCCCAGAGTTCCCGACTGACCAGTAAACACACTGGGACTCAATCCAAAACAGTCAACACACACAACGCTGCAGGGTGGCTGCAGCAGTGGAAAATGCTTAGGTTTTAGTGTTGTCGATCTCTCTTCCAGAGATCTTGAAAATTAGAACGGATGGAACTTTGTTCTAACCGGGGCCGCCATCGAGTGCGGCTCGTTAGGCTCGGCATTACTCCCTCTGTCCGAACCTGATCCGCACATGTCAGACTCTCGCAAGATAGCATGCGCGACAAAATGCTGTCAAAAATTCAGAAAGTTCGTAACCACTTCGCAACATAAAAAATATATTACGCCGTGGACTGCTCTAAAATCATTCACGCCTGATGGAGATGCGAGCCGCGTTGCTCATTGCGCCGCGAAATGAAATCGTGATCGTTAGATCACCGGAGATTGTTTGATCGTCCGGCAAACGCACCACCATTTCGGATATCCAACTCAAGCCTCCCACTGCGTTCAGCTCCTCCACCGGCAGTCGATAAGTAAATCCGCGTGAGTCGGTCCCTTGAACGGTGATCGACGACAACGTCTCACCCGACTGGAGTTGGAGATTCAGCGCGAAAAGCAAGATCCTCGTGCGCTGGTCGGCGCCGAGATTAATCCGCGATGTCAACGTAAAAGGCTCGGGAACCAAGAGCGTTGAATGTAAAGCGATCGCTCGATCCGAACTGAGTTGCCTGAGAAGTATCGGCGGAAGGTCTGGCGCCGGTGTCGGCGTTGGCGTCGGCGTTGGCGTCGGCGTCGGCGTCGGAGTCGGTGTCGGAGTGGGCGTCGGGGTTGGTGTTGGTGTCGGCGAGGTAGACGTCGCAACGTCGAAATCAGTGATTGCTAGATTGTGATCCGACGGGCGGACGCCCTTGTCGTCGCTTGTACCGAGCGTGATCGCGACATTTGTATTGCTGAGATCTCGAATATCCGGGATCTCGCCTCTGACGGCGGAAAAGTTTGACGTATCAGCCGAATATAAAATGTAGTCGATACGCCAACGTCGCGTGCGGGTGTTCAACCACACCGGATTGTCTGGATACGCGAAAGCCGATCCGATTCCTAAAGCGTCGACCCAACTGTCGCGAAACGTACCCAGCAACCGCAGAATCTCCGGCGTATCGTTTCCGGCGTTCATATCACCGGCGACGATTCGCGGAGCAGCAAAACCCGCGGTCCAACTGATTAGTTCATCTGCTTCCGTCAACCGGAACGTAGATGATTGATTATCGAGATGGGTCGCAAAAACGTTGATGTTTCTTCCGCCGACATTAATCGTCGCCTGCGCAATCGAGCGTTCATAGCTCATGTAGCGCGACTGCACGGAGCTGAAGCTATAAGTCGAGAGAATCAGGTTGCCTTCCTGGATCCCGGGAGCCTTCGGAACGAAGTGTGAATACCAGGTGCGGCCCGTCTTCTGACTCAATGAACTTACAAGCCCGGGAATCTGATCCGGCGGCACCTCGCAAAGCGCAATGATATCGGGATTCATTCTTGCGAGGTATGTCGCTGTCCGATCGTAATTCTTAACTCCATCAGTCCCTTGCCCGAATGCAGTGTTCCAACTAACAACTCTGAGCCTGACGTTTGCTGAAGCGGAATCAGTGAAAAGAAAAATTGCACAAATGATCCACAGGGGGATTAGTTGTCTTACTCTCATAGACACACGATTGCTGTCCCATCACCAGGGGAAGTGTGGTTGAGCAATTACTATCTTTGTTTTTTTGAATACAACCCCGACGGGATCTGCGTGCCTTGGGGTTGTAAGTATTGTCAGAGCCTCGATCGAAACTACCGAGCGAAAGCGCCTTTCGTTATGTTCGAAGATTTGGCGTGGTCCACGCCGCACGAACAGACGAGAGTCAAGCTATCACGTCGAAACACCGATGTAAATAATCTTTGACGATGTGAAATAAATTACAATGTAACTGCAAGATTACGCGGGGTTTGTAGATCATGAAGGTTGCCGTCTTCGTTGGCGAAAAAAGCCGGAAAAGAACCGCAAGCGACATTCATTTACGAATGCAGCGTCAGTTTTTCCACTAAGTACTCTTCCGCACCAAAGCAGCGCATTTGTCGCGGTTTCTTTAAAAAGATGTGCGGGAACGCCCGCCAGCCGGAACTTTGAACGCTCCCAATCCGGGTCGGCAAGAACAGCATAAAAATGGCCGTGTCCTGTGTGCCAGCGTCGATGGTAGGCCTTTGTCAGCCGCTCCGTATCGATGTGAGTTGTGGCGATCATGCGCGGAGTGTAGATTCCCTGCTTGCCGCTGCGACATACACGCAAGAGAAATTCGTGGTCCTCCATCGAGCCGATCATGTTCTTCACTCGTTGCAGATCCGGCAGAAACATGCCGGTCTCTTCGAAGACATTTCGTCGAAAAGCGATGTTCGCGGTGAGTAAGCCTCGCGGGCTGTTGCCGCTGATAGCGAATTCATCATTGCCGTAATCAAGTAACGCTAACGGCGCCCAGTGGTCCGGCGTTAACCACGACGGCGGTGGTCCATTCCACTGAGGTAAGACTTTGCCGCCCACGAATGACAGATCGCTTCTCGCGTCCAGGATAGTTTTGAGTGACGTCAACCAGTTCTTATCAACCGTCACGTCGTCATCGACAAAGGCGACGATGGCGCCTTTCGCCTCTTCGATCCCTCTGTTCCTTGCGTGTGCATTTCCCTGTTTACGCTCCACGACGTAGCGCACTTTTCCTGGATACGTCTCAATCAGCGAAGCAACAACATCCTTTGTGTCGTCGCTCGAGTTGTTGTCGATCAAGATGACTTCGAATGTCGTTTGCGTATCCTGGTTGAGCACACTGTCGACGGTGCTGCGCAAGAGTGCCGACCGGTTGTAGGTCGGAATCACGACGGAAACTTCGGGTTCGTTAGACATCATTTACCAGTGACGAGCTCATTTGCTTTACGAAAATGCCGCCCGTATACGAGTCCTAACCAATCCCATACGCCGAGTTCAGCCGCGAACGCCTGCGCTGGATTCTGCGACTTCACGACGACGTGTCTCATCGTCGAAAGCAAACCTTGAAACGCCTTGCGATAGTGCCATCTCGGAATTCCGAAAAGATAAGGAACCGGCAGTCTCCTCGTGCGGTCCAATAATCCCAGAGACACGCCGCGCCAGAAGCACCAGCGACGAAAGTAACTCTTCGTCAGTCTCTCGGGCGGTATGTGATGGTAGATCATCATTTGCGGCAGGTACATGCCCTTTGCGCCGCTCGCGAGCAGACGTCCGTAAAGTTCCTCGTCCTCACCAGTCAACAATCCTTTATCTGTACGACCGAGCCAGGTTGTGTAGAGTCCAACCTTCTCCAGTATCGATCTTTTGAGAACTACGTTGCCGCCCATGAGAATGCCGGGATAGTTACGATCGAAAGGAACTTCCTTGTCGCCGCCGTCGACCCAACCCACGACGCCGCCGTACTCACGAGGAAGCCAGTCGGGGGGTGTGACGCTCCAGTGCGGGATGTATGGACCACCGATAAAGTCGAGATCCTTTGTAGTGAACGCTTCGAACGCGGCGTTGATCCAGTTTCGATCGACCTCCTCGTCGTCGTCGATGATTCCGACGAGCTCGCCGCTCGTTGCGTTTATGCCGGCGTTGAGCGCGTGCGACCTGCCTTGCTGCTGTTCGAAGCAATACTGAAGTCTGTCGCCGAATCTCGGTTTCAAAGATTCGATTACCTGTCGTGTTCCATCGGTTGAATTGTTGTCGACTACAGTGACTGACACTTCGAGCCCCGCCGGAATTTCCGCGGCGAATAAACTGTTCAAGCTTAATGGAAGTAGATCCTGGCGGTTGTAAGTGGGAACAATTACATCGAGTCGCATGATGTTTCTCGAGGCTGATCGATCCCGGCGAGTTGGTGGCTGGGGTGTCGTGCCAGGAAACGCTCACGGCCCGTGAAGACCCAGACGACTAAACGAGGCACATGTCGCAAAAGAACAATGACCAGAGAGAGTTTGGGGCTGCGCAGGTGCTCGTTAGCTTCTTCAAAATGAACGAGCGCGGTGTGTGCTCCGCCTGTCGTTAGAGCGCGCTTGCCCTCGAACAGTCGCAGCATGGCGCGGGTTGAGGTTAGTTGCTTGTTGAGCACTTCATTTTCCGCGGGTGTCAGGTTGAAAGTGGCGGCGGTCTTTTCAAAGACTGCAAGCAGATTTCGCGTCATCCAAACGCGGTCGGAGGAAAGGCTTCCTTCGTGTCGCCTGTACAACACCAGCGGGCGCCGGTGGTACACGATGCGGCCGCCGTTTTTTACGATTCGTAACCAGAGATCGAAGTCTTCGCAACTGCGAATACTCTCGTCAAACGCACCTGCGTCGCGGATCGCTTTCATTCGCGCGGTGACGGAGGTCATGACGGTGCATTTTTGTTGGACCAGCGTCTCGAAAGTCACGTCACCTTCCGAGGGATTTTTTTCCATGAACTCGATTTCTTCGGTGGAAGCATCACCGATGATCGTCGCATTGGGATAGACGAGAGCGAGGTCGGGATTGTCTTTCAGGATTCCGAGTTGGACCTCGAGGTAGTCTGGTGTCCATTGGTCATCGGAGTCGAGCTGCGCGTAGAACTCTCCTCTTGCGACTTTGAACGCGGCGTTTCTGGCTGCGCTGACGCCGCCGTTTTCCTGCGAAAGATAAACGATCGGGAGGGGATGAGCGTCGAGTATGCGTTCGAGTTCTTCGCGGTCGGCGGAGCCATCATTCACGACGATGACCTCGTAGTCGGTGAAGGTCTGTACCTTGATGGAGTCGAGCGCCTGTCCGATGTAGCGCGAGGCATTGTACGCCGGGATCACCACCGTGACCGCCGGAGTCTTTTCTGTGTTCGCTGAAATAATCATCTCCGCTAAGTACGCCGAAGGCTTCGGTAATTGAGTTCGAGTTTAACGCCGAAGGCGTTGGCAATTGAGTTCGAGTCTAACGCCGAAGGCGTTGGCAATTGAGTTCGAGTCTAACGCCGAAGGCGTTGGCTAATTTCAGCCCAGGGTTGGGGCGAAGCGACAACCCTGGGATCTAAACCAAAAACCGAAATTAACGCTGAAAGCGTTAGGCCTGTGCGCCGCCAACCCCTTCAGGGTTTAAATCAAATCTCTAATTCTTACCCAGTGTTCGCTGAAATAATCATCCCCGCTAATTACGCCGAAGGCGTTGGCTAATTTCAGCCCAGGGTTGTCGCGAAGTGACAACCCTGGGATCTAAACCAAAAACCGAAACTAACGCTGAAAGCGTTAGGCCTGTGCGCCGCCAACCCTCCTAAGGAACTAGACGCGTAAGTCTAATGATTTCAACAAAGCGACTGTAGCGTCCAGTTCCTTTTTGAGATGACGTGGGCGGCCCACGTCGGGATGCTTTCAGGGTTTAAATCAAATCTTTAATTCTTACCCAGGGTTGTCGCTGCGCTCCAACCCTGGGCTGAAATTAGCGAACGCCTTCGGCGTTAATTCGAAGCTCAAATTAGCCAACGCCTTCGGGTTTAATTCGAAGCCCAAATTAGCCAACGCCTTCGGCGTTAATTCGAAGCTCAAATTAGCCAACGCCTTCGGCGTTAGTTTGAGCCCACTGCCCTGCACTCAGCGCAGTGCCCTCGCGTCCGGCGAGGCGCGTGTACGCCGCGAGCCATGATTCACGCACGGCGGGCCACGTGTACGCCGAACACTGCTCGTATGCGTTGCGCACTATCGACGTCGCAAGCTCTGGCGACTCCAGCAAGCGGATGGCACACGCAGCCATCGCCTCGTGATCGTTTCTCGGAACCAGCAAACCCGTTCTCCCATATGTGACAATGCAACGAATGCCACCCGCACTCGTCGACACAACCGGCACGCCCGAAAAAAACGACTCGAGTATCGAACCCGGCATGTTGTCAATGTTCGGACTGTTCAGAAAAATATGTGACTCGTTGTACAAGTCATGCATCTTGCTCGGCGACACGCGTCCGCGAAACTCGATGTTCTGGAGCCTCAACTCGCGCGCAAGCGACTCCAGCGCCGGTCGCTGTGGTCCATCTCCAGCCAGTATCAACCTCGCCTCCGGAAACCTCTCCTGGATCTTCGCGAAGGCGCGCAAAATACACGCGACGTTGTAGAGGGGATACATGTTGCGGTTCGACAAAAAGATCGGCTGCAACGGTTCGCGCTCTCGGTATTTAAACCGCTTGTTGTCGATCACGTTCGCGATCGCAAAAGCGTGCAAGCCAAACTTGCGGAACACATCAACGAGGTATTGCGACGGTACGATGATGCCATCCGCTAATCTCATGATCGGAACTGCCGTGCGCGGCCAATTGCGCAGGTGGTCTTCTGCCTGACCACTGCGATAGTTCACGATGACCTTTTTCCCGAAGAACCGAGCGATCAGTATCGCCGGCGTCGGTCCGAGTAAAAACGACCAGTAAGACGCGGAAAGAGTTTGGACGATGTCGTGTTTCGGAACTTGAATGAGCAGATGTATGCAGTAGAGAAGTGACGTCACGATCGTTCGCACGTACTTGATCGACTGCAACAGTCGAAACGGACCAGGCAACCGCGGATTGTGCGGCACGAACGAGACCTCAAACTGCGACTCGTGACCCAGGTGCTCCAGCAGATAATTTGCTTGCACGGCTTGGCCACCAAGGATGCTCAAAGCCGGAGCGACCAGCAAAAGCCGAATCGGCTTCTCTGCAACACTGACATCTGATCGTGCAGCTCCACTCATTCTTCCGAAACTATCTCCCCAGTTAAAAGCGCTTCCAGGTTGATCTCGCGTGAAGTCAGTGCCTGGGCTGATTTCAGCATTTCGACGCAGACCAGAGTCGCTCGCGCGCCGTCGCGCACGGTGATCTCCGGCGGCCGGCCCTTTGCAATCCGTGCAAAGAACGAGCGCAATTGATCCTCGTAACCTTTGTAGGCCCAGAGCGTCGCTCTGCTGCGCTTCGAATTTGAGATCGCCTCGAACCGTTTGAAATCCTGGACCATCGAACTCAGGCCCTTCACAAACACCTCAACTCGCTCACTCTGGGCTTTCTTCGATCCGATCGTCGAGTAGTTCAGACTACCAATCGATCCATCCGCAAATCGAAAAGTCGCGACCAGGTTGTTCTCTCCCACCGGATCGGTTTTACCTGTCGGAAGCGTGTAAGCTGAAACGTCTGTTGGCTCCGATTCCAGCAGCCAGTACATCAGATCGATAAAGTGCACGGCCTCACCAAGAATCGCGCCCCCAATCGCCGGATCGGCCATCCAATACGAGCCCGAGATACCCGGCGAACTCATGCGGCAATTAACGACCGCTGGACCAGTGCGCCCGGTTAGAGCTCGTTTCAACTCTCGATAAAACGGTGCAAAGCGACGGTTGAATCCCACTGTCAGTTGGCTTCCGGAAACTACGACAGCGTTATACAGCTTGCGGCATTCCTCTTCCGTCAACGCCATCGGCTTTTCCACAAACACGTGCTTACCCGCCATCAGCGCTTCATACGCCTGCGAGAAATGGTGTTGATTTCGACTGAGCACCATCACCACGTCGACTTCCGGATCGTCGAGGATCTGCTGGTAATCGGAACAGAAGTACGACGCTCCGAATCGACGTGCATAAGAGTTTCCTCTTGCGCCACTCATAGAGCAGACGGCGTGCAAAGCGACCTTCGGTATCTTCGACAAACTCGGCAAGTGTGCCCATCGCGCGAGATTTCCTGCACCGACCAAAGCGATTTTCAGATCCGATTTTGCAGCGCGTCGCGGCAGCTCGATCCGGTGTTGTGGCGCGTAGCTATGAGAGCCGTTCGGAGAAGCGGATCTCGGATACTGCAACAACACTCCCACGCTGTTTGATGACGAATCTTTCACGACCTGGTACGCCTGCGGCGCATCTTCAAGACTGAACTCGTGCGTTATCAACGGCTCGAGATCCACACGGCCAATTGCAACGAGCCGCAGGAACTCTTCCATATTCCGCTTTTCAGTCCAGCGCACATAAGAGATCGGATAATCGCGGCCACGGTCTTCGTATTCGGGGTCGTAACTTCCTGGACCATACGCGCGCGACATCAATACGCGGATCTCTTTCAGGTACATCTCGTTCCACGGAAACTCCAGTTCCACTGCACCGACAATCACGATCGTTCCGCGATCTTTGCAAATGTCCAACGCCATCTGGCAAGGCGCTGAAGACTTCGACGCTGCTGCGACAATCACACAGTCGGCCCCAAGCCCGTTTGTGACCTCGCGCACTTCGTCTGTGATCGACGAACTGCCATCGAGACAATTATCGGCGCCCAGCTTTCGTGCCAACTCCACGCGGTCCGATCGCAAATCGATCGCGACGACTCGCGCGCCCTGGAGTCGAGCCAACTGCGCGACCAACTGTCCGACCAACCCCAAACCAACAACAGCAATCACATCGCCAACACCGACTTCTGCGATTCTGATCGAGTTCAACGCGATGCTGCCGAGCGTGGTGAAACACGCATGTCTGAACGGAACTTCGTCAGGTACTTTTACGACCAGATTTCTCGACGCCACGATCGTTTCACCGTGGCCGGTTCCTTCTCCGCCGTAAGCAACGCGATCGCCAACGTTGACTTCGGTCACAGACGGGTGCCGGTCCAAAATTATGCCGGCGCCGGCGTAGCCAAGCGCGGCGTACTCTTCAAACTTGGCGCGCACCTCCCTGAGCGTCGCAACCGGTCCCATCGACTTCACTCCGTCCCAGACTTTGCGCAACTGCGACGGGTTTTCTGCGACTTCTTTCAGGATTCCTTCATGAATGCTCGCGATCTCAGTACCGCTGCTGATCAGCGAATACACCGGATTTACCAGCACGTGATGCGGCTTCACCACCGGCTCCGGCGCATCCGCGACGACGATGTGCTTCAGTCCTTTGCGAAAAACCTGTTTCATAGTTGGCAGATGCTTTCTCTAAAGAGCTGAATCAGTCTTGGCAAGTGGTGCATGCGTCTGGCTGTTAACAGTCAATGAAAAACCTTTCTCGCTGGCGAGCTCCTTGTAAAGATTGAGCCACTCGATACGAATGTGTGGCCACGTAAACTTCCTGCTTGACTCGTGTGCATTGCGAACGAGCTTCAACGCGAACTCATTGTCGTCGAGAAGACGAATCGCCGCGTTCGCGAGCGCCTGGTGATCGTCGCGATCGACGATGAGACCAGTAACCTCGTTCGTCATGATGTAGGGTATCGCTCCGCCACCGTCTGTGGTCACGACGTTAAGACCGCTCGCCATGCTCTCCGTCAACGAGCTCGGCATGTTGTCGATGCTCGTCGCGGAGAGGTAGATGTCTGCGGAATCGTAAAGCGCCGGCATGTCCGCGAACGGCACAAAGCCGATGAACTTCGCATTGCGCAGCTCGAGATCGCGCGCGAGTGCTTCGAGATCGTTGCGCAGGAAACCATCGGCAGCGATCGTCAGCGACGCGTCAGGGTAGCGTTTCTGAATAATCGCAAACGCGCGAAGTACGCACGGGACGTTGTACAGAGGTTCGAGCAGCCGGCTCGTGAGAAATACAGGTCGCAAAGGGTTTCGCTCGCGAAAAGAAAAACGATCCAGCTCGACGATGTTGTAGATCGCCCGCGCTTGCAATCCGTGACGCGCAAAGACGTCCACGAGATAACCGGATGGGACCACGATCTCATCGGCCCAACGAAGTGTCGGCACGGCCGTTCGCCAGTTCTCCAGATGATCTTCTGCTTCGCCGCTGCGGTAGTTCAGGATGGACTTCTTTCCGTAGAGACGCGCGAAGAACAGGGCAGGTATCGCGCACAGCGAGTAAGAATAGTAAGACGCGCAGAAGATGTGGATGATGTCGTACTTCCTGACTCGCCACAGCAGCAGCAACACGTAAGCAACGGTCGTAACGATCGTGCGAACGAATTTGATTGCTTGTAACGATCTGAGAATTCCCGGCAGACGCGGATTGTGCGGCAAAAAACTGACTTCCAGATCCGGTTCGCGACTCAGCCCTTCTCTCAGACGCACCGCCTGCCTGGACTGACCACCAATAATATCCAGAGAAGGCGCGACCAACAGCACCCGAAGTCGATTCTTTGTGCTCCTTGATGACATTAGTTTGTGTGCTCTGTGTACACAAAAGACACAGAAGATTTCAGCAGTTCGCTATACAAACTCTCAACATTCTGAAGCTGTTTCTGACTCGAGAACTTTTCCGTCACGATCCGTTTCCCGCATTCGCCCATCGAGCGCGCAAGCTCCGGTTGCAACAACAGCGACTTGATATGTTCAGCCATCGTTTCATCATCACCGGCTGCGACCAGAAACCCGCTTTCACCATGAACGATCGCTTCCCTCGCGCCGCCGACGTCCGTCGCAACCACCGGCCGGCCAGCCGCCATGTACTCGAGAATCGCATTCGAGAACCCCTCTGAACGCGAGCTCAGCACACACACGTCTGAGATCGATAGTACAGCGCCAACATCCTGGCACCTTCCGATAAAGAACGTCCGCTCGCCGATGCCGAGACTCTGAGCCAACGCCTGCGTCGCCTCGAGCAATTCGCCTTCACCGGCGATGATGAAAGCCGCGTCAGGAACGCTCTCGGCAACACGCTTCGCTGCGCGCAGGAAAGTCGGATGGTCCTTCAAACACGCCGGCTCCGGATGCCTCACGTGTGCCCGCATGTTTGCCATGATCGTGACGAACCGTCCTGACGCCGGCAGATTCAGGCCCCTGAGAATCTCGCTTCTTTCGGTTTGCGCGGTTTGCAATCGTGCGAAATCAAATCCGTTGTGAATCGTGCGTACCTTTTGCGCCGGTACACCGTCTCGGATCAATTGTTGACGCACGTCTTCACAGTTCGCGACGACCGCATGCGCAAGTCGATACGCGCAGCGTTCGACAAGCTTCTGACTTTCAGCACGAACCGAAGATTCGCGGCGCGACGCAATCCGCACAGAAACGCGCGCCAGCGCAGCGCCCGCCATACCGAAAATATTGGTGTAAAAGTCGTGCGTGTGGACCACGTCGATCTCTTGTTTTTTGAGATACTGCGCAAACCTTCTCACCTGCCGCATAGCATGAAGATCGTAGAAACTATTTAGTCGAAATTCAGGAATCTCGGTGAAGCCGAGTTTTTCGACGTCGTTCAGCAGCACTCCCTCACGATTCAGGGTCGCGACGAAGACGTTACAGCGTCCACTCTCCAACAGCAGGCGCGTTAGCTGCACCGCCTGTCGTTCAGATCCACCCGAGTGGAGACTGCCGATGAGTTGTAGCGCGTTATATCTCATAGTTCGCATTTTCTCTGGGTAACTCTGCCACGGATTTCACGGATGAAATCCGCGGCAAAATTACCTGGAGTTGACGGCGTCTCGCCAGCCAAACGGATGCACCACCGCAAGTTGTTTTCTAGACCAATCGCCTGACACTTTTATGTCTTCAGGTTTGAACGTCGAGATGGGCCAGCGAAATTCACCAAACGCTTCGCGCACGATCGGGATTAGCTGCGGATCGTAGCCAAGCAATCGCGCACCAAACCAATCGACACACGCAGCATTGTTTCCCGCGAACAACAGTCCCATGGCGAGAGGCTGTGGAGCGAGTGGTCCATCACCCTGTCCGGCGACGATCGCGTCGGCCAAATGAATCACCCTGCGTCGCGCCGATGAAGCCATCGACCCATCAGCTTCGCCGTAAAGTAAGATCCGGTTGAGATCGAGACCCGTCCGCCAGATCGTGTCGTTGCCACTCCACGATCCTTCAATACCGAGGTTGTCACCCATCAGATGCAGGACGCGATTTAGCTGCGTCGCAACACCGCCCCAAACGCGCCCCTTCGTGCCGGAGTCGGTAAGGTTCTGCTGATCCGCAGCGTACTCGAGCATGCGCTTTACTTTGGAGTCGCCGGGATAACAGTCGCCACCGAGGTTTGTGCCGCCGACGCGGTGATGCGGCAGGTATTCTTTATTGCCATTGATACCGATCAGATTTTTCAGCGCACAAGTGATTCCAGCCTTCTTGTGCGTCTTGAGCTTCGGTAAGTTGATGACGAGATCGGCGTCCATCACGGCCTTCGCGACGAGGTAACGATGTCGTCCCTTGCCGTGCGTCTTGGCCATCAATCGCGGGTCGTAGCAGGTGACGCGAAAGTCATCTTTCTCGTCGGTAATCGGCTCGAGCAAACTGTCCTCGCCGAGATCGAAAAGCACAAAATCGTCTTCAGGTAACACGTTCTCTTCCGCGACGCGAACACCGTTGACGTATTTTGCCGTCGTCCTGCGAAAGTCTTTGATACCACGGAAGCTGGCATCAGTTTTCGTCAGCTCTTCAGCCCACGAACCAAGACCGGTGTTCTGAAGGAGCGCGGAAAAATCTGCCGTCTGAATCGGTGCATCTCCCACCATCACTTCCGACGCTTCCGATTGCAGCGCAGCTTTTACGACGGCCTGGACCACGGACTGGTGCGTGATCATCGGGTCCATTCCGCCGTTCCCCTGGTTGTAGTGCAGCACAAAGTTCGGCTTGATCAGCACACGGGCGCCCGGCTTGATCAACTCTCCAAACGGCCCCTTGCCTTCACTCGCCCAACCCAGATCTGACGCCAACCGATCGATCGCGCGCGACACTTCCCGGCCGTCGTCACGGTAGGCGCCTTCCGGCACCTCCACGAGCGCGAGATTCGGCTCAAAATTGGCATTCAAATCACTCATACCAACGCCTCGACATTCGATTTCACTTCACTGATGACCGGACGCCACTTGTTTGACTTCGTGCGCACCACTGATTCCTTCAACTCGATTTGAATTGGGAGACCCGGTAAGTTTGCAGTCAGGATGTCACGGATTTCTCGCAGACTATCTTCATCAAAATCTTTCTCGGGAACGAGCTGAAGTTCTACCGAGTGGTCCTGCCGCTGCAAAAACAGAAACTCGCGGACCGGATAATCCTTGAGCAAATGTGGCACTTCGAGCCCCGTAACCCAACGGCCTCCGGGCAATGCAATACGATCGACAACCCGCCCCATCACGTCAGGCAAAACAAACGTCGGATGGCCGGGTTTACTGTCAGGTGAAAAACGACCGATGTCGCCGATGCGGTAACGGATCATCGGCATCACATCTGCCTGAAGTTTCGTCACGAGAATGGGCGACTCCGGCTCCTGCGTTTCCGGTTCGACCAGCGTGTTGGCCCAGTCGAGTGTATAAGCAAGCGTTTGCGTGGGATCCAATTGAACACCAAGACATCCAGCATCGCGCGAACCGTATCTCTCATGCACCGGGCGTCCAAACGCTTTTTCAATCAGCTCACGGTGCCTGGACCAGAGCTTCTCACCACCCGTAACAAGACAGCGCGTGGGATAGTTGGGTTTGTAATTCCTGGCGAGTATGTGTTCGGCAAGGTACCCGAGCGCGCTCGCGTACGCGATGATCATCGCCGGTTGGAAACGTTCGAATTCGTGGTGATACTCGTCGAGAGTCGCGGGCGACAAACGTAGTGAATCGAACCATCGGCTATTCGAAACAAATGCCTGGTAGCGCTCGCGAAGTGTGTCGGCGGCTTTCGGGTCGAGATGATGGCCCCAGAGCAGTGCGGTGCGACTACCTTCCGGAACACCTAAGATCTCAAAGAAGCGTTCCATCCCACTATCGCGCCAACCGCGTTCATTTGGACCAAGCCACAGATTTGTCGGAACACCCGTCGAGCCGCCAGTGCTGTCTTTCGAAACCTGTTCAGCGGGGACTGAAGAACTGAGCAGCTTTGCACCTGCTTCGTGGACGTCTTCGCGCGTCAGAACCGGCAACCGCGAAAAGTCGCTGAAATCAAAGTCCGCGTGTGGATCGAAGTTGTTTCGGTCGAAAAGCTCTCGGTAGTAAGCGGTCTCTTCGTAAGCTCGACGCACCGTCGTTCGCAGTCGCTCGAGTATCCAGCGAACGCGACGTTCGTTGTCCCACGATGCAGCCTCGCGACGAAAGCGAAGACCTTCGTCAAAGGCCTGCTGCGTCGGTCTCGTCGACCAGCGTGCCGAGCGATGCAGGCGTGAAAATGGCGTCAGCACATGCAGTGACAAGCTGTCATGAATTCCGCCAATCAAATTCATCTCACACCCAACGAAAGTCTAAACATGGCCCAGTTGGGAAGCCGGCTGGCCGCTCATTAACTTTTGCGTTTTCTTTGAAAACGGCGACTCCCAAAAACTGGCGGGGAACGGATGTTCAGGCTGGAACTTCATTATGTAGAGCCGGTGCAGGCAAACGGCATAACCAACCAGATAGTAGACATACCAGTGATACGCGACCGCGCCAAAGAAACTGCTGACCATGAATCCCACCAGCGACCCTTGTAAGCCGATGGCAAGATAATAAAACCTCGTTTGTTCCTTCTTCGAATAGCTTTCGTTTTCGATCAGGCGCAGCCGTCTGAGCGGGTGGACCAGGAAAAGAATGTAGACCACCAGCGCCGCCATTCCCATCTCGGCAGCCACTTGCGTGTAAGCATTGTGCGTCTCGAGATTGCGTGGCGATTTATACTTAAAATTTCCGATACCGACGCCGGTCAGCGGATAACGAAGAGCTACCCAGACGGAACGCTTGAGAACTTCGGTGCGCTGGCTCGACGATCCGGTCACGTCAGCAGACGAGTTAAAGATGGTTGCGAGGCGGCTTGAAAATGCGCCCGGCGCTAGTGCCAGGAACATGATGACCGCAAACACCATTGCGCCGGTGGTGGCCACACGATTCTTCTTACCAAGTCGCCGCACCAGCAACAGCGAAGCCGCGACCAGACCGATAAAACCGCCACGCGAGAAAGTCACGACAACGGCGCCCACCATTAACGCCGTCGCACCAAGGTAGAGCAACTTCTTTAGTACGTTGCGCGAACCGAGTCCTAATGCCACTGCGATCGGGATCATCGACACCATGTGCATCGCGAGGTCGTTCGAATTCTCAAAGATGCCTTTTATGCTGCCGGCAATTCGAGCGTCGTGGGATTCCAGTGCCCCCGTCCCAAACACACCCGTCCGATAATCGTTGATGGCATTGATACTCAGATAAATACTGACTGCCAGAACCAGCACCAGCAACATTCTCAACCGCAGCTCAGTTCTGACGACATTAACAATCACGATGAAAATCAAGATCGTCTTGAGCAACATCTCGGAAAATTTTTCCCACGCGTCCGCGGGCGAAACCGCAAGCGGCATGGAAAGAAGCGCGGCAACAAGGAGCAGGAGGGCCAGGTTAACTTCGCGTGGACGTGCGGTCAGATTTCCTTCGATCGAGAGTTGTGTACCCGCATACACGGCGAGCAGAGCGACGCCGGTGTAAAACGCCATCTGCGTGAGACCTGACAGCGCCGGGATCATCTCATACGGCCGGTAATAGAGGATGATGCTGAATAGAAAGAGTAGCGCGAAACTGATCGTGTGGCCGCGACGGCGAAGCCAGCGTTCGGTCTCCGGCACTACAATGGGATTCTGCAGAGATGTTTCTTGTGTCGGTGGTGAAGTGGGCCAGGCTTCGCTCGAAGCATCATTCTCCCGCCCGCGACCCGCACGGCCGGGAAAAACGCCTTCATAATCAAGAGCATCAGGATTAAACCGCATAAGCGCGCTAACAACCTGTGAATTCTCTGCGGTCCTCTGCGTATCTCTGCGATCTCTGCGTTTGAATAGCTGTTTACCGCAGAGGACGCAGAGATACGCAGAGAACCGCAGAGAAAACAGTCCAACTACGGATAAGCAACCACGCAGTAAAGCTTCCCAACCTTGACGATTTCCTGGCGGCTGAATCCTGCGTCGCGCAAGAGCTTTTCAATCTTCGCCTTGCTGTAGAAGAAGACGTCACATCCTTTTCGAGCAAGCCGCACTTTTCTCACCGGCGCTCGCCACGTCCACAACCTCGGAAACGCCATGATGGCTTTGTCGGTGCTGACTTCTCTCATTCGCTTCAGCACCGGCAGCGGGTTGCTGATGTAGTCGAAGAGACCAATACCAAAGCTGACGTCGTAGGTCGATCCAGGTTTGTAATCAAGCAGATCAGTCTGAATGAAAGTGCAAACGTCCGCGAGGTTCTCGTTCTCGGCAGACTTCTTACACAAACCGATCATGACTTCGGAAATGTCGATGCCGACAACCTTAGCCGCACCTTTGCGCGCGAGCTCCAACGAGTAGAGCGCGTTGCCGCAACCGACGTCGAGAAACGTGCGACCCTTAATCGGTTCACAATGCTCGATCGTGAAGACGAAACGCTCGTACATGTCTTTCCTGAAGATCTGATCGAGCGTGTTCGCAAACTTTGACTTTCGATGCGTGTAAATTCTCTGGAAGGCATCGGCTTCGCTGTTCCAAAAGGCTCGCTGGGCCTGGAGTTCGTTGTTCAAATCTGAAGCACCTCTCTCACCGTGGTAAACTCAAAATCATTGACCAGCCGCCTCAAGCGACTTTCCGTCTGATCTAAATTGCGATAATGGCGAAACTTCTGCGAAGCGGACAAGTTTTTTATGCGCGGCTGTTCGGGGTCCAGCTCCCAGGGATGCAGATAAAAAACCACCGAGCGGCCCTGTCCGTTCACTTTCCGCATGCAATAGCGCGTGTATTGGTATGGAAACAGGCGGAAATAGCCACCACCGCAGAATGGGAGTCGCCGCCCGTAAAGCTCCATCACGCTCATCGGAAATTCGTATAACTGCTCGGTAATCTTGTACGGAGTCAACGGCGCATCGGCGATGCCATAATC
>Ga0105237_10003412_pt1 | contig 18886 bp, 19 predicted proteins | sample KBSC24metaG_FD_81520 | JGI IMG/M metagenome (GOLD analysis project Ga0105237, IMG submission 81520) | Corn rhizosphere microbial communities from Kellogg Biological Station, Michigan, USA - KBS C2-4 metaG | ecosystem: Host-associated > Plants > Roots > Rhizosphere > Soil | place: Michigan, USA... | reverse complement strand
ACCAGCAGCACAACGGTGCAGATGGTCATGGGTGATGCCCTGGCCGTCACGCTCATGGAGATGCGGGGTTTTGACAGCGAAGATTTTGCAAGATTCCATCCCGGCGGGACCCTGGGTAAAAAATTATACCTGAGGGTACAGGATTTGTATATCCATAACGAACGGCCTCAAGTGCCAACCTCTGCCTCGTTGCGGGAAGTAATAATGGAGATCACGTCCAAGCGCCTGGGAGCTACGGCTGTCACCGATGAAAAAGGGAGCCTGCTCGGTATTGTCACCGATGGTGACCTTCGCCGTATGCTGGAGAAAAATATCAATACAGAAGGAATGACTGCCAGGGATATTATGACCACTCGTCCTAAGACGGTCGAGGCGGATGCCCTGGCTATCGAAGCTCTGGACCTAATGCGTACTCATGATATAACACAGCTGGTCGTCACCGGAGCGACTGGTTATATGGGCTTTATCCATTTGCACGACCTTATCCGGGAAGGGATCATTTGAGACGCACCAGGGCGGCTCGTCCGTAACCAAGCCTTTGGCGAAGGTTACGACCGTACCCGAGGTACGAAGGGTACGAACGAGGAAGAGCGAATACATGGAGCTCTGACGAAGTTCTGACCGTGACGAAGCGGGTCCGACGAAGATCTCAGACATTAGCGGTTTGCAGTAATTGGGCTATTTTTCGTGCGAGCCCAATTACCGCACATTTTAAAAAGAAATATGAACAAGCACAACTATGTGGTAATCATGGCCGGCGGCATCGGTAGCCGATTCTGGCCCATGAGCCGTCAGAATTACCCCAAACAGTTCCTGGACATTTTGAACACGGGAAAGACGTTGATCCAGTGGACTTTCGAGCGGTTTGCCTCTTTTATCCCCATCGAGAATATCTATGTGGTGACGTCCAATGAATACCGTGACATCGTCCACAAGCAGCTGCCTCAAATGCCCCAGGAAAACATCCTGGGCGAGCCCTCCCGGAAGAATACGGCTCCCTGTATCGCTTATATCTCTTTCAAATTACAACAGAAAGATCCCAAAGCATCTCTGATCGTCGCGCCTGCGGACCATCTTATTTTGGATACGAAGGGATTCACAAAGGTGTGTTTGGAAGCGCTGAGCTTTGTGGGTAAGCATAGCGCCTTTATTACGCTGGGGATCAAGCCCACCTATCCGAATACGGGATATGGTTATATCCAGCACGAACAGCATTCTGTGTCGGACAATGTATACAAGGTGAAGACCTTTACCGAAAAGCCTAACCTGGAGCTGGCAAAGACCTTTCTTGCAAGCGGGGACTTCTTATGGAATGCGGGCATTTTTGTCTGGCAGGTAAAGAATATCATCCAGGCGTTTGAAAAATATTTGCCGGAGATGTACGATGTCTTCTCCGCCGAAAAGGAAAAGTTCAACACTCCCGATGAGAAGGCGGCATTAGAGCATATCTATCCCCTCTGCACCAATATCTCCATCGACTTTGGCATCATGGAAAAGGCGGACAATGTTTATGTCATCCCCTCCTCCTTTGGATGGAGCGACCTGGGTACATGGAACAGCGCCTACGAGAACCTTGAAAAAGATTATCTCGCCAACGCAGTAGCCGGAGACAATGTTGTGGTCATCGACGCCACCAAGTGTGTAGTAAAAGCCCCCAATGACAAGCTCCTGGTCCTGCAGGGACTGGATGACTTTATCGTCGTGGATACCAAGGACGTGCTTCTTATCTGCAAAAGGGACAAGGAGCAGGATATCAAGGAATATGTGGCGGAGCTGAAACGCAGCAAAGGGGACCAGTACCTCTGAAGGAGGCGGGCCGCTGCACAGGCTGCGGTATCCGGCGACGGAGCCTACGATACTGGCACGCAGCCGAAGAACGGTGCAAAGGCCCCTTTAAAAGGCCGGCCAATGAGTATACTTTAGTTGTATATTCGCCTGATGTCTCCACATCCTCTACATAATATTCTTTTTCTGGATATCGAAACGGTGTCACAGCATCCCACATTCGAGGATGTGCCCGACGAGTGGAAAAACCTGTGGCGGCATAAGGCGGAATCCCTGCTGCGGGACAAGCCTGAGCTCACTGCCGAGAGTATCTATGATCGCGGCGCCATCTACGCGGAGTTTGGGAAGATCATCTGTATCAGCTGCGGGTATATCACGGGTACTGCAACGGAAAGAAAGCTGGTGCTGAAATCCTTTTCGGGGGATGACGAGCGTGTATTGCTCGCGGATTTTGCAGAACTGCTGCGCAAATGGGCTCCTGATCATCAAAAGTTCCTTTGCGCACATAACGGTAAAGACTTTGACTTCCCCTATCTCTGCCGCAGGATGGTCATACAAGGTATCACTATACCTGCTGTCCTGAATATTTCGGGTAAAAAACCCTGGGAGATCACCCATATCGATACTATGGAGCTTTGGAAGTTTGGTGAATACCGAAGCTTTGTTTCCCTTAACCTACTGGCCCGCACGCTAGGTATTCCCACCCCCAAAGACGACATAGACGGCAGTAAGGTAGGGATGGTGTACTGGACATTGAAAGATCTTCCCCGGATAGTTACCTACTGTCAAAAAGACGTCATTACTGTAGCACAGGTCTATCTCCGCATGCATGGAGAATCCCTGATCAAGGAAGAGAGCATAGAATTTAAATAGAACCATTACCATGACCATCCCATCTATCACCAGCAAGCTGCCCCAGGTGGGGACAACCATTTTTACGGTCATGAGCTCGCTGGCGTCGGAATTGGGCGCGGTGAACCTGGGACAGGGATTCCCGGACTACCCCATGAGCGAGGAGTTGATAGGATTGGTGGATAAGGCTATGCGGGATGGTCATAATCAATATGCGCATATGCATGGACTACAGTCGCTGCGGGAAGTGCTGGCGGGAAAGATCGAATATCTCTATGGAACTTCCATCGACCCGGCCACTCAGATCACTATTACTCCGGGAGGGACCTATGCGATCTATACGGCGCTGACAACTATATTACAACCCGGAGATGAAGTCATCGTATTCGAGCCCGCCTACGACAGCTATATACCCAATATCGAGATCAATGGGGCCATACCCATTCGGATACCGCTACGCTACCCAGACTACCGGATCGACTGGGATGCAGTCCGTCGCAGCATTACGCCAAAGACAAGGATGATCATGCTGAACTCACCCCATAATCCAACGGGGTCGGTGCTTCGGGAGGACGATATTGCGGAGCTGCGCGGCATCGTGCAGGACAGCCGGATCTTTATCCAGTCGGATGAGGTATATGAGCACCTGATCTTTGACGGCGTGCCGCATCAGTCTATTCTGCGCTACCCGGACTTGCTGGCGCGCAGCTTTGTCAGCTTCTCCTTTGGGAAGGTATATCATTGTACGGGATGGAAGCTGGGCTATAGCGTAACTTCCCCCGAGCTGATGACAGAATTCCGAAAGGTCCATCAATTCAACTGCTTTAGCTGTCATACACCCTCGCAGGTGGCGCTGGCGGAATACCTGACGGACCGGAGCTCGTATTTGTCGCTGTCGCCTTTTTTACAAGGGAAAAGAGATTATTTCCAGGACCTGATGCGATCTACCCGATTCACCCCCCTCCCCTCTTTTGGAAGCTATTTTCAGCTGTATAAATATGACAGGATCAGCGACGAGGCGGATAAGGATTTTGCTATTCGCATAACCAAAGAATATGGTGTGGCGGTCATTCCGGTATCGGCATTCTATACATCGGGTAAGGACGATAAGGTAGTTCGGTTCTGTTTTGCCAAAAAGGAGGAGACATTGCAAAAGGCGGTGGAGAGGCTGCGAAAAATATAAGAGACTATGGATAAAAAAATTAATACGGTGGTCTTTGACCTGGGGGGCGTTTTGGTAGACTGGAACCCGGACTATCTATACAAGGACATTTTCCCCAATGAAGAAGAGCGGCGCTGGTTTCTTTCCAATATCACGACGCTGGACTGGAATGAGGAGCAGGATGCGGGCAGGAGCCTGAAGGAAGGTACGGAGTACCTGGTGAGCAAATTCCCTGAGCATGAAAAGGCCATACGGGCCTATTATGACAGATGGAAAGAGATGCTGGGCGGCCCAATCCACGAGACGGTGGAGATCTTCCGGCATTTGAAAGAGCATTCGGGGGTGAGGCTTTATGCGCTGACCAACTGGAGCGCGGAGACATTTCCCATTGCGCTGGGGATGTATGAGTTCCTCCATTGGTTTGACGGGAGGCTGGTATCGGGAGAGGAAAAGGTCAGGAAGCCTTCACTGGAGGTCTATCAATTGCTGATACGCAGGTTTGACATCGACCCTACTCGCGCTGTATATGTGGACGACAATCTTCGCAATGTGATACCTGCGCGGGAGCTGGGTTTTTACGGGATCCATTTTCAGAGTCCGGCGCAGTTCCGCGAGGAATTGGAGAAGCTGGGCGTATGGTAGATACTACTTCAGCAGCTGGTAAACAAGGAGACTTACGACATAGGCGAGACTGGTCATGTAGACCAGCTGGATAGCCGGCCATTTCCAGCTGCGGGTTTCGCGCCGGACTACGGCAAGGGTGCTCATACATTGCATGGCCAATACATAAAATACCATCAGGGACAGGCCTGCTGCGAGGGTATAGACAGGCGTCCCATCCTTGCGGCGGGCGGAACGCAGGCGTTGCTGCAGGGTTTGCGGGTCAGCATCTTTCCCCCCCTCTACGCTGTAAAGGGTGGCCATGGTGCCTACGAAGACTTCCCTGGCGGCAAAAGAGGTGATGAGGGCGATACCAATTTTCCAGTCATATCCCAGAGGATGAATAACGGGCTCGATGGTCCTGCCGAGGATGCCCGCATAGGAGTTTTCCAGGCGCTGAGCCTGTCTTTCTTTATCCAGCTCCCCGGCCTGATCAGGGTGTTTTTGTACCTGTTCGGCATAATGCTGTTCGACGTTCTTCATCCGGCTGCCAGGTCCAAAGCTGCTGAGGGCCCATAGGATCAGGCTGATGACGATGATCACCTTACCGGCGTCCACCACAAAGATCTTTGCCTTATTGACCATGGTGACCACCACATTGTTCCAGCGGGGCGCCCGGTAGATGGGCAGCTCCAGGATAAAGAAACTTTTTTCCTTCATCTTAATGAACCACTTGGCTACATAGGAGACGATCATGGCCATGACAAGCCCCATCATATACAGTCCCATCATCACCAGGCCCTGGAGACCAAAGATGCCCAATACTTTCTTGTGAGGGACGGCTACGGCGATCAGCATGGTATATACGGGCAGACGGGCGCTGCAGCTCATGAGCGGCGTGATGAGAATGGTGAGCAGGCGCTCCTTCTTATTTTCGATGTTCCGGGTGCTCATGATGGCTGGTACGGCACAGGCAAAGCCGCTGATCATGGGCATGACGCTTTTGCCGTTGAGACCTACCTTTCGCATGAGCTTGTCGGTGAGGAAGCTGATACGGGCCATATAGCCGGTGTCTTCCAGGATGGTGATCAAACCAAAAAGGATCATGATCTGGGGGACGAATACGAGGATGCCGCTAAGGCCTGCGAGCACGCCGTTGACCAGGAGATTGCTCCACCAGGCTTCTGGCAATATATGACCCAGCCAGGCGCCCAGCCGGGAAAAGGACCAGTCGATGGCGTCCATGGGGTATTGTGCGATCCAGAATACGCTCTGGAAGAGCAGGAAAAGCACGCCTAGCAAAATCACATAACCCCAGGTGCGGTCCAGGAATACCTTGTCCAATTTTTCTGTGAACAGGGTCTTTTGCAGCGGGTCCGGTTCGGATACGGTGTGCTGCATGATCTGCTTGATACGGCTATAGCGCTGCATGATCTCTTCCGCCTGTATCCGGGTATGATTGAATGCGTGAACTCCTTCAATGTGTTCGATCTTTTGTTGAAGATGCTGATCGAAATCGAAGCTTTCGTGGTTGATCAGGTAATGGATAGCCGTATAGTCGCTGATCTCCCGGCCTGGAAAGAGTTCCTTGACTTCCCGGATGGCTCCGGCGGCCTGGGCATTTTTAGCGATAAAATCCCTTGGAGGCGCCTGGCGAAGCTGGCGGCCACGCAGCTCGATGATCTTTTTCAGCTGGGGAATGCCTCTGTTCTTCCTGGGATTGACGGAAACTACGGGGATACCCAGCTCCCTTTCCAGCCCTTCCACATCGATGTCGATGCCTTTGGAGGCAGCCAGGTCCATCATGGTGAGGGCGACTACCACAGGTATTTTTAGATCGATGATCTGGGAGCAGAAGAGCAGGTTTCGTTTCAGATTGGATGCATCCACCAGCAGGACGACCATATCGGCGTGGATGGAAGGGTCCTGCCCTAAAAGCACTTTATAGGTGACCCATTCATCGGTTCGTTTGGGATAAAGGCTATAGGTACCGGGGAGATCGATGATCTGGACTGAATGTCCGGGCGTGAGCTCCGTCGTGCCCGTCTTTTTATCAACGGTGACACCCGGAAAATTACCTACTTTCTGGTTCAAGCCAGTAAGAGCGTTGAACAAGGAGCTTTTTCCCGAATTTGGATTGCCTACCAGCGCAATATGTAGCGTATTCTTTAACTTTTCCACCCAACTGATTCAGCCTGCAAATGTAGGTGATAATGGGCGTCGCTGTTTACGAAATCGGGAGCCTTTTGCGGGTTGCTGTTGGGCGGGTCGCTGTCATTGCGGTACCGACGCCGGGGGCGTCTGGCGGGGCTTATGATGGCCGACCTTCGGTCGGCGGCGGGAACGTCGGCGCTCATCGCTTTACAGCGTTATGAGCTTGCCGTTCTCGTATAATGGCAAAACTGGCGCCTCGTCAGGGGTCAGGCAATAACGTATGTCCTTTTCCAGACCATAACCGGAAAGGCGTTGATAATGAGAGGCATTCTTGGCCTTCATGAACTCAAAGAGGTCGTTTTTAGCTTCTAAATACATGGTTTCGGCTATCTGGGAGGAATCGCAGTTGATGTCGAAGTTTTGTTTGACCTTGTTGATGACGGCGCCGGCGAACAGCATATCCTCGATGTTGACCTTATCTTTCCAGGCTGCGCAGGCTAAGAGGACGGGCAGATTTTGCGCTAATAAATAGTCGCATACGGAGCCAAGATTGGGAAAAGAGCCTGTGATGATCTGCCCGGCGCCTCTGTCGAGGGCCATATGCAGGAGCTTGGTACCATTGGTCGTGGTGAGGACCAGTGTCCTGCCGCCGATGAATTCCGCCGGGTATTCGAAGGGAGAATTGCCGTGCTGGAGCCCTTCTGCGATCATTCCATCCCGCTCGCCCGCTGTGATGCCATCAATCTGACGTCCGAGCTCTATACACTTGGCGACGCTGTCAACGGGTATGACACATTTAGCGCCGTTGTGCAGCGCTGTTGCAATAGTGGAGGTCGCCCGGAGAACATCGATGATCACTACGATCGCGTGATTTACATCATAAAGGTGCAGTAATGCTGGAGATAGGGCCGTATATAAAGTGGGTTTCGAATTTGTCATAAAAGATTGACCGCAAATGTAAGCCAGACACTGTTTACTTATTCAAAATAAACTTCCATTTTTCTGATTCAGCGTATTCCCGGATGATAAGGTTGCGGGATTCCAGCAGCTTTTTTAGATATCCTGTCAGGAACAGACGATTTGCCAGCTTGCCCAGTCCTCCATAGGGGCTTTCGAAGTGAAAGAGATCGATAAGGAGGGTACCATTGCCTATGCTCTTGAAATAATGTTCGTGTTTCAGGCTTTTAAAATCTCCTTCGACCATCTCGTCGGTAAAGGAAAGAGGGCGATTCATGGCAGTGATGCGGCTGCGCAGGATCCGGGTCTTAAATAAATGGCGGGCTTTCCAGGTCACGGTCTCATCCAGGCCAAGCAGACCCGAGACTGTACCGGCGATGGCTTCTTCTCCTGTATGCGCCATAGATTTCCGGTGCAGGTCAATGCTGCGGGAAAGGTCAAAAACCCGTTCAGCGGGAGCTGCGACAAACGTCGTTAGGTGAATAGTTGGCATTGGATAGCGTGGATTTTACCAGCACAGCGCAAGCTGGCGCATAATACAAGAAAAAATCATTCCAAGCTAGGGATTTTGCCTGAAAAAATGTCGGGAAATCAGCTAAACGGGAATTTCACCACTTTGGCCAGCAGGAGCTTGTCCCGGACCTTGATATAGATGGTGGTATCGAGGTTGGCAAAGGCGGCGCTGACATAGCCCATTCCGATGGCCTTGCTTAAGGAAGGCGACTGGGTGCCGGAGGTGACCTTGCCTATCGGCCTGCCGGAGAAATCCTTTATCTCATAATCGTGGCGGGGAATACCCTTATCGATCATTTCGAAACCTATGAGCTTTCGGCCGATGCCGTCTGCCTTTTGCTGTTCCAGTATGGGGCGGGCGGTGAAATCCTTGGCGAATTTCGTGATCCAGCCCAGGCCTGCCTCGAGGGGGGTGGTGGAGTCGTCGATGTCATTACCATAAAGACAATACCCCATTTCCATACGAAGGGTATCGCGGGCGCCGAGTCCGATGGGCTTTAATCCCTGGGGACCGCCCACTTCAAATATCTTATTCCAGATGGTGGCCGCAGCATCATCCTTGTCCTCAAAGTAGATCTCGATGCCGCCGGCTCCGGTGTAGCCCGTAGCGCTGATAAGCACATTGTCGACACCCGCAAAGCGTCCTTTTTCGAACGTATAATATTTCAGGTTAAGAATATCGATATCGGTGAGCGCCTGCATGATCTTTGTTGCATTGGGTCCCTGGATGGCGAGCAGGCAGGTCTTGTCGGAGATGTTGTGCATCTCGGCCTTTTTTGTGTTGTGTTTGGATATCCAGCTCCAGTCTTTTTCGATGTTGGCGGCGTTGACCACCAGCATATAGGCCTTGTTGGGCTCCAGGCAATAGACAATGAGGTCGTCCACGATGCCGCCGTCCTCGTTGGTGAGGGCGCTATATTGTGCCTTGCCTGTTGTCAGCTTGGATGCGTCATTGGTCGTCACCCGTTGGATCAGGTCCAGGGCATGCTCCCCTTTTATGATGAATTCACCCATATGGCTTACGTCAAAGATCCCCGCATTGTTCCGGACGGACTGGTGTTCGTCATTGATGCCTGTGTAGCTGATAGGCATGGTATATCCTGCGAATTCGACCATTTTGGCGCCCAGTGCGGTGTGGAAAGACGTAAAAGGAGTGGACTTCATACAAGTATTTTTGCGCGGCAAATGTACGGGATTTGGTTTGTAGTTGCGTAGATGCGGACGAACTGGCCTGGCGGGGAAATAAAGGGGCGTGGTGGATGCACCGGCTGGCCCTGAAAACAAGAGGTCGTCACAGACGACCTGGCCGAAATGCGAAGCATTGACAACGTCATAATTGATTTCTAATGGTGTTGTCGAAGGTCGGATTGACGTTGTCAACTCCTCCCTTTCACCGAGGCCATTGAAAAGACATTATGGAACGAGGTAAGGCCCAGACATTAGATATTTTTGGGGGGACTACTTTTGATGACAGGCCACCCCCCCCAAAAAAAATAAAGCCCCCGGCCCATGCCGGAAGGCTTGTGTTCCAACTTCAACCAACTATTGAAATAGTGCTGATAGCAAATAGAGATGTGAGTCTGTAACAGCCTGGAGGGCTGCCGTCTTTTTCACGGTGTCCTGCCCTGCCTTTGGCGGTGCCGGTGCGGCAGGTCGTTTGTACCGGTAGCCCGGATCTTCGTCCTGGTCCTCGTTGTCCTTTTTCCGCCTGTCTTCTTTTTTCTTATCCTTATCGTCATGATCGACACTTCTCCTGGTCGTGCTGACGAGTCCGTCATTGGTCATTACATAATCCACATCGGTGTCCCACCTGTAATTATTATCTACATCAATATCATCATCCCAACCATACTCTGCCGCGTTGTCCCATCTGTCCCTTTTATTCCAGCGGATATGTGATTTGCGTACGTCGATGCTGAACCATCTGTATTCATCCACGGAATGATGGAGGGTAATATGTTTTCCCACCGGGACGGCTACTACCAGCAGCACCTTCTGGTTACGGAACTTTTGACCGCGGGCAATCGTAAATCCATAAGGAAGGGCAAGCAGGCTGTCGGACTGGCGTACGGAGAAATTGATCTGTTCGGCATTTTCATGGGCAGCATGTGTGTTCTCCCCCAGGCTGAATTTTACCACCCGTACATGGTAGCTGGAGTCCTCGCTCTTTACCAGGTTGATCCGGACCGTATTCAATGCAAAGCTGTCGTCATTGCAATTATAGAATGGACGATTGTTGTCCCAGTCGATGTCAAACATCCAGTCGCCGTCGAAATAGTCATGTTTTCCGTCCATGGTTTTTACGATGAGCTTGCCATGCGAAGGGTTGGCCAGCGTAATTTCTTCTTCCACGTGCTGTCGTGACCGGAAATTATTTATGATCATAGCTGCCAGGCCGAGGGTACAGAAAAGACCGATGACCCACAGCGTGACAAAGACATAAGCAAGATAATGTTGACGCGACCGGACGCCTGTGATACGACGGATGAGCCAGGTCAGCAGGGCTACGATAGGAATGATAAGGAATAGGATAAAGCTTGTCCAGGCCAGGAAGTTCTGCCAGAACCCGGTGAGGATGAAATTTTTAATGGTAAGAACATTGTGTCCACGGAATGCCAGACCAAATAAGGCCATGATCAGGCCGAAAGCGATACATCCGGCGATGAAAAGAAAGAATGCCTTGAACAATACGCCAATGGCATGTCCGATGCCAGTGCCGGCCTTGCGGGCAGCAGGATACGCTTCTGAAGCGAAGTTCTGTGTGCTTTGTTTTACCTGCTCACCAGTCTTTTGAAAGGTGGATTTCATTTCCGTGCCCATGTCTTTCGCCCGCCGGCTAAAATTTCCGAGATCACTTTTTATGGTATTCTTAATGGATTCGAGATCTACCTTCTCGCCGCGCATCTCCAGCTTTTCGGAGGCGCTGAGCGCTTCGGGCATCACAATCCATAGGACGATGTAGGCGATAAAGAGTGTGCCGCCAAAACCGCCGGTAACGAATACCGGTCCATCAAAATCGAACCAGGCATGACGGAAAATAGATGCAAGCAGGCTAAGGATCAGGGGCGCTGCGAATATTAGCCGGGGTATCCAGACTTCGATGTGGAAGTAGGCGGCCAGGCCGCTGGCGACACCACCGATGACCTTGTCGTCAGTATTGCGGTAAAGCCGTTTGCGGGCAGCGGGCGGCAGGGATTTGGTCGGCAGCACTACCCAAAGTATGATGTAGAGAAGAACACCTGCACCTCCACCAAAGCACATGAGCACAAAGAGAATGCGGACGATGGCCGGATCGATGTTGAGGTAATTGGCCAGGCCGCTGGCGACGCCGCCCAGTATCTTATCATTCTCTGCGCGATAGAGACGACGGGGTTCGTTTGTGGCGTATGTTTGTTGTTGCTGGGAATAGCTGCCCTTCTGGCCTGCATCTGCACCGGCACCTGCTGCAGCAGACTCCTCGTCGCCGAAGTCTTCGGGTCTTCCCATGCTGGCAATGATGGTATTCACATCCGCATCGGTGATACAGGCAGCTCCCTTTTTCAGGGTTTCAGAGAAAAGCTCTGCAAATCGATTTTCAATATCGCTGATAATCTCATCCCGACCTTCTTCATTTGCGAAATGCCTGCGCAGACTATCGATATACTGCTGCAGTATTTCATAGGCAGATTCTTCGATCGGAACCACCCGGCTATGAAAGTTTATGTTAATGATCTTTTTCATTTTAGTTGTATTTGAAGGTTGAAATTGAAAATATGGGGGTTTTTCAGACTTTGGTGGCGAGGGCGTGGACGGCATTGGCCAGTTCATTCCAGGTTGCTTCCAGCTCGCCATAGAAAGCCTCTCCCTTTGGTGTCAGGGAGAAATATTTTCTTGGTGGTCCTGAGTTACTTTCCACCCACCTGTAGGTGAGCATGTCTGCATTCTTTAGCCGGGTGAGTAGGGGATAAAGGGTGCCTTCCAGTATATTCAGGTTGGCGGCCTTCATTTCTTCCACAATGTCCGAAGGGTAGGCCTCGCCGCGCCGAATGATGGAGAGAATACAAAACTCCAGGATACCTTTCCGCATCTGACTCTGGGTGTTCTCAATATTCATACGCTACTGTTTTTTGGGTTGGCGGTGATATAATCTCTTTTGTCAAAACAAAGATAAGTACTTTTCTAGTACTATGCAACACAAAGTACTGGTTTAAGGTAGGTAATTTTTATAAACCACTAATGGGGATTGAATGAAAGCCGGATTGGACGTGGGTTTTGGAGAATCTGGTCCAAAAAATAAAAAAATCGGGGATTGTAGGAATGGTAAAAAAACTCCTACGAGCGGCGGCTCGTGGAAAACCCTTAAAAAAATAAAGGAGATTAAAATTCGATTAAAATGGAATCATAAAAACGCGTAGCTTCGTAAGTATAACCACAATAAAGCCTAATTGACCCTTAAAACCATGATAACCAAGTTTAAAAGTCTGGACAACGAGGAAAGATTCGTTGCTGTTGTAAAGCTGGTGCTCTGCTTCCTCGCGGGTGTTTTATCGGCAGTGCTGCTTTTTGAGCTCTTTTTTGCTCACTAGCAGCTCGATGAGCCGCAGGAGGCGGCTCGTCCATATTACTTCTTCAGACCTATCTCCCTGAGACGTTCGTCCAGGTATTCTCCTGCTGTTGTATCGGGATATTGTTTAGGATGGGTTGCATCGATGGTGCCTGGCAGACAGGTCAGGCTCATAGAGCTTTTGGGGTGCAGGAAGAAGGGAATGGAAAACCTGCTGGTCCCCCACATCTTCCGGGGCGGGTTCACGACCCGGTGCGTAGTTGATTTCAGCTTGTTATTGGTGAGTCGCTGCAGCATATCTCCCACATTGACAACGATCTGTTCCGGAAGTGATGTAACAGGGACCCATTCATTCTGTTTGGAAAGGATCTCCAGTCCGTCGGCGGAGGCGCCTATCAACAATGTAATAAGGTTAATATCTTCATGCTGCTCGGCCCGGATGGCTGAACGGGGCTCGCTGATAATGGGAGGATAGTGAATAGCCCTCAAAATAGAGTTGCCATTGTGCACATGGGGATCGAAATATGTTTCCTCAAGTCCAAGATAGAGGGCGATGGCTCTCAGCAGCTGACTGCCGGAGTGCTCAAAAGACCGGTAGGCCTTGAAGAAGATAGGCGTAAAACCGATGACTTCCGTTACTGTGACGTTGGGTGGATATTCGGAGCTGATGGGGTCGCCGTCCACTACTGTCTGTCCAAACTGAAAGAATTCTTTCAGATCGGCTGCTTTACTGCCTTTTGCATGCTCTTTGCCAAAAGAAGTATAACCGCGCTGACCGGCCAGTCCGGGTATCTCGTATTTCTTTTTTACGTCTTCAGGAAGGGCAAAGAATTCTTTTGTATTGGAATAGAGCTCTTCGATGGTCTGGTCTGTAATACCGTGATTTTTTACTGCAACGAATCCAACGTCCTCATAGGCCTTACCCAATGCGTCGACAAAGGACGCTTTTTTTTTCGCATCACCAGAAAAGTCAGCAAGATCTACAACCGGAATAGCCATGGCAAATGAATTTTTAAATTAGATAGAGGTTTGTGATTAAGCTTTATAGGAACCGCCTGGGCGGTTCGTCCGACAGGACATTATCTGTAAAAATAAAGTATTTTTTCACACGGCGGACAGGCTGTAGTGATGATTGGGGGAGTAAAAAATACAACACCCCGACGAGCGTTTGTCTCGCCGGGGTGAGGGCATATAAATGTAATGGCTATTTCGTCGCCTGCGCTATAACTGCACTTTGTTCATCTTTTGACGGGTCGAGAAGCGCATAGCGTTTTACATCATTGATAAGGGCTTCATCCAGAAGGCCGACGACATTCTTATAGTTGGATCCTGGGGTAGGTTTTATCAGAAGCATCATTTCTTTCCGGCCGCCTTTGTAGCCCTTATCCATAGCCAGCTGTTTGTTTCGGATGATATCGCCGATGCCATTGTGCTGATCATAGCCGGTGGTGCCATAACTGCCTTTTCTCAGGGATTCGCCCAATTCCCCATTATAATAAAATACCTTATTGTCCTCGAGCGCGACGAGGGTAAGGGCGGCGTCGTTGCCCAGGTCCATGGGAGGTCCCTCGGCAGGCATGCGTAACGTGGAGGCATGAGGCTTGGACCATACTGTCGATACCATGAAGAAGGTGATCAGAAGGAATCCCAGGTCGACCATGGGGGTCAGGTCTACACGGGTAGACAATTTCTTACTACGCCGCACACCCCGCTTGTGGGAATGTGTGGCGGTGCTGTTGAGCTCTGCCATAAAATGTGATTTACCAGGAACCGCCTGGTGCGGATCGTCCAATAGGACAGATAGAACCGAGCTTTGCGAAGGTTCCGACCGAGGTACCCGAGGAAGACCGTGTCGAAGCAGGTCCGACGAAGGGTATGGGCGAAGCCCGAGGCGGGTCCAACAGTGTTGGAACCAACGAAGGTTATGAGCATGCCGGAGCCCAGCGAAGGGCGCGAATGTAACTGAGGTACGAAGGTTACGACCGAGGAGGACCGTGTCAAAGCGGGTCTGACGAAGTCCTTCCGTGACGAAGCAGCTCCGACGACGGCCGGATATGCGGGAATTGGGCTATTTTTTTGTGAAGACCAATTCCTGCACTTTTAATGAGAGCTTCCTGCAGGGAAATTCCATAAAACGAGAGTCGGGCGGACAAGATCAAGCATTTTTTGGGCGATGGTTTTATTGAAGGCAGGAGAATAATGGATCTGGTCGATGAAGGGCAGGTCTTTCTCGTCCTGCAGCATGTCTCCGAGGAAAAACAGGTAAGGGATCTCTGCGGCCCTGGCCTTTACCAGGGGATAGATCAGACCAAATCGGGGCGGCGATGACTGCGTACAGATGGGGTCGTGGGCGCGGTTAGGATAGTTGTAGTAGGGCACGGGCTGCCAAAAGCAATACAACGGGATATTATAGGTTGTTGCGATCTCGCGCGCATGGCCAATATTGTCGATGTACCGTTGAACGACCATCCGACAAGCGGAGTCTACATTCATCGTTGACGGCAATTCATAATAATCCGGCTGCCGGCTGTTGGCCGTTGCTGTTCCCGGTGACACGAGATCCTGTATACCCAGCGCAAACACCGGCGTTCGGTTATAAGTAGCATTGGCCTGCAGGCAGTCGTTGAGTCCATCAAGCATGATCACCATATCGGGTTTATTCTCCCGGAAGAGCTGATCGGTGAACAGGATCAGCTCCTGGTAGCTGAAATAAAAAGGCATTCCCCAATTGACTACACGAATAGGGCGTCCCTGTGGATATTTCTCCTGATAAGCTCTGACAAAAGAGGAAGGGATCGTCTCCGCATCTGTAACGTTGAACCCATAAGTGGTGGAGCCGCCGAGGAAGAAAATGGTGAAGGGTTTACCTGTATCAGGGGCGGGCTGCTGCAGGTCCGAGGAGAGGAGTGCGAAAGAAAGCGAGTCCGAAAGTGCGGCGTTGATGAATCCGGGGCCCGGCTGCGGCGCATCAGATCGCTCGGGAACAGACCGGCGTATATGATCCTGCACGTTAACGTATTTCGACCGGATATCGCGGAAGGCGAACTCCACCCAGGGTTCATACACGGCCTGGTTGGCTTCCCTATGTTCGCGGTTGACCTCATCGTTGTCTTCGTTGGAAAAAGAAGGGCGCGCGAGATAATGGTTATGTTGTAGACGTGGGGTGAGGGAGTCTTTAGCGAATTTTTGTCCCACCCGATCCTTTAAATCCCGCACCAGCTGTATCATTGCCGATGGGTGCGGGGACAGCCGCTGATAATAGTATGCCCGCGAGATCAATTCGAAAACCAGCACCAGCAAGCCGATGGTGATACCAGAATACAGGATCTTCTTCCTTTTCGAAATGGCTCTGGCAGGCATACGATCGATTTAAAATTCAGCGCTCTTCGGGGTGCGGGGGAAGGCGATCACGTCGCGGATATTCGTCATACCCGTGACAAAAAGCATCATCCTTTCAAAACCCAACCCAAAGCCGGCATGAGGCACTGCACCATAACGACGGGTGTCGAGATACCACCACATCTCTGCCACGGGGATATGCATTTCTTTCATGCGGGTCTCCAGCTTTTCCAGTCTCTCCTCCCTTTGTGAACCGCCCACGATCTCCCCTATGCCGGGGACAAGGATGTCCATGGCGGCGACTGTCTTGCCATCATCATTCTGCCGCATGTAGAAGGCCTTGATATCTTTTGGATAGCCAGTGACAATGACGGGCTTTTTAAAGTGCTTCTCCACGAGATAGCGTTCATGTTCGCTCTGCATATCGATACCCCAATTCACCTCGTACTGGAATTTTTTCTTTTTGTAGGCGGGAGATTGCAGGAGTATATCGATGGCTTCGGTATAGGTGATACGTTCGAATTGATTGTTGATGACGAACTCGAGCTTTTCGATCAACCCCATCTCGCTACGTTCCGCCTGAGGCTTTTGCTTTTCCTCATCAGCAAGTCTCTGTGCCAGGAACTCCAGATCTTCCCGATTGTGCTCCATAACATATTGGATGAGACTGCGGATAAAGGATTCCGCCAGGTTCATGTTGTCTTCCAGGTCATAGAATGCCATTTCAGGCTCGATCATCCAGAATTCCGCCAGATGACGGGCGGTGTTGGAGTTTTCTGCGCGAAAGGTAGGGCCAAACGTATAAATTTCGCTAAAGGCCATCGCACCCAGCTCCCCTTCCAGCTGACCGCTGACCGTCAGATTGGTGGCGCGGCCAAAAAAGTCTTCGCTGAAGTCGATGCTGCCATCTTCTTTGCGGGGCGGGTTGTCAAAAGGGAGGGTGGACACGCGGAACATCTCCCCTGCCCCTTCAGCATCGGATGCAGTGATGACAGGCGTATGCAGGTATACAAAGCCTTTGTCGTTGAAAAACTTATGGATAGCAAATGCCAGTGAATGACGTATACGAAATACAGCGCCAAATGTGTTGGTCCTGAATCGGAGATGGGCTATTTCCCTGAGATATTCCAGGCTGGGTCTGTTCTTTAGCTGTAATGGGTATTGTTCCGGAGGGCAATCGCCCAGTATCTCGAGCGTGTGGGCTTTTACTTCCACATTCTGGCCTTTGCCCATCGATGCGATCAGCTGTCCGGAGGTCTTTATAGAGGCGCCGGGGGTAATTCTTTTCAGAACAGCATCGTCGAAAGCGCCCAGCTCTATCACGATCTGCAGGTTGCTATTAGTAGAGCCATCATTGAGGGCAATGAACTGGTTATTGCGAAAGGTACGTACCCATCCCATGACCGTGATCTCCTGATTTTTTGGCTCGGTAGCCAGCAGCTCCTTCACTTTGACTCTTGTGTTAAACATATTTGCTTTTATTAGGGAGGGCAAAGATAAAGCACGAGGGATTGGTGATGGGCGAAAGTTTTTCAAAATTGGATTTGTTCATTTGCTAATTTGGTTAGCAAAACCTTGTTGTATGAAAACGAATTTGTCTGAAAAAATGTATCAAAGCTTTGTGGCTGAAATCAAAAAGAAAGTATACAAAGCCCGGCATGAGGCTCTTCGACAAGCCAATAAGCACATGATTAAACTGTATTGGGAAATAGGCAAAGGCATACTGGAAAGGCAGGAAAAATATGGTTGGGGGAAATCTATTGCTGAGCAGCTTTCCAAGGACCTTCAGGTGGAATTTCCCGGAATAGAGGGTTTTAGCAGCAGGAATTTATGGCGTATGCGCATGTTTTATCGTGAGTTTGGAAATCTGCCACCGGCGGTGGCAGAAATAGGGAGGAGCCATAATATTGTCATTATGGAAAAGTGTAAAAACCTGAAAGAAAAGGAGTTTTATATTGGAATGACCAGAAAATATGGCTGGACAAAGAGTGTCCTTATTCACCATATTGAGGGCCGAAGCTATGAGCAATATCTTTTAGGATAGACCAATTTTGACAAAGCCCTGCCAGAGAAGTATAAGAGCCAGGCAAAGCTGGCTGTCAAGGACGAGTATAACCTGGAATTTTTGGAGTTGACGGAACAGCACAGTGAAAAAGAGCTGGAGCTGGCCATCATGACGAATATGCGTCATTTCCTCAGTGAAATGGGAGGAGATTTTGCCTTTATAGGAAATCAGTTCAAGCTGGAGGTGGGGTCGGAAAATTTTTATGTAGACATTTTCCAAACGAACCGGAGGTTCGTTGGCCGCAAGCCAGACATTAGAACTTTCCGGAGGAAGGGGTAAGTTTAAGATAGACCCGCCCCTCCGGAATATATACCATCGCCGGCTAAAAGCGCTGGTGGCATTGGAATTGAAGGCGGGTGTATTCAAGCCGGAATACACGGGTAAGATGAATTTCTATCTCACTGTACTCAATGAGAAAATAAAGACAGAGGATGAAGCTGCGTCCATAGGGATCATCATCTGTAAGGATAAGGATCGAACGATCGTGGAGTATGCGTTAAAAGATACCTCTCATCCCATCGGAGTTGCGTCCTATAGGGTCATGTCTGAGCTGCCCAAAGCATATAAAGAATATTTACCTTCTCCGGAGGTGATCACGGGCAGTATTGCCAACATTCTCGATGTACTGGCGAAATAGCTTCTTGCAAGGATGACTGGCAGTATGTCGGTATTTGCGGTTTTATTAGTAGAATAATGGGGTCATTTCCCGCATTCATACAAAAAATACTGTTATTTTTGGTGATGAAACCCTCTGTAAGACAGGTGGTTTCAAAATTTTTTTTTGATTTTTCCTTTTTTATGCTAAAATTGCAGTGGAATTAAGCTGATCAGTTCTCTTATCCAATGCTCACAGCTCATCAGTTTTAACTCATTCCGTTCATCATAATAATCAAAATTCATTTTCACATTTTCAATT
>Ga0105237_10003411_pt1 | contig 18890 bp, 9 predicted proteins | sample KBSC24metaG_FD_81520 | JGI IMG/M metagenome (GOLD analysis project Ga0105237, IMG submission 81520) | Corn rhizosphere microbial communities from Kellogg Biological Station, Michigan, USA - KBS C2-4 metaG | ecosystem: Host-associated > Plants > Roots > Rhizosphere > Soil | place: Michigan, USA... | reverse complement strand
GGGTCCAGCAGCTCCGAGTGGAACGCGTGGCTGGTCTCCAACCAGGTGCAGCGGATCCCCTCGTCACCGAACTTCTCGACGATCTGCTCCAGGTCCTCACCCGGGCCCGAGAGCACGGTGTTGGGCCCGTTGTAGGCACCGACCGACACGCGCGGGAACTCGCCTGCGATCTCCTCGACCTGTTTGGCGTCGGCGAAGACGGCCACCATCCGCCCACCCTCTGGCAGGCTGCCGAACAGCCGGCCACGCTCGGCCATCAGCCGTGCGCCGTCCTCGAGGCTGAAGACCCCTGCCACGCATGCCGCCGCGTACTGACCCACGCTGTGCCCGAGCACCACGTCGGGCTCGATACCCCACGACTGCCACAGCCGCGCCAGGCCCATCTCGACGGCGAACAGTGCCGGCTGTGCAAACGACGTGTGCCGCAGTACTTCTCCGGTCTCCCGGTCGGTGGCGAACAGCACCTCGAGCAACGGGCGCGGCAGCATGTCCTTGACCGCCTCGGCGCACCGCGTCACGGTTTCGGCGAAAACCGGTTCGGCGTCGTATAACTCGCGCGCCATCCCCGGATACTGGCTGCCCTGCCCCGTGAACAACCACGCCGTGGTCGGTTGGTGCGTGTGCTCGCCACGTACGACACCGGGGCGCAGGCGGTTCTCGGCCAATTCGGCCAGGCCCGCGCGCGCACCCTCGACCGTATCCACGACGAGCGCGGCCCGATGCTCGAAGTGCGAGCGGCCCGTTCCAGCGGTGAGGCATACGTCGGCGAGGTCGACATCCGGGTGGGCGGTCAAGAACGACTCGTACCGCTGCACCAACGCCACCAATGCTTCTGGTGACCGCGCGGACAGCGCCAGCACATTGACGGGCTGCTCGTGAGTTTCGGACTCCGGCTCCTCGTCGGCGGCGGCCGGTCGTGGGGGCGCCTCCTCGATCAGCACGTGCGCGTTCGTGCCGGTGAAGCCGAAGGAACTCACGCCTGCACGCCGTGGCCTGCCGTTGGCGTGCCACGGAATCGCCTCGTCCACGACCCGTACCGGCAGCGAATCCCACGGGATGTGCGGCGATGGGTCGTCGAAGTGCAGGCTCTGCGGCAACAACTCGTGCTGCAGCGACAACACGACCTTGATCAGACCCGCTGCGCCAGAGGCCGACTCGGTGTGACCGATGTTGGACTTCACCGAGCCCATCAGCAACGGGCGGTCCGCGTCACGATCGCCGCCGTAGGCGGCTGCGGCAGCTTGAACCTCGATCGGATCGCCGAGCGGGGTGCCCGTGCCGTGCGCCTCGAGGTAGTCGACGTCCCCACCCGTCAGCCCGGCGCGAGCCAGCGCCGTGCCGATGAGCCGTTGCTGTGCACCGCCATTGGGTACCGTCAAACCACTGGACGCGCCATCCTGGTTGACCGCGCTGCTGGAAATGACCGCGCAGATCCGGTCGCCGTCGCGCTGCGCGTCGCTCAGCCGCTTGAGCACCAGAATTCCGCAGCCTTCACTGCGCACGTAGCCGTCGGCGGATGCGTCGAAGGTCTTGCACCGCCCGACCGGCGAGAGCATCCTGGCGCGGGATGCAGCGATGACCGTGACCGGGCTCAGCAGGACGTTCACCCCGCCGGCCACCGCCAAGTCGCAGTCACCGGAGTGCAATGCCTGGACGGCCTGATGGACGGCCACCAGCGCCGAACTGCATGCCGTATCGACCGCCATCGCCGGGCCCTCGAGTCCGAGCGCGAACGCCACTCGACCGGAAATGGCGTTCAGCGCATTGCCGGTGATGAAGTACGGCTCGATCTTGTCGACCGACTCGGACGACAGCAGATGCGCGTACTCGTTGGCGGCAACGCCCGCGAACACCCCGGTCTGGCTGCCGCGCAGGGCGGCCGGCGAATACCCAGCCCTTTCGAGACCTTCCCAAACCGTCTCGAGCATCAGCCGCTGCTGCGGCTCGATCCAGACGGCCTCTCGCGGGGAGATACCAAAGAATTCGGGATCGAATCCGTCGATCCCGTCGAGGAATCCGCCGAACCGCGTGTAGGTCTTACCAGCGACCTCTGGGTCCGGGTCGTAGAACTCGTCGATGTCGAATCGGTCCTCGGGGACTTCCCGGATCGCATCGACACCGCCGGACAGCAAGTCCCAGAAGGCTTCCGGGTCGGGCGCCCCCGGGAAACGGCACGATACCGCGATGATCGCGATCGGTTCGTCTGCCGGCGTGCTCGACACGGACGTGACCGCAGGCTTGGCGGAGGGCTGCCTGAGCCCGAGCACGTCGCCGAGCAGGTAGTCGGCCGCGTCGGAAAGGCGGGGATGATCCATCACCAGGGTGACGGGAATCTCCTTGGCCAGTCCCTCTTCGAGGTGGCGCCGCAGTTCGACCGCCATGAGTGAGTCCATGCCGAGGTCGAAGAACCCCGTGTCCTCGCGGATCTCTGCGGCATCGACGCGCGTCACCTCCGCGACCGCGTTGCGCAGGTAGTCGGTCAGAAGCTTCTTGCGCTGCTGCACGGGAGCTGCCGTGAGCCGCTCGACGAGCTGGGTCGTCCCCGACGGACTTCCAAGCGGCGCAGGCGCCGTCAGCCGGGCGGGCACCTCGCGCTCTAGTTCCGCCAGGAATGCCCGCCTGCCAGCTTGCTCGTAGAGCGGCAGGAAGCGGGCCCAGTCGATGCGAGCGACAACGCCTTGTACTGGGCCTTGCACCGAACCGTCCTGCGCAGAAGGCGGCGACATGACGTCGGCAAGACCGGCGAGGGCGTCGGCAGGTGACAACGTCCTGACCCCGCGCTGATCCAGTCGCGCACGAGACTCGGCGTCGGCCATACCCGCCGACCAGGGACCGAAGTTGACGCTGAACCCGGAGATGCCCTGCTCGCGAAGGCGCCAGGCCAGCCCGTCGAGGAAGGCGTTCGCCGCACCGTAGGCGGTTTGGCCGAAGCCGCCCCACACCGAGGCGATCGAGGAGGTGCTGAGGAAGAAGTCCAGGTGTAGGTCGGCGGCTGCTTCGCTCAAATGCCAAGCGCCCCAGACCTTACCGGCGAAGACACGATCTACTTCGGTGTCGTCCAGATTGCTCAGCGGGGTGGTGCCGATTTCGCCTGCAGCATGGACGATGCCGGCCAGCGGCGGTAGCTCTGCCTGCACCGTGGTCAACAGGCGCGACACGTGGTGTGCATCGGCGACATCGGCAGCGATGACCCGGACTTCACAGCCATGCTGTGCCACCAGTGCGTCGATGCGCTGGAGCGCGGCATCGCCTGCCTCGCGTCGGCTGGTCAGCACGAGATGCCTGGCGCCGTGTGCGGCCAGGTACCCGGCGACCTCGAGCCCGATGGAACCGAGGCCACCAGTAACGAGATACGTTGCGTCATGGCGCAGTTGCAGAGGCCTGCCGCTCGGCTCTTCGGTCCGCCGAACGAGCCGGGGCACGTACAGCGTTTGATCGCGCAGCGCGAATTGGTCTTCCCTGATGGCCGAGTCGTACGGCGTCGTGATCCGGTCGATGAGCCGAGACCACTCTTCGGTTCCGATCTCCGTGCCTGCCGGCAAGTCGACCAGTCCGCCCCACACGTGCGGAAGCTCAAGCGCTGCAGCGCGACCGAATCCCCACAGGCAACTCTGATCCGGTGACACCTTGTCCGCATCGGTGACGCGCTGCGCGCCACGAGTCACCACCCAGACGGGTCTGCGCAGTTCGGCGGCAATCGCGGCGCGGAAGAGTCGCTGTGTTCCGCCAAGGACCCGGTGTTGCATCCGCAACAGTGACCGCATCGACGGTGTGCCATCGGAGGCGAGGGCTTCGACGTGCACGATGCGCAACGTCGAATCATCCACTGCCGCAGCCCGCAACGCGTCTGCAAGCTTCTCTTCGTCCGCGTCGGACACCGGCAATCCGAGAATCCGGTGTCGGTGGCCCCGCGTGGTGAGCGCGTCGACGAAGGGCTGAAGCGCCGGGGAATCGTCACCGATGAGAATCCAGGTGGATTCTTCGCCGGCGTTCGCGCTGGAGAGTGGAGCGGCCGTTCTGTCCCAGCGGATCTCGTAGCGGTCGTCCGCCGTTGCCTGGGTCGTACGTTGTTGGTTGTGTTGTGCCGCAAGCTTGGTCAGCACATCCAGGGTCTGAGCGTCGCCGCTTGCACCGTCGAGCAGGGTCGCAAGTTCCTCGATCCGGCCGTCCTCGAGAAGACGGACGGCGTGGGTACGCGCGGCAACGGGCTGCTGCTGGCTGGCGGGATCACGATTGTCCCGAAACCAGTACTGACGATGTTCGAATGGGTAGGTGGGCAGGTCGAGCTTTCGCGCCTGCGGCTGCCGGAATGCGGTGAACTCAGGCACGTGACCCAAGACGTACGCGTCGGCAACGGCTTCGGTGATCTGGCGATGGTCGGCGGCGTTTCGACGCAGAGACGCAATCGCCCGCGGCGCGGTGGCCGCCTCGGGCCATGCCCGCAGGGCAGCGGCGACGAGCACCGGCTGTGGGCCGATCTCGAGCAACACCTTGCAGTTCAGCTCGGCAAGGGTGTGCACGCTCTTGGCGAACTCCACCGGTTGGCGTGCGTGGCGACGCCAGTAGGCGCCATCGAGTTTCACGCTCCTGCCGAGTGCGGCACCGGTGCGGTTGTCGATCAGAATCCGTTGTGGCGGAGCGAAATCGAACCGCTGTGCATACGACTCGAATTCGTCGAGGATCGGGTCGAGCAACCCCGAGTGGAACGCGTGGCTGGTATCCAGCCAGTCACACCGGACACCGTCGCCCACCAGCGCGGCGACCGCTTTCTCCAGATCCTGCGCGGGTCCGGAGAGCACGGTGTTGGCGCCGTTGTAGGCGGCGACCGACAGGGTCGGGAACTCGTCGGTGACGCTCTCGACACGCTCGGCGGCGGCGAACACCGCGGCCATCCGACCGCCCGCAGGCAAGCTGCCGAAGAGGCGGCCGCGCTCGGCCATCAGCCGTGCGCCGTCCTCGAGGCTGAACACGCCGGCGACGCAGGCCGCCGAATACTGGCCGACGCTGTGGCCCAACACCACGTCGGGTTCGAAGCCTCGCGATTGCCACAGGTGAGCCAGGCCCATTTCCACCGCGAACAATGCGGGCTGTGCATAGGAGGTCTGTCGCAGCGCTTCCTCGCCAGCGGTGCCATCAGTATCGAAAATGACGTCCAGCAACGGCTTTTCGAGAACATCGGCAACGGCCGCCGCGCAACGATTCAGCGTCTCGGCGAACACCGGCTCGGTGTCGAACAGCTCACGGGCCATGCCGGGGTACTGGCTGCCCTGACCGGTGAACAGCCACGCCGTCTTCGGAGCGTCATGGGATTCTCCGCGAACCAAACCGGATGCCGGGCGGTCGTCCGCAAGCGCACCGAGCAGCTCGATGGCTGATTCTCTCGAATTGACCACCAACGCGGCCCGGTGCTCCAAGTGCGCGCGCCCCGCGCCTGCGGTGAAGCACACGTCCGCCAAGGTGGCCTCCGGGTGCGCGTTCCACCAGCTGCGGTATTCATCGGCGACCTGCATCAGCGCGGCAGGCGTCCGCGCGGAGAGCGGAAGGACGCTGAATCGCGCAGCCGCCCCGGCGGCGACATCCTGTCGTGGTGCCGCTGCGGGCCGCGCCGATACCTCGGGAGCTTCCGAGAGGATGACGTGAGCGTTCGTCCCAGCGAATCCGAACGAGCTGACTCCCGCGATGCGCGGTCGGCCGTTGCGTTCCCAGGCGGTCGCCTCCTCGACGACCTTCACCGCAAGCCGGTCCCACGGAATGTGGGGCGACGGGTTTTCGAAGTGGAGATGCTTCGGCAGCAACTCGTTCTCGAGCGACAGGATCACCTTGATGACGCCCGCGATACCCGCGGCGGCTTCCAGGTGCCCGATGTTCGTCTTCGCCGAGCCGATCAACAGCGGCTGGCCGGGCTCGCGTCCGACGCCGTACACGGCACCTGCAGCCTGTGCCTCGATCGGGTCGCCAAGCGATGTCCCCGTACCGTGCGCTTCCAGGTATCCGACATCGCTCGGTTCGAGGTCGGCGCGCTTCAGCGCGTCGGCGATAACCCGTTGCTGGGCAACGCCGTTCGGCACCGTCAAGCCACCCGATGCGCCGTCCTGGTTGATCGCGCTGCCGCGGATCACGGCCCGAATCCGGTCACCGTCGCGAACCGCGTCCTCGAGGCGCTTGATGACGATGACGCCGCAGCCCTCGCCACGCACGTAGCCGTCCGCGGCCGCGTCGAATGTCTTGCATCGACCGTCGGGCGCCAGCATGTGCGCGTCGGAGAACGTGATCATGGTCGCCGGGGTGAGCAGGACGTTCGCGCCGCCTGCCAGCGCGAGGTCGCATTCTTCCAACTGCAGCGCTTGGCACGCTTGATGTATTGCGACAAGGGACGAGCTGCACGCCGTGTCGACGGCGACCGAGGGACCCTGCAGCCCCAACCGGAAGCTGATCCGGCCCGCTGCCGCGGCGTTCGACGTCCCGATGGCCAAGTAGGCCTCGATCTCGGGGTAGGTCAGCTCGTCGGATGCCATTCCCAGGTAGTCGTGAGTCGCCAAACCGACGAAAACGCCGGTGTTGGAATTGGCCAAAGCCGTTGGCGCAGTACCGGAATGCTCCACCGCACGCCACGCCGTCTCCAGCAACAGCCGGTGCTGCGGGTCCATCATTCTGACTTCGCGCGTCGACATCCCGAAGAACGGCGCGTCGAACCCCGTCACGTCATCGACGAAGCCCGCGCGACGGGTCACGACCTTGCCGGGTACACCCGGTTCGGAGTCGAAGAATTCGTCGGCGTCCCAGCGGTCCTTGGGCACCTCCGATACCGCGTCCCGGCCCTCGCGAAGCACGTCCCAGAACCCATCGGCATCCGGGGCACCCGGGAAACGGGCTGCATAGCCGACGATTGCAAAACTCGGGGCCGGCTCGATCGGTTGTGCGGCAGAACCCATGCCGTTGTCCCTCCTTGCATCGGCGGCAGAACGTGACTCTTAGGGACACCCTTCGCGCCTGAGAATCGACTTAACCCCCGACGGACACTATTGCACGCGGACCTGTGGCTTGCGCGGCGTCGCGCTCCGGGGTCCGGCCGGCGCGGGCGGCCGTCGTCGACCCGAGGGTATGTTGATCCAGCAACGGGTGATGCTGGCCCCGGAGCCAACCAATCTGAGAGGACCAAGTCTTGCGCATCGGGAAGATCACGATTGGTGCACTCGATGAATGGTCGTTGACTGCCGGCTCGGTTACCTCCTGGCATCCCACCGCCGCAGCTCAGGAAGCCGCGCGCCGCGCGCCCGTGAGTTCTGTGCCGGTCAGCTACATGCAGCACCAACATCTTCGCAATTACTCCGAACGGACGGCCGAGGGGCTGAACTTCTCCCGGCAAATCATCGCGAGCTGTGAGTTGGCCGGCCAATGCGACATCTCAGCCATGGATCATGCCGTCAACGCGTACCTACGTCGGCATGACACGTTCCGCAGCTGGTTCGAACAATCCGACGATGGACAGTTCGCCCGGCGTGCGATGAACGATCCGGATGAGATCGAATTCGTGCCGGTCGATCAGGGCATCATGACGGTCGATGAAATACGCGCTCACGTCGTCGCCATACCGAATCCGTTGGAGTGGGGCTGCTTCACTTTCGGCATAATCCAGAACGAGACCCACTTCACGTTCTTTGCCGCCATGGATCACGTGCACGGGGATGCCACGTTGATCGGCACCACGATGATGGAAGCCAACGGAATGTATTCGGCGTTGAGCGGAGGCGGCCAGGCCCTTACGCTGCCCGACGCCGGTAGCTTTGACGACTTTTGCATTCGCGAACGCGAGTACACGTCGGAGCTGACGGTGGATTCGCCGGGCGTACGCACGTGGATCGACTTCGCTCAGAACAACAGTGCCGGCTTTCCGGAATTCCCGCTTCCTCTGGGCAACCCGAAGAAGTCGACGAGTAGTGCGATGACCACCGAAATCCTGATGGACACGCCGCAGACGGAACGCTTCGAATCGGCCTGCACGGCGGCCGGCGCGCGCTTCGTCGGCGGTTTGTTCGCCTGTCTCGGCCTGGTGGAGCACGAGTTCACCGGTGCACTGACGTATTACGGGCTCACTCCCAGGGATTCCCGCACTGGCAGCGACAATTTCATGACACAGGGTTGGTTTACCGGGTTGATCCCGATCGTCGTCCCGATAGCGGCGACGTCTTTCAGCGATGCGGCATGGGCAGCGCAGACTTCTTTCGATTCGGGCCTGGACATGTCGAGGGTGCCGTATTACCGCGTCTTGGAGTTGGCGCCGTGGTTGAACTGGCCGCAGCCGAATTTCCCCGTCGCGAACTTCTTTCACGGCGGCGCTGCGCCGCTAAACGGTATCCTCGCGGCCGCCGACATGGGCCTTGCGAACAATATCGGGATCTACCCCGACAACCGGTTCTCGTATCAATTGACGATCTACATATTCCGTTACGGGGAGGGCACGGTCATGGCGATCATGCATCCCGACAACCCGGTTGCCCAGAAATCAGTTACCCGCTACATGGAGGCGATGAGGTCGGTGGCCGTACGGGTCGCTGACAGCGGGCACTGGGGACGCGTCGCATAGCGTGAAGTCATTCCTGGTGAGGGCGAGGTGAGGGCGACATGAGGCGGCTAGCCGATCTCGTGGCGCGATGGCCCTGGGTGGTGATAGGGGTCTGGATCGTGATGGCGGTCGCCCTGCCGCTGGCGGTCCCGTCGCTGGGCGAGATGGCTCAGAAGCATCCGCTCGCCATCTTGCCAAGCGATGCGCCGTCGAGTGTCACCGCGTCGAAGATGGTCGAGGCGTTTCACGAACCGGGTAACGACGACCTCCTGTTGGTGGCGTTGATCAACGAGAAGGGGCTGGGACCCGCCGACGAGGCGACCTACCGCAAGCTCGTGGACGCGCTGCACGACGACGTGACGGACGTCGTCTCGGTGCAGGACTTCGTCAATACGCCACAGCTTCGAGGGTTCCTGACCAGTCAGGACAAGACCACCTGGGTGCTGCCGGTGGGACTCGCGGGGGAGTTGGGCACGCCGCGGGCATTCGAATCGTTCAACCGGGTCGCCGACATCGTCGAACACAACGTTGCCGGTAGTGCCCTCGCAGTGCACCTCACCGGGCCCGCGGCCACCGTCGCGGACCTGACCGTCGCGGGTGAACAGGATCGGCTACCGATCGAACTCGCAATCGGTGTCCTGGTCCTCCTCGTGCTGTTGCTGGTCTACCGCAACGTGGTCACGATGCTGTTGCCTCTGGTGACGATCGGGTCGTCCCTGGTAATCGCGCAGGCCGTGGTGGCGGCCTTCTCCGAGTTGACTGGGTCGGGCGTCTCGAACCAGTCGATCGTCTTTCTGAGCGCGATCATGGCAGGCGCGGGAACGGACTACGCGGTCTTCCTCATCAGCCGCTATCACGACTATGTGCGGTCTGGCATGGACTCCGACCAGGCGGTCAAGGCGGCAATGATCTCGATCGGGAAGGTGATCACCGCCTCCGCCACCACGGTGGGCATTACCTTCCTGCTGCTGAGCTTCGCCAAAATGGGAGTGTTCAAGACGGTAGGAATCTCGTCGGCGATCGGCATCGGCATCGCGTTCCTGGCCGGAGTGACGCTGCTCCCGGCGATTCTGGTGCTCGCCGGGCCACGCGGCTGGGTCAAGCCACGACGCGAACTGACTGCGCGGTTCTGGCGACGTTCCGGGATCCGAATCGTGCGCAGGCCGGTGGCACATCTGGTTGCCAGTCTGCTCGTCTTGGCCATCCTGGCCAGCCTTGCGATGTTCGCCAAGTACAACTACGACGATCGAAAGGTCGTGGCGGCGTCGGCGCCGAGTTCGATCGGGTACGCCGCGCTGGAACGCCACTTCCCGATCAGCCAGTCCATTCCCGAGTACATCCTCGTTCAGTCGCCGCAGGACCTCCGTACCCCGCGGGCGCTTGCGGACCTCGAGCAGATGGCCTCGCGCGTCGCACAGTTGCCCAACGTCGCTCTGGTCAGCGGCATCACCCGACCCCTTGGAGACGTGCCGCCGGAGTTCAGGGCCACGTATCAGGCCGGGCTCGTCGGCACCCGGTTGGCCGACGGCTCCAACCAGATTGGACAGCGCACCGGCGACCTCAACCGACTGGCGTCCGGGGCCAACACGCTGGCCGACAGCCTCGGTGACGTCCGTAAGCAGATCAACACGATCGTGCCGAGCATCCAGAGTCTGGTCAGCGAGTTCACCTCGATGAGGACCCAATACGGTGGGGACAAGCTGGTGCGGGACGTCGACAACGCCGCCAAGCTCGTCGACAGCATCAACGCGCTCGGCAACTCCATGGGCGTGAACTTCACCGCAGGCAAGAACTTCTTCTCGTGGATCGGCCCGGTGCTGGTTGCGCTCCAGGGCAACCCGGTCTGCGACGCCGACGCCTCCTGCAGCAACACCCGCAGCCAGTTCGAGCAGCTCGTCGCTCCCGGCAACGCCGGAAACCTCGACCAGATCAACGACCTCGCGCACCAGTTGCAGGGCTTCGGTGACAAGCAGACGCTCAACGCGTCGGTGAACAAGCTCAACGGTGTCCTCAACAACGTCGCCAAGGCGGTGAACGCCATGGGCCTCGACAAACCCGGTGGCCCGCAGGCAGGCCTGACGCAGCTGAAGCAAAACGCCGACCGCCTGGCCGGCGGAAGCCAGCAGGTGGCGGGCGGAGTGGACCAGCTCATCGACCAGATCAAACTGGTGGCTTCCGGACTCGACGAGGCATCGGCATTTCTGTTGACGATGAAGAACAACGCCGCGGACCCCTCACAGGCCGGGTTCAACATTCCGGCAGAAGTGCTGAACCTGGCGGACTTCCAGAAGGCCGCCAAGGCGTTCATCTCACCGGACGGCCACTCGGTGCGGTACCTGGTGCAAACCAAACTCAACCCGTTCAGCTCCGAGGCCATGGATCAGGTCAACGAGATCAGTGACACCGCTCGCGGCGCCCAGCCGAACACCGCACTCTCCGACGCGACGATCTCGATGGGCGGGTTCCCCGCCGCGCTGCGGGACACGCGCGACTACTACGAGCACGACATCCGCTACATCATCATCGCGACCCTGATCGTCGTCCTGGTGACCCTGATGGTGTTGCTGCGCGCGATCGTCGCACCTCTTTATCTCGTCGGTTCCGTGGTGATCTCCTACTTCGCGGCCATCGGCATCGGCGTGTTCGCGTTCCAATTCGTCCTCGGCCAACAGTTGCACTGGAGCGTGCCCCCGCTGGCCTTCGTTGTGCTGGTCGCGGTGGGCGCCGACTACAACATGCTCTTGGTGTCACGAATGCGGGACGAGTCTCCGCGCAGCATGCGTTACGGCATCATCCGCACCCTGAGTTCGACGGGCGGTGTGATCACCGCGGCGGGACTGATCTTCGCCGCCTCGATGGGCGGTCTCCTGTTCTCCAGCATCGGCATCGTGATCCAGGGCGGTTTCGTGATCGCAGTGGGGATCCTGCTGGACACCTTCGTCGTGCGCACCATCACCGTGCCCGCCATCGCGGCATTGGTCGGGCGGGCGAACTGGTGGCCGTCACGAATGGGCGTGCCGCGGTCGGCGCCCCGGGAACCAGCCGAGCAGCCGAGTTAGCGCAGGCCAACCATGTATGTGAAACTACGAAACGAAACCGAGCGGTCAGGAGTAGGGATGAAGAAACTCCTTACGGTGCTGGTTTGTGTCAGTGTCACAGCGTGTTTCGGCGTCGGGAGTGCGACCGCCGACGACTCGCTGGCCCCACGGCCGCCGGCGCCAGGGACGCCAGATCCCGGGACCGCGTACGCCCTTGGCGGTGCCCACGTACTCGGCATTCCCTACGACGAATACATCCGTCGCACGGGCGCGGAGTGGTTCCCCGGCATGAAGCGGGTGAAGGTCGACTACCCCGCAGGACAGGTCCAGGGCCACGTCCTTGAGCGCCTGTTCCCCGGTATCGGCCGGGTGGGGGAGGAGATCTATCCCGGCATTGGTCTCGACGGCCCCAGCATCGGCGAGTCGGTCGACGTCGGAGAGCCAAACCTCGAGACGGCCATCCGCAACGGCGGCCACGGGACGGCAATGGGGTTGTCCGAGGGAGCGCTCGTGCTCAACGCCGTGAAGGCGCAGCTGGCCAACGATCCGACCGCTCCGCCGCCAGATCAATTGAGCTTCGCGACATTTGGTGACCCGATCGCGAAGACTCCGTTCGGGGAGAGCTTCCTGACCCAGATGTTCCCCGTCGGCAGCGTCGTGCCCGCGATGGACTACCGCATCCCCGCTCCGGTGGAGAGCCAGTACCACACCGATCAGTTCGTCTCCGCCTACGACAGCATCGCCGACTTTCCCGACCGTCCGGACAACCTGTTCGCCCTAGCCAACTCGATCGCCGGGCTGGCCACCGGTCACACCGCGATTGCGTTCACCAACCCGAGCAACGTTCCGCCGCAGAACATCAGGACGACGGTCAACTCGAGGGGTGGAACGACGACGACGTACTTGGTTCCCGAGCAACACCTTCCCATCGTGCTGGGCTTCAAGTACCTCGGGTACGACGAGAACACCCTCAATCAGCTGGACGCGATACTGATGCCGCGGGTGAACGCGGGCTACTCGCGCAACGACGATCCGGCGACCGCGCCGGTCCAGGTGGATCCAGTGCACGGCTTCGACCCGCTACAGGTCACCCAAGGGGCCAACGAGGCGACGTTCGGCGGCGGCACCGACCCGATGTCAACGATCGTCAACGGGGCGCTGTCGGTGTTCACAAACGGCGCGCACCCGTAACGGACGTGACGTGACGCATTCAAGTCTGGGTACGCCCCAGTCATCAGTTCTCTCGATGCTGCATGGACGTGCGAGCTTGCGCCCTGGTGACGTGGCATTCACCTTCACCGACTACGACAACGACCCAGCGGGTGTGTCGGAGAGTCTCACGTGGTCGCAACTGTCCCGCCGAACGATGAACGTCGCACGCGAGCTCAGCCTGCACGCCTCGGTCGGGGACAGGGCGGTGATCCTGGCTCCGCAGGGCCTTGACTACGTGCTGGCGTTTCTGGGATCCATGCAGGCTGGGCTGATCGCAGTGCCGCTCCCGCTTCCGCATCGCGGCGCGAGCCACGAGCGCGTGGGTGCGGTCTTTGCCGATACCTCGCCCTCGGTCGTCCTCACCACCTCGGCGGTCGCTGGCGACGTCGGCGATTACGTTGATCAAGCACGCCTGGAAACTGCTCCCAAGATCATCGAAATCGATTCCTTGAATCTGGACGTCGAGTTCGGACCGAGCATCGAGACGGCCGACGCGCCAAGCATCGCGTATTTGCAATACAGCTCGGGTTCGACCCGAACGCCGACCGGTGTCATGCTTTCGCATCGCAACCTGCAGGTGAATTTCGAGCAGCTGATGCGCAGCTATTTCGCCGACTCCGGCGGGTTGGTGGCCCCGCCCGACACGATCGTGTCGTGGTTGCCCTTCTACCACGACATGGGTTTGGTGCTGGGCATCTGCGCACCGATCCTTGGCGGCTTTCGCGCCGACTTGACCAGTCCGGCAGCGTTTCTGGAAAGACCAGCCAGGTGGGTGCGCGCTCTGGCCCAGAATCCTCGTGTCTTTTCGGCGGCGCCCAACTTCGCCTTCGACATGGCGGCCCGCAAGACCAGCGACGGTGACCTTGCCGGACTCGACCTCGGCGGGGTGGTCGGGATCATCAGCGGCGCAGAACGTGTCGAGTTGGCTACCGTGCGACGCTTCGTTGATCGGTTCGCTCACTTCAACTTTCGGGACCACATGATGCGTCCTTCGTACGGTTTGGCGGAGGCGACCGTCTTCGTCGCGGCAGGCACCTGGAACGAATCGTCGCCGGCGGCCCACTTCGATACCGAAGAGCTGTCCCTTGGCCGCGTTCAGCGGTGTGCGGCCGGGGCGGGCACCGCACTGATCAAATACAAGGTGCCGCAATCGCCAACGCTACGGATCGTCGACACCGACGCACACCGCGAGTGCGCACCGGGCTTGGTCGGGGAGATCTGGGTGCACGGCGACAACGTCGCCGACGGCTACTGGGGCAAACCGCAGGACGAGCAGCGGTGCTTCGGCGCAACCCTGGTCGACCCGTCGCATGGCACGCAAGATGGCCCCTGGCTGCAAACCGGTGACCTGGGCTTCATCTACGAGGGTGAGCTGTTCATCGTCGGCCGCATCAAGGATCTGCTGATCATCCGTGGCCGTAACCACTACCCCGAGGACATCGAGGCGACGGTTCAACAGATCACGCGTGGTCGGGTCGCGGCGATAGCGGTCCCGCTGGACAGCACCGAGAAGCTGGTCACCGTCATCGAACTCAACAAGCGGGCCGATTCCAACGAGGAGGCGATGCACTGGCTCAGCGGGGTCAAGAGCGACGTCACCTCCGCGATATCGAATGCGCACGGCTTGAACGTCGGGGATCTCGTTCTGGTGTCGCCAGGGTCGATTCCAACCACGACGAGCGGAAAGATTCGCCGGGCCGCGTGCGTCGAGCAGTACCGCCAGGACCAATTCGTCCGATTGGACGCCTGAGCCCTACAGTCCGGCCAGCCCCGCTCCGAGCAGCACGCAACCGACCACGGCCAGCAAGACGGCGACGTCGCGGCTGCGTCGCCTCCGCACCCAGTCCTGCAGCGCCGACATCGTTGCGCGGGTGCGATCCGGGGCGACCAGGTAGCAGACCAGAGGGAGCTCCACGAACACGAATGCCACCGCGTTGAACAGCAGCAAGGCGCCGACCTGGGTGGTCGCCGCGGCGCCGGAGGCGACGATGAGTGCCAGCACGGCGAGATAGTCGACGGATGGCAGGGCGATGCCGAGGCCCGCGACGCCCGCGGTCCACAGCGAGCCGTTGTTGAGCAGTCTGCGCGTGCGCATCGCGAGCGGTCCGAGTCTTCGCCCCACGCGGCCCGCAGCCTGGTCGTCGCCCCGAGCCCGCAACGCGCTCGCGGCCAATCCCGCGGCGTAGACGAGCAGCACCGCGCCCACCACGACCTGGACCCTTGGCAGGGTGAAGTGGGCTGACCCCAGCGCGGGCCGGAGCACGAACAGCACGACCACGCCCACCGCGATGCCCATCGCGAAGCCGCCGGCGAGGAAGACCAGAAGTTGCAGCAGCGGTCGGGGCCGGTTGATCATCAGCACCGTCATCGCGATCCGGAACGGCTCCAGGCTGACCGCAACGGCCATCAACAGGAGTGTGATCCACATGGCGAGGTGACGGCTCGTCGAGCTGCGCTTAGCCGCGCAGCGAGGACTGGGCGGACGGCGCGGGCATGGGCGTCAGGTTACCGTTCCGGTTTCGCCCGACGTGCGGCCGCTTGCATTCACGACGATCGCGACCCTGGCGGGTGCTGAGGTTTCCGGACATCATGGCCACGTGAGTTCCGTGCGGACCGCCCTGCCGGTGGTCGACCTCCGCGACGACCCCGCCGTCCTGCGGGAGCGACTGCGCACGGTGGCCAACGAGGTCGGCTTCTTCTATCTCACCGGCCACGGCGTCTCCGAGCACCTGACCGATCGGCTGCTGAGTCAGGCCCGTCGGCTGTTCGCGCTGCCCGATGCCGACAAGGATGCGATCGCGATGCGCAACAGCCCGCACTTCCGCGGCTACACCCGGCTGGGCGGCGAACTCACCGGCGGCGTCGTCGACTGGCGCGAACAGATCGACATCGGGCCGCAGCGGGCTCCGATCGGCGGGCCCGGCAAGCCCGATTACCTGTGGCTGCAGGGCCCCAACCAGTGGCCTACTGCGCTGCCCGAGTTGCCTGCGGTCGTCGCCGAGTGGGACGCCGCGCTCGCCGAGGTTGGGCGAACGTTGTTGCGGCACTGGGCCATTTCCCTTGGCAGCCAGGCCGACGTGTTCGACGCTGCGTTCGCGGGCACCCCTGCGACGTTGATCAAGATCGTGCGGTATCCCGCGCAGGCGGACACCCCGCAGGGCATCAAGGCGAGCGAAGCGACGGGGAGTGGCGTCGGCGCGCACCGCGACGCGGGGGTCCTCACGCTGCTGCTGGCCGAGCCGGGCAGTAGTGGCCTGCAGGTGCGGGCCCCCGACGGGGCGAGCGAAGCGACGGGGAATGAGGCAGGGGCGAGCGAAGCGACGGGGAATGAGGCAGAGGAGTGGATCGACGTGGATCCGGTGCCCGGCGCGTTCATCGTCAACATCGGCGAGATGCTCGAGGTGGCCAGCGGCGGCTACCTTCGGGCCACCGAGCACCGGGTGCGGCTGTCGGCGCGGGAGCGCATCTCGGTGCCGTACTTCTTCAACCCTCGGCTCGACGCCGCCATGCCGGTGCTCGAGCTGCCCGACGAGCTGGCGGTGCACGCCCGTGGTGTCAGCGTGGACACGGCCAATGAACGGATCTTCTCGGTCTATGGCCGCAATGCATGGAAGAGCAGGCTGCGGGCACACCCGGACGTGGCCGCCCAATATCGTTACGTGTGAAGATGGAGTTGCTATGACCGGTATCGAATTGAGCCCAGCGTCTCTGCGTGAGGCGTTCGGGCACTTCCCAACGGGTGTCATCGCGATCGCGGCCGAGGTCGATGGCGTGCGCATCGGGCTCGCCGCAAGCACTTTCGTTCCCGTCTCCCTCGACCCGCCGTTGGTGTCGTTCTGCGTGCAGAACACGTCGACCACGTGGCCCAAGCTCAAGGACCTGCCGTTCCTGGGGATCAGCGTGCTCGGCGAATCGCACGACGTCGCCGTGAAGTCACTTGCCGCGAAGACGGGCGATCGGTTCGCAGGCCTCGAGACCACGTCGACCGAGCGTGGTGCGTTGTTCATCCACGGCACCAGCGTGTGGCTGGAGAGCGCCATCGAGCAGCTCGTCCTGGCGGGGGATCACACCATCGTGGTGCTGCGGGTGCACGAGATCACGGTGCACGACGACGTCGCGCCGATCGTCTTTCACCGCAGCGCGTTGCGCCGCCTCGGCAGCTGACGGGCTAGGGCGTCAAGGCCTGGAGCCGAGTTCCTCGCGATAGCCGTCGATGCGCCGTTCGATCTCGGCCGCGTCGTTGGGCCTACCCTCCTTGCGCGCCAGCTCGGCGCGTGCGGAGAGTTCGCGGATCGCGGTGCGAATGTCGTTGACGCTCTGGGTTTCTCCAGTGCTCATGTCGGCCCCTTCGTCATTGATTGGGCGTGGCTTGACTGCACAAACGAGGGTACCCGCGTTTGGTGGGGGTCCAACCCCCCAACGTGAACTGGCTGCGAAAATCCGCGTGGATTCTCGCAGCCAGTTCACGTTCGCGAAGCGCGTCGGGCGCTACCGCCTGAACAGCTTGTTCCCGAGCCACACCACGGGGTCGTACTTGCGGTCCGCGACGCGCTCCTTCATCGGGATCAGCGCGTTGTCGGTGATCTTGATGTGCTCGGGGCAGACCTCGGTGCAGCACTTCGTGATGTTGCAGTAGCCAAGGCCGAACTCCTCCTGGGCCATGTCCTTGCGGTCGAGCACGTCCAGCGGATGCATGTCGAGCTCGGCGACGCGCATCAGGTAGCGCGGCCCGGAGAACGCCTGCTTGTTCTCCTCGTGATCACGAACCACGTGGCAGGTGTTCTGGCACAGGAAGCACTCGATGCACTTGCGGAACTCCTGGGACCGCTCGACGTCGACCTGCTGCATCCGGTAGTCGCCTGGCTGCAGATCCTTCGGCGGCGTGAACGACGGGACCTCGCGCGCCTTGGTGTAGTTGAACGACACGTCGGTGACCAGATCGCGCATCACGGGGAACGCGCGCAGCGGCGTGATGGTGACGGTCTCGGTCTCGTCGAACGTGGACATCCTGGTCATGCACAGCAGCCGCGGACGGCCGTTGATCTCCGCCGAGCAGGACCCGCACTTGCCTGCCTTGCAGTTCCACCGCACCGCGAGATCGCCGGCCTGGGTGGCCTGGATCCGGTGGATGATGTCGAGGACGACCTCGCCCTCGTTCACCTCGACGGTGTAGTCCTGCAGTCCACCGCCGGTGTCATCGCCGCGCCAAACCCGCATGCTCGCTTGATAGGCACCCATCTCAGGCACTCCGTTCCGGGTGTTCGGTCAGTTCGGCGTCGGTGTAGTACTTCTCCAGCTCGGACAGTTCGAAGCACCCGAGGAGGTCGGGGCGCATCGGGGTCTGCGGCTCGGGAGTGACGGTGACGTCGGGGACGATGGGATCGCCGCCCCCCGCTCGGCACACCAGCAGGGTGTTGCGCCAGTGCGCGTCCATCTCGGGATAGTCGTCGCGGGTGTGCCCGCCGCGGCTCTCGGTGCGCTGCAGCGCCGCCTTGGCCACGCATTCGCTGACCAGCAGCATGTTTCGCATGTCGATGGCCAGGTGCCAGCCGGGGTTGAAGAAGCGGTCGCCCTCGACGGTGACGTTGTGCACCCGCTTCTTGAGCTCCTCGAGCTTGTCGAGCGCGGCCTGGATCTCGTCTTCCTTGCGGATGATGCCGACCAGGTCGTTCATCGACTGCTGCAGTTCGGCGTGCAGCGTGTACGGGTTCTCCGCGTTGGGATGTTCGTCGAACGGTGACAGCGCCATGGTGGTGGCGGCGTCGACGGCGTGCTCGAGGACCTTCGGCCGTTCCTTGAGGCTGACGACGTAGTCGGAGGCGCCCATGCCAGCGCGCCTGCCGAACACCAGCAGGTCGGAAAGCGAGTTGCCGCCCAGCCTGTTGGAACCGTGCATGCCGCCGGAGCACTCGCCCGCGGCGAACAGCCCCGGCGTCGTCGCGGCGCCGGTGTCGGGATCGACCTCGATGCCACCCATGACGTAGTGGCAGGTCGGGCCGACCTCCATCTCGTCCTTGGTGATGTCGACCTCGGCCAGCTCCATGAACTGGTGGTACATCGACGGCAGCCTGCGCTTG
>Ga0105237_10003408_pt1 | contig 18895 bp, 19 predicted proteins | sample KBSC24metaG_FD_81520 | JGI IMG/M metagenome (GOLD analysis project Ga0105237, IMG submission 81520) | Corn rhizosphere microbial communities from Kellogg Biological Station, Michigan, USA - KBS C2-4 metaG | ecosystem: Host-associated > Plants > Roots > Rhizosphere > Soil | place: Michigan, USA... | reverse complement strand
TATGGGCCGTCGGTGACCGTCTTTTGTTTGCCTTTGACAACCTTACCGGTGTGCTCCAGCGGATGTCCGGGGTCTTTGAGATGGCCCTTCGAGCCGAGATCCTTGAACCAGGCGACCCATTGCTCCATTGTCTTCTGCATTTGCTCGGGTGATGCGGATGTATCTCTTCCGCGAAATAGATATGTGAATTGAGTCATTGTTCTTTCTCCTTTAGTTTGGACTGCCTAACGTTAAAACGTGTGAAGCGCCCGGTAGCGGACATTTTTTACGGCTGCCCGGGCTTCCTGTAAAGAGTCGAGCCAACCGAGGATGGGCGTCCGCTCTCTTTGGTTTTTCGCCTATACAACGTGTGAGCGACCGGGCGGCGGACATTTTTCTTTCGTTCTTGTCTTTTGCCGCAACTCAGAGGAAACTGGAGTGAATTGAAACGCATATTGTTTGCCCGGACAGCCGTATTTCTCGCGTCCTTCGTTTTTTTTATTTTCTGCTTGCGCGTTCGATGATGCCGAATCCAATCCGGTTGGAGCTGAGGCACAGCGCGAGTTGTTCGCGGCGCGGTATGACAAAGCCGTCACTCTGTATACCAGATTGCTGACGGAGCAACCGGCCGCTACGGATGCCTGGTATGGCCTGGTGCGGGCGGAACTTGGGCTGCGGCCGTCGCGGGAGGCTTACGCTGCTGCTGAGGAGGCGCTCAGGAAAGCGCCGCAATCCGCGGGCGCGCAGACGGCCGCCGGACTTGCCATGTACAGGCGCGGCGATTTGGCTAAAGCGGAAGCCCACTTCCGCGCTGCGCTCAGAATCAAGCCGGATTATCCGGGCGTGTTAGTGGGACTGGCGTCGGTCTTTTCGTCGGTTTCGATGTTTAAGAGCGCCCGAGACCTGCGGCTGAAGGCTTATAGCCAGTCGCCGAACGATCCGGAATTGATTGCGGTATATGCAAACACATTGAACGGCAGCGAACTCATTGCGAAGCTGGAAGCGGCGCTGGCGCTGTGTGATCCGTCGAGCGAGAAAGCACGTAATCTGGGAGTTCTTATCGCCAATTTGCGCGCGGCAGGCCAACGAAAGCTGAGACGGCTGACGGGTACATATGAAGACGGCCACGTGAAGCTCTTCCGAATCATGGATGGTCCTTCGCGGCCTCGAGGCGTAGGCGTGAGTCTGCAATTCAATGGGAAACAGACCGCAAAGCTTTTGCTGGATACGGGCGCTTCGGGAATCGTTTTATCGCCGAGACTGGCGGAGAAGGCCGGGCTGCAGGTGATCAGCGGTGAGGCTTCGGAGACAAACGGAATTGGCGATGGGAAGGCGCAGGTGTCGGTGGCCTATCTGGCGTCGGAAGTGCGCGCCGGGAATGTTGCGTTCGCGGATTACCCGGTATCTGTATTCCGGTCCGCGCAGACCGCCGATTTCGACGGATTGATCGGCGCGGGTGTGTTCGAGCAGTTTCTGGTCAAGATCGATTTCGTGCAAATGGCAATGTCGCTGGAGGCCCGGCCGGAAGGCGCGGCTCAAGCCTCGGACGAGCTCATGGATTGGAATGGTAAGCCCGCGCCGGGTTTTATCGTGTTTTTCGATTCGGCGATCATCTGGCAGTTCCGACATTTATTAACGGCGCGCATTCGGATCTGTTTCTGATTGATTCAGGGTCGTCCTCAAACCTGATCGATGCGAAGACGGCGAGGGAATTCACCAAAGTGAGAAGCGATTCGCGAACGGTTATCAGGGGCAGTCAGGGAAAAGTAGGTGAGGCTTCCCGCGCGGACCATATCTCGCTGATCTTCGCGGGGTTTCGGCAGGATAATCCGGATCTGATCGCGATCGATTTGGAGAAGCTGAACGATTCGATGGGCGTGGGTTTCGGGGGCATTCTTGGTATGCCTGTGCTGGGTAATCTGGCGGTGACGATCGATTACCGGAAGGGCGCCGTTAAGTTTGATTACAGGAAGCCTTGAGGGCCTTTACGGTGATCTGCGCCGTGGCGCCCGGCTGTAGGCTGGACACCACGATCAGGAGTAGAAGGCCACAAAGAATGGGTCGTTTCGGGACATTTAGCAAAACGCACCATTGTGATGAAAGAGAACGGGCTCATTAGGTTGGCGCAGACCATCGGAGTTTGTTAAGCACACGAAGGTCCAAAATACCTTGACGCTGAAGGTTGTTAGTATCACAATGTAGTTGTAAACATGCTTGGTGAATTTGAATACCTGTTGATCACCGCCGCTGCGCGGCTTGGCGATGACGCTTATGGTGCGGCGATTCGGGAAGAGATTGAGGCGACGACCGGACGACGGTGCTCGATTGGCGCGCTCTATACAACTGTCGATCGGCTGGAAACTAAGGGTCTTTTTGAAACGTGGATGGGCGATGCGACGCCGCAACGGGGTGGCCGCGCGAAACGAATGGTTCGTGTGACGCGGAAGGGAATGGAGGCGGCAAAGAACTTCTACGATGCGGTGACACGCGTAAGCCGCGGCGTGTCGTGGGCGGCGAACCGAGCGGGGATCCTGTTATGACAGGGATTGGCTGGCCGTTGGTCGATGTTGCTTCGCGATTATTGGCGCCTGATGAGCGCGAGGCCGTGCGGGGCGACCTGGTGGAAGCAGGTGAAAGCGCCTGGAAGGGGTTGTGTGATGTACTCGGCCTCGTCGTCCGGCGGCAAGTGGGTCTCTGGAAGAATTGGCGGCCTTGGATCGCAACATTCGGAGTGGCATTGCCATGCACGCTGCTCCTTATGGGGTTCTCCCTTACGGTCAGCCGTATTTATCAACTCTATGCGTGGATCATCGGAAACCAGCAGTTTATCGATCCGAAACTTCTGAAGGAGGTTGGGCTGCCGGTGGCGCCTGGGGTGGCGCAGTTGGTGGGTTACCTCTTCCTGTTGATTGGCCGGTCCTGGATTGGCGGTTTCGTCGTGGGATCCATGTCACGGCGGACCGTTTGGGTGAGTGCCGCTTTTTCTTTCTCGGCATGTTTGTTTTGCCTGGCCGAGTTCCGCGCGGCATCGCTGTCGAGATTTTGCCTGCTTCTCTTTTTGGCCCCTGCCATGTGGGGAGTTCGGCGGGGTTTGCAAATTTCCCGGATCAAGCTGAGATCGGCAATCGTTCTGGCGGCCGGCGTGACGGTATTGACAGTCGCCACGTCGAACCGTAGAGGCCTGTCAATTCCAAGTCTGGAGCTGAGTTGGCCCGCGTGGTACCTGGTGGCGACGGCACAGAGGCCGAACTGGCTGTTGAGGAGGTCGTGAATGGCGGCTGAATTTACTTTGACGGTGAACGGCGTGAAACATGTTGTGTCGGCTGCGCCGGGGACTCCTTTACTCTTTGTGTTGCGCAACGAGCTGAAATTGACGGGGCCGCGGCTCGGGTGTGGGCTTGCGCAGTGCGGGGCGTGCTCGGTGCTGGTGGATGGGAAAGAAGTCCGGGCTTGCGTTGCACCCGTTTCCGCCGCTGTGGGCAAGCGGGTGACCACGATTGAAGGGCTGCCTGATGTTTGGGCGGCGCAGAGGGGTTTGAGGGCGGGCGAAGTTGCTTTGCATCCGGTTCAACAGGCTTGGATTGATGAACAGGTGCCGCAATGCGGGTATTGCCAGAGTGGGATGATGATTGCCGCTGTGCAGTTGCTTGCCAAGATTCCGAATCCGACCGTGGCGCAGATCAAGGATGCTTTTACGAACACGCCACCTTCGCCGCATCTTTGCCGGTGCGGAACCTACGCCGCGATCATCGATGCCGTTCAGCGCGCCGCCAGGATGATGACGGCTTGAGGAGCGAATGAGATGACTACACCGGGGCTTACGCGTCGCGGCTTCGTCAAAGTTGGCGGCGCTCTTTTTGTCTCACTTGGAATTCCGAGCGGATTTTCCGCCAGCGCTGCTGAAATTCGGACTTCGCTTGACCCGGCGCTGCTTGCATCGTGGCTCGAGATCCGTAGTGACAGTACGATTCTCATGCGTACGGGCCGTACGGAGACCGGTACCGGCATGAGCGGGTTTTATGCGCAGATGATTGCTGAGGAATTGTGTGTCCGTCCGGAGGCGATCGCGCTGATCCTGGGGGACACCGATAAGACTCCGGACGGCGGTTATTCCGCTGGTTTCCTTACCGGGGCGGAGAACGTTCGCAAGGTCGCCGCATATACGTACCAGGCTTTGCTCGGGCTGGCCGCGGCTCGGCTCGGTGTTTCCGTTTCGGATCTCGCTGTTAGTGATGGCGTGGTGTCGGGCGGCGGAAAGAGCGTCAGTTATGGGTCGCTTGTTCGGGGCCAGCAGCTTGATTTGAAGATTCCGGTTTCAGGGAAGGCCGCGAGAGTGGACGCTTCCGGCAGCATTGTGGGGCTGGATGGTTTCACTGTCACCGGAGAGCCGCCGATGAAGCCGATGAGCCAGTACAAGGTCATCGGGACGTCCTATCCGATGCCGGGCACTCCCTCCAAAGTTACCGGCAAGATGCAATGGAGTTGCGACGTTGCGTTGCCTGGGATGCTGCATGCCCGCATGGTGCGGCCCGCAACTCTGGGCTCGACTTTAATCTCCGTTGGCGAACTTGACAAAAAGCGATTCCCTGGCGCGGAGGTGGTGAAGAAGGGCAATTTGGTTGCGGTGGTTTCTCCTGACGAGTGGGAGGCCGTCGGTGCGGCGCGGATGGTTGCGCCAGGTACGAAGTGGACCAGTTGGTCCGGGCTTCCGGGTAGCGAGAACCTGACGAAATTTCTTCGTGAATACAAGTGGGATGCGCCGGCTAGCCGGGGGAATGAGGCCGACGTGACAGCCGCGCTGGCGAGTGCGCCGAAGACGGTGTCTGCGAGTTATGAGCAGCCGTATATTCGGCATGCTCCGATTGGTCCGTATGTTGCGGTGGCTGATGTGCGAAGTGACGGGGCAGTGACCGTCTGGACCCATTCATCGAATTCGCAGGGGCTTCGTGCGCAGGTCGCGAATACTTTGAGTGTGCCGGTGGAGAAAGTCGTGATCCGGTGGCTGGAGCATGCGGGCCAGTATGGGCGTGCAACTTTTGGAGGCGATGGCGCGGAAGGGGATGCGGTGATCCTGTCGCAGTTGACCGGGAAGCCTGTGCGGGTGCAGTGGACTTTGGAGGAGGACATGGCTTGGTCGAGCGTTTCGCCCGGATGGGTGGCCGATATGAAGGCGGGGCTTGACGCAAGTGGCCGTGTGACCGCGGTGCATAGCGCCTCGTATTCGCCTCACATGTTCGATGCCCGGCTTCTCGGCGCGATTCTCGCCGGGATGCCTTGTAGCACGTCGAAGCCGGGGGGTTGGGTTGCGACGGTTTGGCCGTACGACAAGATTCAAAACAGGCTGGAACAGGCGTATGGAATGGCGAATATTGGAGCGGAATCGGCGACCGGTGGGCTGCGCGGCAACATTATGCGTACTCCCGGACAACGTGGGCAGAACTTTGCGCTGGAGGCGTTGATGAATGAGGCGGCTGCGGCTGCGGGCGCCGATCCGATTCAATTTCGGATTGACCATACGACTGATCAGCGGCTGATTGATGTGCTCAACGCTACGGCTAAGGCGGCGGGATGGGAGGCGCGGCCTTCGCCGCGGCTTTTGAAGCAAACCGGGACAGGTCCAATGACCGGCCGCGGCGTTGGCATCATCGTCCGGAGCAACGGTTATTGGGCAGGCATCGCCGAGGTTGCGGTTACTCCGGGTACAGGCGCGGTGCAGGTGACGAAGTTCACTATTGGTCTCGAGTGCGGCAAGATCATCAATCCTCGGCAGCTTGACCGGTGCATGAAGAGCGGGCTTGTCATGGGGCTTAGTGAGGCGCTCAAAGAGGAAGTCACTTTTGGTGCGGGAAAAGTGACTAGCACTGATTGGAGCCGGTATAAGATTCTGACCATGGAGGAAACGCCGGAGATCAAGGTTGTCCAGATTTCGCGGGATGACAAAGGGTTTGGCACCGGTGGCGAGGCGGCGAATGCGGTTGGTCCGCCGGCTGTTGCTGCCGCGTTTTTTGATGCGACCGGGGTACAGCCTCGTCGGATCCCGCTGACCCCGGCGTATGTGACCACGCTCCTTAAGGGTTAGTGGGAGTGGATTAGGTCTTGATTGGGATCCATATTTCGAAGCCGCCGTTCCCCGTCTGTGGGTCGAACTCTTCTCCGTAGCGCTCGAATTCGGGTCCTTCCGCCGGCTGATGTCCTGATTCCGGCAGTCCCTTGTTCCAGATCGTGTACCAGGTCCGGCGGATCGTGGAAATATGATCGCGATGCGCAAACACCGCGTATCGTTGTTCGGGAATGCGCAGATGGCTCAACTCGGGGGGGACTCTGGAAAAATCGGATACCTCGACACCGGAGATGTAATCCGTGTTGCCTGCATCGTCGTTATTGCAGAGCACGCCATAGGCTGTGTGGCCGATTTGTCCGGGAATATGGCCGAGGTAGGGCGCGAATCGCTGCCACTGCGCGGGAATGGCGGCGCAAGTTTTCGAATCGTAGCGCTCGCTCAATCCCGCGATGAGAAGTGTCTTGAGATTCTCAACGCGCGGTGGTTCCAGGTTTGTGAGTAAGGTTTCATCCATTTTGATTGGCTCCATAAGTTCGATTCCATTCAGATTGCCGCGCGCTCGAAGCATTTCGGGCGTCATTCCAAATTGATCGCGAAAGGCCCGGGTGAATGCTTCGTGCGAGCCGTATCCCGCATCGAGGGCGACGGCCAGAATATCGGGCGCACCGTTCGAGAGAGCTCGGGCGGCTTCCGTCAACCGGCGGCCACGTACATAGCGAATGACGGAGAACCCAACGGCGATTCCGAAGACGCGGGACATGTGATAGCGGGACACGCCGGCAGCGTTGGCGACATCGTCCAGCGTCAGGTCCTGCGCCGAGTGGCTTTCGATAAACCAGAGTGCCTTCGCTACGGGGTTCATATCGCTACGAAGACAGAATAACTGCTCTTTCGGACCGCCACTTGATCGGAATTGCGGTTGTCGCGAGGACTATTCGGATTCCCAATCCAGCTTGGCTCGGCACGGCTGCCGTGCTGCGCCAGCCACGTATCCACGCGCGCGTTCACAGGGACATGACGCTCGGGTATCTTCGCACCGGCGGCGGCCAGGGCCTCGAGAATCGCGACATAAGCATCGGGATCGCCGCCGTGCGCGGCCGACCACAGGGTCTGACCTAACACCGTTCCTCCGTAGGCGTTCTACACTTTAAGCGGCGCGTTGTGGCGCAGCAGCAGCTTGACTGTGTCCAGATTTCCGCCGATGACCGCCCAGTGCAGTGCGGTTTGACCGCCGCGTGGCGCTGCCAGATCGGCGGCCTTTCCTACCAGGAACTCTACAATGCTGTTTCGGCTATATGCGGCTCGTCGAATCCGGCGGCGGAGCCGCGGGCGGAAACGAAATTCGGTCTTGCCGTCAACCGCGTCGGTGGCGAGAGGAACTACGACGTGAACAGACGATCGAGTGCGATAGGTCTTTGACCACGTGAAGGAATTCCTTTAATAACAGAACTTCTCGCCGAAGCTTTCTATTCCGAATGCCGCTTCCGAAGAGTGGTGGGTTCTCCTCACGAAGTATCGCGTCCAACTCAGGAGTTCGAGCCAATTAGGGTCTGACGCGGACCCAACATCTGGCTGAGCTTTATCAGCAGTTGGTATAAGCTAGGGGGAGAGCCGCCTGCCAATAGGGGAAGGCTGGGGACGTGAATCTGGCGCGGGGAGATCGTTTGAATCCCAGGATATCCGTGAGGACGCGACCTTCGCTAACACATACTCCGATCAATCCTCGTTGCGGCTTCCGTTCAGTTCCCGGTATTCCGATCCGGGGGATCAGGCATGAAATCAGCACCGCAATCCCGCGTACAGGACCCGTCGGATATTGAACAGGTACATAACGAATCTGGCCTCTTTTCCAGCGACTCCGTTCTCGACATCCTCAAGTTAATTCTTGACGGATCACAGCTGTCTGAGGTGCTGACGATCATCGCTGAATTGGTCGAATCTCAAGGGAACGGTACTTTATGCACAATTTGGCTTCCCGATGCCGACGGAAGGCATCTCCATTGCGCGGCCGCACCCAGTCTTCCAGGATTCGCTGCGAATGTAGGGAGTATGTGTGTTTGCCCGAAAGGCGCATCCTGCGGCACCGCGATTTATCGAAGGGAGCCAGTGTATGTTGCCGACATTCGCCTGGAGCCTATTTGGGACGATTATCGTGACCTGGTCATGCCGTATGGCATTCGTGCCGTTTGGTCGCGACCGCTATTCACCCGAGAAGGCAAGGCCCTCGGCACATTCGCCATCCTTTATCGTGAAGTGCGTCATCCGAGTGCGACCGATCTTCAGTTGATCGAGAATGCCAGCCAGATTGCGGGGATCGCGATTGAACGGCACCTCCATGAACAGGCGCTGCAGCATGAACGCGATCGTCTGCGATTGCTGCTCGAAATCACCAACAGCACGACGTCGAAGCTGGACCTGCGAGGGCTGGTGGAAGCGCTCTCCACGAATCTGCTGAGCGTGACCCGATGTGATTTTTGCGCCTTGCTGTTGCCGGATGCCGATAGCGGGGAGTTGCTGGTCACCACTTTATACAACCCCGAAGCGCGAGGTTCGCTGTGTGACGGCACGATCATTCCTATCCATGGTTCGATCTGCGGGAAAGCCTTTTGGACCGGCAAAACGCAGCACTTCCACAATTTCGAGGAGGTCCGCAATGATCCCGAAAGCTTCGGCAACAGCGTGGGCCGGCGCTTCTATCAGCGTGTGATGGCGGAAGGACTGGTGTCCGGATGCGACCTGCCGCTCATTGGGAGAACCGGGGTGGTCGGCGTGCTGGCAGCTCTCAAACGGTCCGAGAGGGCGTTCGAGAAAGACGATGTTGCCTTCCTCGAACAAATAGCCCGTCAGGTAGCCATTGCCGTTGAGAACGCAACGGAGTACGAAAGGGCAATCAGGGATCGCGACAAAGAGACGAAACAGAGACGGTACCTCGAAGAGGAAATCCGCGCTGAGCGTGGGGCCATCGTCGGGGAAAGCCCTGCGTTAAAGGCTGCGCTGCAGCTTGTATCTGTCGTTGCGCCCACCGATTCAAGCGTGCTGATCCTGGGCGAGACCGGAACGGGCAAAGAACTGATTGCCCGCGCAATCCACGATTTCAGCTCGCGGCGCGAACGCGCCTTCGTTAAATTGAATTGCGCCGCGATTCCCCTGGGGCTCTTGGAGAGTGAGTTGTTCGGTCATGAAAAAGGCGCATTCACCGGAGCGATTGCTCAAAAGGTGGGGCGCTTCGAACTGGCGAACAAGGGCACGCTCTTCCTGGACGAAGTTGGCGACATCCCTCTCGAACTTCAGGCGAAATTGCTGCGCGTCCTGCAGGAACAGGAATTTGAGAGGCTCGGCAGCAACCGTACTCACAAAGTGGATGTCCGCCTGATTGCCGCGACTCATCGTGATCTGGCAGGAATGGTGAAGCAGTCGACTTTTCGGCAGGACCTGTATTATCGGCTGAAAGTGTTCCCGATTCACGTTCCCACGTTGCGGCAACGCACTGAGGACATTCCGGTACTCGTGCGGCACTTCACTGAGCTCTACGCCCGCCGAATGAACAAGCGAATCGAGGAAATCCCTTCGGCGACCATGGACGCCCTTGTACGGTACCCCTGGCCGGGAAACATTCGAGAATTGCAGAACTTCATCGAACGAGCTGTGATTCTTTCGCCGCACTCGGTGTTGCGGGCACCAACCGCGGAGCTGGATCCAGTCCACGCGGGCAGCGAGACCAATCCGCCCATGACCGGGCTCGAAGAGGTGGAGCGAGATCACATCATCCGCGCCCTGGAAGCGAGCAACTGGGTAGTAGGCGGCCGTAACGGCGCCGCGCAACGCTTGGGAATGAAGAGGACGTCGTTGGTGTACCGAATGCAAAAGCTTCGCATCAGCCGTTCAGCCCGGCATTGAGCCGAGACGAAGGCGCGACCGGCTCCTGTCAGGCTGATGGAGGTCCGTCGCGTCTTCGTCAATCGAAGGTGCGATCGGGTGGATGCGGTTGGGACGCGAACCTGCCGCGTGGGAAACACTTAGCTCATCCCAGCGAATCTCTATGTGGCGTGTCTTCGCTGTGGCTTCTCACGTGCGACTTGCAGGTTCATGAATGAAGCCCGATCAGCTGGATTGAAAACGACGCGATCGTCTTACAGGTTCTCTGTGCCTCCTACATCTATCCGCAAGATCGAGGCGGACGGAGTTCGCGTGTTCTACCGTGAAGCCGGCGACCCGAAATCCCCGGCCGTGCTGTTGTTGCACGGGTTCCCCACATCGTCTTTCATGTTTCGCGAGCTCATTCCACGTCTGGCCGGCGAATACCACGTAATCGCTCCAGACCTTCCGGGTTTCGGATTCACGGAGGTCCCCGCGGAACGAGAATATATCTATTCGTTCGACCGATTGGCCGCGACGCTCAACGCGTTCACGCAGGCGCTGAAGATCAGGCGATTTGCGCTTTATGTATTCGATTACGGGGCGCCCACCGGATTCCGTCTGGCGATGGCTCATCCCGATCGGGTCACGGCCATCGTTTCACAGAATGGAAACGCGTATGAAGAAGGGCTTGGCGAAGCCTGGGGACCGATCCGGAAGTACTGGGCGGAGCCAACGCCGGAGAACCGCGAAGTACTCCGGCAAAACATTCTGACGCTCGAAGGAACACGCTGGCAGTACACGCATGGTGTGAGCGATCCGGAAAGAATTCCGCCGGAGGCCTACACGTTGGATACGGCTCTGCTGGAGCGCTCCGGCAATAAAGACATTCAGCTCGATTTGTTTCTCGATTACGCGTCGAACGTGAAGCTCTACCCGGCGTTTCAGGATTATTTTCGGAAGGCCAGGCCGCCGTTGCTGGCGATTTGGGGTAAGAACGATCCATTTTTCCTCCCCGCGGGAGCCGAGGCATTTCGAAAGGACATTCCGAGTGCGCGGGTTGAGTTTCTGGAGACGGGACACTTCGCGCTCGAGACGCATGCGGTGGAAATTGCCGACACCATGAAGGAATTCCTCGCGGCCAATGCTGCATCAGAAAGCATAGGAGGGAGGTTAATCAAATGAATCGCGCAGAACAATATGAGGTCCTCGTACTGGGCGGCGGCACAGCCGGCAAATTGATAGCCTGGACGATGGCACAGGAAGGACGGCGAACCGCCGTCGTCGAGCGGAAGTATGTCGGCGGCGCCTGTCCCAATGTGGCGTGTCTTCCCAGCAAGAACATCATTCATTCAGCCAAGGTGGCCTCGCTGGTAGCGCGGCATCGGGAGTTTGGGATTGAGACCGGGCCGATCTCCATCGACATGGCCGCCGTGTACGCACGCAAGCGGGAAATGGTCGAACGCATCGTCCAGATCCATCTCAACAAATATCGCGCGGCCGGAGATGAACTCATCTTCGGTGACGGCACGTTCCTGGCGGCGCGCACGCTTCGCGTGGCATTGCGCGATGGAGGGGAACGAACCGTCACGGCTGACCGCGTGTTCGTGAACGTCGGAACTCACGCAACGATACCCGACACGCCCGGTTTGCGGGAGGCCAGGCCGATGACCCATATCGAGGCGCTGGACTTGCAGCGGCTTCCGGGCCATTTGATCATCCTGGGAGGCGGCTATGTGGGCCTCGAACTCAGCCAGGCTCTCCGCAGACTGGGAAGCCGTGTGACCGTGATCGAACGGGGACCGCAGTTGGCATCCAATGAAGACACCGATGTTGCGCAGGCCATTCTGGAGCTGTTCCGGGATGAAGGAATCGATGTACTGACGGAGACGCGCGTCGTCACTGTCGAAGGCATTTCCGGTAACCAGGTAAGTCTTCAACTCCAAACCAGGGGTGGCCCACGAAACCTGGAAGGGACCGACATTCTCGTGGCCGTGGGACGTACTCCCAACACAGCAGGCATCGGGCTTGAAAAGGCGGGAATCGAGGTCACCGAAACGGGACATATCCGAGTGAATGATCGCCTGGAAACCACCGCGCCGAATGTGTGGGCGATGGGGGAGTGCGCCGGCAGTCCCTATTTCACGCATGTATCGGAGGATGATTTTGCCATCGTCCACGACAACTTGAACGGAGGCCGCCGCAGTACGAGGGACCGGCTGATTCCGTACTGCGTCTTCATCGATCCGGAGTTGGCCCGTGTAGGGCTCAACGAATCCCAGGCGCGGAAAAAGGGTGTGGCTTACCGGGTCGCGTCCGTACCGATCGACTCCGCCTGGAGACCCTGGACGCTTTCCGAAAGACGCGGGTTCATGAAGACGCTGATCGACGCGGACAGCGACCGCATTCTCGGGTTTACAGCATTCGGCCCTGAGGCCGGCGAGCTTATGGGCACGGTTCAACTCGCAATGCTGGCTGGTCAGCCTTATACGGTTCTTCGCGACGCCATGTTTGCCCACCCGACGATGACGGAGGGCCTGAAGGGGTTATTCATGGCCGTACCACAGCGCATCGAGCACCATGCCGGGCAGGTGCACCATACACAGACATCGGCCGACTAGCCGCGGGCCGGAGTGTCCGAAGAGCGGAGCCTGACCGTCCCGAGAGATTGGGGCTTTCACTGGCCGGAGTACCTGATGAAGCCAATTCAGCGATACATAGCGAGTGACGCCGGTCGGCGTTTGTTTATGGATGTGGCGATGGGCGCGAGTATCATCGTGATCGCAGCGGTAACGACGGCAGAACGCTATGCGTGAAGAGTTGAATGCGGATCGGGTAACGGCGTTTACAGATGGCGTGTTCGCCGTGATCGTGACTGTTATGGTGTTGGAGCTCAGGGCGCCGGACCAGCCGGCATTCTCCGCGCTCTGGCCTCTGTGGCCGACGGCCATCAGCTATGCCGTAAGCTTCCTGTTTATCGCGATCATTTGGATTAACCACCATCACCTGATGCGGTTTGTCGGCCACCTGACTTTAGGATTGATATGGATCAACTTCGTCCATCTTTTTCTCGTGTCACTTTTGCCATTTGCGACTGCGTGGGTCGCCCGCACCCAACTCGCATCATCTCCTGTGGTGTTCTATGGAGGACTGTTTGTATGTGTGGACATTGCTTATAACGTTCTCGAACACCAAATATTGGGCCAAGCCGACGCACACCGGATGCCGGCGAGCATGCGTCGCGTGGCGAGACGCCGATCGCTCACTGTCCTTGCCGGCTTCACGGCTGCGATGCTGGTTGCGCTCGCCGCGCCGCGTCTCGGGTTTGGCCTGGTCTGCGCGGCGCTGATTCTTCACTTGCGTCCAGAGGTTACGCCGGGAGGTTGGCCGTGATTGATTGCGAAGCAGCCGCCTTGGTTACGATATCGTCTTTCGCCCTGTATGTGCTCAATCGACAGTGGACCTGGTCCCTGAAGCGTAATTACCAGGAGCGCGGCGAGGTATAAGAGATCGAGTTCATACCCTACAGGACCGAACTGCGCTCCCGAATAGGAATGCCCAGTAGCTTCACTGAACTGAATCCGTATGGCAGGTGGACGGTGACCATTGCTACAAGCAGCACCAAGGCCGTGGGAATACTCGCCCACACCACGAAAGCTCCAAGCAACAGAGCCAACTCTCCGAGAAGCTCGGTTCCGATGGTCAGCCATGCCGCTACGTGCGGCATCGGCACGCCTAGTTGCTGCAATATCCCGGCAAATGCATCCGGACCTCTCGACAATTTCGCGAAGCCGTGCTCCGTGAAACCAAAACCGACAAGGAGCCGTATCGGCGGGATGCTCCAGCGCGCCAGGTCAGATCGTTGCATCGTATTTTCCCTCCGGTGTCACAAATCGACGACCACGTCGCGAAGCGGCTGTGAACAGCAGACTAGGATGTTGCCATCGGCAGGTTTGTCGAGTGGCTTTGGTCCGTAAACAACTTCTCCGGAGATCAAGCCGCTCTCACAGCTATGACACACGCCAGACCGGCACGACCAGCGGACCGGAATGTCGCACGCTTCGGCCAACTCCAAAATGCTCTGATAAGCCGACTGATTCCAGTGCGCAGCGATCCTGCTACGCGCGAATGAGACGAGTGGGCCTGTGCCTGCATCGTCCTTGGGCAGATGCGGACTGACGGTCGGTGCGCCGACGACGCCAGGCGTCATGGGCTCACTGCCGTTGAATATTTCGATATGAATCCGCCCCAGTTCGATATCGAATGCCGAGAGCGCTTCTTTCATATCGGCCATGAATCGATTCGGGCCGCAGAGGTAAACATCCGCGTCTTGCGGAACAGCCGCCTCCTCCAACATCGATCGCGACAAGCGACCTTGAGCGTCGAAATCCTCCCCAACCTTGTCGTGCGATCCCGGATTGCTGAAACAAACGTATCTGCGGCCGTGCGTCAGCGAAAGGAGGAGCCGGCGTACCTCGGCGGCAAACGGGTGATGCTCCCGATCCCGAGCAGCATGCATCCATAAGACCTGGCGCATTGAGCGCGCCTCCGCCAAAGCGTGCAGCATCGCGAGAACCGGCGTCGCTCCGATTCCCGCACTGAGCAGTACCACTGGTCGTTCGCCGGCCTGCAGAATAAAGCTTCCGCGCGGCGAACTGATTTCGAGAGTATCGCCCACGCGCACATGCTCGCGTAAGAAGGTCCCACCCACTCCATTCGGCTCAATCTTCACGCTGATTCGATAGCGTTGTGTAGAGGGAGGACCCGAGAGCGAGTAGCTGCGAAAGAGCGATGGTCCTCCGGTGGACGGGGGAAGACGTAAGACCACGTACTGGCCGGGCAGAACCGCAGGGAGTGGCTGGCCGTCCGCGTTCTGCATAGTTAGCGAGAGGACATCCGCGGATTCCTGATCGATCGCCGTCACGGCGAGCCGCCGAAATCCCGGCGCGGCAGGATGTGCGGCTGCTTCGGGCACAAGGCCCGCGTTTCCGTTTGATGGGCTCTTGAGCAGCGCCTCGAACGAGCCTCGCCATCCAGGCGAAAGCGCCTCGATTCGCAATGCGCGTTCCAGCCGATCTCGCGCATGGCCGGACGAATAGAGCAGCGCGTTGATCTCGGCGACAGTCATTCGATCCTTCGCCTCTCCGACCTTGACAATTTCATCGCCGGCGCCGACCTCGCCTTCTTGTAGAACGCGAAAGTAGAATCCCGGCCGCCCACTGGACGTCAGCAACGCCGGCATCCGAGGTTCGTTCATCCGAATGCCGACGCGATAACAAGTAACCCGCGGCTGCGTGACTTCGAAGAGCGCGCTGCCGATCCGATAACGGTCGCCAATGCAAACGGCATCGTCTTCGAGTCCTTCGATCGTGAAGTTCTCGCCAAACTGTCCATGGGCGAGATCCATCCTCTTCAGTTGCTCCCCCCAGTAGCGATACGATTCGATCTGGTAGACGAAGACGGCCCGCTGTTCGCCTCCGTGCCCGCCGAGGTCGCCTTGACCGTCTCCGTCGAGATTCAACCGGCGGACGCGACACCGGCCACTCACCGGACTCTTCCAGACGCCGCTGTGTACAGTACGACCCTTCCATTCGATGTCGCGTGGAAATCCAACGTTTACCGATATTAACCGAGCCATGTCACTCGCTTAAGGCTGCTTGTTCGTTCCCGCTGGAACGTCCAGGTCACGATCGGGCCCGTGCGGAATCACTGTCTGACCCGGCGCCAGATGGAGTTGGGCCCCATCGAGTTGTACCGAGACAATGTCCGGTTCGAACGAGACGAGATCGTTAACCCGGCCCACTTGATCATACGCCTCTCGATACGACCATGCCGCCAGATGCGCCTCACCGATGTCGTAGTAACTGCACAGCCCTTTGTACGGGCAGAAGGTCCGATGTTCCACGGGGGTGAGTGCCGATTCATCAATGTCCGCGCGAGGAACGTACCAGCGCGGGGCGAAGCCGGATTCATAGAGGGCTAGCGGCCTCGTTGTATCGGCGACGATGAGGTCACGATATCGAACCACCAGATTACGAGACGACTGCCGAATGTCGATTCGGTGATAGCTGTCGGCGGCATGGCCCATTATGCGCTCGTCTTCTTCGAAAAAAGCTTCCATGGCGGGCCAGCCAAATGCAACTCTTCCCTGCAGTTCCTGCGCGTGACTTGGCAGGCCAACGTGCTGCCACGCTCCTCGCGAAGCACTCTTTTCGCCTGCGTGCACGGTGTACCAGGCCGTAGGGCCGAGGTCTGGGTGTTGCGTCGTATGGCTGGAGATTTCCAGCGTGCCTGGCGTGACCTCGGTTTCCTTGAAGTAAGCCATGGGGTAATGGCCAGGTTCGAAGAGGAGGATTACGTCTTCCGTGTCAGCGATCCAGGTTCCGCCGAAACGTACGCGCATCCGCCTCCGTAACGGCTCGGCGTACAACAGTCTTTTGGGCAGCGGCTCTGGTACCAGAAACCGGCCGATTGCTCCTGGTGAGAGCGGCCCTTGTTGCCACGATAATCCCATCCTCTCCTCCTCAATCCGCCGACCCGTCCGGCGGTTATCGTTCGGTGAAACGAGCAGACGGTCTGCCTCCTCGTCACTCATTGCGGTAGCCCCGTTCCTGTAGCACCCAGCCATTGCCATCCGGGTCAGCGAAGTTGGCGAAGCTGGCATAGTCTCCGCGTGCAGGGTCGAGCCCCGGTGCAAAACCTCCATCCCACGTGCCGACCGGCGTCTTGTGCAGGATCTCACCGACGCCCACCCCGTTCTCGAGCAGGCGGCTGCGCGCAATTTCGATATCGGTAACAACGAGATAAATGTTGCGAAGTGAACCGGCCGGCGCGTCAGTGAGTCCTTTGCCCATCTGGATCGAGCAACTGGAGCCGGGCGGAGTGAGTTGCACAACACGGAACGCGCCGTTGGGCGAGTAGTCCACGTCGAGAGTGAAGCCGACCTGATCGACATAAAATCGCATTGCTCGGTCGATATTACTCACTGGCAGCGTAATCACTTCAAGGGAGAGATTTGGCGTTCTCATGGTTACGTCCGTTCGGGGTCCCGGTAGCGTGGGTTCCATACGTAGCCTACTGGAAACCGGAAGCTCGTGCCGCTGATTGCGAAAATTCCAATCGCAACAATCGGGCCACCCCGAAGAGACGTTCTAGTCAAGCGGAAAGTCGCGACGCAACCGATTCTTCTGCCTGAAGATAGTTCGGGTAAGGCGGCGTTTGCACTACAGCCTTGGCGTGCCGAATTTGTGACTGATATCCGACACGGATGGGTGGCAACCACAATTTCCGTCACAGCGACGTTTCGGGAAGAACCGGCGGGGCTTTGCGATTGTGTTTGCGAACCAGTCGCGAGGAGATGCGTTCATCGGTTCATCTGCCGTTCAAGAGCTGTAATTGAAGTCATTGCCTCGTCAAATTCCGGTGGATTGCCGACGATCATTCCGGCCGGGCGGCTGTAGTCGAGACGAAGGTCTGCGATCATTTCATCGGCGGGCATCAAAGAAAAGGTTCCTGGATCTGCCCGATCGAGGCCGAGAGCTGGGCATTGAAAAACATCCGCGCGTGAGCCACGCAGTCCATACCCAGCGCACGATCTGCGACCGCTCGCGCTCCGAGTTCCGATTGAAAACTCCGATGAAGGTCGCAGTAGTGACGCGAAACACGTTGTCCTTCCCCGCGCAGCACACCGCGTTTTTCGAACCAGCACCTCACCCCGTGGATGATGATGATCTTGTTCCAGAATGTTCGCTCCGCGACAACCGTTGTGACGCGGTCGGCGCGGGGCGCAAGCTGCGGCACCTCCTGCGAAACGTAGGGCACGACGCTCAGGTCTTCGTGGCGGATCGAGAGCTGAGTTGGCTCCCGACTCGATCTTCACGGCAGGGTGTATGTAGCTGTGGCGACCGGCGGTCACTGACGGATACCAGAACAGCAGGCTTTGGCCATCCCGATCGTCAGAGTTAATGACGGCGCTGGGAACGTTCACGTCGATATTCGAATCGGCAAGGGCTGCTCGGACGACCTCTGCAAATTGCTGAGCAAGCGTGTTCTGTATGTATTCGTGGCAGGTGTTCTTGATCGCTTCCAGTTTGAACTGGCGCTTCTTTCTACTTAGGGCTTCGAGTTCCGGTACGGAGGTTGCTTGTCCGATGTCCCGCGAAACACCGTGACATCGATGTCTTCAGAAAAGCATGAGATCAGCCCATACGCCTTCGATAACGAAGTTCCGCCCTTGAAAAGAAAACGAGGATGGCCAGCGGGCAAACCATTGAACAGTACATCGAGTGTCCATGCGACCCAGAAATCTTTTTCGACGTTCTGTTCGGGCTGACCGAGTCGAGTTGCGGCGCCAAGGAATACGTCACGGCGGTCCCGTGGTGCTGCTCGGAGAAACTCCGAGAAACCGGAATTCATCACGACCGCCGCCTTCTTGAGCGATCATCCGCGAGTGGTATTGCGTTTTTGGTTGCTCCAGGGAAGCTCCGGTGGGCGGTAGCATTCGACTGATCCCAGTCCTGAAGAAGTCCGGTCACCAGCGCCGGTTGATAAGATCTGATTGGCGGTCCTAAGATCTCCGTCCAGTTTAGGCTGGCTGGGAAGCAGGGACTCGAACCCCGATAGGCAGATCCAGAATCTGCAGTCCTACCATTGGACGACTTCCCAGTAGCATTTTCATTTTACAACATGGGTCTTGCGTCTTTGATCGTGGCTCCCCAAAAGGAATAGCCGCGGCTGAGCGAGTAGGCGTCTTCTTCTACGGCGAGGGCGAGATCGACGCGGGCGCCGGGCTGAAATTCGGCGGCGCGGGCGGCGAAATTCCATGCCTTCACCATGAGCGTTCGTCCGTTTTGGCGGATGGGAATTCGGAGGTGCTTCTCTTTCATAACTACGGGCGGGCCGCAGACTTCGGCTCCCATTACGGCGAACACCGGCGAGGGATTTCCGAATCCGAAAGGAGCCAGCGCAAATAACTCTGTCGCGCTCCGGTCATTGAGTTCG
>Ga0105237_10003406_pt1 | contig 18902 bp, 19 predicted proteins | sample KBSC24metaG_FD_81520 | JGI IMG/M metagenome (GOLD analysis project Ga0105237, IMG submission 81520) | Corn rhizosphere microbial communities from Kellogg Biological Station, Michigan, USA - KBS C2-4 metaG | ecosystem: Host-associated > Plants > Roots > Rhizosphere > Soil | place: Michigan, USA... | reverse complement strand
GCCTTCTGCGCGGTCGTCAGCGGCACGCCGTCGGGCGACTGCACGAGCGCGTAGCCGCGCTCGAGCGTGCGCTGGGGGTCGTGCGCAACGAGCGCCAGCGCCAGGCGCCGCAGCTCGCGCGGCTGGCGCTGGCGGCAGTCCAGCAGCGCCGCGTCGGTCTTTCGCTGGAGCACCAGCGCCCTGCGCTGGCCCACGCTTCGCTCGTTCTCCAGGCGCCTGCGCGAGCCGGCGCGTATCTCGCGCAGCTGTTGGCGCAGGCGCGTGCGCTCGCGTTGCAGGTGCGCCGCCGGCGCGCGCGACAGCGTCGCCAGCAGGCGCGCGCGCGTCAGCACCGCGCGGCGTCCGTGGTCGCGCAGGCGCGCCGCGCCGTCGGGAAGGCTCGCGCGCGCGAGCAGCGCTCGCTTTGCGTGAACCTGCAGGCGCGACGCGGCCCGCGCCTGCGCGGCGCGAGCCTCGCGGCAGTCGACGGCGACGGCGGCGTGCGCCGCGTGCGTCGGCGTCGAGCAGCTGACCGCGGCCACGTCGTCGAGCAGCGTGCGGTCGGTGTGGTGGCCGACCGACGCGATCACCGGCACGCTCAACAGCGCGATCGTGCGGCAGAGCGTCTCATCGCAGAAGCACAGCAGGTCGGCCAGCGAACCGCCGCCGCGCGCGACGATCACCACGTCGACGTCCGCCAGCGCCGCCAGGTCGCCCAGCGCACGCACGATCGCTGGCGCGGCGTGGCGGTCCTGCACCGGCGCAAAGCCCCACACCAGGCGCCCCGCCCAGCCACGACGCGCAAGCGCGGCGAGCACGTCGTCGCGCGCCTTGCCCCGCTCGGCCGTGACGACCCCGATCGTGCGCGGCAGCGATGGCAGCGCCAGGCGCTTCTGCGCCGCGAACAGGCCCTCGGCGTCAAGCTGCTTGCGCAGGCGCTCGATGCGCGCAAGCAGGTCGCCCTCGCCGGCCACGCGCAGATCGGCGACGGCGAAGGAGAAGCCCGGAGAGGACGTGGCGCTGCCGGGGTAGTAGTCACAGCCGCCGGCCACGACCACCTGCATGCCCTCGCTCGGCGCCGCTCCAGAGCGCGCGACCATGCGGTCCCAGTCGTCACGCCAGGCCGCGCACGCAAGCGCGCCGCCTGCGTCGCGCAGCTCGAAGTAGACGCGCGCCCGCGACGGCCTCAGGTTGACCAGCTCGCCGACGACCTGGACGCGCGCGAAGGAGCGCAGCTTGTCGCGCAGCGCCCCCGCGTACTCGCCGACCGGAAACGGACCGGCAAGCGTGCTGTCGGGGATTCCCGCGTCGTCTCGTGTGGGCGCCTGAGCCGCGGCTGCGCCAGCGCCTGCGTCGAGGAAATCCTCCGGCGTGGCCGAGGCCGGCGCCAGAGGGGGTTGCGTGGGGCTCGTCGGCGCCATGAAATCCCAGCATAGGCGGTACGATCGACGGCAAATGCGCGGCAGCGAACACCGGCCCGACGGCAAGTAGCGCGGGCGCCGTGGCAAACCGCAACAACGGCCGTCGCGGACGCTCGCGCAAGCGCAATCGTGCGCGTGCGGCGGTCGTCGGCGCGGGCGCGTCCGCGCCAGCCGCCGGTACGACGGCGAGCACGCGCCAAGCCGACGGCGCCGCCCCCGCCCGCGTCACGGCGAGCAAGCGCCGCGGCGACCGTGACGCACGGCGCGTCACCGGCTCACGCGGCTTCAAAGACCCGCAATCGCTCGGCGAGCGGCCGCAGGCGCCCTGGCATCCCGTGCCGCTGTCGGAGCTGCTGATCCTGATCGGCGCGGTCGCCACGGCGATCGGCGCCAGCAAACTGAGCAAGCAGGACACCGCGGGCGTCGCGACGGTCGTCGCCGGGGTCGCGGCGGTGCTGATCGGCACCGTCGAGTTCTCGCTGCGCGAGCACCGCAGCGGCTACCGCTCGCACACGATCCTGCTCGCGCTGCTGCCGACCGTCGTCATGTACACGGGCACGCTGCTCGTGCTGTCGGCGTTCGTCACGCCCGTGCCGGTCGGCCTGAAGATCGCCCCGCTCGCGGTCGCCGTGCCGCTGTTCGCGGTCCTCTACAAACTGCTGCGCGCGCGCTTTGCAGACGCGCGCCGCGAGCGCGTGTTCGCCGGCAGTCGCTAGGCGCCGCGCGAGCGACGTCGCCGGTCGGTCGCGAGACCGGCGTAGATGGCCGCGTCGCTGCGCGGCCCGCGGCGCTTCAGCCCACGGCCGTGTCGTCGAGCGACGGCAGCGGGTGCTCGCCGGGCGCGCCCGTCTGACCGCGGATCTCGCCGGCGAAGCCCAGACGCTCGAGGCGGGCGATCTCGCGCTCGCCCTCCACGCGCGCGGAGTGACCCTCGGGCAGGCCCGCGATCAGCTTGGCGATGCGTTCGCGCAGCTGCAGCGCGAAGTGCGGCGTGGAGGCGCCCATCAGCCGGCGCACGTCCTCGACGCTCACCTCGCCCGTGCGCTCCCTGTGCAGCGTCAGCGGATCCTCGGCTTGGCTCAACTCAGTTCACCTGGCGTTCATTCGGCGGCGGCAACGGACTCTTCTGCGGCGGACGGCTGACGGGGGGCGATCTCGAGCACCGTGTCGAGTTCGGCCTGCGCGAGCGCCGAGATCGCCCGTTCGTCGCCGATCAGCCAGCCGTGATTGTAGACCTCGCGCACGGGCGGGACGGCCGCCGTGTAGCCGGGCTCGATATTGCTCAGATAGCGCGTCAGCGCCCCCGGAACCGACGCGCTGTGCGCCAGCAGCAGCAGCGGTCCGTAGTCGCCGTGAGCCGCCAGCGGCGCAGCGGCCGGCGCGTCCAGCGGACGCGAGACGTTGGCGAACACGAGCCCGTGACCGGCTTCGTGGATGCCCCAGCCGAACGATCCGTGCGAGAAGCGCGAGACCGAGATCGCGTTCTCGACCGGGTCGTCGCTCTCGTCTGCGCTCGTTGCTTCGCCGCCGCCGCCGCCGGCCGTGCCGGTCACGTGGGTGACGGAGCCCAGCCGCGCCAGGGCGGAATACGCGGCTTTGCCGAGCGTGGTCGGCGCGACGACGTAGATCGCCGGACGATGCAGCGCCCGCAGCGCCGCGCTCGTGGCCGCCGGTACGCCGTTGCGCCGCACGAGCAGGATCGGCGCGCCGCTCTCGGCCGACAGCGCCGCTGCGGGCATCAGCAGCGCCGGCGGCGCGTCGGAGGCGACGACGATCACCTGATGCGGGCTGCCGCCGCGGACGGTGGCCAGCAGCTTCTGCACGGCCGCCGCCGTGACCGCCGGTTCGACGTCCTTGGCGATCGAGCGCGCGCGCAGGCCGCCGGGGAGCGCGGCGGAGGTGCCTATCCGCACGACCTGCGCGCCGCCGAGCGCGGTCGCGCCGATCGGGTGCATCGCGTGCAGCGCGCGCACGGTCGCATCGGGAAGCGAATCGCCGTCGGCATAGAGGATCGGCGCCCCCAGAGGCGCGCTGGCCAGCGCCGAGGCCGCCAGCGCCGACGGCCAGTCGCGCTCGTCGACGAGCACGACCGCCTGCGGGCGTGTCGCCGCCGTGAAGCCCGCGAACACCGCCTGCGCAACCGCGGCCGCGTCGTCGGGCGGCTCTGCGCCGCCGAGGCGCGTCGTGTTCTTCGTCGAAATGCCCACGACGCCTTGCGTCGCGGGCGCGGTCCCTACCTGCGCGCCGCCGCCGGCGGCGCGCTGCGAAGAGGCCCCCTTGCCGCAGCCGCCGAGGACGCCGCCGACGATCGCCCCCGTAAGCGCAAGCACGGCGATCGGCCGAAGCGAGGGGGTCCGCATCGCGCGCACACTAGCGGGCGTGGCGGAGCGCCGTGACGGGCCGCGCAGGCGCGCAGGCGCGCTCTGCGTAGGGCCGCTTGCGGGATCGCCGGCGCGAGGAACGTGCAGGAGAGCCCGAGCGCCCCCCGAATGTGTATCGGAGGTAGGAAACCGCGTGTTTGCAGGCAAAAGCGCACATAGGCGGAGACCTGGTGCAGCCGTCATTGCACTCTGCTAGCCTGCCGCGGCAAGAACGCCGAGTCCCTGACCCGATGTCAGAGACCGGGGGACCCAAGTTGTTTTGGGGCGAATCGCACGGACTGTCCGTGAGAAGCGCAGGCTCTTTCAGCGCTAGCCCGTCAGCTAACCCCGGAGGCCGACGAAAGAGGTTGTTGTCTTGCGGGTGCGAACCCTCAGCACGTTCCTAAGCAGCATGACGATCCTGGCCATAGCGGCCACCCCGGCCCTCTCGGCTACCACAGGCGGCGCCGCCGCCGGGAGCGCCGCAGCTCCCCTGGCGACCACGCCGACGACGACGGCGCCGGCGATCCACCTGTCCCCGATCACGGCAAAGTCCCGTCGCCTGACCTACAAGGGCCCGATCTACCAGAAGACGGCGACCGGCGAAGTGATTCCGTACGTCGCGCCGGCCCCGGCCGCGCAGCTGACCAACGCGACGGGCGGCAGCCCCGTCAGCGGCGCCACCGCCACGACCGCGGACACAAAGCCGCAACTGCTCGTGCCCGGCTCTCTGGCGCGCTATGTCAACGGACTCGCCGCCGCGCCGATGTCGGCGCCCGAAGCGGTCCAGAAGGTGATCTGGGCGGGCAACGAAATCATCGGGCTGCCGTACATCTTCGGCGGCGGGCACGCCTCGTTCGACTCGCCGGGCTATGACTGCTCGGGCACCGTCTCCTACGCGCTGCACGGCGGCGGCCTGCTGACCACGCCCGAGGACTCCTCCGAATTCATGGTCTGGGGCTCGCACGGCGCCGGTCGCTGGATCGCCGTGTTCGGCAACGCCGGCCACGCCTACATGGACGTGGCGGGGCTGCGCCTGGACACCAGCGCCGCCGACGACCCGACCGATCAGCAGGGTCCGCGCTGGCGCCCGCTGCGCATCGCAAACGGCGGCTTCACGGTTCGCCACCCGCTCGGTCTCTGAGCGGCCTGCCGACGGCTCCCGGTCGGCTAGGCTTCAGCGAGCCGGCCGATCCGGGATCGGCCGCCCCAGAAAGCAATAGGAGGATCAGATGGCCGGTCTGACCGGGCGCATGTCAACCGTCGTGAAGGCGAAGGTCTCGAAACTGCTGGACCGCGCCGAAGACCCCGCTGAGACGCTGGACTACAGCTATCAGAAGCAGGTCGAACAGCTGCAGAACGTCAAGAAGGGAATCGCCGACGTCGTAACGGCGAAGAAGCGCCTGCAGATGCAGGAAAAGACGCTGCAGCAGAGCGTCGTCAAGCTCGACACGCAGGCCCGCCAGGCGCTGTCCTCCGGCAACGAGGAGCTCGCGCGCACGGCGCTGGAGCGCAAGAACGTCGCGCAGACCGAGCTGCAGGGCCTCGACACGCAGGTCACAGAACTGCAGGACCAGCAGCAGAAGCTGACCGACTCCGAGCAGAAGCTGCGCGCCAAGATCGAGGCCTTCCGCACCAAGAAGGAGGTCATCAAGGCGCAGTACTCGGCCGCCGAGGCGCAGGTGCGCATCTCCGAGGCCGCCACCGGCGTCGGCGAGCAGATGGCCGACGTGGGGCTGGCGATGCAGCGCGCCGTGGACAAGACGGAAAACATGAAAGCCCGCGCCTCCGCGGTCTCAGAGCTCGAAGAGGCCGGCACGTTCGACGACATCACGCAGCTGGGATCCGGCGAAGACGACATCGACCGCCAGCTCAAGCAGCTCTCCAGCCAGCCGGCCGTCGACGACGAGCTGGCGAAGATGAAGAGCGAACTGGGCCAGGGCGAGAGCGGCGAGACGCCGCAGATCGCCTCAGGCGGCGCCGGTGGGCAGAGCGCACAGCCCGGCGAGAGCGGCCAAGCATGATCGTGCGCATCTCCGGCGAGGACCAGTACCGCCTCGCCGACGAGCAGAGGGCGGGGCTGAATGAGCTCGACAACGCCGTCGTGGCGGCCTGCGAGGGCGGCGACGAGGCCGCCTTTGCGCAGGCCTTCGCCGCGCTGCTGGACTACGTGCGCAGCAACGGCGAGCGCGTCGCCGACGACGAGCTCGCGGGCTCGGACCTGATCCTGCCTCCGCCCGATCTGAGCCTCGCCGAGGCGGGCAGCGAGTTCACCGGCGAGGGGCTGATTCCCGACTAGATCGGTATTCCCCAGAGGGGGAACCAGCGCTCCAGCTCAGGCTCGATCGGCATTTCCGAGCCGATCTGCGCCTTGAGCTGCAGCTCGCGTTCGGTGGAGCGCTCCTGCGCATCGCCGGGCGCCGGCACGAACGGGTACCAGTAGCCGCGCTTGTAGTTGTAGATGAAGTAGACGCGCCGTTGCTGGGCGTCGACGAACGCGAAGACGGCGCACAGCAGGCGCTCGCCGTAGCCGGCGGTCTCGATCGAGCCCGACACGGCGTTGATGCCGACGGCGAGGTCTTCGACGCTCGGCGTGCCGTCGGGGTTGCGCAGGATCATCCAGCGATAGCCGTAGCTGTCCTCCTGGGTGGAGACGGTCGTGCCGCTGTCGCCGCCGGTCGCCGTGACGACTTCTTCCATGTCCTTGAGCGTCGATTCGAAGTCGCTGGTGGCCAGCGACTGAAAGACGATCGCCGCGCTGCCTGCGGGGTCGATCTGGTGCTCGGACTGCAGGCCGACGTAGGCGGTGGAGATCGCGAACAGCCGGTCGGGCGCCGGGTCCTTGACCTGGTGGCGGCCGGTGAGGATGTCGCGTAGACCCACGGTCTAGGCGACGCCCTGCAGCTGGGACTCCAGGCGCTGCAGCGCGGCGAGGCGCTGCTCGAGCGGCGGGTGGTCGGCGAACAGGTTCATCAGCGACTTCTTGGCGCGCGGGGGGATGATGAAGAAGGCGCTCGATCCTTCGACGCGGCGCAGATCCTGGCTGGGGGCGCGTTCGATCGCGCCGCTGATCTTGATCAGCGCCGAGGCGAGCGCGCTGGGCCGCCCGGTGAGCACGGCCGAGCCGCGGTCGGCGGCGAACTCGCGGTAGCGCGAGAGCGTGCGCAGCAGCACGAAGGAGACGACGTAGACGACGACCGAGACGAGGATCACGATCATGATGTCGCGCTCCTCTTCGTCGTTGCCGTAGCCGCCGCCGAAGAAGAGGGCGAACTGGGCGATCATCGAGGCCAGCGAGGCGAAGAAGCTGGCGAGCGTCATCACCATCACGTCGCGGTTGATCACGTGGCTGAGCTCGTGCGCCATCACGCCTTCGAGCTCGGCGGGGGAGAGCATGTCGAGGATCCCGCGCGTGGCGGTCACGCTGGCGGACTTCTGCGAGCGGCCCATGGCGCAGGCGTTGGGCACGGAGGTCTCGATCACGCAGACGCGCGGTTTGGGCAGGTCGGCCTGCACGCAGAGCCGGTCGATGATGCCGTGCAGCTCGGGCTCCTGCTCGGGCGAGACCTCTTTGACGCCCATGGCGGCCATGGCGAGCTTGTCCGAGCCGAACAGCTGCATGAGCAGGAGGACGACCGCGATGACGACGATCACGCTTGCGCCGGCGCCGGCCGCGAACAGCACGCCGACGAACACCGCGTAGAGCAGCCCGAGCAGGAACAGCGTCAGCAGCATGCGCGCCTGCAGGCCCGTGTCTTTGCCGAAGCTCTGGCGTTTGGCGACCATGGCGAGATTGTCGCAGAAGCACATACATGTGCCCTAAAGTGCCGCGGGGATCACGATGCCCGCAAAGCCTCTGCCATGAAGCCCGAGATCCACATCCTGGGCATTTCGATCAAGACGTTCGGGGTGACCTTCGCGCTGGGGTTCGTCGCGTGCGGCGCGGTCGTCGCGCGCAGGCTGCGCGAGCTGGGCAAGCCTGTCGACTGGGCCTATGAGATCACCTTCGCGGCGCTCGTCGGCGGCGTAGTGGGCGCGCGCGGCTACTACCTGATCCAGAACTACGACAGCGTCAAGCACGACCTGATCGGCAGCGTGTTCTCGGGCTCGGGACTCGTCTGGTACGGCGGAGCGATCGGCGGAGCGATCGGCGTGATCGGCTGGATGCGCTGGCGCGGAGCGCTCGAACTGCGCATGTTGGACACGTGCGCGACGGCGCTGGCGCTGGGCTACGCGATCGGGCGCATCGGCTGCCAGGTGTCCGGCGACGGCGACTACGGGATCCATTCGACGCTGCCGTGGGCGATGGGCTATCCGCACGGGACGCTGCCGACGCCGCCGGGCGTGACGGTGCAGCCGACGCCGATCTACGAGACGGTCGCGATGTGCCTGCTGGCATACGGCTTGTGGCAGCTGCGCGACCGCGTGCGCCCCGGCGTGGTGTTCGCGCTGTACCTGTCGCTGAGCGGACTGGAGCGCCTGCTCGTCGAGTTCATCAGGCGCAACAGCGAGGTGTTCGCGGGCCTGACGTCGCCCCAGCTGGAGAGCATCGCGCTGATCGTGATCGGGTCGCTGTGGCTGGCGCTGATGGCGCGCCGCGGCGGCGTCTCGGCGCTGCGACCGGCGCCGGCCTGAGCCGGCGCGCCCGATCGCGCGAGCGTCCTCTCGCCGTCGCACGCGATAATCCGCAGATGGCCACGCAGACGACCCTCTCGGATGTGTTCCCGCTGGGCAGCCGCATCAACGAGCGCGGCCGCCTGGAGGTCGGCGGCTGTGACACGCTCGAGCTGGTCGAGGAGTTCGGCACGCCGGCCTACGTCGTCGCGGAGGACGACCTGCGCGCGCGAGCGCAGGCGTTCACGGCGGCGGCGCGCAGCGAGGGGCACGAGGACCTGCGTGTGGTGTTCGCGTCCAAGGCGTTTCCCTGCACGGCCGTGCTGGCGCTGTTCGCCCGGGAGGGGTTGTGGTGCGACGTGGCCTCGGGCGGCGAGCTGCACCTGGCGCTGAACGCCGGCTTTGCGCCCGAGCGGATCGTGCTGCACGGAAACGCCAAGTCCGAGCCCGAGCTGCGCATGGCGCTGCAACGCGGCGTCGAGCTGATCGTGCTGGACAACTTCGACGAGATCGAGCGCTTGGAGCGGCTGCTCGGCGCCGGCGCGCGGGGCGCGGGCGAGCAGAAGGTGCTCGTGCGCGTGACGCCGGACGTGCGCGGAGAGACGCACGACAAGATCTCCACGGGCCAGGCCGACTCGAAGTTCGGCTTCTCCGTCGCGCAGGCGGGCGAGGCGTTTGCGCGTGTGCAGGGCGTTGATGGCCTGTCGCTGCAGGGCGTGCACGCGCACATCGGCTCGCAGCTGCTCGGCCTGGACCCGTTTCGCGCCGAGGTGGCCGAGCTGGCCAAGCTCGGCGACTTCCCCGTGTGGGACCTGGGCGGCGGCCTCGGCGTGCGCTACACGCGCGAGCAGCCGCCGGCGCCGGCGATCGAGGACTACGTCGGCGCGCTCGTGCGTGCGGCCCACGCGCACGAGGGCGGCGTGCGGCGCCGACTGCTGGTAGAGCCGGGCCGCGCGCTGTGCGCGAACGCGGCCGTGACGCTCTACACGGTGCAGAGCGTCAAGCAAAACGTCTCGCGCTGGGTGGCCGTGGACGGAGGCATGTCGGACAACCTGCGCCCGATGCTCTACGCGTCGCTGTACGAGGCGCACGTCGCCGACCGCTTCGACGGCGCGACCGAGTGCCGCCTGGCGGGCAAGCACTGCGAGTCCGGCGACGTGATCGTGCGCGACGCGCGCCTGGACGACCCCAAGCCGGGCGACGTGATCGTCACGCCGGCGACGGGCGCGTACGGCTTTGCGATGGCCAACAACTACAACGGCGTTCCGCGTCCGCCGGTGATCTTCTGCCGCGACGGCGACGCGCGCGTCATGGTCAGGCGCGAGACCTTCGACGATCTCACCGCACGCGATGTCGGCTAGCGCGCGGGAGGACGCGCTCGCGCCTTTCAAGGTGGGGCTGCTCGGCTATGGCACCGTGGGCGGGGCCTTCGCGGAGCTGCTCGACGAGCGCGCCGACGAGATCGAGCGCTTCAACGGGCGCAGGCCGGTGATCGTCGGCGTGCTGACGCGCTCGCGTGGCGACTTCGAGCAGATCCTCGCCGACTCCGACCTGCTCGTCGAGGTGATGGGCGGGATAGAGCCGGCGCGTGAATACCTGCTGAGAGCGATGCGCGCCGGCAGGCATGTAGTCAGCGCCAACAAGCAGCTGCTCTCCCAGCACGGCGAGGAGCTGTTCGAGACGGCGCGCGAGCACGACGTCAGGCTGCGCTTCGAGGCGGCGGTCGCCGGCGCGGTGCCGGTCGTGCGCGTGCTCGAGGAATCGCTGTCGGCGACGCCGATCGAGCGCATCCACGGGATCGTCAACGGCACGACGAACTTCATCCTCTCGGAGATGACCGCGGGCTCGACCTACGCGCAGGCGCTCGCGGAGGCCCAGCGCGTGGGCTACGCCGAGGCCGATCCCTCAGACGACGTCAGCGGCCGCGACGCGGCGGCGAAGATGGCGATCCTCGCGCGGCTGGCGTTCGGCTCGCCGGTGCACCTCGACGACGTGCCCTACGAAGGCATCGAGCACCTGCACGGCGACGACCTGGAGTACGCGCGCGAGCTCGGCCTGGGGCTCAAGCTGGTCGGGACGGCCGAGCGCCGCGACGGCGGTCTGTCGGTGCGCGTGCACCCGACGTTCCTGTACTCCGGGCACCCGCTGGCCGCGATCTCGGGCCCGTTCAACGCGGTCACGGTGGAGTCCGAGACGATCACCGAGCTGACGATGTCCGGCCCGGGGGCGGGGGGCAGGCAGACGGCCAGCGCGGTGCTCGGCGACGTCGTCAGCGTGATGACCGGCGGAGCGCGACCGCCGGCTCCGCCGCTGGCGTTGAAGCTGATCGAGGATGTCGCCAGCGCGTTCTACCTGCACTTCGACATGACCGACCAGCCGGGCGTACTGGCCACCGTGACGAAGGTGCTGGGCGAGCACGACGTGTCGATCAAGTCGGTCGTGCAGCGCGGGATGGGCGAGCACGCGCGGCTGGTGATGGTCACCCATCCGGTGCTCGAGTCCAGCCTGCGCGAGGCGATGAGACGGGTCGGCGAGTTCGATTTCGTGCGCGCGGAGCCGCGCATGATTCGCGTCATCGAAGAGGAGTTCACATGAGCGAGACGCCGCCCGTCTCAGAGCTCCCGCGCGTGCCGCTGCCGCTGGTGGAAGGGGCGGCATTCTCGGGCACGCACGTCCCGCTGATCGAGCGCTACCACGAGCGCCTGCCGTTCGACCCGGGGGACAAACTGGTCAGCCTGCAGGAGGGCTCGACGCCGCTGCTGCGCGCGCCGGTGCTGTCGCAGATCGTCGGCGCGACGGTTCGCCTGAAGCTGGAGGGCTCCAATCCCACGGGCTCGTTCAAGGACCGCGGCATGACCTGCGCGCTGTCGGCGGCGGTGCGCGACGGCGCCAAGGCGGTGATCTGCGCCTCGACCGGCAACACGGCGGCGAGCGCGGCGGCCTACGCGGCGCGCGCGGGAATCACCTGCGCGGTGATCGTGCCCGAGGGCAAGATCGCGCAGGGCAAGATGGCGCAGACGCTCGTGCACGGCGCGCGCGTGATCTCGCTGGCAGGCAACTTCGACCAGGCGCTGACGCTTGTGCGAGAGCTGACCGCGACGAACCCGATCGTGCTGGTGAACTCGGTCAACGAGTTTCGCATCGAAGGCCAGAAGACGGCGGCGTTCGAGATCCACGAGGCGCTCGAGGGTGGGCTGGACGCGCTGTGCATCCCGGTGGGCAACGCCGGCAACATCACCTCCTACTGGCGCGGCTTTCGCGAGATGGGCGCGGCGCCGAAGATGCTTGGCTTCCAGGCCGAAGGGGCCGCGCCGCTGGTCGAGGGCAAAGTGATCGAGCACCCGGAAACCATCGCCAGCGCGATCCGCATCGGCAACCCGGTGCGCTGGGAGGACGCGATGGCCGCGGCGACGGACTCGCGCGGCGCAATCCGCGTGGTCTCAGACAAGGAGATCCTCACCGCTTACCGCCTGCTCGCGTCGCGCGAAGGCATGTTCTGCGAGCCGGCGTCGGCGGCGTCGGTCGCCGGGCTGTTGAAGTACGGCGCGGGCGACGCCGAGCAGATCGTCTGCGTGCTGACAGGTCGCGGCTTGAAGGATCCCGAGACGGCGATCGCCAACAACGACGGGCGCGTGATCCAGTGCGTCGCCGAGAGCGCGGCGATCGAGGAAGCGGTGCTCGGGGACGGGCCGTGAGACCCGTCGCACCGATCGCCGGGAGGGCGAGCGTGGGCATCGGATGAGCCGCCAGGACGGCGGATCGGGGTACTCCAGAAGGCGCGTCGTGCGCGTGCCGGGCTCCTCGGCGAACCTCGGTCCGGGCTTTGACTGCATGGCCGCCGCGGTCTCGCTGAAGCTGGAGCTGGAGGTGATCGAGACGGGACGCTTCGCGGTGGAGTCCGAGCTGCCGATCGCCAAGGGGCGCGAGAACCTGTGCGTGCGCGCGTTCGAGCGGTTGCATCCAGCCGACGCCTTCACGTTCAAGATCAGCTCGGAGATCCCGCTGTCGGGCGGTCTGGGGTCGAGCGCCGCGGCGATCGTCGCCGGCATGATGGCGGCTGACCACCTGTTCGAGATGGATGCGGACCTGCTCGCACAATGCACGGCCGTCGAGGGGCACCCGGACAACGTCGCGGCGTCGCTGAACGGAGGCTTCGTCATTTGCGCCGACGGCCAGGCCACGCGCTTTGAGCCGCCGACGGGCTTGGAGGCGCTGGCGGTCGTCCCGGACGAGGCCGTGCGCACGAGCGCCGCGCGCGCGGCGCTGGCCGAGCGGGTCGCGCTTTCAGACGCCGTCTTCAACGTCGCCCACGCGGCGCTGCTGACGCTCGGCCTGGCGCGCGCGGACTGGGACATGCTCGCGCGCGGCCTGCAGGACCGCCTGCACCAGCAGCAGCGCTCGAACCTGTTCCCGCGCTCCTATGAGCTGGCGCTGCGCGCAAGCGAGCTGGGTGCGCTCGGGGCGACGATTTCGGGCGCCGGGCCGACGGTGCTGGTGTGGTGCTTCTACGAGCAGACGGGCGCCGTCGCCGAGGCGCTGCGCAAGGAGACGGCCGGCTGGGCGACGCTGCTGCGCGCGCCGTTCGAGGCGCAGGGCGCCTACGTCGCCGAGCTCTAGCGCAGTTGCGCCAGGCGCTCGCCCGCCGCCGTCAGGCTGGGCAGCCGCTGTACCACTTCGCCGGCCAGGTCGAGGTAGTCGGCGCCAAGGTCGGGCCGGTGGTCGAGGATCGAGCGAGCGCGCTCGGCGGACTCGGCGTAGGCGATCGACGAGCGCACGACGGTGTCGAAGACGCGATCGCCGAAGCGTTCCTTGAGCGAGGAGAGCGCCTCGCGCGAATGGACCGTGCGCATGTCGGCCAGGTTGAGCAGCACGCCGAGCAGCGCCAGGTCCGCGTTGAGACCGTCGCGCGCCAGCTCGACGACCTCCATCGCCTGCTCGACGCCCTGAAGCGCGAAGTACTGGGCCTCGGCCGTGACCAGCGCATGGTCGGCGGCGACCAGCGCGTTGACCGTGAGCAGCCCCAGCGACGGCGGGCAGTCGATCAGGACCAGCTCGTACTCGTCGGGCGCCTTGGCCAGCGCGCGGCGCAGCGTCAGCTCGCGCCCCATCTTGCCGCCGAGCATCAGCTCGGCTTCGGCGAGCGTCAGGTTGGCGGGGATCAGGTCTTCGTGGATCGCCTCGGCCGCCTGCGCGCGCCCGGCCAGCACGTCTGCGATCGTCGGCTCGGCGTCGGGCGGGATGTCGAAATAGTCCGAGAGGTTGCCCTGGGGGTCGAGGTCGACGGCCAGCGTGCGCAGCCCGCTGCGGCGAAATGCGTCGGCGAGCGTGCGTACGGTCGTCGTCTTGCCCGTGCCGCCCTTCTGCGAGAGCACAGCGATCGTCTCGGCCATCCGGCGATATTACGTGTCCGCGGGCAGACGCGCCGACCGGCCGTGCGCCGTGCGCCGACGCGCCGACTCAGACGCTCCAACGTGCCGACGCAGACACGCAGACGCGCCGACGCGCGCTGCGACGGCGCACATACGCCCGCCGACCCGTCGCCCGCCAGAGGGCGAGCGCGCGACGGGTGGGCGCTGTGTCGTGGTCAGCCGGCGCCGTACAGCGAGAACGGGCCGGAGCCTGTCGCGCCGGCCAGACGCTCGGGCGCAACGACGATGAAGCTCAGGCGGTAGCGCCCGACGATGATCTCGTCGCCGTCGGCCAGCAGCTTGCCCTCGATGCGCTCGCCGTTGACGAACACGCCGTTGAGGCTGCGGTCGTCGAGCACGCGCACGCCGTCGGGCTGGCGCACGATCAGCGCGTGACGTCGTGAGACGGTCGGGTCGTCGAAGCGCACGTCAGCGGCCAGGCTGCGTCCGATGCGCGTCCACTCGCGGGCCAGCGCGACGGTGTGCGACCGCCCGCCCTCCTCGAAGCACAGGTACTCGCCCGGCTGCTCGATCTCCGCGCGCGCGCTCGCAAGCTGCGCGGCGCGATCGTGCGAGGCGGGCTCGGACAGCACCCCGCCGTGTTGGGCCGTCTCCTGCGTGTCCGAGCGCGAGTCGCCGCTGAACAGCGACGCGCGCGCGAAATCGCCGCCGCCGCAGCCCGGACAGTCGGTAAGCGTGTCGAGGCCGGTCAGCGTGAGCACGTATCCGCAGTCACGACAGCAGAACGAGCCCGCTCCTACAAAGGTCCCAGAACTAAGTAGCTCCATGCTCTCCTCCTTCATGCCAGGCGCTCCGTCGCGGGTGCTCCTCGTCAAAGAAAGATCGTGGCGATCATAACAAGTTGTCCTATACGGCGAGCTTCACAAGGCCGCATTTTCCGTAAAGGCGCACACAGATCTCGACCTCTCCTCGCGGCTCCCCGTTCAAGCGGATTCGTACCCACAGACTAGACCCCGCAAACTCTCGTCGGCGTCACGTGCGCCGCATGGCAGGAGGACCGCGCCAGGCGGCGAAATCCGAGTCGCCATGGCTTCTGCGATCAAGCACGTCGAACAGCTCGAGCGCCACCTGCTGCGCCGCGGCGTCGGCGTGCTGGAGGCCGACCGCGATCGCTGCGCCGACTGCGGGCGCACGCCGTTGACCGGCGAGCACGTGCACCTCTACGAGGGTCGCGGCGGCGAAGTGGTCTGTGAGCTGTGCCGCATGCTGCGCCGCGACCCGCCGCTGGCCAGCGAGATCGTGCGCCACTGCGAGCACGGGCACACCGTCAGGCTGACCGCCCGCGCGGCCTAGCGGCAGCCGGCCGCGCGCCGCATCCGCCGGGTGCGCTTTAGACTGGCGGTCGCCGTGGACCCCGTCACCGTCTCGACAATCATCTCCGCTCCGCGCGAGCAGGTGTTCGACTACCTGCAGGACATCGCCAACCACAGCGAGTTCACCGACCACTTCATCGTCGACTGGCGCCTGACGCGCATCGACTCGATCGGACGCGGGGCCGGAGCGCGCTTCCGCGTAAAGGCGCCCGGAAACCGCTTCAGCTGGGCAGACGCCACGTTCGTCGAGGTCGATTGGCCGCATCGCATCGTCGAGGCGGGCCGCACGGGCAAGAACAACCGCATTCGCACGCTCGGCGTCTACGACCTGGCGCCTGCGGCGTCGGGCACCACGCGCGTGCGCTTCACGCTGCAGACGATGCCCGCCACGCTGTCGGACCGGCTGGTGGAGTCGCTGGGCGCGCGCGGCTGGCTCAAACGCAAGAACGGCCGCGCGATGCGCCGCCTGCGCGCGATCATCGAGCGCGGCGAGGATCGCGGAAGCCGCGTGACGGTCGCCGCCGGATAGACTGCCGCGTCGCATGTCCCGCCTGCGCAAGCTCACGCTCCTGGCGCTCGTCCTGCTCGCGGCGAGCGCGCTGACGGCGTGCGGAGACTCGCACACGAAGGTCACCACCGGCACCTACGCCGGCGAGTCGGGCGCCAACGCGCCCTACCTGGACGTCGGCCCGCTGGTCTACGAGGTGCAGCTCTCGCGCGAGCTCAACCCGTACACCACCGAGGACTCCGCCTACCTGCAGGGCCTTTCGCCGGCCCAGCAGAAGCTCGCGCCGGGCCAGGAGTGGTTTGCGGTGTTCCTGCAGGTCTACAACAACTCCTCCAGCCCGCTGCCCGCCGCCACGAACCTGACGATCACCGACACGCAGGGCAACCGCTACACGCCGATCGTGCCCAGCGCCGCCAACCAGTTCGCCTATCGCGCCGGCTCGGTGCCCGGCGACGGGCGCCTGCCGATCGCCGACTCGATCGCCTCGCAGGGCACCACGCAGGGCGCGCTGCTGCTGTTCAAGATCCAGATCGTCTCGCTGGACAACCGCCCGCTGAAGCTGACGATCGTCGATCCCGAAAACGCCGCCGAGACGGCCTCGGCGGAGCTCGACGTCTAATCCACGACGCTCCTTCCGCGCACGGCGCCCAGGCCCGCGCGCCAGCGCGACGCGCCAGCCGAGCCGCCCGTGTCGCGACGTCTAGCGGGTGGCTCTCAGCCCGGCTTCGAGCACTTCGCGCGCGACCGGCGCGGCGGTGTCGCCGCCGGCGCCGTCTTTGACGAGCAGCACGCCGACGACGACGCGCGGCGCAAGAGCGGGCGCAAAGGAGGCGAACCAGGCATCCGTGTTGCTGGCTTCGCTGTCGGCGCCCACGCAGCCGGAGGCGTCCGATTCGTGTGAGGCCGATTCGCCGGACTGCGCTTGCGAGGACGTGCACTCGGACTTCAGTTCGGCCGTGCCCGTCTTGCCGGCGACCGTCACTTCGGGGATCGCCGCGGAGGTGCCGGTGCCGTTGCGCACGACGCCGATCATCAGCCGCCGCACCGTGCGCGCGACGCTTGCGCTGGTCACGCGCGGACCCGGCGCCAGGCGCTCGGGCGTGAACGTCGGCCGCGGGCGACGCCCGCCGTCGGCGATCGTCGCGGCGACGATCGCCATCTGCAGCGCGCTTGCCTGAACGCGCCCCTGGCCGATCGCCGTCGAGCCGACGTCCAGTTCGCCCTGAATGCTCGACGCGGCCGGCAGCGTGCTTTCCGCGGCGCCTTCGATGCCCGGAGCGTGGTTGAAGCCGAAGCGTTCGGCCATCGCCACCAGCCGTGGCGCGCCCAGCTTGACGCCCAGCGGCGCGAACACCGAGTTGCAGGACACGGCGAACGCCAGCGCGAGCGAGCCGCCGCATTCCTCGCCGTTGGCGTTGCTCAGCTTGACGCCGTCGAGCGTCGCGTAGGTGGCATAGGGAAACTCCGTGCGCGGGCTGGCGACGTGCGCGTCGAGCACGCCCGTGAGCGTGACCATCTTGAACGTCGAGCCGGGAGGCTGAACGCTGTCCAGCCCGATCCCCGCGACCGCCAGGATCTGGCCGCTGGGCGCGAGCGCGACGACGCCGCCGAGCCGCGAGCCCAGCGCCGCCACGGCGGCGCGCTGCACGGTCGGCGAGATGCTCGTTCGCACGGCGTGCGCCGGGTGCGCCGCGACGCTCGCGAGCACGCGCCCGGAGCGTCCGGACTGCGCGTTGGCGGCCAGCAGCTCTCCGCCCGGCGTGCCGCGCAGGCGCGCGTCCAGCGCCCGCTCCAGGCCGCTCGTGCCGACGTCGGCGTCCGACGGCACGCCTTGCATTTCGAGCGCGATGCGGCGCGAGCTGGGGATCGGGCCGACTTCGCCGACGACCGCGCCGGCCAATTCGCCCAGCGGGGAGCTGCGCGTGCCGGCCTGCGATGCTTCGCCTTCGGCCAGCACCGAGCCGTCGCGGGCGAGCAGCTTCGCGCGCGGCGGCAGCGTCGTGCGACGGCTGAGCGTCTCGCCGGGCTGCATTCCCGGGAAGGTCAGCGAGCGCGACCAGGCGATCGCGTCGCCTCCTTCGGCGCCGCTGACGATCCTCAGGCGAACGCTCAGCGTCAGCGTGCCGAACAGGCGGGTGTGCACGACCACCGGCACGCCGATCAGGCCGCCGGGCGCGCCGCGTGGCTTGCCGGTCGCGCGCAGGCTCGTCGCGGTGGCCGTGCGCATCGCTTCGTGGTAGGCCGAGGCGAACTCGTCCGCGTTCAGCGAGCGTCGCGAGGCCGAGTCGATGTCCGCGTACATCGCCGTGTAGTCGCTTCTCGCCCAGGCGTCCACGAAGCGCCCGGCCAGCGAGTCGGCCGAGGAGGCGCCGCTGTTGGCGCCGACGATCACCCCGATCGCAAACGCCACGGCCGCCAGCGCGATGACCGGGCGCGCGCGCCGCACCCGCCGCGTCTGCTCGTCAGTCAGAGCGCGGTAGAACATGGCGGGTGACGGGGCTCGACTGGATCATCGTCGCTTTTGCGGCAATCCTCGCCGGTTTCGGCTTCCGGCGGGGGTTCATCGTCGGCGTGCTCTCCTTCGGCGGGTTCGCCATAGGAGCATTCCTCGGAACTCGGCTGGCTCCTCTACTGCTCGACGAAGGCTCCTCCTCGCCCTACGCGCCGGCGCTCGGCCTGCTCGGTGGGCTGCTCGCCGGCGCGATCCTCGCCAGCGGCATGGAGGGGCTCGCCTTCAGGGTGCGTCGCGCGCTGATCCTGCCCGGCATCGGCGTGCTCGACGGCCTGCTCGGCGCGGCGCTGGGAGCGGCGCTGGCGCTCGGCGTCGTGTGGATCGTCGCCGCCGTCGTCGCGCAGGCGCCCAACCAGGAGAGCCTGCGCGCGGACATCCAGCGCTCGGCGATCCTGCAGGAGCTGAACGTCCTGCTGCCGCCCTCCGGCCCGATCCTCAACGCGCTGGCGCGCCTGGACCCGCTGCCGTCGATCGCCGGACCGTCGCCCGACGTGGCGGCGCCGCCGCCGCGCATCGCGCGCGCGGGCGGCGTCAAAGCCGCCTCGCGCAGCGTCGTGCGCATCCTCGGCACCGCCTGCGGGCTGGCCATCGAGGGCTCCGGATGGGTGGCTGGGCCCGACACGGTGGTCACCAATGCGCACGTCGTCGCCGGCGAGAGCGACACGACCGTGCAGGCGCACGGACGCTCGCCGAGCCTGCCGGCGCGCGCTGTCGCCTTCGACGCGACCGACGACATAGCCGTGTTGAGCGTGCCCGGCCTGGGACT
>Ga0105237_10003404_pt1 | contig 18910 bp, 14 predicted proteins | sample KBSC24metaG_FD_81520 | JGI IMG/M metagenome (GOLD analysis project Ga0105237, IMG submission 81520) | Corn rhizosphere microbial communities from Kellogg Biological Station, Michigan, USA - KBS C2-4 metaG | ecosystem: Host-associated > Plants > Roots > Rhizosphere > Soil | place: Michigan, USA... | reverse complement strand
TGCCGCCCTCGCCCTCGTTTCCCGCGGCGAAGCGCCATACGGCATCGTCTATCAGACCGATGCGGCCGCCGATAAGGGCGTTGCGATCGTCGGCACCTTCCCGGCCGATTCCCACCCGCCGATCATCTATCCGATCGCCCTGCTCGCCGAGAGCAAGAACCCGGATGCTGCTGCCTATCTCGACTTCCTGAAGTCGGACAAGGCTGCTCCCTTCTTCACTGCACAGGGCTTCACCATCCTGAAATAATCCCGCAATCTGCGGTGAGAGCTTAGCGTGAAGGCTCGCTTCGGCGGGCCTTCGATGTTTCGGGAGAAGACAACGTTTGAATATGTTCGGCTTGAGCGATGAGGAGTGGACGGCAATCCTGCTCAGCCTGCGCATTTCCTTCGTCGCCACGGTGGCGGGCCTGCCACTCGGCATCCTCATCGCATTCATCGGGATGCGGTATAAAGGCGTAAACGCGAACATCATGGCGCTCGGCGGCATAGCTATCGCGATCGGCGCGATGGTCGATGCAGCAGTCGTGATGATCGAAAACGCGCACAAGCACATCGAGCTGTGGCGCCATGAGCACCAGGGCGAGCGGCTCGAAGGCGATGATCAATGGCGCGTGATCGGCGACGCAGCCGCGGAGGTTGGCCCCGCATTGTTCTTCAGCCTGCTCATCATCACGCTCTCGTTCATTCCGGTCTTCGCGCTCGAAGCTCAGGAAGGCCGGCTGTTCTCGCCGCTGGCTTTCACCAAGACCTATGCGATGGCGGCAGCTGCGGGGCTATCGGTTACGCTCGTGCCGGTGCTGATGGGATATTCGATCCGTGGACGCATACCGGACGAGCATCGTAACCCGCTGAACCGCGTGCTCATCGCGTTGTATCGTCCTGTGCTGAGAACCGTGTTGAGGTTCCCGAAAGCCACGCTGGTTGTCGCACTGCTAATGCTGGCGGTCAGCATCTATCCGGTCGTCCGGCTCGGAGCCGAGTTCATGCCGCCGCTGGACGAAGGTGACATCCTGTATATGCCCTCGGCGCTGCCCGGATTGTCGGCGGGCACGGCCGCGTCGGTGCTGCAGCACACCGATCGTCTGATCATGTCAGTGCCCGAAGTGCATACCGTATTCGGCAAAATGGGCCGCGCCGAAACCGCGACCGATCCGGCTCCGCTCGAAATGGTCGAGACCACGATCCAGTTCAAGCCGCGCGAGGAGTGGCGGCCGGGCATGACCATGCCAAAGCTGATCGAGGAGCTCGACCAGATCGTCAAGATCCCGGGCCTCACCAACGTCTGGGTGCCTCCGATCCGCAACCGCATCGACATGCTCGCCACCGGGATCAAGAGTCCGCTCGGGATCAAAGTCGCCGGACCCAATCTGGCAGAGATCGAGCGCGTCGCGCAAGACATCGAGCGCGTGGTCAAGGATATTCCTGGCGTGTCTTCAGCGCTGGCGGAGCGCCTGACAGGCGGACGCTACATCGACATTACGATCGACCGCCCAGCCGCGGCGCGCTATGGCATGAACGTCTCTGACGTCCAGGATATTGTCTCTGCCGCAATCGGCGGAGAGAATATCGCGGAAACTGTCGAAGGCTTGCAGCGCTTTCCGATCAACGTGCGCTATCCGCGCGAGCTGCGCGATTCACTTGAGAAATTGCGCGCTCTTCCGATCGTTACCGAGCGTGGCGCACAGATCCAGCTCGGCGCGATCACCCGCTTATCCATCGTTGACGGACCACCGATGTTGAAGAGCGAGAATGCCCGGCTCTCTGGCTGGGTGTATGTCGACATCCGCGGGCGCGACCTGCAGTCCGTCGTGCATGACGCGCAGCGAGCCGTCACCGACAAGGTCAAGCTGCCGCCCGGCTATTCCGTGTCCTGGTCGGGTCAGTTCGAATTCCTGGAGCGCGCCCAGAAGCGGCTCAAGGCGGTCGTCCCATTCACCCTCGTGATCATATTCGTTCTGCTGTATCTGACGTTCCACCGAGTCAGCGAAGCACTGCTCATCATGCTCAGCGTGCCCTTCGCGCTGATCGGCGGCTTCTGGCTGATGTGGCTGCTCGGCTACAACATATCGGTCGCCTCCGCCGTCGGCTTCATCGCCTTGGCCGGTGTGGCAGCCGAGTTCGGCGTCATCATGCTGCTCTATCTCAAGCAAGCAATTGCCAAGCGATTGGATGCCGAAGGCCAGCTCAGCCGGCAGCAGCTGGAAGCGGCATTGATGGAAGGGGCCGTGTTACGGGTGCGGCCGAAAGCGATGACCGTCGCGGTGATCCTGGCAGGGCTGCTGCCGATCATGTGGTCCGGCGGGACCGGAGCAGAAGTGATGCAAAGAATTGCGGCGCCTATGGTAGGAGGCATGGTGACGGCCCCGCTGCTCTCGATGCTCGTAATACCCGCAGCCTATCTGCTCATGCGCAGGCAAACGCGCGTGAGCCGCGAACGGCTGGATGGCGCACCCTCGCAACCTGTCGTAGTTTCTTAGCGCGCGCTATCGACCTTTCGCAAGATGCGAAGGCGGCCGTGCTTGAGCAGGCCCTTCGGCAACCCCACCGCTACGGGCGTGAGCATCGTCTACGGCGGCCCATTCTTATTCTCCGGCTCCTCCTGGAATGTCGGCACGCTTCGCGCGGCTCAGAAAACGAAACGCTCCGTAACTGCGCCCGCGACAGACCCGCTTCGGCGGGTTTGGTTTGCTGCACTCTGATCCAAACCAGCGAGTGGGCTTGGCGTGGCGCCTAGTGAGATCGTGGTGCCGAGCCCGGCGTATAGATAGCGCCCGCCAAACGCTCGCTTGAGTGCCGCGAACGTGGGCTCGCCAGTGCAGTGGCCTGGCGCCACGTACTCCACGCCCCACTTGTCGTGTAGGCTGGAAACGATCTTTTCGATCTCCTCGTCCTTGGCCACCACCAAATGAAATCCACCGGCTACCAGGTGGATGCGTGGGTTGATCGAGGCCGCGGCTTCCACGATCTTGTCGATTCCCGGATGCGAGCAGCCGACCACCAGCACGATGCCGTCGGGCGTATCGATGGCTAGCGACAACTCGCGCAATTCCAGCGTGGTTGGTTTGTCAGATACCAGCGCGATCAGATGAAGGCCGGGGACGATTTCGGTCGTCTTCTCGATCAACTCGAAGTTGGCGCGGGGCCAAGCGCTACCGAACTTCATCACGAATGGCGGCGCACCGTCGTAGTAGCGCTGCTCCGGCGGCAGCGATTCGTCCTTGCGGTAGAAGCTACTGGGCAGCGAGAAGCCATACACCCCGAAGTTCTCCTTCGGGGCGTAGATCCTGACCCTTGGATTCACGCTTAGGAGGTACTCCATACCGCCCATGTGGTCGCCGTGCCGATGGGACAGGACGACGAAGTCGAGCTTCGACAAATCCACGCCCTTGGCTTTGGCGTTCTTGGCCAGGATGTCAGGGTTATCGCCGGTGTCAAACAGGATGCGCTTGCCGCCGTACTCGATGAGCGCAGCGAATCCCCAGTCTTTCTCCAGCGCCGAGGGCTTGCCAAAGGCGTCATACAGGATGGTGATCTGCGCCTTCGATGGCTCTGCGCCTGCGGCCTGCGAAAGCGACGACGCGCCGTACCCGGCCAGCAGCAGTCCCAGCGCCGTAATGCAGAGGGCGAGGCGAGTCTTGCGTTTCACGTGTTGCCTCCTGGTGCGGAAGTATCCAGCTGGCGCCAGACGTCAGGCGCCATTGTGATGCATCTTCGCCGGACAGGCTGAGCAGACCCGAACTCAAGAGAGAATTCGAATGACTAAGCTCAAGTTTCCCGCTCCTCACGCTCGTAGATCGGCGTGCTTGCAGTTACTTGCGCCGTCGCCGTTGTAAGTGCTCAAGCAAGATCTCTTGAGCTCGTCCATCACGCGCCAAATTGCGAATCCCAGCGCCCGGCTACGCTCCCGGACATCGGTTGGCGCGCAACGCGGGCAGTCAGCGATCATAGAGATCCCGCAACTTCACCCATGCCATCGTATAAGGCAGCCCAGCTTCGTCGCGACCCTTGGGAACGAGGTCGAGGTACTGGTACGCGGTGTTCATCATGTCGAGCCCGCGCCCGAAGGTCGAGTACGTACGAAAGACTGCGCCGCTCTCGTCCTTCGCGAACACGCTGATGCCGGGCATGTCCGAACTGGCTCGCTGGAACTTCGCGAAGTTGTAGGTGGCGTCGCCGCGGGCTAACGCTTCGCGTCGGAACGAGACCTCAAAGTCGTAGTTGAAATCGTTGTCGTTCGAGGATACCCACTTGAATGTCCAGCCCAGGCGCTTGGCGAAGTCTTGCAGCTTCGCGAGCGGCGCGCGCGAGATCGCGGCGAAGGCGACGTCGCGCTGACGCAGATGGGCGGTGATGCCGTTGAAATTATCCGCCCAGAACGAGCAGCTCTTGCAGCCGACCTCCCATTCGGGCGCGAACATGAAGTGGTACACGACGAGTTGGGTTCGATCGCCGAACAGCTGGGCCAGCGTCTCTTTGCCGCTCGGCCCGTCGAACGTGTACTCCTTGTGGATACGCACCCAGGGGAGCGCACGGCGCTCGGCGCTGAGCTCATCCCGCAGCCGGGTAAACTCCTTCTCTTTGGCCAACAGGCGCCTCCTTGCTTCTACCCATGCGCTCTTCGAAACGACTTCATTCGTTGTCATGGCAACTCCTTTGATCGATCAATACAGCACCCATAGGTAGCTTCGGCGCCGCCGAACTGTGAGTAACAACTGTGTCGGGTTTCGGCGGCGCCCATGCCTCAGTCAGGCCCGTCGCCGCTGATATGGGTGTCGTTCGGGTTGGGGCTACCTTTCCCGGTTTCCACAAGTGCCTTCAAGCTCATCAGATAGATCGCCCACTTGGTGCTGCAGTGATGCATGAACTCCACCGTCTCCTTCCAATTCTGATGTTTGAAGAGGACGATGGCATGGTCGCCTGCTTGTTTCACATCGAACCTGATCTTGGTGCCGATCCATTCCTGAGGCCCGTCGATCACTTGCCACAGAACTAGCTTGGCGGGTTGAAGCTCAAGAACCTTCATGTCGAAGCCGCCGATTTCGGAGCCGGCGGCGCTAAAGCGGAACTTGAGCACTCCGCCGACTTTGCCTTCCCCTTGCGTGTTGTTGGTCCACCAGGCGGCAAGGCCTTCGCGCGTGGTCAATGCCTTATAGACTTCATCCGGGGATGATTTGATTCCGACTCTATGCAGAATATCCGCCATCTTCAATTGCTCCTTACCGGTTGTCGTGGAATCTACTTTGCCGTGTTCATCGACCGTGTGTTTGTCGACCGCCCACAGATTAACGTCCGCGACGCCGAACTGTGAGTAACAACTGTGTCGGGTTTCGGTGGCGCCCGATCCCGGCATAAGATGCGCCATGGATTCGCTCGTCACCGCGGCAGCAAGAGCACTCAAGGCAGGCGACCCGTTAGGCGCGCTCGACCGGATCGCGCTTCGGGACGACCCGCCCGCGCTCGCGCTGCGCGGGATCGCCATGGCTCAGCTCGGCGAGTTTGCGAAAGCCAAGGTGCTCTTGCGGCGTGCCGCGCAGTCGTTCGGCCCGAGAGAGCGCGTGGAGCGCGCGCGATGCGTCACGGCCGAAGCCGAGGTGGCGCTCGCGTCGCGCGACCTCCGATGGCCGACGCACGCGCTCGACGAAGCCCGGCGCACGTTCGGCGCCCTGGGCGATCACGACAACCGACTGCACGCGGCGTTGCTTCAGATCCGCCGGCTGCTCTTGCTCGGCCGGGTGACCGAAGCGGGCGAGGCGCTCAACGAGCTGGACCTTCGCGCAGCTCCGGCAATGTTGATAGCACGGGGCGAGCTCGTCGCGTTCGAAATCACGCTGCGCCGCGGCCGCACTGCCCCCGCTCGAGCGGCGCTGGCCCGCGCACGGGCCGCGGCGGAGCGTTCGGGCATCGACCCACTCCGCGCCGAAGTCGAGCGAGCCGAGTCTACGCTCGCGCTGCCGGCGGCACGGCTCATCGCGAGGGGCGAGGAACGACCGCTCGTGCTGGCGGAAGTCGAGGCGGTGCTCGCTTCGCAGCACCTGATCGTCGACGCATGCCGGCGAGCCGCGCGCTCGGAACGGGGCGAAGTAGGCCTCGCGCGACGCCCAGTTCTATTTGCGCTGCTGCGCGCGCTGGCCGAAGCATGGCCCAGCGAAGCGACCCGAGAGATTCTCTGCGAGCGCGCGTTCGGTGCCCGGCGCACGAACGAGTCGCATCGCGCGCGGCTGCGTGTCGAGCTCGGCCGCCTGCGGCAGGAGCTGCGGGGACTGGCCGATGTGCGGGCGACGCCGCGTGGCTTCACGCTCCTGCCCCGCTCGGGCGAAGTGCTGGTCCTGGCGCCGCCGATCGAGAGCCCGGACGCTGCGGTGCTCGCGCTCCTGGCCGACGGCGAGGCGTGGTCCACGTCGGGGCTGGCTCTGGCGCTCGCCTCGAGCCAGCGAACGGTGCAGCGCGCGCTCGGTGCGCTCGAGGCATCCGGCAAGGTGCGTGCGCTCGGTCGCGGCCGAGCGCGCCGCTGGCTCTGTGCACCGATCGGCGGATTCGCGACGACCTTGTTACTCCCCGCACCGCCCGGCATGCGCTAAGCTGACTCCAACACACGGAAAGGAGAGCGCATGGATCGAACCAGCGGCGGCGACGCAACGACCGACATACAGGCAGCTGAGATCGTCCGCGAATACGGCCCGTTTTCGGATGCCCCGCACAATGTGGGCGGCGTGACGTTCGACGGCAAGCACGTCTGGTTCGCCGCAGGCGACGCCCTCCGCGCGTTCGATCCGTCGAGTGGTGAGACCGTGCGCGCCATCGAGGTCGCATCCCACGCCGGCACAGCGTTCGACGGGCGCTACTTCTATCAGCTCGCCGACAATCGCATTCAAAAAGTCGACCCCGCAACGGGAGCGGTTGTCGCGACCCTTCCGGCACCCGGTAAGGGTAACGACTCGGGTCTGACGTGGGCCGAGGGTACGCTTTGGGTTGGACAATACCGTGACCGGAAGATCCACCAGATCGATCCCCAAACGGGCGCGATCCTACGCACGATCGAGTCGAACCGTTTCGTCACCGGAGTGACCTGGGTCGACGGTGAGCTCTGGCATGCCACCTGGGAAGGCGAGCAGAGCGATATCCGCCACATCGACCCCGAGAGCGGCAAGGTTCTGGCCCGACTCACCATGCCCGAAGGTGTCGGAGTGTCGGGCCTCGAGTCCGATGGCGCCGACCTGTTCTACGCGGGCGGTGGTGCTAGCGGCAAAGTACGCGCGGTGCGCCGCCCCAAGCGCAAGCCTTGACGTTACGCGGTCGTCCCGGTCCGCTGCCGGGCCCGGGCCCGCTAGTCTTGGATCGCTCATCGGGACTTCGATCTAAAGCTGTCCCATTCTCCCCGCCAGGTCGAGCCTGTTGCCGTCGGATTGGGATACGATGTGGTCGGATCCCGATCTGTCAACGCAGTCTGCAACAGGAAAATGAGCTTATCCATTCAGTCGATTACTCCGCACTTCGCAGCGGAGGCATCGGGCGTCGATCTGCGGTCGAAGCTGACGAGCGCGGAGGTTGCCGCCATAGAGGCCGGGATGGACCGCTACGCCGTGCTCGTCTTCCTCGATCAACGCATCGACGACGACGAGCAGTTGGCATTCACCAGGAATTTTGGCGAGATCGAGGCGGCGCAGGGCGGCAACATTACGAAGGACCACGAGTATCGGTTGCGGCATGGCATGATCGATGTCTCGAACCTCGATCAGCACGGCCAGCCGTATGACCGCAACGACCGGCGCCGCATGTTCAACCTGGGCAACCGGCTTTGGCATTCCGACAGCTCTTACCGCGCCGTTCCCGCGAAATACTCGCTGCTTTCCGCCCGCACGGTCGCAACGCGCGGAGGCAATACCGAGTTCGCGGACATGCGAGCCGCCTACGACGCACTCGACAACGAAATGCAGGCTGTCGTCGAAGATTTGATCTGCGAGCATTCTCTTCTTTACTCGCGCGGGTCGATGGGTTTTACCGAGCTCAGCGAGGACGAACGGGCGATGTTCAAGCCGGTGCGCCAGCGGCTGGTGCGAACACATCCGGTCACCGGACGCAAGTCGCTGTTCCTGTCGTCTCACATCGGCACGATCGTGGGCTGGCAGATTCCCGAGGCACGCGACCTCATTCGCGAACTCATCGAGCACGCGACCAAACCTCAGTTCGTCTACGCTCATGCCTGGAAAAAATACGACCTGGTCATATGGGACAACCGGCAGACGATGCACCGCGTTCGCCGTTTCGACGAGAGTCAGCCGCGCGACATGCGCCGGACCACCGTTGCAGGAACTTCCATGACGGCAGACCAGACGACCAGCGCGCCTTGAATCGCGCTATCTCTTATCGACGGCTGCAACACGAAGGTCTCCTCCCATCTCCTGTTGGAACTGGTCGACCAAGGTGAAGGTATCATTCATCTGGTCTTACCGATGGCCTCGTAGGCGACGATCATCTGGTCCGCGCGGCTCGCCGCCGAGGGCGTCGATCCCCCTGACAGCCGGGGGCGATGCACCTCGTGGCCGCGTCTGATTCCATTTGCATTTGCGCAGGCGGAAGCGTAGGTTTACCTCTGCGTGCGGTTCATCGTTCCGTGCAAAGGACTCCAAGCATATGGAGGGAAAGCAAGAACTCCCACGGCGATGGTTCCTTCGCGTGGCGGTCGGGGGCATCACGAGTGCAGTTCTGGCGGGCCAGTCTGCTATGGCCCGGGCGCGTGGCGAATCCTTACCGCAGACCGGCGCTCCCAGGCTCGCCGTCGCCTCTCGGACAATCAAGATTGGGATGAGCGCCGCCTTCACCGGGACGGCCGCTGCGCTGGGCACGGAACTGTACCGCGGCGCCCAGGCTTACTACGACGAGATCAACGACCGCGGGGGCATCCACGGCCGGCCCATCTCGGTGGCAGTGCTCGATGACCGCTACGAGCCGCTGCCGTGCGTCATGAACACGCTGCGCCTGCTGGAAGAAGAAGGCGTGTTTCTCCTCTCCGGTTACGTGGGAACGCCCACGCTGACGCGGGCCTTGCCCTTCATCAAGCAGTACGCGCAGGAGCACGACGAAGACTTGGCCGTGGTCGGTGTCTTTACCGGCGCGCAGCCTCAGCGGGAGCCCCCGTACGGCGAATACGTGTTCAACATCCGGGCCTCCTACCGGCAGGAAATGATGGCGCTGGTAGACCAGTTCTGGCGCGCCGGTGCGCGTGAGTTCGGCGTCTTCTACCAGATCGACGCTTACGGCCGGAGCGGAACCGACGGGGTAGCCCGCGGCCTCGCTCGACGGGGAGCCACCATAGCCGCTGAGGCGACCTATGCGCGGGGCGCGAGATTCGAGGACGACATGAGCCTTGCGGTCAAGACGCTGCGGGAGGGCCGCGTCGACGTGGTGCTGTGTACCGGTGTCTATCAGGGCTGCGGGGCGTTCATTCGATCGGCCAGGGACCTCGGCTGGAACGTTCCCATCTCCAATCTTTCGTTCGTCGGCTCGGAGGCCCTGCTGGGACTGCTCACCGAACATGGCCGCAAGACAGGGCGGGACTACACGCGCGCCATCATCAACTCGCAGGTGGTCCCGAGCTATGACGACCTGACACTTCCCGGTGTAAGGGAGTACCGTGCCCTCATGGACAAGAACAACCCCGCGATCCCGCACTCGTTGCGAGATCCCAGTTACACGCCGCGGAGCTACAGCTTCATCAGTCTGGAAGGTTTCATCAATGCCAAGGTCATCGTCGAGGGATTGCGCCGGGCAGGTCCCCATCTCACCAGGCACGGGTTCCGGCAGGGTTTGGAATCGCTGCACGGCTTTGACCTGGGCATCGGCGCTCCGCTGAGCTTTGGGGCAAGCCGACACCAAGGCCTGGACAGCGTCTACTTCACCCATGTAGAAAACGAACGGTGGGTGCCCATCACCGACTGGAAGGCCGCGGTGAGCGCCTGACGGTCGGATGCATCGGCGCTTGAGCCAAGCATGATCGAGCCCATATTGAATCACTCCGCCGCCGAGCGCGTCGAGGAGACTGTTGAGGCGTCGAGCAGGCCGCAGGTGCGGTTCGGACTGCGGTCGAAGATCATCTTGCTCGGTGCCGGGGTGCTCATCCCCCTGGCTATCCTAACGTGGTTCATCTCCGTCGAAAGCCTGCGTCGAAACATGACGCAGGAGTTCACCTCGAAGGGCGTTTCGATCGCCCAGAGCCTGGCGAATTCCGCAGTCGACCCGATCCTGTCGCGCGATGCGTCCACCGACCAGGCGCTGGTGGATCAGTACGTCGGGAACAGCGGCGTGGCGTACGTTCTGGTGTACGACGCCCATAACGCGATCATCGCTCACACGTTCGTCCCTCGCGTGCCGCCCGCGCTCATCGAGCAACATCGGCGAGCGGGAACGCAGTCGCAGCAAGTGCGCGAGATTCGATACGCCGATCCGGCAACTGGCACTGAGCGGCAGATCATCGATGTTGCGGTGCCGATGCTCGCCGGCCGATTGGGTATGGTCCATGTGGGCATGGATCAGGCGATCATCACAGCCGCCGCTACGCGAGCCGGAAACTCCCTTCTGCTGGTTTTCGCCGCCATCGCTGCGCTGTCCACCGCGGCCGCGGTTCTGTTCGCCCGCCGCGTGACTAAGCCGCTGACCCACCTGATGGACGCGGCCACGCGAGTCGGCCGAGGGGATTTGTCGGCGCTGGTCCCAATCACGTCTCGCGACGAAATCGGTCTGTTGGGGGCCACCTTCAACGACACCATCGTGCGCCTGCGTTCGCAGGTGCAGACGGAGTCCGAGCGCGACCAACTTCGCAAGTTGACCACGTACATGGAGCAGGTCTACCGGATCTCCACAGCGATGCAGGAAGCGCTGTCGCTGAAGGACCGGGTGACGCGCATCCTTGCGGCTGCCCATGAGGTCGTTGCTGTCGACCGCCTGCACAGCTGGGCCATCACGCCAGAGGGCGATCGGCTGGCGTACCTTGCTGGCGCGGGCCTGTCGGATGAGGAACAAAGGACGCTTACCGGCGTGGCAATCCCGCTCGCTGAAGCTGGCGCGATGGCTATGGCCTATGGGGACAAACGTCCGCTCATTTTCGACGAGGCGAACCCGCTGCCTGCCGGCCTGCACCTGCATCGCCCGTATTCGGAAGTCAAAGGGTTGCGCTCGAAGAGCTTCGTGGCAGTCCCCATGATCACGAGCGGCCGGGCGGTCGGGGTTCTCCTGGCCGATAACAAGTACAGCCGCGCACCGATTCCCCCTCACATGGTAGATATGCTACCGACCTTCGCTTCGCATGCAGCAGTCGCTGTCGAGAACATACGCTTGCTCCAGGACTTGCAGGCACGCACTGCGGATCTTGCTCGATCGGTCGAGGAGCTTAAGGCACTCGGCGAAGTTGGCCGCGCGGTGAGCTCGACGCTCGATCTCGACACCGTGCTCGCCACGATCATTTCCCATGCCAATCAACTGTCCGGAACCGAAGCCGGCTGGATTTACGAGTATGACGACGTTGAGGAAGAACTGCACCTGCGCGCAGCCCAGAACATCGAGGAAGAGTTGCTTCGTGCCCTGCGCACGCGGCCCGTTCGGAAGGGAGAGGGAGTGGGCGGCCGTGTGGTGGAGATCCTTGCTCCCTTCCAAGTTTCGGATATCACCGCCGACCGGGCTTACCAGGGTCATCTGCGAGACATCTTGATCCGCGCCGGGTACCGGGCCTTCCTGGGCGTGCCGCTGATGCGCGAGCAGCAAGTCATCGGCGTTTTGCTGGTGGGCCGAAAGCATCTCGGGGAGTTCCCGCGCGAGGCCATCGAGCTGCTGACCACCTTCGCGAGCCAATCCGCGCTGGCGATGCAAAACGCACGGCTGTTCCATCAACTGGAGATTGCTAGTCAGCACAAGTCCACATTCCTGGCGAACATGTCGCACGAGCTGCGCACGCCGTTGAATGCGATCATCGGCTACAGCGAAATGCTGCAGGAAGACGCGGTGGACTTGAACGCCGACGGTCTGGTGCCCGATCTGAAGAAGGTGAACGCGGCGGGCAAGCACCTGTTGGAGCTCATCAACTCGATCCTCGATCTGTCGAAGATCGAAGCCGGCAAGATGGAGCTGCACCTCGAGGACTTCAGCATTCCGCGGATGGTCGAGGACATCGCTGCCATGGTGCGGCCGCTGACCGAGAAGAACGGCAACCAGTTCGAGGTGCGCTGCGATGCCGGGATCGGCATCATGCATGCCGATCTGACGAAGATCCGCCAAGTGCTGCTCAACCTGTTGAGCAACGCATGCAAGTTCACGGAAAAGGGCACCGTGTCGCTGGCGGCGCAGCGCGAAGGGTCCGACAACGACGCCTGGCTGACATTCAACGTCAAAGACACGGGCATCGGCCTCACCTCCGAGCAGGTGGGACGGCTGTTTCAGGAGTTCTCGCAGGCGGATACCACAACCGCGCGCAAGTACGGCGGTACCGGCCTCGGGCTGGCGCTCAGCCGCCGGCTGTGCCGGCTGATGGGAGGCGAGATCACGGTCACCAGTGAGCCGGATCGAGGAAGTACCTTTACGGTTCGGCTGCCGATCGATGTTGCGCAAATCCGCGAAAGTCCGACTGAGGCAGAAGCTAGCGCCGGTACGGTCCTGGTCATCGACGACGAAGCTGTGGTCCGCGAGCTGATGCAGCGATCCCTGAGCAGGGAAGGCTTCCGCGTGCTGACGGCCGCCAACGGCGAGGCCGGGCTGCGGCTGGCGCGCGAGCAGCGGCCGGATGCGATCACGCTGGACGTCATAATGCCCGGAATGGACGGCTGGGTGGTGCTGTCGGCGCTGATGGCCGATCGGGAGCTCGCCGACATCCCGGTGATCATGCTGACCATCGTCGACGACAAGAGAATGGGATACGCGCTCGGCGCGTCGGAATATCTCACCAAGCCGATCGACCGGGCGCGGCTCATTGCAGTGCTAGCGAAATATCGGCGCGATCTGCCCGTCCTGGTGGTAGACGACGATGCGAGCACCCGGCAGCTGCTGCGGCGAATCCTGGAGGAGCAAAGGTACACGGTAGTCGAGGCGGAGAACGGCCGCGCCGCACTCGTGCGCATGAACGAGCGAGGCCCGGGCGCGATCCTGCTGGACCTCATGATGCCGGAGATGGACGGGTTCGAGTTCCTCAGCGCCCTGCACGCGCGGGAGGCGTGGCGTCAGATCCCGGTCGTGATCATCACGGCCAAGGACTTGACTTCTGAAGAGCGTGAGCGGCTCAACGGCTCGGTGGTTCGGATTCTCCAGAAGGGTGCCTACGGGCAGGAAGAACTGCTGGCCGAGGTGCGCGCGCTGGTGGCCGCTTCAATCGGCCGCCGGAAGGGGAAAATCAGATGGCCAAGATCCTGCTGATCGAGGACAACGAGATGAACCGCGACATGCTGTCGCGGCGGCTGCAGAAGCAAGGCTACGAAGTGGTCATCGCCGTTGACGGCGAAGAAGGCGTGGCGAAGGCGCAGAGCGAAGCACCGGCGCTGATTCTCATGGACATGAGCCTGCCCGGCGTGGACGGCTGGGAGGCCACGCGCCGGCTCAAAACAGCAGCTCAGACTCAGAACATCCCCGTCATCGCGCTGACCGCCCACGCCATGGCGGACGACCGTGACAAGGCCTTGGCCGCCGGCTGCGACGACTTCGACACCAAACCGGTCGAGCTGCCACGGCTCCTGTCCAAGATCCTCGCGCTACTCGGACGGAGTGCCAGGTCGTGAGCATGGACCGGGCGACCCTCGCCCACCTGCGACACGAGCTGCGGACGCCCCTGAACCACATCATCGGGTACAGCGAGATGCTGATCGAGGACGTGGCTGGTGGAGACCCGGCCGCGTTAGGGCCGGGTCTGCGTCAGATTCACGCGGACGCGCAGCGGCTGCTCAGTGTCATCAATGAGCTTGTGCATGCCAATGCAGGTCAGATCGACCTCCAGCGCCTGTCGGCCGAGGTGAGCGGGCCGCTGCGTTCAATCATGGCGGGCGCGGAAGCGCTGAGGCTCCAGGCACAGCGCGCGGGTGGGCAGCAGGCCAGCCAGGATCTCGAGCGCATTGCCGTCGCCGCAAACGCGCTGCAGTCAGTGATCACCAATGGCGTCGTCACGCCGACCGAGCAATCCACCACAGAAACGGCGGCAATTGTTGCTGCGGCCGGAGCATCTGCAGAAGCGGGCGTGATTCTGGTAGTCGACGACAATTCAGCCAACCGGGAAATGCTCGGGCGGCGGCTGGAGCGAGAGGGACATCAGGTTCAGCTGGCCGCGGGTGGGCGTGAAGCGCTCGACCTGCTGCAGGCGCGGCGCGTGGATCTGGTGTTGCTGGACGTGATGATGCCGGACCTGGATGGCTACGCGGTCCTGCAACAGCTCAAGGCGAACGCAAAACTACGGGACATTCCCGTATTGATGATCTCCGCGGTCGATGAGATCAGTAGCGTCGTGCGCTGTATCGAGCTGGGGGCAGAGGATTATCTCCCGAAGCCCTTCGACCCGGTGTTGCTGCGAGCGCGGATTGGCGCCTGCCTCGAGAAGAAACGGCTGCGCGACCGGGAGGTGGAACACCTCCAGGCGTTGGCGGAGTGGAGCAAGACGCTCGAGCACCGTGTAGCGGAGCAGGTCGCCCTGGTCGAGAGGCTGGGCCGGCTCAAGCGGTTTTTCTCCCCTCAGCTGGCGGAACTGATCGTAGCCGGCGGGGCCGACGATCCGCTCAAGACGCATCGTCGCGAGGTGACTGTCTGCTTCCTCGATCTGAGCGGGTTCACGGCGTTTGCCGAGACCGCGGAGCCCGAGGAGGTCATGAGCGTGCTGAGGGAGTATCACGCGGAGATGGGGAAGCTCATTATGGAGCACGAAGGCACGCTCGAGCGCTTCACCGGGGATGGCATGATGATCTTCTTCAATGACCCTGTGCCGGTGGCCAATCCCGGAGAGCGGGCGGTTCGGATGGCCTTGGCAATGCGCGAGCGTGTCGCGGAGCTGATCGGGAAATGGCGCAAGCTCGGCTACGAGCTCGATTTCCGCATCGGCATCGCTCTGGGCTATGCGACGATCGGCGCGATCGGCTTCGAGGGACGCTGGGACTACGGCGCGATCGGCTCGGTCACCAACCTTGCCGCCCGCCTGTGCGGCGACGCAAAGCCCGGCCAGATCCTGGTTTCCAAGCGGGTCCTGGCGATGACAGAGAGATTCCTAGAAGTCGAGTCGGCGGGCGAGCTCTCCCTCAAGGGGTTCCATCGCCCGATCCCGGCCTATAACGTCCTGGGTCTCCTGTCGTAGGGCTTGCCGTTTGGTATCGGCGACCTACACAGGTGCTGGCATCCCGGAAGAACAACGGGAGCGGATTTTTCGAGGAGTTTCAACAGGTCGGTGCTCCCGGGAGCCGCAACAAGGGCACAGGGCTGGGCCTTGCGATTGCAAAGTGCATCGTGGAGCTGCACGGCGCGCGCATCTGGATATTGTCTGTCCTCGGCAAGGGGTCGACGTTTTGCTTTCGCATTCCAGTTCACACCGAGCGACATGACGTCACGTCATGAACAATGCCTTCTGGTGTGGACCAAATCCGCTGATGACATCTTAGCTAGCATCGAGCGACGCCCGTCATCGAATTTCTGATTCAGGACACTGGTGTCTTTTCCGTGAAACCATCGGTACGTCGCCTTACGGGTCTCACGTGCATTGCCATGGCTTTTACCATCGGACTTTGCTACGCGGGCGAGACTGGTGCTGCGCCCAACGCGGGGGCGGGTACTGACTCGTATAACAGCACAGCCGTCGACTACTCCTCCTGGGCGGTCAATCCAACTGTCCCCGGACCCGATCTGCCCCCGGTCGGGCGCTCTCTTTTCGACCATCTCATAACCGAGCGCACCGAAGGCGGCAGAACCTACCGGGTACCGTTTCCGCTTGCCGCTTTGATCGATCGTATACAGTCGCGCCTCGCACAGCGCGAGTACAACGGCGGTACTCGGATCGTGATGATCCCGATGGGGCGCTCGCTCCAGCGCACGGCGGCTGCGCCCGATTTTTTCAAGTATCCACGCATTGTCTTCACCGTAACCGGAGAGCCCGCCACCAATGAGCGCGATGCCGGAGTGCTGCTGAAGGATCGCCTCTACATCGGCTATGTCGAGAAGACGGGAGTCCTGGAGGTCATCAGTTACAACGAAGCCGCCGGGCGCTTCGAGTTTCAACTGGTCAAGAACTACCGCGCCGGCGTCCAGCCGAAGATCTTCTACGCGAACCGAGCGATCTGCATCTCGTGTCATCAGAACCACGCACCCATCTTCTCCCAAGCGATCTGGGGCGAGAGCAACGCGAACGGACGCGTAAGGGAATTGCTCCGCTCGCAGCGAGCGGATTTCGATCTGTCGGCACAAGCTAATATCGACTTTCCCGACGACATCGACAAGGCCACCGTGCGGGCGAACACCTTGGTGTCGCTACAGAGCGTATGGCGGCAAGGCTGTCAGGACCCGCAGAATCGGTCGCAGTCGCAGCACTGCCGCGCCGCCGCCTTCAGGGCCGTCCTGCAGTACGGTCTTCCGGCGAACAGGACTTCGAATCCAGCTCGCCGAGCTATCAGAGCGACTTCATTTCGACTTTTGGCAGAGTCTGGCATCAGACATGGGCGCAAGGACTGAGCGTGGCGCAATCGAGTCTGCTCGACCGCAATCCGTTCGGCGGGGCCGTTTCCTCTTATGGTGGCGGCGGCTCCGGAGAGCTCTCATTGAACTGGATCGCTGCATCTCATGTGCCGGCCGAGCTGGATCCGCTGAATCCGAGGCCTGCACGCGAGATCTGGCGGTTCGCGGGAGCGCTCGACGCGAATCGCTTCGTCACCGGATGGGCGAAATTTTTCGCGGCAGACGATTTTCGCGCGCTGGATGCCCATCTTCTGCGACAGAGGAACAGCGACAACGCTCAACGCTCCGTGTATCGCGGGCTGTGCACCAGGGTGCGGGATGCAGCTGGCACACGCGGGTTCAAGTTTCAATGCGCGGGCAATGCGTCCATCGTTCATGGTGTACACCTTGCCGGTCATATCGAGGACAGCGGCAGCGGCCGCATCGACTGGATGAACTTCGGTTCTGCGGGCCAGGTGAGAGACGTCGCACTCGACGGGTCGATCCAGCGAGCGGGCTCGCAGTACAGCATGCGCGCGGTTCCGAAGAGGAAGGGATTGGAAGCGCGACTCTCCGATGGTCGGGCAGTCGAGCGTGTTGAGATGCGTTGGCTTGCCGAAACCCCAGAAGCAAAGCAGTCGAGGCCGTTGGAGGTTACAGTCGAAGTCACGGTGATCGATGATTTCGGCCTGGCGCGACGAGCCGTCGATCGATTGCTCGCAAACCAACCTGCGTTGTTCGACGGCGCGCCGCTCGCACGAGCAAGTCTGATGCGCGCGCTCTTCTCGGAGCTCGGCATGACCGAGCGATCATGGTGTTGTATCGATGACACCGGTATGCCTCCGGCTGCACTCGATCCGCCACAGGTGAGCGCGAGTGCGCTCGCGCAGCCCGAGTTGCGCCCCTTCATTCATCATTGCGCGATGTGTCATCTGACGAACGAGCGGTTCCCGCCGAACTTCCTGTCGGGCGATGCGAACAGGGTTGCGGAGAATCTGCGCCAGTGTGCGCCGCGGATGCTGGTACGCCTCTCAGCCTGGCGGCCACGAACGGGCCAACGGGTCAAATCGCCCATGCCGCCGGAAACGGCCTTGGCTGCTCTAGGCACGACCACGCAGCGGTGGGCACGCAGCGAGGAGCTCGAACAGATGCGCGGCTACATCGAGGAACTGTCCCGCCGCGAGGGGAAGCCGTCGGATGTCGGCGGGCTATTGAAGGACGACTATGAAGCGCTGGCCCGATGTCTTCCGGAGGAGAAGAACTGACATCGCATCGGACAGCGGGAACGAGCTTTGGCGTCTTCGAACAGTCCCCTCGACAGCCGCCGAGGGGACTGCTGGTAGCTTTATTTCTTTTGTTTTTCTGCCGAGGCGGGGTCGTTCTGCGTGCCTGGCTCCTCCAGATGCCCCCCTGCGGCCTTCACGGTACCGGTAGCGGTCCCATGCTTTTCGGCCGAGAGCGGGTCGTTCTGCGGGCCCGGTTCATTCAAATGGCCCCCGGCGGACTTCACGGCACCGCCAGTAGCGGTCCCGTGTTTTTCAGGGGAGAGAGGGTCGTTCTGCGGGCCTGGCTCATTCAAGTGACCTCCCGCAGATTGAACATCCTTCCTGTCCGCAGATGCCACAAGCTCGGGCGCTGCGTAGACGATCGCAGTCGTCCCGCCAAAGGCCAAAGCCATAAGAATCGCACTCATCGTCTTCATCTGGTCCTCCAATCAGTCTATAGCGTGTCTGCTGATGCCGACCGGTATCAGATGGTTTTCCGCTACACGCATACTCTACGCGTGCGCCTAGATGAATCATTGATCCTTATCAAACTCTCACGAACCGGTTGGCGCCGAGCGGCTGCAGCGGCTGTCGGGGAGGGAGTGACGCGCCTTCCCACGCAAACGCCAGTAGTTTGACGTAGGTCAAGCGCGCCGCAGGCGGCGCGCATCACACTCCTGTCGTTCCGATCTCGAACGCAGCCATGCGCTGGAGATGCTGGGCTGAGCGCTTGCGCCGGCTCAACTACAGTTCACCCATTCCGACTTAGGAGTTTTCCCATGCGGACAGCCACTCTTGCTTCGGTTATCGCGACAATCACGTTGCTCGGCGTCGATCTGGCCATCGGCCAGACCGTTGGCGGCGAGACGATCATGCGGCAAAAGCTGACGTATGCGCAGGCAATCCTCGAGGGAGTGACCAGCGAGGATTTCAAGAAGATCACCGCCAGCACCGTGCCGCTGCTGGCGCTCACCCATCGAGCTGAATGGAATGCG
>Ga0105237_10003403_pt1 | contig 18916 bp, 13 predicted proteins | sample KBSC24metaG_FD_81520 | JGI IMG/M metagenome (GOLD analysis project Ga0105237, IMG submission 81520) | Corn rhizosphere microbial communities from Kellogg Biological Station, Michigan, USA - KBS C2-4 metaG | ecosystem: Host-associated > Plants > Roots > Rhizosphere > Soil | place: Michigan, USA... | reverse complement strand
TCCACCGCGCCTCGTAGTCGCTTCAGGGCCGCTTCGACGGCCTTCAGTTGCCCAGCCGCCAGCCAGTGATCTGCTGTTTCTTCTCATCGCAAATCACCTGGTTCGGATCGCCAATGAATCATCCTCTCCGTTTTTATTCCGCTGCCGCGCTTGCTTGTGCGCTTTCTGTTTCTATTGCCGACGCTTCAGGTCGCGATTCGCTGGTCGATCGGTTGGGCGGCGCCAATGTGTTTCGTTCGGAACGTCGAGTTGTGGTTCGGGATGACGGGCGTGTGGCGCGGACGACGCGGCAAGTCGAGTATGCGGCGCCAGTCGGACGTAGTCCGTTCGATACGCCTGATACGCGGCCGGTGCGGGTTTCGGGCGATACGCTTGCGCCGCAGTCTTCGGACGAACGCGGATCTGGCGATTCGGCATGGCCTTCGAATCGCGTCGCGCTCGGTGCGGGTGGGAGCGACAGCTTCGGGCGCGCGTTGCCCAGGCACGAACAGCGTGAACTGAACTGGAATGAATATCTGCGGGCCAGTGGGTCACACGCTCCGGGCGGCGGCAAACCGTATGCGCCGGCGCGACCTTTCGATGCCGCTCGTGGGCCACGCGGTGCGCCGAATCCGTACGATCCGTCAGTGCCGCAACCGGAGACGCGAACGTTCTATGACAACGGCGCAGGTTCGCATTGCACAGCTACGGGCGGTGCGGGGACGGCGCGGTCTTCTTGCAATATCGCTTGGTGATGGTTGGGGGTGGCCGGTGGTGGCCGCCCCTACCCGGCTTGATGTGCCGCTTTGCGCGGTACGGTCGCACGCTGCGCCGGGATTCGCATTTGCGCGGGTGAAATTCGACCAGGCCAAGCGTGCTGTCTGCGCGCCTTTTCTATCGCCGGTTCAGCAGCGATCACGGGCCGGAAGTAGTTGTTCGCGCCACACTAGCCGATCGGCTGCTCCGCCTCCGCACGAATCGAGTCGATGTGCAGCGCGGCTGCCGCATCTCAAATCGCTGCCCTTGATGCGGTCGCAGTCGCGATCCAGAAAAACAAAAGCCCACGCTTCCCAAAGCGTGGGCCTGATGAAAGGCCGTCGACAGGACCGCAACGCTGACGTGGTCAACTCGGCTGCAGAAAAACAACCGCAGGCGACCGGGCGAACTGTGCAACCCGGCTTCACCGAACTACGACACAACGCAAAACGAATACGAATACGAATAATGGACGAGCACGGAGACCTACCCAGCGGACTTATTGAAACTCCCATCTAACATCACGCATAAGCGTCGCCGTAATCTCTCGTTTTCCAAAAAACATCTATCCCTGAACTTCTATATAGCTCGCAAAGCAATTCTGAAAAACTTAGCGCTATGATCGGACAACTTCCAGCCACACCGTGAATTTCTGAATTTCTGTCGTAACACCTTCCACTTCTTTCTTTGGACGCATCAATGGATATGAAATCTCCATTATCCGTTTTGCAGATGGCATACCATGAAAAAGAAATGTCATCCTCGCCAGGCTCACCCACAATAAGCATATTGGTCTGCAGCACCTCGCCGGCGGGCAATATCTTGAACGAGATATTACACCTTCCCGCCCTGAACAAAATGACGCCACCACAAAGGCTGTAGAACTCTACGAGATCATTCGGGTATGCCATATCCGCGTTTGGCAGGAGCGGAAGAGCACCACTCACCGGCAACACTTGGCATCCGCCATCGGATTTGATGATCTCAATGATTGATTTAATCGACATCACATCAACCGAAACGCATGCATCTCCTTGACAACGGGAAACACATTCTCCATCGCACGCGAATGCGAAACCGGCCGAACCGCGTAAGGTTCACGCCATTCGGGAAATGAACTCACGGCAATTTTCGCGCCGGCCTATTCGCGGGCGCCTTTTGCCAGGCGATCAATATCCCCGCCTCTCCGCAGGCGTTGTTTATTTCAGCCAAGTTCATCTCATTGACCGCCCAGAGCCACATGTCGTTTGGAATGCTCTTCAGGGATCCCCGAGAGGAGTCAGATATAATCCATTCCCTCAACGAAAGATCGTTGATGCGAATTCCCAAGTGCTCCTCGTTGAGTACATTCAACGGATAAATCATTCTGAGCTTCACTCTTTCATAACTCGCCGATCCCGGCACCCTACCGGGGAGCTCCTTCGTGAAAAGAGACGTATTTTCAAAAGGGAAAATTTTAACCAAATTGACGCCGGTCGAATACTTATATGCAACGGACGATTTTTCCGCATCGTAAGCGATGGCGTATTTACAACTCAAATTCGCCACAACATTTTCCAGAAACGCCTCTATCTGTTCATTTATCTCACAAACCGACCTATCGATCTGTACATCGATAAATGACAGCCCTCCGAATTCCGGAACATTGCAACCGAATGAAATAGCCGGAGCGCCCCCCTTTTCTCCGCCGTCAAAAACCTGGAATGCAGTGACTTCCCCAGTCGAAACTTTCTCTCTCAAGTCAGAGAGAGATATTTCACGATCTTCAATAATCCTCTCCCCGTCACGAACAACGAACTCCAGAAAAATCGCCGTGCTCGCTTTTTCACCAAACTGAAGAAAGAGGTTTTCAGCGACTTCCAGAGCGGGCTCCGTCTGAGCCGGATCAGTCCCGTAAATTACGATGCCTGTGCTCATGTTTTCTCAGATTCCCGATATTAAATTATCCAGATCAGTCTTTATCGATTGCGCATCATACGGATGTTCAAACACAAGAATATCTCCTCGCGCATTCGGTGGAAGATTTTGCATCGCGTCATAGTTTCGCGTCGTTAGCGTTCGCAATTTCGCACCCATATCGGTCCGGGACGCCATTTCGATGGCATGCACTCTCCCATTAATGTCTACAGCCATAATATCGGGGCGTCGCGCCGAAACAGCATTGTCGCTCGCAAAATTGTAGGATCGGTTCAGATAGATTTCCTTGAATTTCCCACTCATCGCGAGCTTGTTAGCGACCACTTCTGAGAACTGGTCGTGTCCAGGTGTTCCGTCCTTTTGCCCCTTGCCGTATATCTTCGTTCCATTGACTTCTCGTTCCGGGCATTGCTGTAAACCGAACGGATCGACCCACTGGCTGGGTTCATGAACATAGCCCTGGGTCCGGAATCCGCCTGCAAGTCCGAGCGGGTCAACGCTCAGGTACTGCGCTGAGTCCGGGTCGTAATAGCGATGCAGGTTGTAGTGCAGGCCGGTTTCCTCGTCGCACCATTGTCCCGGAAACCTCAATGTCGCATCGATCAATACGGCATCGTCGTCGTTAGCGGCGCCTCGTACCTGCATCACTCTCCCCCAGAGCGTATGAGACACTTTGAAGACCGTCTTGCCACGCACGTCGAATACCGCCTTCGCCCGACCAACCTGATCGGTCAAGATGGGGTAGAGACCATCATTTGTCTCCTGTGCCAAGGGGGAGAAGCTTCCTGGCTCGATATGCCACGTCGCCACCTGTCCCGTCGTACCGTCCCGCTGCTCAATCCAGCGCTCGGCTAGCGTCGAACCGTCCCAGAGCAACTTCACTGCTTCGCGACCGCCGAGTTGCTGCTTCTCGATCCGGCGATGGAAGGCATCGTAGCGGTATAGCCAAACGCCACGGTCGGGTGTCACGACCTTTACGATCCGGTTGAGGCCATCCCACGTGTATTGCCACGTCTTCGGCCGAAACCCGGGCTGTTCGAGGGTCTTCTCGATTGTGCGGCCGCGTGCGTCGTACCGATAGCGCGCATAACCGATTCGCTCCGGCAAGCCCCCTCGGCCGTAATGATGCGTATCCACGGGAGCTTGCCGCCCATGCGCGGCAATGTTCATCACCGCGTCGTAACGGAAGTGCTCGGCAGTCTGTAGCAGACTTTCCACTGAGACGATCTGGCCACGTGCATCACGCCGGTATGTGAGCCTATCGGCGTCGGTATCGATCCGCTCCAGTTGTCCGGCCGCGTCGTAGTGATAGACCTGCCGCGTCAATTGCTCGAACGCACGGGCTGGATCGGTTTGCAAGGCGTCGAACGCTACGGTAGGGCCCGCGATTTGTCGGCGAATTCGGCCGAGGGTGTCGTAGTCTTGCTGCGCAACAAACTCCCCCGCTCGCCGACCGATCTCCCGTCCCAGGCTGTCGCGCTGAATCGTTAGACCGCCCACCTGTGTCACGGCACCCAACGCATCATATGCATACTCCGTTTCCCGCCGAGGCGTCATCCGCAAGCGCCGCTGTCCAGCAGGATCGTAGACGTGCCGCAACAGTTCGCCATGCTGATCCTCGCCGATCACCCGTCCGTTCCTATCGTAAGCAAAGCGGGTCACGTGAGGGTGCTCGCCTCGAACTTCCGCCGATGCCAGTCGCCCGGCCGCATCGTAACGGTAGGCAAGCCCCACGTCACCCGCGTCTACCTGGACGAGCCTATCGTACGCATCGTACGAATAGCGCCACTGACCACCGTCCGGCAACGTCTTGGTTATCAGGCGACCAGCAGGATCGCGCTCGTACCGAGTCTCGCGGCCTCCCCAATCAATCTCTTCCACGAGACGACCGGCCGCGTCGTAGCAGTATGTGTACGATTCACCCAAGGCGTTGATGACCTTCGTCAAACGGGTCGCGTGGTCGTACTCGAAACGCGTGGCATGTCCCGCCGCGTCGATCGACGCCGTGAGCAAATCAAACGGACCATACGCTCGCTGAATCGTACGGCCGAGCGGATCGGTCCATTCGACCGGCAGACCCTCGCTGTTGTATCGGGTTCGCCACACAGAGCCATCGGGACGCGCAACCGCGCTCAGCAGACCTCGCGGATTGTCAGGTCCATCGGCATAGTCGAAGCGGGTCACATGGCCATCGGGCGACGTTTCCTGCAGCACCCGGCCCAACACGTCGATCTTGCACCGGAAGCGCGCACCGGTCGGCAGTTCGATGACGGCAAGTCGTAACCGCTCGTCGTAGTCGAGGCGCGTCTCGCGGTCACCGACAACGATGCGCAACAGCTCACCGTTCGATCCGTAGCGGTAGGTCGTCGTGGTGCCATCCGGCTCGGTGCGCGAAATTAATCGACTCCGATGATCGTAGTCGAGCTTGATCCGCCTACCATCGGGCAGCGTAGCGCCGGTGAAGCGCTGCTCGGCATCATATTCCAGCCGGGTCGCTCGCCCTGACACGTCAGCTATCGAAATCAACTGACCGTGATCGCCATAGCGATAGTCGGTCCGTCGTCCAAGCGGATCGGTCCGTGCCATCAAACGACCGAGCTCCCATTCCGAGCGAGTGCAATGGCCAAGCGGATCGGTTTCGGCCGTTACAAGACCTTCGTCGTCATAGTTGTAGGTCCATTCGCCGTCGACATCGATCACGCGAGTGCGGCCGGCTTCGTAGATGAACCGGCCCGTGTGATAGCCCTGCTGTGTACCGGTCTCGACTACTCGGCCGGCGGTGTCGTATTGATATCGGACTTCGGTCTGGTCAGTATCCCGCCATTGGGTCATCCAGCCGTGCGCATCGTACGCGTAATGGAACTGCCCAAACTGGAAGCTCGCCACGTGGGTAAGCATGCCGTTCTGGTAGTCGTAGTCCACGAGTGTTCGGAAACTCCCGTCCGCATCGTGGAGGACGATCCGTTGCAGCCGCCGGTCGCGCCCGGGATAGGTAATCTCAAGCCGATAGCCATCGCTATGGGCCATGCCACTCAAACGGCCAGCAGGATCGTAGCAAAGAACGATTGCGTTACCGTCGAGGTCCTCGATCCGCTCGAGGCGCGAAGACCCTCCGTCGATAAGAGGCGTGAAAATACGCAGTTGCCGCGTATCGCGATCGAAGATCCGCGGTTCAAGTCGGCTTCCGACCAGCCGATAGCGCGGTTCGCGCAAGTTGATGCCGTTGAGCGCCATGTCCGGCGCGTCGAAGCCGATCGCAAGACCCGCTCCATCGTGAAATCTGACGAAGCGACCGCCGCCGAATGTCAAATGCTGCGACCAGTTGTCCGACCAGCGGTGACCGAGCAATCCATGATCGTCCGACCGAGTCCGATAGCGTCGTTTGAACTCAAGCGGCAGGACGCCGGGAATGGCGAGGTCCATGCGGATTTCCAGCATTTCACCGGATACCGGATCAACCGGATCCTTGCACTTCGGTCGGTTCTCATCCCTGATGCCCGTCTGTTCAGCGGACCGGGTCGGCTCCGGCCTGAATTTTTCGCGCATCCCCTTGCCGGCAAATTTTCCGACTCCGCCGCCTACAATCCCGCCGAGCAACCCCGCCAGGAATTCCTGAGTCGCGGTCAACTCCGGGTTCTTCGGGCCATAGTGCCCAGTCGTCTTGTCGATCCAGATACTGTTGCGCCCCGAATTGACCTTGCCGCTACAGTGAGTCTCGTGACCGATCCGTACCAGCGGCAGGCCGTTGACGAACACTGTCTTGCTGCCATCGACGAGTGGCTGCGGCACGCCGGAATGGTGATCGCATTTCACCAGGTCCGTGACGCGCGCCACCTTTTTGCCTTCAAAGTACACATCGCCCGAGCCGGTGACAATCTCACCACAGTTACTGCCCATACTTTGGCTGGCAGACGCAAGTGCGCCACCGAGAGTCAGGCCGCCCGCCAAGCACGCCCCGACGATCAACGCCCCGGCGAGTCCTCCCGTCGCCACGGTGGCTGCCACCGCCACGCCGATCGCGACCCCCACGGCGATACCGGCGAGGATTCCCATGAAGCCCGACGAGTGTGCAATCCGGTCGCCAATGCATGCGGGGTGTGGATCGCCGCGGCCGATTGTGAGGCCAAGTGCGTCACCGACCTGCGTAAACTCCTTTGAGAGCCAGCCGGTAACACCGACTTTGTCGAGCGCCCAAGCTCCGCCGACTGCAATCGCGAGCGGCAGCATCACCGTACCCGCGGCGACCGCACCTGCGCCCAATGCCGCTCCACCAGTTGCACCGCCTGCCAACGCCGTACCCGCCGCACCCAACCCGGCGGCGGTCCCCTCAATCGCGGTCAGGCCTGCATCGGCACCGAGCATCCCATAGTTGAGATTCTCGTAAAACGGCTGCTCGGCCGCTTTGGCGGCTTCACCGTCTTCCAGCTTGGCGATCTGATCGAGACGTTCTTGTGCGCTGCCGCTGGGCTCGTTGTAATTCGGCGTGTCCGACATTGCAGCCTCAGATCGGATCGCGCAACTGAAGGCTCTGAATCACAGCCTCGATTTGTTCGCGCTGGGTGTCGCTCAGCGTACCGGGCGCAGTGAAGGTCAGCATCAGGACGACGTGCCCGTACTCCACCATCGTCAACCGCTGGTGAATCGGCGCATGGTTGTTCACCCACGTAAACTCGTGCACGTGGGCGGCGCGCCCGGCCACAGTGGCATCTTCATTTGCAACCTCGGAATAATCCGGCACCTGCTTCGCCACCTTCCGGATTTCGCTTGACACATACTCGGCGAACTTCATTCCCCACGGCAGGCGCTCGCGCGTGATCACGAAACTCACGCCCTCCGTACCTGTCGCCGCCGACACGAATACGTTCATCGTCTTGTCCTGCCACTCCATGGGCAGCGCCAACGTGCCTTCTTGCATCTGGTACATGCTTTGTTATCCTGATTGGTGTTAGCCGTTCTTCGGATTGATGTCGGTTCGGGATGCCTGGATATTGATGTTGCTATCGTCGAGGTGAATCACCGACTCGCCCTTATAAATGTCGATCGAGTCAGCCGTCATGTGAATCCGCGTGCCGCCATCGCCACCGATCTTGATCCAGAGTTCCTTGGCTTCGAGCGTATGCACACCTTGCGGAGTCTGATGCGACGTATTGCCCTGCGCGACAACGTCCGACAGATTGCCGACCGCGATGGATGTCGTATGGTTGCCCTTCCCGACCTCGACGGTCCGGTCGCCTTTAAGAACTTGAGTCCATTGCGCGTCCTCGACAACGGTATGCATGTCCTTCTGCGCATGCATGTAGAGCATCTGCGCACCATTGACGTCGCTCATCAGCAACTCGTTGCCCCCCTGCCCCTTATGCGTCTGGCTCTTGATCCCCATCGTCTGGCCGCCCGCGCCGTGATACGGGTTGCCTTGCTCGCCGTTGAACACGCGGCCGACGATCACCGGGTTGTCCGGATCGCCCTGATTGAATGCCACGAGCACTTCCTGCTTGATCCGCGGAATCGCCGCCGCACCCCAGCCGTCGCCCGCCCACGGTTGCGACACGCGCACCCACATAGAGTCGGAGCCGTCCTTCTTGCCGCGTCGATCCCACGGAAAGTGCACCTTCACCGCGCTCCCGTTCGTATAGATCTCCTCGCCCTTCGGGCCGACGACGATCGCCGACTGCGTGCCGTGAATCACCGGTTTCGGCGTCGCACGCGGCGCGCGGTACGGAATCTTCTTCGGCAACAGCGCGAAGCTGTTGCGGTACGGCAGTTTTGCGCTGTGCTGCGTGTAGTCGTTCACCGCCTCGTGACGCACGTGCAGGATTACGTATTCCTGGTTGTTCTCGAGAACCGGATGATTCGCCACGGTCACGGCGCCGGCCGTCGTCATGCGCCACGCATAGCCGCCGCCGGTATAGCGATGGGCCTGCGCCTCTTCGGCTTCCATCGCGAAACGCGCGTAGCGATTGCCATCGTCGCCGTGGTCGTACAGCGACTGGTGCTCGAACCGTTCGGTCGCGTCGAGCCGCGCATGCTTGAGGTTCTGCGGCTCGGCTTCCACCAGCATCAGCGGCGACGACGGATTCTGATAATTGAAGTCGCGAAACGTGACCTTGCCGACACCGAAGCGCCGGCCTTCGTGCAGTTGGTCGATACCGCTGTCTTCGCTCGCCTCGGTCGCGGCGAACGGCACGGTGGCCAGCCCGTCGATCGGACGGAACAACAGGTTCGTGTCGCCGATCACGAGAAAGTGCTTGTCCTTCTCGTAGCGGTGCGTCCAGACCAAACCCTCCTGCTCCATCAACCGCGCGCAGAAGTTGTAGTAAGACTCCTGGTACATCACGACGTACTCGAGCGGCTTCTGGCTCGTCCGGATATCGAACACGAAGTCGGAAAACCCGTGCTCCTGGAAAATCTCGGTGAGGATGTCCTGCGCGGTCTTGTTCTGGAAAATCCGGCAGTCGGTCGAACGCGTCAGGAACCAGAACCACGGCACGGCCGTCAGGTGATACTGCGTGACATTCCCGGGGTTGCCGGCCCGGTCGAACGACGCGACGTAGCCGTCGAAGTAACGGTCGTTCTCGCCGGTGCCCGCTGCCACGACGCGCTCGAGCGTCGACAAGCGCGCCTGCTGGTCGAACCGGATCTTGACCTGCTGGCCGATCAGGTCGTCCGGGCGCAGGTCGTGGCGATGCGACAGCAGGTCGAGATGGATTTCCGGCAACCGGTTCACGTACTCGTCGACGACGGCCGCGCTCACCAGCAGCACATCGGGCCCAAGCGGCGTATCGAGCGTCACGTAACGATTGAGCTGGGTCAGGCGCGCGGGGTTGGCTGCGCCGTTGATCGCCTCGGCAATCGCGCCGGGCGTCTTGTCCATCAGCGAGAAACCGGTTTGCGCGAGCTGCATCGCGCGCTGGACGGTGTCGACGTGCCCGGCCAGGCCGGCAAGCGGCCCAACGCTCCCGACAACACTCGACGCGATCGGCGCGGCAAGGCCGCCGAACGCGCTCAGGGATCCGAGCGCACCACCGCCCAAACCGTTGGGAATACCCCCGTTCGGAGCGAAACTCATTCTTGTTCCTTGCTTATGTTCTCAGGTTCTATCGGCCGGTTTCCCAGGCCGAGGCCTCGATAATGTAGGTCAAAACCCGACCGCGCGAAAGCGCCGCGCAAACGTTTTCGTTCGCACCCCGATAATCGGAAATCAGACCAGCGGCTGAAGGCCGGGGCACGGTTGTCCGCGCCGAAGCAGCGCTCCGGTCTGCGCTGAAAAGAACACGACCTGCACGAAGCTGGTGACGGGCACGTACGGCGCTAAAAACCGGTCCATCACGTGCGCGAACCCACCCAGGCTGAATCCGGCGAAACGCTGCTCGTCCACGACCAGTCGCACTTCCAGTCCCGACACGAACGCCGATGCCGGCTTGCCGGGCAGCCAGCACCGTACACGCGCGGTCGATAGCGATACGAGCGCATCGAAGCGCCGACCGGCGTCGACGGAGCCTTCCGCCCAGCGTACGCAAAGCCGCCGAAGCTGGGCCAGTCCGCCGTTGTCCAGCCGGACCGCCTGCGGGACGAGGAGCGACAGCAAATCCCACAGTTCGCCGTAGCGGAAAACCGGCGGCCGGCTCCGGGTCGGCCGGTTCAGCAGCATGATCGCGCCCACCGGGTCGCCTTCCGCCAACGCCAGTTCGCACGCCTGCATCCCGGACAGGTCGCCTTGCGTACAGGAAAGCCGGATCGCCAGCTTGCGCTTGCCCGGATCGGCTGGCCGGCCGTCGCGGTCGGTCAGCTGGAGTTCGACGCCGTGGAGCGGTTCTGGCGTCTCACCCGGGGTTGGCGTCCGCGCCTTGTCCGTCGGTTTGGTGTGTCGCCAGACGGCAACTCCAAATCGCCGCGCGACAGTACGCGACACGTCCCCTCACCGCGGAGAAACCACAATCGCCGCCCGCCGATTCTGCGCGCGCCCGGTTGGCGTCCGGTTATCGCCCACCGGATCACTCTTCCCCTTCCCTATGACCGCAACCCGCTTCCCGTCCAGCCCCACATCCACCAGCTCGATCGCCACCACTTCCGCCCGCCGCCGCGACAGCTCCCGATCGTAGGCCACCGTCCCCTCGTCATCGGAGTACCCATAAACCCTCACCCCATTGATTCCAGCCGACCTCAACGTCCTCCCGATCCGCTCGACGATCCGCCTCACATCCGGCTTCAGGTTATACCGGTCGAAATCGAACAAAATCGGCCCGCTCGACCCGAACTCGAACCCTTGCCCCGTCTCCTGAAACCCGGCCGACTTCAGCGCCGTGACCTGCGTATGCGTGAGCCCCCGATGCAGCGGCGGCGTCTTGCACCCGCCAAGCAACAGACACAGCAGCACCGCGCTTCCGACGCACAGCCTCCCAATGCTCACCGGCAACGAGCTTTTCATCATCGTCCCCTTCGTATGCGCCCGCGCCGCGTGCGCTTCTTATCCCGCGACCGCGGCCTCGTCCGCGGCGCGAAACGATAGACATCAAACCCGCCCGGCAACGCCTTCCGCCCACTGCCACGTCCCCGGCCGCGTGCGCTTGGCGCGGTACATCGCGGCATCCGCCGCCCGCAGCAAGCCGTTCGCGTCCGACGCGTGATCGGGATACAGCGCCACGCCGGCACTCATCATGGTGGCCACCATGCGTCCGTCGGGCAGCTCGATCGACGGCACCATGCCGGACAAAATCTCGTCGGCGATCCGGCACACGCTTTCCACTTCGCGCACAGTGCCCAGCATCACCGCAAATTCGTCGCCGCCCAGGCGCGCGACCAGATCGGTCTCGCGCACCTGCGTGCGCAGCCGCCCCGCGACACCGACCAGCACCGCATCGCCGGCATCGTGGCCCAGGCAGTCGTTGATCTCCTTGAAGCGGTCGCAGTCGAGATACAGGATGGCGACCCGCTGCCCCGTCACCACGGCATCGCAAAGCGCCACCGACAGACGCGACTCGAACTGCGCACGGTTGGGCAGCCCGGTGAGCGCATCGTGCGTCGCCTTGTGTTCGAGCGATGCGTTTTCGTCGCGCAACGTGTTCTGCCAGTCTTCGAATTCGTCGAGCAGCGCGTTGAAGTCGTCGCCGAGCTGGTTGAGCTCGGCGATCGCCGCGGGCTCGACGCGCCGCCCGAACGCACGCTCGCGCCGCACCGCATGCGCGACGCCGGCGAGCGCGCGCAGCGGCGCAACGATGTTGCGCAGCAGACGCTTCGAGCTGACATACGCGCCGAGCACGCTGACGGCCAGGCAGCCGAGAATGCCGCCGATGCCACCCAGCAGGAATCCGAAAAACTGATGCCCGCGGCCACGCACGATGACCTGACCGACGACGATGCCGTCGTGCATCACCGGAATGGTCACGGGCCCGGGCAGCGCGAGATCGGCGACACCGCGCTCAAGCCGGGCGATCCGGCCTTCGGCGGGCAGCTTCCAGGTGGCGAACAACTGTCCCCTGGCATTGGTGACGACCACCTGCGCGACGTCCTCGTCGTTGGCAATGGTTGCAATTGCCTCGTTTGCCGCGACGCGGTCGCCGAACACGAGCGCCGCCTCGACCGTATAGCCGAGCGAACGGGCCAGCAGGTTCAGGTTGTTGCCGGCATACGCGCGCAACGCGATCACGGCGACGACGATCAGCGACACGGCGGCCATCGCAACCGCGACGAAGGCGAGGCGCAAATGCGCGCGACGCAGCACGCTTTGCAGCGTCGGGCGCGGCACGCGTGAAGACGAAATGGGGGGCGCGGAGCGTGTCATGGCGTCAGCGGCCGTCGCGCGAGATTGAGCACGTTCGGATGCACGCGCACGCCGCTGCGCGCGACGGCGTCGAGATTGATGTCGAACGTCACGCGTTCGCCATCGACGGCGAGGCAGAACATGGCGCCCGCGGTGCAGGACTCGTCGTGTTCGGCGATCGTCAGCACCGGGCGGCCCGCCAGCGCGGCTCTCACCCGCGCTCGTTGAGCGTCGCCCAGGGTGCCGAGATAGACGACGTCGCATGCGAGGCCGAGCGCGGGATCGTCGAAGCGCACGCGCTGCACGTCGAGCACGGTCGAGCCGGCCTGCAACGTGTCGGTCAGGCCAGCCGCGTAGTCGGGGCGACCGGTCACGCACAAATGCAGACGAACGGGTGTCGACGGCCAGCGCGTGAAACTGACGATGCCGAGCACGACCTGGCGCACGGTGGAGTCGTGTGAGGAAATCGCGGGACTGGCAGGACTGGCGGCCGGCGCGGGAGCGGCGATGCGCACGGTTTCGCCCGGCTCTTCCGTATCGGCGGACGCCCCGGCGAGGACGGCCGGCGCACCGCTCAGAACGCAAACGATTGCGACGAACGCGCGGCGTAACGTGGCGACTCGGCCCGGTCGGCCGGACGCCGTATGCGCAGCGATTGCCGCCGCGCGCACTGGCGTCGATACGGCTGCATGACTCGCAGCCGCCGCGCACACACTCGCATCCATGATGGAAACATCTGCTGCAGTCGTTCCCGGCGCTACCGCTTACCTGCATGCGCATGCAAGCACCGTATCACGCGCACGAATGCTTCCATCTTAGGTAAAAATTCGTATCCCAAACCAGTGGGATACACCCGCGAATAACATCGGAAAGTATGTTGAATCGCGGCTCTACGCATCGATACGAGCGAACGCGCTAGCCGACGTCGATCCAGTCACGACGCCAACACATTGATCAGTGGATTGGACGTCCGGCGCGTCAGGTTATCGATCGCGGCAAGCTTTTGAGGACCTCGTCTGCGTCAGGCGTCGTGATCAGCAATGCGTGTACGCTCGACGGCCATACGGGGCAATATGGCAGGCCATGAATCAGCCTCGCCGAAAATGACTACGCGTGCGTCCTGCCGCCACCCGCCGGAATGCCGGAGCCGACCCGAACATTGGAGCGTCATGAAAATAGAAAACTCGGAACTCGAAGCGTTCGTCGCCGTCGCGGAACTCGGCACGTTTCATCGCGCGGCGGAAAAGCTGCACCTGACGCAGCCGGGGCTGTCGCGCCGGATCCAGAAGCTCGAACAAACGCTTGGCGTCGAGTTGTTCCAGCGCACCACTCGCAGCGTGACATTAACGGGCGTCGGTCGTCAGTTCCTGCCGATGGCACGCGAGCAGATCGCACAGCTCGGGATGATGCTGTCGTCGATCCAGGAAATCGCGCAAAAGCGCTACGGCAAGGTGCGGCTGTCATCGATCCCGACCGTCGTCGCGCAAACGCTGCCCGATGTACTGCGTCACTACTCGGACAAGTATCCGCAGGTCGCCGTGCAGATCCTCGACGGCAATCACGACTTCGTACTGTCGCAGGTGCGCGCGGGCATCGCTGAGTTCGGCGTGAGCCTGCACCCGGGCGACGACGACGATTTGTTGTTCGAACCGCTATTCACAGACCGCTACGTGCTGGCGGTCCACGAGGACGATCCGCTGGCACGCGCGGATGCCATCACGCTCGGCGAATTGCGGCACGCGAAGCTGATCATCGGCGGCCGCGACAGCGGCAACCGTCTGCTGCTCGAAATGCTGATGGGCCAGGAGGCGGTGCGAACCCGGTGGTTCTATGAGGTCGAGCACATCTCATGCGTCGCCGCGCTCGTGGCAGCCGGTGTCGGATGCGCGATCCTGCCCGAGAGCGCATTGCGTGCGTACGGCTCGCCCGCGGTACGCACGGTGCCGATCGCGAGCCCGACGATCGACCGCACGGTCGGCATCGTGCGGCATCGCACCATCTCGATGTCCAGCTTCGCGAGCGACCTCCATGCGCTGGTGAAGGCAGCGTTCGCATAACGCTGCTGGCCGCGTGGCGTCGCCGCATTGATGCCGGTTTCGCATGAATCGTGAGCCGAACGGCATTGGACGCCCGAAAAATGGCTGGTGACGATGGTGGCGAACATGAACAACGGAACCGGGTTGATTCTGGAGGAGCCACCATGCATTTCGACGTGATCCTGCGCCGCGGCGAACTGATCGACGGTACGGGAGCCGCGCGCTTCGAGGCCGATCTCGGCGTGACCGGCGAGCGCATCGTCGCGATCGGCGACCTGAGCGGCGCAACCGCCGTGCACACGCTCGATGCGAACGGCCTGGTCGTCGCGCCGGGCTTCATCGACAGCCACACGCACGACGATGCGTTCGTGCTGACCGACCCCGACGTCGAGCCGAAAGTTGCGCAAGGCGTGACCACGGTGATCGCCGGCAATTGCGGGATCAGTCTCGCGCCGCTGCTCGCGGAACGCGACGTGCCGCAACCGCTCGACCTGCTGGGCGCATGGCAGTCGTTTCGCTTTCCGTCCTTTCGCGCCTATCTCGACGCGCTCGACGCAACGCCCGCCGCCGTCAACACGGCGGCCCTGATCGGCCACTCGACGCTGCGCGTGCGGCACATGGCCGATCTCGGACGCGCAGCCGACGCGGCGGAGATCGCGGCGATGGCGGCCGACGTGCGCGAGGCGATGACGGCCGGCGCATTCGGCGTCTCGACGGGCACCTTTTACCCGCCCGCGGCGGCCGCGACGACCGACGAGCTGATCGACGTGTGCGCACCGCTGCGCGAGACGGGCGGCGTGTTCGCGACGCATCTGCGCGACGAAACCGATGCGATCATTGCGTCGCTCGACGAAGCGTTCACGATCGGTCTTGCGCTCGACGTGCGCGTCGTGCTGTCGCATCACAAGGTGGCCGGCAAGGCGAACCACGGCCGCTCGGTCGAAACGCTCGCGCATATCGATGCGCAGCGCACACGGCAACCGCTGTGCCTCGACTGCCACCCGTATCCCGCCACGTCGACGATGCTGCGCGCGGATCGCATCCGCCAGTCGTCCCGCGTGCTCCTCGCATGGTCGAAGCCGCATCCCGAGCTCGCGGGCCGTGAATTCGCCGAACTGCTGCCACTGTTCGGCGATTCCATCGACGCCGCGATCGATGCGCTGCGCCCTGCTGGCGCGATCTACTTCGTGATGGACGAAGCGGACGTCGAGCGCATCATGCGCCACGAACTGACGACGGTCGGCTCCGACGGCCTGCCCAACGACATGCGCCCGCACCCGCGGCTGTGGGGTACGTTCCCGCGCGTGCTCGGCGAATTCTCCCGCGAGCGCGGCCTGTTCCCGCTCGAAACCGCCGTGCGCAAGATGACAGGCCTCACTGCCGAACAATTCGGAATCGCGAAGCGCGGGCGCCTCTCGGTCGGTCACTACGCCGATTTGGTCGTGTTCGATCCGGCGCGCGTGATCGACCGTGCGACGTTCGCTCACCCGACGCTACGCCCTGAAGGCATCGAGCACGTGTTCGTCAACGGCCGAGCCGTGCTCGAACACGGCCGGCACACCGGCACGCGCCCCGGCCGGGCGCTACGCCGCGCAAGCTAGGATCGGCCGGCCCATGGCGCGCCTTTGCGCTGCCGCGGAAGCCGCCGCTCGCGCGGCCGCCGCGCTGGAGTCAACCTGCACGGAGTCACCATGACGAATTCCAACGGCATCCCCACGCCGCGCGGCATGCAAACCGGCTCGGACCCGCACGCGGATGCCACCGCGCCCGGCATCGACGCGCTGTATACGCGCGTGAGCCGACGCATCATTCCGCTGATCCTTGTTTGCTACTTCTTCGGCTATCTCGACCGCGTCAACGTCGGCTTCGCGAAGCTGCAGATGGTGACGGACTTGCATCTCACGGACGCTGCCTACGGCGTCGGCGCCGGTCTGTTCTTCGTCGGCTACCTGCTGCTGCAGGTGCCGGCCGGCTGGCTCGTGCGACGGATCGGCGTGAAGCGTTGTCTCGCCGGCTCGATGCTGACGTGGGGCATCGTGTCGGTCGCCACGCTCGCAACCCGGGACACCGCGAGCTTCTATGTACTGCGCTTCCTGCTCGGCGTAACGGAAGCGAGCTTCTTTCCGGCCGTGATCGCCTACTTCAGCGTGTGGTTTCCGTCGCACCGGCTCGCCAAGGTGATGGCCTTCCTGTTTCTCGCCATGCCGCTGGGCGTGATCGTCGGCGGGCCGCTGTCGGGCTGGATCATGGACGCGACGCATGGCGGCTTCGGGCTGCGCGGCTGGCAGTGGATGTTCCTGATCGAAGGCCTGCCGGCCATCATGCTCGGCATGGTCCTGCTCGTGCGTGTAACGGAGCGGATCGACGATGCAGCGTGGCTGACCGACGCCGAAAAACGGATGATTCGCGCGGAGATGGCCCAGGAAGCGACAGGCAAGCGCACCCGCCTCGGCGCCGCGCTGCGCGAACCGACGCTATGGCTGCTGTTCGCGACATCGTTCCTCTACAACGTCGGCAACTATGGGCTGGTGTTCTGGATGCCGACGATGATCAAGGCACTCGGGTCGCTGAGCAACCTCGGAATCGGCCTCGTCAGCGCCATTCCGTATCTGGTCGCGTCGGTCGCGATGGTCGCGAACGCGCAGCATTCGGTACGAACCGGCGAGCGCCGCTGGCATACGGCGCTGCCCGTCGCGATCGGCGGCGTCGCGCTGCTCGCGAGCCTCGGCATGCGCACGCATCCGGTGCTCGCCGTCATGTGCCTGACCGCAGGCGTGGCGGGCATCATGAGCACGCTCGCGATGTTCTGGAGCTTGCCGTCGCGGATTCTCGCCGGCGAGGCCGCCGCGGGCGGCGCCGGGCTCGTCAACATCGGCGCGGCCGTCGCCGGGTTCGTCGGACCGACGCTGATGGGCTACGCGACGGGATGGACCGGCAGCACTGAACTCGGCGTCGCGCTGCTCGCTTTCACGCTGTTCGCCGCCGCCGCGCTGATCCTGTCGATTCCGCGCCAGCTCATGGTGCGCACGTGAGGGCGGTGCCTTCGATGCGCGGCGCGCTCGCGCTGGCGGCCGAGGTTCGCGCGGGGCGCGTGAGTGCAGTGTCGCTCGTGCAAACCGTGCTCGCCGATATCACCGCGCGCGACGGCACCATCCATGCTTGCGCACAAACCTTCGGCGCGCGCGCACAGCGCGACGCACAGCGGATTGACGGCCTCGTGCGCGACGGGCGTGACCCCGGCCCGTTGGCGGGCGTGCCGTTTCTCGTGAAGTGGAATTTCGACGTAACGGGCTACACGGCGGTCGCGGGATCGCCGGCGCGCGCCGCATTGCCGGCCGCCGCCACCGATGCATCAGCGGTCGCCCGACTGTGCTCGGCCGGCGCGGTGCCGGTCGGCGCAACGCATATGGACGAACTCGCGTGCGGCGCCACCGGCGTGAATCCGCACTATGGCGCGGTGCGCCTGCCGGCTGACCCGGCACGCATGACGGGCGGTTCGTCGAGCGGCTCGGCTGCCGCCATCGCCGCCGGATACGTACCGCTCGCGCTCGGCAGCGACACGAACGGCTCGATCCGCGCACCGGCGGCGCTGTGCGGCGTGTGGGGGTTTCGCCCAAGCGACGGGCGGCTGTCGCGAGCCGGTTGCCTGCCCTATGCCGCATCGCTCGACACGGTCGGCGGATTCGCGAACGATATCGACGATCTGGCGGCGCTCTATGACACGCTATGCGACGCGAATTCATTGCGCGCGCAACCGATTCGCGATCCGGCCGCCCCTCTTCGCGTCGCCGTGCTGACGGGCGATTTCGACAGACTTGCCGATGCGGATGCGCAACGCGCCGTCCGGCGCGCGGCGCTCTGTCTGCGTGCGTGGGAATCCGTGACGATCGACAGCGACGAAGTCGCACGCGTGCGTGACGCGGCGACCGCGGTCTCGAATGTAGAGCTGGCGCACACCCATCGCGGGCTGCTCGACGCGCCGGTGGCGCTCGTCTCCGAACGCCTGCGCTCACGCATCGCAATCGGCCTCGCAACCCCCGACGCCGCCTATCGGGACGCGCTTGCCTGCCGTGACGCCTGGCGCGCGCGCATCGAAGCGCTGTTCGCGCGCTACGACGTGCTGCTCGCGGCCGCGACGCCCTGTGCCGCACCGCGCGTCACCGACGCGACCGTCGATGTCGACGGCGTCGCGCTCGAACCCGCGAAGACGCTCGGCCTGCTCACGCAGCCGATTTCGTTCGCGGGGCTGCCGGTCGTCAGCGCGCCGTGCTTCATGTCAGGTGAATTGCCGGTCGGGGTGCAGTTGATCGGTGCACCGCAAGCCGATGCGGTTTGCTTCGACGCCGCGCGGCAATTCGCTGTCGCCTGGAGCGGCCTGCGCCGCTAACGACGCCCCCCTTGGTGCCCCGCGCCACCGCGAGTATCCTTGCGGTTCGAGCAACTCCAATCAGGGCGCACACCGCACCGCGGC
>Ga0105237_10003402_pt1 | contig 18918 bp, 16 predicted proteins | sample KBSC24metaG_FD_81520 | JGI IMG/M metagenome (GOLD analysis project Ga0105237, IMG submission 81520) | Corn rhizosphere microbial communities from Kellogg Biological Station, Michigan, USA - KBS C2-4 metaG | ecosystem: Host-associated > Plants > Roots > Rhizosphere > Soil | place: Michigan, USA... | reverse complement strand
GTTGAAAGCCCTAAGGTTTACGGCTTTGCTAACTGCCGCCTGGATACTGTGCAGCAACGGTTGAAAACATCGGCCGGTGAGCATCCACTATCCTTTAAAGAATGCGCACTGCTGGAATTAATGCTGCTGAAAAAGAACGATGTGCTGGAACGCCAAGAGGCCCTGTTAAAAATATGGGGCGAAGACAGCTATTACAACACCCGAAGTATGGATGTTTTTATGACGCACATCCGCAAGCTATTAAAAGATGAGCGGGGCGTGCAGATCATGAATTTGAGAGGGGTGGGGTTTAAGCTGGTGTGTTGAACCCGCCCGCCCGTTCAGGCGTTTTGCCTGAACGCCGGCAATTTAAGCGGGACGATGGTTGTTTTGTGTCCAGGCAAAAATGCCTGGACAAGCGGGATGAAAACGATAATAACAATTATTTAGCTGAACGTAAGCCGATCATATTTCCTTCCGTATCTTCTATTAAAGCGATAATGCCTAAATCTCCAACGCCTTGTTTAGGGCGGACAATTTTGCCACCGGCAGCTTCCACACGGCTTAATTCCGCATCGATCTCTTCAGAGCTGAAATACACAAATGTGCCCCCAATTCCGGGCTTTGCTATGTCCAGCTTTACCAGTGCTCCGTTTGCGCCTGCACTTTCCTGGCCACCCGTAAAAATGGCATACCTCATTTGCGAATGTCTTTCATTATCTACCGGAATTTCCTTCAGTTCGCACTTAAATACCTGCGTGTAAAATTTCACGGCACGTTCAAAATCTTCAACATAAATCTCGAACCAATTGATTGTGTTTTCCATTTTTTAGTGTTTAATTAAATCGATAATTCAAAATTACCGTCAGTAAAATCAAACACACTTGTCATTCGGCAAGTAATGCTAAAGTGTAGAAATTTCCTTCCGTATCCTGCTGAGGGACGTATCGGTAATGCCTAAATACGACGCGATATACTTTAGCGGGGACTGCCTGATGATGTCCGGCCTTTCTTTCATAAGCTGCAAGTACCTGTCCGTAGCGCTAACGGTCAGCACATTGATAGCGCGTTGTTTCAGGATAAATAACTCATTTGTCGCCCAGGTTCTTCCCCATTCTCTAAAGCCTTCAATTTTATGAAGCAACTCCTGGAAAGTGTCGTATTCAATTTTCCAGGCTGCACCATCGGATAGGGCCTGAAAGTTTTCTTTGGAGGGTATCCTGTGGAACAGCGAGAAAGATTCTATCAATATTTCTTTGGGGCAATAAAATTCGGTAGTTATTTCGTTGCCGTTATAATCATAAAGAAATGACCTGAACAGACCGTTTTCAATAATATAGAACTCTTTTGCAATTTTGCCGGCTTTCAAAAGCTCATCCCCTTGCGAAAACTCAATCCGGGTATGTGCTTTACAGATTTCTTTATAATCTTCCGGCCTGAGCAGCCGATGCGCATAAATCGATTCAAAAAAATCTATTCCCATATAAAACTAGTCAGATGGATTTCTCCTGTTGTAAGATAACGAATATATCTTATGGAACTTATAGGATAGCACTTGCAGCGGTCGGTTTTTCCCTGGTCGGTTATTGGATCAGTTATTTTTTACTTGAGCGCTACTGATGGCAGGCTCCGGAGGCCCTGTTAAAAATATGGGGTGAAGACAGCTATTACAACACCCGAAGCATGGATGTTTTTATGACACACATCCGCAAGCTATTAAAAGATGAGCCGGGCGTGCAGATCATGAATTTGAGAGGGGTGGGGTTTAAACTGGTGTGTTGAACCCGCCCGTCCGTTCAGACATTTTGCCTGAACGCCGCCAATTTAAGCGCCGGACGCTTAAGTTTTTGTGTATACCAGCGGATGGGATTGGGGTAAATTGATTGATATTTATTGATTCACGACCGAAGATTACAATAATAAATCCTTACGGCTGTAACATTCTTATCTGCCGCTGTTTAAAAATCACTTATTATTTTAATTATTTATTATTTTTAAATTTAGTTGTACAATTGTAGCACAATTGTAAATCCGGCGTATCTCCTAATTTATTTAAAACGACCTGTTATCTCATTTTGGGACTATGAGATTGTTTAATTCATATACTGACCACCAGTTACTTGCCCTTTTAATGCAGGACAGCGAGGCCGCGTATAATGAAATTTATGATCGTTACTGGCTTAAATTATATAACGAATGTTATAAAAGGCTAAAAGACGAGTCGCTTTGTGCCGATGTTATACAGGATGTCTTCGCTGATTTATGGCTGAAACGCGAAGAAAGACAAATTGAAAACCTCTCCGCATATTTATTTTCAGCCGCCCGCTACCAGGTGTTTTCTCTCTACAAAAAAAATAAGAACGTTACCGCATTTGTAGAACCTATTGATTGTATGGCCGTTGCCGCGGCAGACCCGGCCTCTGCTTTTTATGAAAAGGAGCTACGCGAATGTATAGAAATGTGGCTGCAGCTACAGCCCGAAAAACGCCGGCAGGTTTTTATCCTGAAATTCGATAAAGAGCTATCCACCCGCGAAATAAGCGAGATACTGAATATCTCGCAGAAAACGGTACAAAACCAGTTTACCACTTCCATAAAATCGCTTCGCGTGCACTTAGGCAAGATTATATCGGTGTTGGTGATTATGTGATGTTGGTATTTCGGAACCGGGTAAAGGAAAAGAATTTCCGCATCATGGATGCGGAAATCCTATGCTGATATATCAGTTGATATTACGGCTGGTTCACAAAGGTATTTCCATATCGGTATCGCTAAAGCAGCTCCGACCATAGGAGCAACGATATACAGCCAAAGATGTTCGATATGCCCCGATATGATGGCAGGACCAACAGAGCGGGCGGGGTTCATTGATGCACCGCATATCGGTCCGGCAAACATTGCCTCCAGGCCAACCACTGCACCGATAGCAATACCTGCGAACATGCCTTGTTCTTTGCTGCCATGCGCAACCTGCATAATTACCAGCATTAAAAAGAAAGTGAGCAATAGTTCCAGCACAAAAGACTGCATTTCTGAACCTGCCGGTAACGTTGCACCTAATAATGGGCTTGAGGGGAACAACAATTTCAGGCTAAGGCTGGCTAACACTGCGCCTGCCAATTGGCTGATAATGTAACCGGGCAGCAAAGTTACCTTAAAGCGCCGCGCAACCGCAAAGGCAATGCTGACGGCAGGGTTCATGTGTGCCCCTGATACCTCACCTAAAGCATAAATCATCACCATAACAATAAGGCCCCAGGTAATAGCGACGCCGACATGCGTGACCGCGCCGCCGGTTTGTTGGTCGATAACCATTGCACCGGTGCCACAAAAAACCATGATAAACGTTCCGATGAGCTCCGCAAGATATTTTCTCATAAATGAGCGTTCACAAAGTCGGTGACGTATACTTTTATCATATCCCGGACGCGCCTGAACTCGTCCATGATTTCTTCGTCCGTTCCTTTTGCTTTGGCAGGGTCTGGAAAATTGTAGTGAAAGCGTTCTATCTTACCCGGAAAGAAGGGGCAGGCTTCGTTCGCATTATCGCAAACGGTTATCACATAGTCAAATGGGATGTCAATATATTCGTCCACATGGTTTGACGTATGGCCGCTTATGTCGATGTGATCTTCCGCCATTACCTGCACCGCTTTTGGGTTTACGCCGTGTGTCTCAATACCGGCGCTGTATATCTGCGCCTTGTCGCCCGCAAAATCCCGAAGATAACCTTCTGCCAGTTGGCTGCGGCAACTGTTCCCGGTGCAAAGCACCAGCACGTTTTTCATAATTATTATTTTTAAGGGTTTATTTACAGCATCCGGGTTCGCAGCAATTCGCCGGTTTTTCGGCATATACCGTTACACTGAATATACCTGTGCTGCCGCTTTTAAAGCTTTCCAACTCAGTAGCATTAAGGTATTTCGCCAATATATCATCCGGAACGGTAATCACTTTCTCTTTTTGAACGATAATATTTTGAAAGCCGTTACTGTTGATTAATTGCAAGTAGGCTTCTTTTTGGATGGCGCCGGCTACACAGCCTGCATACATTTCGGCATCTTTTCTGAGTGCGTCGGGCAATTCGCCTATCAGCACAACGTCTGATATGCTAAAGTGACCGCCGGGTTTAAGTACGCGGAATATCTCTTTGATAGCCGCATCCTTATCAGGCACAAGGTTTAATACGCAGTTGCTTACTATCACATCGGCAGAGCCTGCGGTTACCGGCATGTGTTCTATATCACCATGCCTGAACTCTACGTTATGAAAGCCAAGCTTTTCAGCGTTCACCCTGGCTTTATCTATCATGGCCGGTGTAAAATCGATACCGATAACTTTCCCGGTTTCGCCGGTTTCGGCACGCGCTATAAAGCAGTCATTGCCCGCGCCGCTGCCCAGGTCTATCACCACATCACCTTTTTTTATTTTGGCGAATTGGGTTGGTAGTCCGCAGCCCAGGCCCAAATCGGCATCCGCATTGTAGCCTTCCATTTGCGTGTAATCATCGCTCATGATGTTATACACTTCTGTTGAGCAGCAGGTAGCGCCGCAGCATGAGGCAGCATTGGCGTCTTTATCCTGTAAAGCAATCTCGCTGTATTTTTGCCTTACAAGCTCTTTAAGTTGGTCATTTGTTTCCATATTAATTGCAATATTACGATTGATATAAATAAATTTTTTTAACAACAGCTATTAGTATCCTTATAAGAAGCGAACAAGCCGTTAAGCTCATTTTGCAGGTTCTTCCATGCTTCGGGTTCAATGCAATAACAAACGCTTACTCCCTCGATAGTACCCTGTATCAAACCAGCATTCTTCAATTCTTTTAAATGCTGCGAGATGGTCGCCTGGGCTAAACCCAGCTCTCCCACCAAATCGCCACAGATACAGGCATTTGCTTTTATGAGCTCTTGCAGTATAGCTATGCGGGCAGGATGTGCAATCGCTTTCAATTGTACGGCCAGCTTATTTTGCTCGTCTGTATATATTTCTGATTTGGTAGTCCCCATAATTATATCGCAATATTACGATTAATATTATAGAGTGCAAATAAAATTTCAAAGTCTTTTGGCTCAACATTAACCTTACATCCCTCTCAAAAAATATTTTCATCCAGCATGGGAGATTTATACATTTTTTAACACATGTATAAAAAAGCCAATTTATGCCTTCTAGTCACAAACCTGATTTTTTAAAGCTGGTAGAGAAATATTTAAATGGTACCGCGTCCGAAGCGGAAAGAAATACCATTGAAAGCTATTATGCGCATTTCACTGAAGAGCCGGATGTTACCGACGATTTAACTCCGGAAGAGCTTGAAGCGCTTAAGGCCAACCTGCGCCAGGGCATAGATGCGCGCATTAGCCAGGGTAACAAAATTTACAGGCCGCTTTACCGCAGGCGGTATTTCAGGGTGGCTGCTTCATTTTTGCTATTTGCTACAGCTGCCGCAGTTGTTGTCACTAAGCTAAAGCATAAACCTGCTACTTACTTCGCCCAGAAACAAGACCTGCTGCCCGGTGGCAACAAGGCTACACTAACCCTGGCCAATGGTTCGAAAATAGATGTTGACAGCCTAAAGAATGGATTGTTTACCGCCCAGCCCGGTGCACAGGTTACCAAAGAAGGCGGCAAACTATCGTACGATGCCAGCACTGGTTCAAAATCAGCCGAAATTAGCTACAATACGCTTACCACACCTAAAGGCGGAGAATACCAGCTGGTGCTTGCGGATGGTACAAAAGTGTGGCTGAATGCTGCATCCTCTTTGAAATTTCCGACTGCCTTTACCGGCAGCGAAAGGGTTGTTGAACTAACCGGCGAGGCCTACTTTGACGTTAAGCACGACGCAAGCCAACCCTTCAAGGTAAAAACAGCCCGCGAAACTGTGCAGGATATCGGCACCCAATTCAACATCAACTCCTATGCCGACGAAAACGCTGTGACTACCACCCTGGTAGAAGGAAGTATCAGAATATTTACAGGTAAAACGCAAAAGGTTATTGAGCCCGGACAGCAATACCTGCTCAAAAACAACGGCCTGGCCGAAGTGCGTAATGATGTGGATACCGACGAGATAACCGCATGGAAAAGCGGCATGTTCCAGTTTAACAATGCCGATATGAAAACAATTATGCGGCAGATTGGCCGCTGGTATAATGTAGATGTTGAATACCAGGGCGAAGTATCCAATGCAACCTATCACGGCAGAATTTCGAGGAACTCGAAGGCATCGGATGTGTTGAAAATACTGGAACTGAGCGGAATGAACTTTAAAATAGAAAGGAGCAAGATTATCGTAAAATAATTACACACCCCCATAATTCAAATGACCAAGGCAAGGCCCCACGCATTTATCAGCTTTACTCATGCATGTTTTGCAGGTTTAGGCTGAGAAATACCACCAACCAAACTTTACTTTTTTTCCAATTAGAACTTGTCAAAAAAAATTATGAATTTCATTACAAAACAGCAGCCTATGCCTCATAGAAGCTGGCTGAAAAAAACATTACTCGTTATGAAACTGACTGCCATTATAATTATGCTGGTTAGCCTCCACGTAAGCGCAACAACGATGGGGCAAAACATAACATTAACCGAAAAGAATGTACCGCTTGAAAAAGTGCTAAACAAAATTGAAAAGCAAAGCAGTTACACTTTCTGGTACAAAACGGATGTGGTGAAACAAGACTACAAGGTTTCGCTCGACGTTAAAAATCTTACACTTGAAAACACCCTGGACCTTTGCTTTAAAAATTTGCCGATAAGCTATAAAATAGTACAAAACACGATAGTACTTACAGCAAAAACAACCGATGGCGCAGGAAAGGTACAGCAAACGGCTGTTGCCCCGGTTACTGTAAAAGGAAAGGTAGTTGATGAGAAGGGCGAACCGCTTGCCGGTGCAACTATAAAGGTGAAAAATACCAATATAGCTGCATCTGCAGATGTAAACGGCGCCTTCACTTTAACCGTTCCTGACGAATCGGCGGTGCTGGTGGTGTCATTTATCAGCTACGACACACAAGAGGTTATTGTAGGTGGCAGAACCAATATAACCATCGCCCTTAAACCGGGATCCAATTCGCTTGGCGATGTGGTGGTTACGGCATTGGGTATAAAGCGCGAAAAACGCTCGCTGGGTTATTCGGCCCAGAGTGTTTCGGGAACTGATATTACCCAGGCAGCGCCGCCAAGCATTGCCGAGGGTTTAATGGGTAAAGTGTCGGGTTTAAATATTACCGTACCTAACGGTGTTGAAGGTGCTTCAACCCGTATTGTTATACGCGGTAACAACAACCTTTACGGCAGCAACCAACCTTTAATTGTAGTGGATAACGTTATTGTAAGTAACGAACCTATACAGCCAAAAGGTGTTATCCAATCAAACGTTGATGCGTTAAACCAGGGAAATACCGACGTTTCGCAGCCACCAACCGACTTTGGATCTTTTTTAAATACCTTAAACCCTGACGACGTTGAAAGCATTAACGTACTGAAAGGCCCTACAGCTGCAGCTTTATACGGCGCGCGCGGTGCAAACGGGGTTGTGCTTATAGTTACCAAAAAGGGTGGAAAAAAGAAAGGTTTTGGCGTTGACTACAGCTATTCAATCCGTTTTAACGACCCATACCGGACCATAAAAACCCAGCATGAATACGGAAACGGCATGACAGAAACCTTATATTCTGCCAACCCGGCATTTTATAAAGATGGCAACGGTAACGACAGGGAAGAACAAATAGAAGGCGACCCTTACGGTTCGCTGGGCAATATACCGGGCGCTTATGCAGGCCCGGGCCAGGTTAGCCCTGCCGGCGGTCCGTTCTATAACTATATCGGTTTCCCGGGTGATGGTGCTTCATGGGGCCCAAGGATGTCAGGCCAGCCCATAATGTGGTGGGACGGAAAAACCAGGCCATATACAGCCAACCCTAACATCTTCCAAAGCTTCTACAAAAAAGGCAACACGCAAACGCACAATGTATCCTTTTCAGGCGGCGGCGAGTTAGGTACCCTGCGTGTTTCGTACACACGGTCGACCAATGACGCGATAACTTATAACAGCCACAGCGCAACCAACACTTTCAACATGGGTTCATCTATCAATGTAAGCCCGAAAGTGAAAATTGAAGCTACAGCCAGCTATATCAACCAAAACAGGTATAACCCGGTAAATATTTATGCTGAAAACGGCAACCAGGGCGGCGTTGGCTACATGACCGTTTATAACATCCCTGCCGACTATCAGCCAATAGAAAAAGGATTGAGCAGCCTTCCGGACGGTTCGCAAAACCCAATATTAAAACAGGCGCCATGGGGATACGGACAACAATATTACTGGTGGGGCACTTACAATAACATTACTACACTTACGCAAAATCAGCTGGTGGGCTCTATCTCGCTTAATGCTGAAATATCCAAATGGCTTAGGGCAAGCGGTAATGTTGGCCTAAATTATTTTACCAACCAGTACGAAACCATGAACAGGCCTACAGACCCGGCAGGTTTATTGAATGGTAAATATGGAAACGACCTGTCGAAAAATACCACCGAAAACCTTGACGGCCGGTTGATTTTTCACAAAGAAAATATCGCCAATAAATTCAATGTTAACTTTTCGGTGGGAGCAAGGCGCTTTTATACGCACATGACCGACCTGGCGGCATTAAATCCCGGTCCGTTTAACTATCCGCTTATTTATAACCTGAGTAACTATGCAGGCGCCGTTGCCGACTATCCGCGGCCTACAGAGAACAGGAATGAAATGGAGATAAACTCGCTGTATGGCTTGCTTAACCTATCTTACAAAAACTACCTGTTTTTAGATTTATCAGAAACCAGCGACTGGTCTTCAACCTTCCGCCCGGCACACTGGCATTACACTTACCCATCGGCCAGCTTAAGCTTTGTATTTACCGATGCGTTTGATTTGGGCGCCGTTAAAAACTGGCTGAGCTATGGTAAATTGAGGATCAGCGAGGCATCCAGCGCAAACTCTTATATCCCTTATCAAAACGGGTTGATTTATTCAAACGTAAATACGCCGGGTTTTCAAACAGGCTTGTCGCTGCCGGGTACCTTCCCGACGGATATCGGCCCGCAACGCTCACGTTCATTTGAAATCGGACCTGACCTGGGCTTCTTCAATGACAGGTTGAATGTGAATTTCACTTATTACAATACCTATTCAGACCATCAGCAATTAACTATTTCGGTTGCTAATTCGTCTGGCTTAAACAGCGTATTAATTAACTCGGGCGCCTTAAGAAATAAAGGTGTGGAGTTAACAGTAAATGCGAAAGTGATCAAAACATCCAATCTCTCATGGGATGTTACGGTGAACGCGGCGCATAACCAAAACAAGGTTGTTGCATTAGAGCCGGGCATTAATTACCTGCCCCTTGGCTCATGGTTTGGCGGCGACGGCGTTTCGATGCGCGTAAACCCGGGCGACAACTATGGCAACATTTACGGGTATGATTATAAATACGAAAATGGCCAAAAGGTAGTAAACCTGGTTTATGCCGATGGTATGAACACCGGGCACGGGCCGGTACTTGGCTCGCAATATGCTACATCAAGCGATATTGTGAAGATAGGTAATGCTACGCCGAAGTTTACAGGCGGTATCTCTCAGAATATCCGCTATAAAAATTTCAGTGTGTATGTTTTGGCTGATTTCAAGATTGGCGGCCAGATATGGTCGGGTGATTATGCCACCATTATGGGTCAGGGTTTGGCACCGGAAACCGTTGTTGAACGAAACGGCGGCGGCTTGCCTTATACCTTCCCCGACGGAACCAAAGGTAATGTGGGCGTAATTTTACCGGGCGTTGTATCAACCGGCGGCGGCGCTTACACGCCAAACAACAATGTTGTGAATTCATGGTGGAAATATGCGGGCAACTATCAGTCGTGGGATAATAACCCTATTGTGCGTACCAATTCGATATTTAACGACTCATGGGGAAAACTGCGCGAGGTGAACATCACCTATAACCTGCCGAAAGCCCTGGTTGAGAAAACAAAGATGTTCCAATCGCTTTCGGTATCATTGATAGGCCGCGACTTGTTTTACATATTTACCACTCTGCCTGACAGGATAAACCCTGAAAGTATCGTCAGCACTTCAAACGTGCAGGGTATACAGTTCGGAGGTTTGCCGGGCGTGCGTTCTTATGGTTTTTCTGTAAAAGCAGGATTCTAAACATAGTTTAAAACATTTAAAATATTAACGTCATGTTTAAATATTATAATATAAAACGAAAGACAGCGATAATAACCGCCGCGGTTTCTTTTGTTGCGATTCTTGCCTCTTGTACCAAGAATTTCGAAAAAATAAATGCGGTGTGGAACGGTTCGGCATCTGCCACCTTTACACAAATTTATACCAGCATAGGCGCTAACCTGGATGTTACAGCCCAGGGCATGGATAACGTGGGCGAGCGGTGGATTTATCCCATTACTCAGCAGGGAGCTGTATACGCTGCGTCTGACTACGGTTATGGCGGCGGCGCAAACTGGAACGGTTTTTACCAGAATTTAGCCGGTATAAACCAGATGTTTACCTCGCTGAAAACAAACCCCGACTCGGCAACCTACACCAACGCAAAAGCGATGCTGAAAGTGCTGCGGGCATACCAGGCGCTTGAGCTATCGAACCTTTATGGCGATATGCCATATTCAAAAGCGGGAAAAGCCTACTCGGGCTCTACTACCGACCTGAATGTGCCTTATGACAAGCAGCAGGCTATTTATGTTTCCTGCCTGAACGATTTAACGTGGGCAGTAAATAACTTAAATACCAACGCTAACCAATTTACATTTGGCTCAAGCGAATTCCTGTTGTTGAATAACATTGGCCAATGGGTAAAGTTTGCCAACTCGCTCCGTTTGCGGTATGCGCTTACCATGTATGATAAGGACGCAACAACCGCAGGGCCGATCATAGCCGATGCGTTGAGCAAGCCTTTATTAACAGACGCTGTTGCCGATGTTGTCGGTTTGAACGCGACAAATATTCCCGGTATATCCTTCGATATTAATGCAGGTGGCCGTGGCGCTTTTTTCCGCCAGGAAAGCCGTGCACGCATGGGCTCAACCATGTGGAATTTATTCACCAACAATAACAATACCGACGGCAGCGGCATATTCGACCCACGTTGTAAGATTTATTTCGAAGTAAACGGAAATAACCAGTGGGTACCCTATCCGCAAAACCCAACTACGCCGATATCCGACGGCGGCGATCCGTATAATACAGAAAGAGACGGCGACTGGACCCTGCATAAAGCGGGCAACCTGTATTCCGACTACAACTATTACTGGGGCCGCGATGGGCTTACAGGCTCAGCAGGTACTGTTCCCGAAATTTTTATCTCTCCTGCTGAAGTACATTTCCTGAAAGCTGAAGTGTATGCCCGTGGTATTGCCGGCGTAGCCCAGAACATGGGGACAGCCCAATCTGAATATGAGGCAGGTATTAAAGCGTCTCTTACATTCTGGAGCACGATGGCTTTTACTTCCCCAATTTGGACCGTAAACAAGCCAGCATCGGCTACACCGGATGACGCTACTATGAATGCAGTAATTACCAACCCGAAAGTGGCCTTTAATGCGGCCAATGCGGTTAGCCTGATTTATGCGCAGGAATGGGTTGATCTTTTCCGCCAGCCATGGGTAGCCTGGACTTTGATGAGAAGAACCGGCGGCGCAACCCCGGCAGACCCGGCTAACCCGGCAGGATATACGCAAAACTACGGCAGTCTGCAGCGTTACCAGTACCCCGGCGACGAGCAGCTGTATAACAATACCAATTGGAAAGCTGAAACAGGCGGCAGCGACCTTACCAGCAAAAAGATTTGGGTAGCAAAATAATTGATAGCTAAAGCTTGCACAAAAGCTGTACGAAAAGTATTAGTTAAGATACAGTTGAGATTGCTGGATTTAACTAAGTTGATTGATTAAGCAGGGGCCTTCGGTAGAGGGCCCCTTTTTGTTTTATCTACCCAGTCAAGCCACGCATACTTGCATGTTACACGTCAGATTAGCTATGACCCGTAGGGTCTACCGCTTTGTAGAAAACGATAACAAACAAAATATTGCCTCGTAGAGGCTACCCTGCGACCGGATTCAGTATTTGTATAGCGGATTAGGGGTAGCCTCTACGAGGCAATACGTTCTTTATATGCTTCATGCTACAAAGCGGTAGACCCTACGGGTCATAGAAAGTATAGTGAAAGATAGGTGCAGTATACTCTGGCCTATCAAAATGGTTGGTTCTGTAGGATAATTTGCTTTCAAAAAATCATGATATGGCTTACCTTATCGCCATTCACATTTTGAAAGCCCAGCTTTTCGTAGAATTTTGCGGCTGCAGGGTTGTCGGTTAATAAGCGCAGCACGGTGAAATGCTGCCTGGCTTCATGCATTATCACATTCATCAATAAAGAGGCATAACCTTTTCGCCGGTGTGCCTCCATGACATATAAATGCCGCACACGGCCAACGTTTGGTTCCGGCGTGTAGGGGTCGCGGTTGAGTCCGCAAATGCCGGCAAGATCGGATCCTAAAAACAAACCCCACAGCTTTTCGCCGGGCCCGGAGAACCGGTTTGTTCCGTTCTCCCAATCATCAATGGTCCTTTGGATAAACTGGTAACCGGCGCGCATGGATTCATCGAGCATTTGATGTATTGCCGGGAAAGAAAGATCTGTAAGTTCGGTTAATTTGGGGGCGCCGGTTGAATGCATAGTCAAATTTAGTCATCGCGGGGGAATAGTTCCGCCTGTACGGATGAATGTTTAGGGATTGATAAGCCTCCAAATCCCTTCAGATATCACCTCAACTATACCATCGACTACCTTAATGGCTGTTTGGTCATCAATTAAATACGATGGCATGGGCAGGGTAGCGGCCAATTTTTCCAGGTTGGCCATAGAGTTATCCGGAAACGCAGGGTAATCCAAATGCGGATGAATGGCAAAATTAAGCAGCCCCAGCGACTTGTCAGTTTTGACGGTTAAGGTATGATTGCCGTAGGTGGTTCCGTACCTGGTCATAATCATGCTGCCGGCGCTCAGGCCTACGTACACCATTTTATGCAACAGCAGGGGCAGCAAATCCGCCAGGCCGGACTGCTGCATCCAATAGGTTAAATACTGGCAGTCGCCGCCGCCAACCAGCAGGGCGTCTGTGTTTTCTAACAGGGGCACCCAAAGTTCCCGCTTAATGCTGGGCAGCGCAGTGAGTTCCAATAAGCCTAATGACTTCCAGCCCATATCGCAAAAAGGGTCGCCTAAGGCTCCGGTAATTACCCGTCGTACAATGTCGCCGCCGTTGCGGATGCCGTAGATGGCAGTGGGTACGAAAAGGGCATTGGATTCGCTAACCGGTTTGCCAAGCAGATCTGTTAATGCGTTGTGGATGCTTGGGTTGGAGATTCCAGCGGAGGTGAGGAGGAGGGGCATGGGATTGATTTTGTTTATTTCATTATCGGTTAAGACATTACGTAACTTAAGGTAAATATTGGTTTTAAACTTTAAAATTGCAACGAAGGCACCGCGTTTATGAATGGCAGAAGGCTAAAGATCCCCCGGTTTAACTATAATGCCATCGCCATTTGGCTGTTCGTTTCCCAAATAAATAAAATAGCCGGGGCGTGGCAGGTATTTGGTCTTGTAGCGCCGTTGTACAGATTCAGGTTGGGCGACCCTGTTAATGACTAATAGGCTATCATCCAATCTGAATGTTCTGACACTTCCATCGGCGGCGATATTGTCAGTAATAAATTGGCGCATGATTGCCCGCACCAGCGCCCTGTTTTTACCGGCTATGGTTGAGCCATCCTGCTTCGGCACATATGATTTAAGCAACTCGGGCCATTTGCCGGGGAATTTCAATATCGCGTGCACCAACCCGGGGTAGTTATTGATATCGAAGCTGCTTTGAGCTTGCTTATTCCAGCGCCCGCCCGGTACAGCCAATAGCTGCTCGCCTGCTTGCAATTGAATGCTTTTGTTATCGCCGCTTATACCAACCACGCCTGACCGAACGATGATCTGCGTTTGATCTCCAATACTCCGGATATTAAAAGAAGTCCCCAGGACGTTCACCACCAAATTATTAACCCTGATGCGGAAAGGATGTGCTGTATCATGCCTTACTTCAAAAAATGCCTCACCTTTTAGTATTGCTTCGCGCACTTTGCCAGGCCTGAATGCCAGAGACGAATGCGCACTTAGCGAGATTAATGAGCCATCAGGCAGGCTATCCACTAAAGGTTTGTTTACAGCAGAATAATTAACCGTACCCGGCTGACGCAGGTAGAGCCAGATGCTTACTGACGTTACCGCCAGGAGAACTGCAGCTATGCGCAGCCATCTTTTAAATGGATAAGCAGGCGCCTCATCTTCCTCTTGCTTATCAATTAGCTGCTTAAATTGGTCCCATGCCTTTTCGGTATCGCCAAACCCGGCCGACTTCAACGCCTTACTTTCGTTAAAGATGGTGCGATATTCATCCAACCGGCGCTGGTGAGCATTATTTTCGGCCAGCCAGTTTTCTACAGCCGTCCGTTCTGCTTCCGATACTTCGTCGGCCAGGTACCTGATCAGCAGGTCATCATTAATATGAAGATTCCTTTTTCTCATTTGAACCAACGCTGGTGAAACATTATCAGGCTTAACAGTACAGGCAGGTAATCGGCCAGCTTTTTGCGTAATACTTTAAGTGCTTTGCTAACCTGGGCTTCAACGGTTTTAACAGACAGTCCCAGTTCCTCGGCTATTTCCCGGTATTTTAACTCCTCAATCCGGTTCATATAAAATATGTTACGGCATTGCTTAGGCAGTTCGTTTATAGCTTTTTGCAGCATCGATTGCAATTCGGTCAACATCAGCGGGTCGCTTGCCTTTCCCTGGTAACTGTCCGCATCTACCGATAAACTATGCTTTTCATACGCCCGCTTGTGTTTTTCATGTTTCAGGTAATTTAAACATTCATTATAAACTGCACGGTATAAAAACGCCTTTCCCGAGGTGTGTATCTTAAGCCTCGTTCGCTTCTCCCATATTTTGTAAAAAACCTGTTGTACCATTTCTTCCGAAGCAGATTCGTCCCTTAGCATAACATAGGCGTAGCTTAGCAGGCGTTGATGGTACGTTTTAAAGAACCGCTCAAATGCCGCTTCGTCACCGGTGCTTACCAGCTCAAAAAGTTCCGCTTCGTTTTGCGCCACGCTCAAATATCGGTTTTATAAATTATCCGCCCGTTGAAAAATGCCCTTTCCTGTCTTTTCGCTGTTGCCATAGTAAATCACATAATCAGGAGCCGGAATGTATTTTGTTTTTAATTGCTGTTGCAAAGCTAAATCCTGCTCCTTGCCGTTAACAGTTAACGATATACCGGTTAGCATAAATGAAGCTATCTCCGACCTCTCTTTAACAATTTGATGCCGAATAAGCGCCGCAATAATATCCCTGATAACCTGTTTGTTTTTTCCCTGCACAGACGATGTATCATTAGGCCCGGGCTTAAGTATAGCCGACCAGTGCGCCGGATCCTTAATAATCGCCTTAACTATCTCAGGGTGTTTGCTCAGATCAATCGCCGTATCGCCGCTGTTTGATTTAGGATGATAGCTGATCTGCCCGCTTTTAACGCGGGCAAGTGCATTAGCGAAAAGTTCAGGGTGAGTTTTCATATCCACGGGGCCGGGGTTGTTTTTAGGGTCGTTCGTGGATTGTGCATTAGCCCGGCCGCCCAGGGCCAAACCGACAATGAATACATAAATTAATTTTTTCATTTTGTATGCTTTAATAATTTTCGGTGATGAGACAACTCAATTTGTTTTTACCCTTATGCCTTTGTTTAATTTTTTACGCGCCCCTGCTCATCTCCCGATGCATTGGTGTTGTGGTTGCGTAAATCCTTAATAGTCTTGCCAAAACGCCACGTTAAGCTGACGTTGAAACCGCGTGTATCAAAGGTATTGATGTAGTTTGCCCTGGTCTGTTCCAGGCTATTGAATATGCCCCTGTATTTAAACAGCGAAAGAAAATCGGTAAATGTCAGCCGTGCCGAAAGATTGTTTGATAGCTTTTTTTGAAATACCGCGTTGATGCGCGCCACACTTTCCTGATCGAACTGAATATTTTTGGTTTTAGACTGGTAAAAACCGTTCAATTCTGCATTCCATCCTTTATCCCATTTAAATTGCACATTGCCATTCAGGAAGAATACATCACCATAAATATTTCGTAATTCATTATTGAATAATGCCTGTGTATGTTCAAATTTAATACTGGCAAAGCCATTTAAGCCAAACCATTTAGCCGGGTTAAAGCTGCCGGTAACCGAAACTCCGTTAAACCTGTAAAATCCAACATTTTCAAACGTGCTGTATAAAATGCCCTTACGCAGCTGGTTCACTACCTGTATATCTCCTGTACTGCTGCTATGAGTTAGCTTAAACGTGAGGTTATTTTTGTAGATGTATGATAGCTCAATGCTCTGCGTATACGATGGCTGCAGGTACGGATTGCCTGCATCATAATTAAATTGGTCTTCAGGTATTACAAAAGGATTCAGATCCTGGTAAAAGGGCCTGTTAATACGGCGGCCATAGTTAAAGCCGAATTGGTTGTTAGCCGCCGAATCGAGTTTATATTGCAGGTAAAGTGTCGGGAATAAGCTGGTGTAATTTTTTTTGAAGGATGAATCAGGTGCCAGGGGGTTACCCAGCTGATGTCCTTTTGAACTTGTATTTTCCAGCCTGAAACCCAGCTCCACCGAAAAAAGTTTCCCATCTTTATTCGCATTAATATAAGCCGCGTTAATATTTTCATCATACAAAAAGTGATTGGTTTTGGAGTAATCGGGATGAGTTACATCATTGGCCGTGTTAAAATAATTAGCCAGGTTATCGGTGTGGGTAAAACTGGTTTTAAAGCCGGTTTCTAATTTAAAGGCATTTTTAAATGGGTGTGCATAATCTGTTTTAAATGCATAAATATTAATATTATCAGGCACCAATCCCGTTTGCCTGCCTTGCGCTTGATTTTGCCCGCCAGGCAGGCTGCTGATGTTGTCGAACAGTTGTTTATCCAGTATTCTAAAAAAATTATAGTCAAAGTCGGCGGTAAGCTCATGTCCTTTTTTATCGTACTGATGGCGGTAATTCAGGTTGGCATGGCCGCTTTTGGTATTGTGCTCGTTATTAAAATACTGATTGAAAGTGGAGTCCGGGTGCCCTGTCTGTCCGAAAAAAGTGTTAGTCGCTTGCCCGGTATTAGTTAAAGGTCTGTAAATTCCGCCGACCAAAATACCCAGGGTTGTTTCGTCTGATTGGTAATAATCCAGCCCGACTTGAGGCGCCAGGGTGCGGCCCCGTCCGTGCGTAAAGCTACCCAGTGAATAATAGCTTGCGGTGCTACCGTCTTCGTTTAAGTACTCCCGGTTTTGATAGGCCCGGCTGGAATAATTCTGCTGGTTATTCCCTGCGTTGCCATATAAATTAAATTTACCGCTCCGGTAATTAAAATTAAAGCGTTCTTCGGTTTTACCATAACGCCATTGGCCAAACAGCCCGGTAAGGCCTCCGTTAAATCCCTTAACCTTATTTTTTTTCATACGGATGTTGATAATACCGGGGCTGCCTGCCGCATCGTACCTGGCCGGAGGATTCGTCATCAGCTCTATCTGGTCAAGCGTACCGGATGGCAGCGATTGTAAATAAGACAGAAGATCAGCCCCGGTCAGGTAGCTTTTCCGGTCATCGATATAAATCATAACGCCAGGTTTACCCTCCAGGCTGATTGCACCATTAGGGTCTACAAGTACTCCCGGCGATTTCTCCAGCACGTCTAATGCGGTTATTCCCTGGTTTGTGGGCAGCGCGTCTATATTAACCACCGTGCGGTCAATCTTGTGCTCGGTGAAAGGTCGTCTTCCGCTTATGGAGACTTCCTTCAATTGGAGTGCTTGTTGGTTAATCAGCGTAATTTTACCCAACGACACCGAATCAGGAATGTGGCTTATGGTAATGGCGGCGCTGCTATATTTTTGATAATTGAGATGTTTTATCCATAGCTTGTAGACTCCCGTGGGTACAGTTTGTAATATAATCCGGCCATCCTTATCGGTTGTTGCGGCCTTTATCAAAACTGAATCGCGGGCGCTAACAAGGCTTACCCTAGCGCCAGCCACAGGGCTGTTACCGGTGTTAAATACCTGTCCCCAAATTTTAGCGCCGGCTTGCGCAAATGCAAAAAACGTATTAAAAAGCAATGCGGTGAAAAGGGCTATTTTCTTCATATGATAAATTTGCCCCAGAGACAACCCAAATTCATTTCACCCTTATAAATGAAGGAATTATTTAATTACCTGTAAAACTCATCAATTGATAAAAAAATATACAGTTAATGATTACTTCTTATTAAATTCAAACATAATTCAGAATCGTAGTTTACTTTCATCGCTATTTAACCCCTATTTTATTAAAATAACCATGATGATTCGTGAGTTTATAATGGAGCATGAGGACCTGGTACAGGTTATCTTCTACGCGCTTATCATCGTCTCTCTATGGTTGATCGAGCAATTTATTGGCGCATTGTCGCCCGGGCAGAAACTGTCACGTACAATGTTGAACGCTAAATTTATTTTTACCGCACTGCCAATCCAGCTAATGTTGACTTTTTTTGTTGTTCTTATCATGAAATGGGTTAACAATAACCATTGGGGGCTGATCAACTTTGTACCCTTTCACCGCATTTTATGGGTAAATTATATTGTCTTGTTTTTATTGATGGACTTTGGCGAATACCTGTACCATGTTATTATGCATAAGCGCGACTTTTTATGGAGGTTTCACCTGGTTCACCATAGCGATTTGCATGTGGATGTTTCAACAACGCTCCGGGAGCACCCGGT
>Ga0105237_10003401_pt1 | contig 18925 bp, 16 predicted proteins | sample KBSC24metaG_FD_81520 | JGI IMG/M metagenome (GOLD analysis project Ga0105237, IMG submission 81520) | Corn rhizosphere microbial communities from Kellogg Biological Station, Michigan, USA - KBS C2-4 metaG | ecosystem: Host-associated > Plants > Roots > Rhizosphere > Soil | place: Michigan, USA... | reverse complement strand
GACCAGATAGGCCGGACAATCAACTACCCTACCGCCAATATTTTGGTGGAAGAAACTTATAAGCTGATACCGGCTGATGGGATATTTGCAGTCAAAGTAACGGTGGGTGGACAAACCTTCAAAGGGATGGGTTACATCGGTCACCGCCCTACCATCAATGGTATGACGCGCAATACTGAAGTCAACATCTTTGATTTCAACCAGGATATTTATACGCAACCAATCCAAATGGAATTCTTGCATTTTGTTCGCGGTGATATCAAGTTTGAGTCGCTTGAGCAGCTTAAAGCGCAGTTAGCAAAAGACAAAACGGATGTACTGGCGTTGCTCGATTGATCAATGTTTAAAAAACACCAGGTAAACCTGTTTAACAATATTATATCCTGCAAAGCCAAAAAGCAAAAGCGCGATACCTGTATTAATAGCCTTGTTGCTCAGGTCAAGTTTCCTTTGAACATACCTGGCTGATTTGGCATAAATAAACAGGCACAAAAACGCCCCGGCACCTGAACCAACGCTAAAGATAACCAACGCCAGCCGGCCTGTTTCTATCCACTGGTGCGTGATCACATAACTGCCCGTGATCATCCAGAAAGGCACCTGCACAGGATTTAAGAAACCCAGTAAGATCCCGTAAGTAATACTATCCCGCCCTTTGCCATTTTTTGCCGTAGGCGATTTCTTCCGGTGTATCCAGGTAAGGGTACCCATTACGCCAAATAAAACCACCATTACCCAATCAATCACCGTATTCAGATTCAGTTGATGCGACAGCCAGTCGGCCGCGTTCATGATAAAATAGGTGAAGAAGAATTCGACGCAGGAGAATGCGATGATAAATTGCAGCGCCTGTTTGATACCCTTGTTTATAGCGATCTGCACCACCGACAAGTTGATATTTCCCGGAGGGATATACCCGATAAAATTAGCAATAAGGCCTATGAAAAAGGTCAGAAGAATCATTGGGGTAAAAGTAAGGAGTTAAAGTTAATTTGTTGTATTGGTTATAATGGTTGTATTAGTGAATTAAAAAAACACTTCAACCTCTGCAACCAATACAACTTTTACAACCTAAGCAATTACATTTGCGCATGTCTTCTCAAAAGATCATATCCCTGTTACCCGCCGCTACCGAAATTGTTTGCGCTTTGGGCCTCGAATACAACCTGGTTGGCCGCTCGCATGAGTGCGATTTCCCGGCTTCGGTTAAACAGTTGCCCGTTTGCTCCGAAGCTAATTTCCCTGATGGCCTGAGCAGTTTAGCTATCGATAAAAAAGTAAAGGAATTACTGGCCGACGCACTTTCCGTTTATACCGTTAACCGCGAAAAAATAAAAGAGCTTGATCCCGACATCGTCATCACCCAGGCACAGTGCGAAGTCTGCGCGGTATCATTAAAAGAGGTGGAAGAAGCCCTGGAGAATTACCTCGACAAGCAAGCCCGTATCGTTTCTCTTCAACCCAATAGCCTCGATGATATTTTTAATAATATCCGTGAAGTAGCGGCAGCATTGGATGTAGTGAACAACGGCGATCAGCTGATCGAAGACCTCAACGAGCGCGTAGACATTATCCGCCACAAACTCAAATTCATCGACAATAAACCCACCGTAGCCTGCATCGAATGGCTGGAGCCCCTGATGGTTTCCGGCAATTGGGTACCCGAGCTGGTGAGCATCGCAGGCGGCGCATCCATCCTGGCCGAAGCCGGCAAGCACTCACCCTTTATCCAATGGGTTGATATTCAATTACAGGACCCCGACATCATCATCGTGATGCCCTGCGGGTTTCCCATTGAGCGCACCATCCGCGAGATCGACCTGCTGCTCCAATTGCCAGGTTTTGCTGAACTAAAAGCCATAAAAAACGACCGCCTCTACATCGCCGACGGCAACCAGTATTTTAACCGTCCCGGCCCGCGCATTGTTGATTCCATCGAGATATTGGCTGAGATCATCAACCCAAAACAATTCATATTCGGCTACGAGGGCGATGGCTGGATCAAATTTTCGTTGTAATGCTAAGAACAATGTTTTTGCTGTTTCACCTGAAACACCTTGAACAGGCTAAATTACATCTCAACAAATTGATTATCAATCAAATATTTATCAAAAAGACTACTTTTTCACTGTTTCACCAAAAAAGTGAAACACTTTGAAACACCTGAAACACTTTTTAAAATAATTTAAAAAGTATATATTTACGATTCAATAAACCTGATTACCATGCGCCGAATTATAATCATCCTGCTGATCGCTTTCAGCTGTGTCAAAGCCAATGCTGATGTGCCAAAGTTTAACACCCACGACCTTTCCGTTCATTGGGAAGTGGTTCAGAATGATAAACCCTCCAACGGCTTGTCACTAAACGCGATTACGATCACCAATAACGGCAAAAGCACCTTCCCCGCTTCCGGCTGGAAAATGTTTTTCAACTCGGCGCGACTGGTGCAGCAGACTACACCCACTGGCAATGCGAAAATCGACTTTGTAAATGGCGACCTGTTCAGCCTGACCCCTACCGCTACTTTCACAGATCTTAAACCCGGCGCATCGGTTCGTATCGAATTTGTGGATGAGGACCTGGTAGTGAACATAACCGATGGCCCTGAGGGATTCTACCTCGTTTGGGACGGACAACCAGATAAAGGCTACAATTTAGGGGCGTTTACTCATAAAGATTTCAAGCCAAGCTACCCCGGTTTGATCACGCCGGCAATCATCTATAATCAGAATAAAAACATAACCGATGTGCCCGAAGAGCAATTGACTAAGGTATTTCCTACGCCGGTGAGTTATAAAGAAACGGGAGGATATTTGTTATTTTCAAGTGATTCTCCCTGGGCTCTTAAAGTGCCGGAAGGAGCGCCATCTAATTTCAATAATGAGGCTAATTATTGGACTGCAGAACTGCGAAAGTTATTACCCCACTCTAAGTCACAAGCTGCCGATCACCCAATGGCGCCTGGTGATGGATGGTTGCTGATCGAATATAACGCAGCGCTCGGCCCTGAAGCCTACGAACTGGTTGTGAAAGATGGGATTAAAATCACAGCGTCAACTTCCACTGGCCTTTTTTATGGTATTCAATCTTTAAAAACACTAATTCCTGCATCTGCATTTGCCCATTCGCAAAAAGTCATAAAAATCCCTTGCGTCGAAATAAAAGACGCTCCCCGCTTCGCCTACCGTGCTTTCATGCTGGATGTAGGACGTAATTTTCAACCGAAAGAGGAGGTGAAAAAAGTGCTGGATGTGATGGCCCTATACAAATTGAACACCTTCCATTTCCACTTAACCGAGGATGAAGGCTGGCGTATCGAATTGCCATCCCTGCCGGAATTAACGGCAGTCGGCGCAAGACGCGGACACACTTTGGATAGCAAGCAGCATCTTCCCGCCTCGCATGGCTCAGGCGGCGAGGTTGAAAATAAAACCGGCACCGGCTATTATACCAGGGCCGATTATATCGACATCCTGAAATATGCCAATAGCCTGCACATTACCGTCATCCCAGAGATCGAATCGCCGGGTCACGCGCGTGCAGCCATCAAAGCCATGAATGCCCGGTACGACCGCCTGATGGCCGAAGGTAAAAAAGACGAGGCGGCTAAATATTTATTGAGCGATCCGAATGACAAATCAGACTATAGTTCCAACCAATACTGGAAGGATAATATTATAGATGTATCCCTGCCATCAACCTACAACTTTGTGGAGACGGTGATCAATGATATCGTGAACATTTATAAAGAGGCCGGCGCACCGCTGAACACCATCAATTTCGGCGGCGATGAGGTCCCTGCGCACGTATGGGAAAAGTCGCCCGCTTATTTGACTTTAAAAGCAAGTCACCCAGAAATAAAAACCACGGGCGACCTTTGGTATTATTTCTATGGCAGGGTGAACCACCTGGTCAAAGCAAAAGGACTTTATTTATCCGGCTGGGAAGAAATGGCATTGCGCAAAACCGCTTTGGATGGCAACCCAACCTATGTGCCGAATCCTGATTTTGCTCCTGAGCATCTGCAAACTGAAGTTTGGAACAACACCCTTGGCGACGGCAATGAAGACCTGGCTTACCGCCTGGCCAACTCGGGCTATAAGGTGGTGCTCACCTGCGTTACCAACCTATATTTTGATATGGCGCATTACAAGTCATTCGATGAGCCCGGCTACTATTGGGGCGCTTTTTCAGATATCGATAAGCCTTTCTCTTTTATCCCTTATGATTATTTTAAAAACTCAAAAGTGGACAGAAACGGACTGCCGCTTAACCGCAATATTTTCATCGGTAAGCAAAGATTGACCGACTACGGCAAAAGCAATATCATCGGCATCCAAAGCGCGGTTTGGGGCGAGAATATAAAAAGCACCGAACGCCTGGAGTATATGCTGCTGCCGCGACTGCTCGGATTTGCCGAACGCGCCTGGGCCAAAGACCCGGATTGGGCGACCGAAAAAGATACCGCCAAAGCCGAAGCGCTTTACCAGCAGGCCTGGGTTAATTTCCTGAATGTTTTAGGAAAAAGAGAGTTGCCGCGTTTGGGCTATTTAGGATATAACTATCGCATCCCAAAACCGGGCGTAATTTTGCAGGATGGCAAATACCTGGCTAACGAACAGTTCCCCGGATTCACCATCCGATACACCACCAACAGCAAGGAACCGGATGCGAAAAGCCCTGTCTATAACAATGCCGTTACAAAGGGCAATTCTGGCCTAAAATTTAAAGCGTTCGACAACAAAGGGCGGGGCAGCAATGTTACTGACATAGTTACTCCATAACTAGTAGCAATAAAGGCGCCGGGCATCCGCGCGCTTTTATTGCTCAACCAAATTGCCCAACACCATCTGTAAAATTCTTGAGCATTATTTTCCTTTTGTCATTCTGAGCGCAGCGAAGAATCTATAGCGGAATTACTTTGTGATTCCAAAATTATTTGGTGGAATAGATGCTTTGTTCCTCAGCATGACAAAGTGTTCTTTAGTATTTTTGTCATTTTGAGCGCAGCGAAGAATCTATAGCGGAATTACTTTGTGATTCCAAAATTATTTGGTGGAATAGATGCTTCGTTCCTCAGCATGACAAAGCGCTTGTTTATTATTGCCCAGGCAAGTTACAGCCTCACACTCACCCCCACATAATAATTTCTTGGCGCAGCAGCATTATAATATCGGTTACCCACAGCATTCAAATCATTACCCAGACTATACTTCTCATTTAATAAATTATCAATACCGGCATAAATACCAAAACGATTGCCATTGTTAAAACCATGCTCCCAACCGGCTTTGGCTTGCACGATATTATAATGATTGGCGTAAGTAGTATTTGCATCATTGAGTGGTAGCCGTGCAGTATAATTGTGCTCGGCAAATACATACAAATGCTCCGGTAATTTCACCTGCAAACTGGTCACAAATGCCTGTCCGGGCACTCCGGTTAATTGCTTACCCGAGTAATTGGTAGCGGCATCATGATAGTCCCCGCTGAAGGTAAATTTATCCAGGGTGACAGACTCATTAAATTGTAGGCCTCTTACAAAATCAGTATTATTTTGGCGGATCAGCCAATCGGTAAAATATATCTCGATGCCCGGCTGATTGGTTCCGCCTGCATTAATGTAATATTCCGTTTCATCAGAGTTCAACCGTAGCACAATGGAATTTTGCAAGTGGAAGTAAAATACAGAAGCATCCAGGTACATGCTTTCGTCCGCATTGCGCAAGCGGAAACCGGTTTCATAGTTCCAGCCATATTCTGCTTGTAATCCCGTATTGATAATGTTATCCGTTGGTCGTATCTCAGCGGTGGTCGGCGTGGAATATCCCCGGCTTACCGATGCCCTCCAGATAAAATTATTGGTGACCTGGTACGATGCAGCCACACGCGGCATCAGCTGAGGCGTAAAGCTTCGGTTGGTAAAAGCAGTTTCGCTGTTCGGGTATTCGTTCCTGAATTTGTAATCATAAAAGTTCAGGCTCAGTGCCGCCTCCAAATGAAAGCGCCGGTTGATATCGGCTAAATACCGGGCAAAAATAAAATGCTGGTTGGTATTGATCTTATCCAGCGTCTGCGCCGTATCCCTCACCCCTGCCCGGTTCCCATAATTGTTAATGTCCGAATTGGTCTGCTGCCATTCCAGCCCCAAATTAACTTTCCACTTTAGCGCGGTATCCGGTTTTCCGCTTAGCTCAAAATAAGTGCGCAGGCCGTAAGTATCTTCATATCGTTGTTCATAATTGGTGATAAACGGGTTCGAAAAATCAACATAAGAACCAAAAACGGAAAGCACATTCCTGATCCTGTTGGTAATATGTACCTCGTTCACCAATCCTCCCAAAAGCACATTTTGGGCGATGCCGGTCTTTTGTTGAATGGCGCTGGGGAAAGTAGCCGTGGCCTGCCGGGAAAGTGAAGGGTTAGCTTGAAACTGGGCTAAATTAAGCCCTCCAGGTGTCTGGTAGTTCATAGCGGAATAGAATCCCAAAAACTTCAGGTTATCTTTCTTATAATAGTTCCATTTGTCTTCAGCCTGGAAATAGTTACGGTACATGCGGCTGTTTTGCCGGTAACCGTTATAATTCTCATAAGCCTGGTTGATATTGATCTGATTGTTCCCGGTGCGATTTTGCAGGGCGATATTCTCATGAAAAAGTCCATAGGAACCCGTGTTTATTCCTGCAGACAAATAGCTGCTGTCGTTATACCGGTTAACGGGGTTGATCAGCATTACGCCTCCCGAATTGGCGCCGAACAAGCTGCCATCCGGTCCCTTTAATATTTCGATACCCTGCACGCTGTTTACGTCGATGGCATTAAGGTAGCTGTTGCCTCCTGCATCGGTCAAAGGTATCTCGTCATAATAGATCTTGATATCGCGAACGCCAAATGGCGAGCGCAGCAAACTTCCCCGGATGGATAAACGGTAGCTGCCGGGCGAACGCTCTTCCATGCGCACACCCGGAACGGTATTTAATGAAGATACCAGTGAATTTTCAGGCTGAAGCTTGAGTTGTTCAGGACTCAATAAACTCACCGAAGCGGGGACAGACAAAACAGGCTGCTCAATCAAATATCCTTTTATGGTAGTTTCCTGTAAATGCCGGGTGCTGTCGGTTTTTGCCTGGGTGTTTTGCTGGGCAAAAGCAGCAGTGGTAATGGCAGAAATGAAAATTATTAATACGTATACTTTCGCCATAAGCACTAAAAAGGGTATTCAAAGCTAATCCTTTTTGGCAAAAATCCGACGATTATCACGGTAATTTAAAAGTAGTTTTATAGCACGTAATCTATTTGTAATGCACATGTTACATCATTTTTGGCATTAACAGCAAAAAACCATCTTTAACACATAAAATTATATATTGAGCACATTCGTTAACTAAATTAATCTTTAAATTACCGGATTATTTAGCCAATGCCCGATTAATGAGGTTAACTATACTGAGATTATTATTGATTACAATTTGTATTGCACTCTACCTTGAGGGGCATGCTCAAACTCAGACTCAAACCTGCAACGGCAGCTTAGGCGATCCGGTTATTAATCAAACCTTTGGCCAGGGGGCAAATCCCGGGGCGCAAATCGGGGGTACCAATATGACCTATACCACCAACAACTGTCCCGATGATGGGTTTTATACGATATCCAACAGCCTTATCCCGCCCGGAAACTGCCACCCGACGTGGCATGATGTAGCGCATGATCATACCGGCAACCCCAACGGTTACATGATGATTATTAACGCCTCGTTTCAACCAAGCGTATTTTTCACCCAGGCCGCAAACGGCTTATGCCCTAACACCACCTATGAATTTTCGGCTTATATTCTTAATTTATTAAGACTGGCTGCATCTGATGAAACAACCATTCAACCCAACCTGGTGTTTTCTATCGAAACAAAAGCCGGCCAGGTTTTAGTGACAGCGCCAACCGGCATTATTGCAGCTACCGACCTTGTTAACTGGATCAAATTTCCGATCTACTTCACCACTCCTAAGGATGTAACTGACGTTGTGGTTAAGATATCAAACCTCGCTCCCGGCGGTAATGGGAACGACCTGATTTTGGACGATATTACCTTCAGGGCCTGCGGCCCTATCATTCAATCTGGCTTTGCATCTATCAATGGGCCGAACTCACAGGATCTTTGCCAGGGCGGCAGCGCTGATTACACCATAAAAACTAATGTAGTTGGTAACAATGATCCTGTATATCAGTGGCAATCTAATAACGGCTCCGGCTGGAACGACATCGGCGGCGAAACCACCTCCACCCTAAATATTAGTTTCAAAAACGCCGTTCCCGGCACCTACCAGTACCGACTGGGTGTTGCAAACGGCTCGGATATCAATTCTGTCCAATGCCGGGTTTACTCGCCACCGCTCACTATCAATGTCAACCCGCTGCCGGTCGTCCCGGCTTTTGCAACGCAAACTTTTTGTATCGGCAATACGATGACATTAACGGCGTCGGGCGGATCTACTTATGTGTGGTCGGGGCCCAACTTACCGCCCACTTCTCAAAACCCCCTGGTTATTGAGAATGTTACCCCGGCAGACGCGGGCACTTATACCGTCACGCCAACATCCGACAAGGGTTGTCCGGGTGCACCTGTGCAGGCGATCGTAAAAATAGTGCCCAAAGTAGTTCCGGTTGTAAGTGCAGATCCGCTGCCGATATGCGCGGGTTCATCCATCAGGCTATCAGCTTCAGGCGGGTTATATTATAAATGGAGCCCGTCGGATGGGCTCGATTATGACAATATCGCCACACCTGTAGCTTCCCCCGCTAAGACGACTACTTATAAAGTTACAATCAGCAACGACGGCTGTACAGATACTACTAAATCGGTAACAGTAACTGTAGACCAGAATCCGGTAGCGACGGCAGGATCGAATAAATTCATATTTGAAGGGCAAAGTGTAAAACTGGACGGGGCCGTGCTGGGTGATGAAATAACCAGCGTTTACTGGTCGCCCTCAAATGATCTCGACGATCCGACATCGCCCACACCGATAGCGAGCCCGGTGCATGATGTTACCTATACGCTCACAGTGACATCCCAAAGATGCGGCATCAGTACGGGCAGCGTATTTGTGCGGGTTTATGAAAAGATCACCATACCCAACACCTTTACACCAAACGGTGACGGGATAAATGACCTGTGGAATATTAAAAAGCTGATCACGTATCCCGAATGCAACCTCAACATATATACCCGCGACGGGCAACAGGTATTCCAGAGTAACGGCTATGCCAAACCCTGGGATGGCACTCAAAACGGCAAACAGCTACCGCAAGGCACTTATTACTATATTCTCGATCTCAAAAACAACACGCCAAAACGCTCGGGTTGGGTGCTACTGTTAAGATAATCCCTCAGTTTATTTGCTGCGACCAAAAATATAGGCTATACCTAGTTGTGTGCTGTAATACTTATCGTCATTATTTGAAATAAATGTCGGCAAGGTATAGGTTACAAATACGTTTATATTTTTATTCAATATCATCCCGGCAGAAAAAGGTATCGAAAGCCAGGCGTTACTGTATATGTTATTATTTTCACTATTATCGATGAATGACGTACCATTATAGAATTTATTATCACTGTATTTGGAGTAGTTGAGCGTTACACCTGCGTCCAGGTAAAATTTAAAATTGTCGGTATTATACACATTATATAGTATTTGCGGGTTAACAGAAATATTAAGCTGCTTAATACTGAAATAAGCCTTATCACTTGATTCCTGGTGAAGTATAGTTTTAAACGTATTAAATGCCAGTGCGATCTCTCCGCGAAACACCAATTTACCCACATCAGGATTGATATAACCATTCACTCCAAAAAGTATCCTTGGTGTATAAGAATTAACCGGGGACAAAGAAGAAACTGCCGAAATAGGCTGTGGTTTTACAGATGTTGGCCCGGCACTTATGCCTGCATAAAAAGCAATAGGCGCATTAGCATGATCCGTTTTTTGCGCTGATGACCCGTTGATCTTATCTACGATACCAACCAGGTCCTGGTCATAGCTCGCATTTTCAATCCTCGCCTTTATATTATCCGAACCATTGTATTTTGAAGCAATATAAATGAGCTGCCCCTTATATTTCGTTTCGGTTACCGATGCCAAATTGCCCTGCTCACTATTCATGTAAAACCTGTAGATCAACTCGCCCGGCTGATTACCTTGCTCTGCGACAAAATACCGCTTTTTTAAATCGTCCGTATAGGAATAAAGGGTCACATATTTACCGCTCGCTTCCACTTTTAAAAATACAACTGCCGTTCTGGTAGATGTGTCTCTGCCTGTCGACAAATGCCCCACATTCACCGGGTCAGTACTGATTGACCCGCTATACCTGGCGTATGCCTCCGAATTATTGATCCTGAAATATTTGATATCATTAGTAGTGAATTGCTGGGCTGACCCACTTAATGAGTTTTTAAAACTGATGCTTGCTGGATTATTTTCCCATTCCTTATAATCGATAAAGCCTTTGGAGGTATCACCTTTTAAGTTGACCACATAGCCTGGTTTATAATTGCTTTGGGCGAATGAAAAAATTGGCAGCAATATAGCCAGTGATAATAGCGTGTAAAAACGTTTCATTTATGATAAGGTTTTAGCTTCAAATATATGATTTTTATCAATTCAAACCCCTAATTCAGACTAATCATAAATAGTTCTTTATAACGATTCTGATTGATTATACCCCTACTTTTATAAGATGCACCACGAACATCATTTAAAAAGCTCAGATACCATCAGGGATATTGTTATTGGCATGTCCGATGGTTTAACCGTACCATTTGCCCTCGCTGCCGGTTTAAGCGGCGCGGTCAATTCCTCGGGTATTGTGGTAACCGCCGGTATCGCCGAGATCGTCGCAGGATCAATAGCAATGGGACTGGGGGGCTTTTTAGCCGGGAAAACCGAATCGGATCATTACGCATCGGAATTAAAACGGGAATATGATGAGGTGGAACGCGTGCCCGAACAGGAAAAGCTTGAGGTAAAAGAAGTATTTGCCGGCTTCGGCCTGTCCGAAAAACTGCAGCATGATGTGGCCGAAGAAATGGCAAAAGACAAGGATAAGTGGGTCGACTTTATGATGCGTTATGAGCTGGGCCTCGAGAAGCCTGAAGCAAACCGGGCCAGGCAAAGCGCGATTACCATCGGTTTATCGTATATCGTAGGTGGTGTTATACCGCTTTCGCCCTATTTTTTCATAGCCGATTCACAGCGGGCGCTTTATTATTCCTGCGCCATTACCCTGGTGTGTTTATTTGTGTTCGGTTATTTCAAAAGTAAGGTTACCGGGCAACCACCATTTTCGGGCGCGCTAAAAGTATTGATCATCGGCGCCCTGGCAGCCTCCGCCGCATTCATAATGGCGAAGCTGATCAATGGGGGTATATGATTTCACCGATTTGAGTTTGTGATTACACCGATAACCGTTTTACTTCACAACTGGAGTTACCAAAATTAATAAGTAAACCTGTAGTTACTTTACTTGCTTTTAGGTATGATAACAACTGATTTTGAAATAATTTAGGAATAAATCCGGTTATGGATTTAAGTTCAACGATCACTTTGCTTTCAATAAAAAGATCACATCTGAATTTACCCACAAACTGATCTTTAAAAAAAATATTAAATTCCTTTTCGTATTCAAATGCTAGCCCCTCACTTTTTAATTGATGCAGTAATACCTTAGCGTATATCTTTTCAATAAATCCGGGGCCTAATGAACGATGAACCTCAAAACAGCAACCGATTATTTTTTCGGTAAGTGCATCATGTTCAAAATTCCCCATAATTAAATCAGTGTAATCAAAATAAAATAATCGGTGTAATCCTAAAAAGCAATAAATTTATCTATCTGCTCCTCCGTAAAGCGGAGAGTATCCTCCTTATAAAAGTTCCCATGCTCATCCAGTTCCTTATTGATACTGGCGATGTGGATCTTTAACGACATCACATTCAGGTGAATATAATGGCATACCCCGGTAAAATGATCGATCCCCCTGATGTTGCCATATTTCCCTGACGATATCCCTACCAGCGCCGCCTTTTTTTCATAAAAACTTTCCGGGAAAGCACAGGCATCTATGAACACTTTCAGAACACCAGGGAAACTACCATTGTATTCAGGTATAACAAAGAGGAATTTATCGGTTTGGGTGACGATGTCCTGTATCGGTTCAAATTCAGGACTCTGTTTTTTAAGCAATGCCGTTGTCATGGTGCTGTCCGGCAATTCCGAAAGCGATAACAATCCCGCTTCCACCCCCTTTTCGCGCAGCCGCTTTTGATAATATTGGGATACTTTAAGGGTCGAGCTGCCGGGGCGGTTTGTGGATGATATGATGGTGACCATGTTTAATTACTGATTGAGTGAATGAGCGATTGAGTGAATAATAATTAGTGTAAATAAATCTATTGGAAACATTCACTAATTCACTCACTCACTAATTCACTCATTGTTTTTGTTTGTAAGTTACTGCAAGCTGTGGATTTCTGAATTGTTAAAATCCGTATCTTTATCGCGGTAAAATATCTTTGCGAAAATAGAAATTTCTGCTTTCATTTTCCGTTGGTATGAAACCTATCCCTGTAATAAAAATTGGAACATACAGAATGAGTAAAATAATTGCTTTAGCCAACCAGAAAGGCGGCGTAGGAAAAACTACATCATCAATCAACCTGGCCGCGAGTTTGGCGGTGTTGGAGTACAGGACACTGTTGGTTGACGCTGACCCGCAAGCTAATTCAACATCAGGCATAGGCTTTGATCCGCGCACGATAAAGAATAGTATTTACGAGTGCATCATCAACGATATCGATCCGCACGAGGCCATCCAAAAAACTGAAACCCCAAATCTCGACCTGTTACCGGCGCATATCGACCTGGTAGGCGCCGAGATCGAAATGATCAACCTGACCGACCGCGAATACAAAATGAAAGCGGTACTGAACAGCATACGCGATGAATATGATTTTATCATTATCGACTGCTCCCCTTCATTGGGCCTGATCACCATCAACGCTTTAACAGCCGCCGATTCGGTAATTATACCCGTACAATGCGAATATTTCGCGTTGGAAGGACTGGGCAAATTATTAAACACGATAAAGATTGTTCAAACTCGCTTAAATACTGCGCTCGAGATAGAAGGCATCCTGCTCACCATGTATGATGTAAGGCTGCGCCTGTCGAACCAGGTGGTTGAGGAGGTGCGTAACCATTTCGAGGATATGGTTTTTGATACAATTATTCAGCGCAACACACGTTTAAGTGAAGCACCCAGCTTTGGAATGTCCGTGATCATGCACGATGCAAATTGCAAAGGCGCGATCAATTACCTTAACCTTGCCCGCGAAATTGTGCGCAAGAACGGAATGTTAAAAGACGAAACCATAGCGACAACAGAAACGATATAAAAATGAGTGCAGAAAAGAGAAACGCTTTGGGTAGAGGATTGAGTGCCCTTTTAAATGATTCTGTAAGCGTACTTCCTGATAAAAACGACTATAGCCAGGGTACTGATGTAACCTCCATGGGCTCGGTCAATGAAATAAAAATATCCGAGATTGAGGTTAACCCCTTTCAGCCCCGTACTGATTTTGACCATGACGCATTAGCTGAATTGTCAGATTCTATCAAAGTGCAGGGATTGATCCAGCCTATTACGGTAAGGCGTGTTAATGCACATAAATATCAGCTGATATCAGGCGAACGTCGTTTACGTGCTTCCAAACTGGCCGGGTTGACACAAATACCCGCTTACGTTCGCACCGCGAATGATCAGCAAATGCTGGAGATGGCATTGATCGAAAACATCCAGCGCGAAAATCTGAATGCGATCGAGGTGGCTTTGAGTTTTCAGCGTATGATTGATGAGTGCAGCCTGAAACAGGAAGAACTGGGCGAGCGTGTAAGCAAAAACCGTTCGACAGTAACCAACTATCTGCGCTTGTTAAGGTTACCTCCTGCTATACAGGCATCCATTCGCGATGGACAGATCAGCATGGGGCATGCCAAGGCATTGATCACTATTGATGATTCCTCAAAGCAGCTTTACATCCACAAGCAGATCATCCAGCAGGGATTATCCGTGCGTAAAGTGGAAGAAATGGTGCGCGACCTGCAACGCCGCTCGGTAAAAAAGGAAGGCAAACAGCCCGAGCCCTTATCATTCCAGGTGCAGAAGATACAGGACGACCTGGCCTCAAAATTCAGTACACAAGTTAAACTAAAGGTAAGCAGCCAGGGAAAAGGCACTATCGAGATCCCCTTTTTATCAGAGGACGATCTTGGCCGTATCCTTGAAATGCTGGATTGGTAAGCATGTATAAATGTCTGTTCCTTATTTGTTTCACTATAGGATTTGTTCTCGCTGCCAAAGCTCAACAACCCGATACTGTTGCTGTAAAAAGTAAAAAGGATAGCGCGGTACTTAAACGCGATTCGATCAAATCAAAGCCTTTTAAACCGAAGGTCACCAAAGAAAAAACTTACCATCCCGATTCCCTGCACGATCCGCATAAAGCGGTGATGCATTCCCTGATGATTCCCGGATGGGGACAATTGTACAATCATCGCTGGTGGAAAGTCCCTTTGGTTTATACAGGTTTAGGCCTATTGGCTGATGTGGTGATATTCAACCAGCATTATTACAAGCTCTTTTTAAAGGAAGATATTTTAAGAAACCATGGGATAACGACTGGCCGCAACCCGGATTTTGTCAATATAGGCGATGCGGACATTGACGCGGCCACCAACAGCTACCGGCGCGACCGCGACCTCGGTTATTTAGGATTCTTCGGTTTTTGGGGGGTACAAATGGTGGATGCCTATATCGACGCCAAGTTCATCCGGAGCTACACTATGGATAACGACCTGTCTTTTAAGATAAGCCCGGCAATGATGAACGATCCGGCTTATGCAGTCAATAACACTTCTCCATTTATTCCGGCTATAAAAATTACCTTTACACTTAAATAAAAATTTGGTAACAAGAAATTACTGATCAGGGGCTATGAATATTGCATTATTAGGGTACGGAAAAATGGGCAAGATCATTGAAAAGATTGCCACCGACCGCAAACATACCATCGTACTTAAAATTGATTACGACAATCAGCACGAGCTGACTGCGGAGAACTTGAAAAAGGCCGACGCCGTAATTGAATTTACCACACCGGGTTCTGTTTTAAGCAACATAAAACACTGCTTTGATGCTAATGTGCCCATCGTGGTTGGCACCACCGGCTGGTATGAGCATTTACCCGAATTGAAAAGGCAATGCCTTGAAGGCGACAACACTTTGCTATATGCATCTAACTTTAGCGTTGGGGTTAATATATTTTTCCATGTAAACAAAGTGCTGGCAAAGCTGATGAATAACTATCCTTACTATGATGTGCAGGTAGAAGAGATACATCATCTGCAAAAAATGGACTCACCGAGTGGTACAGCCATTACCATCGCCGAAGGAATTATCGAAAACCTGGATAGCAAAACAGGCTGGGTAAATGTATTAACGGCAGATGGCCAGGACGCGGATGACAGCAATATTAAAAACGACCAGGTATTGATAGAATCTTTTCGTATCGATAGCGTACCCGGGACCCATACCGTAATTTATGATTCGGAAGTGGATATGATCGAGTTTAAGCATACCGCCCATAGCCGTAACGGTTTCGCGCTTGGCGCTGTGCTGGCTGCCGAATGGGTGCATAATAAAAAGGGATTTTTCTCCGTAGAGGAAATGTTTGATTTTGGAACCAAATAAAAATAATAAAACGTGGTATTAATAATTTCGTTTATCATATTTGTCCTGCTGCCATATATAGGCTTTTGGAAACTTTTTGAAAAAGCAGGCAGGCCCGGATGGGAAGGGATTATCCCAATATATAATATCTATGTGATGATCAAACTGAGCGGAAAACCGCTATGGTGGCTCATCCTGGTTCTCATCCCCGGCATTAATCTGTTGTTCATGATCGGCATCATGGTCGATTTCCTCAAATCTTATGGAAAATTTTCACTGGGAGAGCAGGCTGCCGGTATCATCCTGGGATTTATCTACCTGCCAAAATGGGGGTTTGATAAAGAGACTAAATATATTGGCCCGGCCGCTACCGCTGAGTTTAAAAAGGACCACCAAAAAGCGTTAAAAAAATCCACAAGCCGCGAGTGGACAGAAGCGATCATATTTGCCGTTGTAGCTGCCACCCTTATCCGCACATTTTTTATCGAGGCGTACACCATACCTACCGGCTCAATGGAAAGTTCATTACTCATTGGCGACTTCCTGTTTGTAAGCAAAGTAAATTACGGCCCGCGCACACCTATGACGCCGGTTGCCTTCCCGTTTGCACACCATACCATGCCGCTGATCGGCACCAAAGCGTATTGGGACATAATCAAATTACCCTACTATCGCCTGCCAGGGTTAAGCGATATTAAAAAGGGAGATGTGGTGGTATTCAACTACCCGATGGAAGCCGATTCGCCGTTTAACAGGCCGGTTGATAAGCGTGAGAATTTTATCAAACGTTGTCAGGGAACACCAGGTGATACCTTGAGCCTGGTTGATGCTCAGGTGTATATTAATGGCAAAGCCGCCATTACACCGCCTAACGGGCAAGCCGGGTATATTGTAAGTACCGATGGCAACCCCATAAACCCGCAGATCATAACCGATCTGCATCTGTCTGATATCCAGCCGGTATCTAATACTGATTTGAGCATGAATATGACTGCACAGGCGGCGGCTACCTTAAAAGGCTATTCCAACATCAAATCTGTAAAACTGGATATCGCTCCAAAGGGCCAGTACGATCCACAAATATTTCCGCGCAACCCTCAATATAAATGGAACGTGGACAACTATGGACCTATCATTATCCCGAAAAAAGGATGGACTGTGAAGCTGGATAATTTAACTTTCCCTTTTTACCGCCGCGCTATAGAGATTTACGAAGGGAACAAACTGGAGCTAAGCGGCAATGATATATTGGTGAACGGCAAAAAAGCTACGAGCTATACCTTTAAAATGAATTATTACTGGATGATGGGTGATAACCGCCATAACTCCGAAGACTCCCGTTATTGGGGTTTTGTGCCCGAAGATCACATTGTAGGCAAAGCATTATTTATCTGGATGAGCTGGGATGATAATGCATCTACCGGCGGAAAGATCAGGTGGAGCAGGCTATTCAGGGGGATAAACTAAACAGCAATCAGGTCAATTTTATAGCTGAACAAAGGCGATTGTGTTCGTACTTTTTTTATTATTTACGAATATCTGCGCTTGCATATTTCTTATTCGCACATTAAATCTGCATATTCGCATGTGAAAAACAGCGCGGGATAAACCTAAACCGTATCCGCCTGGCAGATGAGGTAGCTATATTATAAACTTATATCACAGGTTGAATATTAGAAAATATTAGAGTGAATATTGCTGAATTTGTAATTGTCTTTATCATACTCATCATACTGCCATTTGCCGGCCTATGGAAATTATTTGAAAAAGCGGGCAAGCCGGGATGGGAAGCGATCATACCCATTTACAACTGGTACGTCATGATCAAGCTAAGCGGCCGCCCTTCCTGGTGGATCGTCCTTCTATTCATTCCTGGTATAAACATTCTGATAGGAATAGGCATAACGATTGATTTTGTAAAATCCTATGGAAAATTCAGACTGAGGGAACAGCTTGCAGGCGTAGCGTTGGAGTTTATTTACCTGCCGAAATGGGGCTTTGATAAAGAGACGCAATACATCGGCCCTTCGGCAAGCCATGCGTTCAAAGAAAAACACCAGAAATTACTAAAAAAGTCATCAACCCGCGAGTGGACGGAGGCGATCCTATTCGCCGTAGTTGCCGCAACACTGATACGCACCCTTTTTATCGAAGCCTATGTAATACCCAGCGGATCGATGGAAAGCACACTGCTGGTGGGCGATTATCTATTTGTAAGCAAAATAAACTATGGCCCCCGCACTCCGATAACACCCTTGTCATTTCCTTTTGCGCAACATACTATGCCGATTATCGGTACCAAATCATATTCAGACCTCATCAAACTGCCCTACTACCGCTTACCCGGCTTGAGTGATGTAAAAAGAGGCGATGTGGTGGTCTTCAACTATCCTGTGGAGGCCGATTCACCTTTTTACAGGCCGGTGGATAAGCGCGAGAATTTTATTAAACGCTGCCAGGGTGAACCCGGCGACACCGTATCGATCAGTAACGCGCAGGTGTATGTCAATGGAAAGGCCAGGCCCAACCCGCCTCAAGGCGAGCCGTCTTTCGAGGTACAAACCGACGGCAGCGAGATCAATCCCCAAATATTGAACGATCTGCACATTTTCATTATTAAGCAAAACTCCGGTTCTGATTATGAAATGATCATGACCAGGCAATCGGCTGCTGCTTTAAAAGGCTATTCAAATATCAAGTCAGTTAAGGAGCACTTCGAGGGCAAAGGCGTGCGTGACCCTGCCGTCTACCCAAAAAATGATCCTCATTTTAAGTGGAACCAGGATAACTACGGGCCGGTGATCGTCCCCAAAAAAGGGTGGACGATAAAGCTCGACAGCCTTACCTTCCCGATCTACCGCAGGCCTATCGAGGTATATGAAGGCAATAAGGTAGAAGTGCAAGGCAATGACATCCTGATCAACGGTAAAAAGGCCGACTCTTATACTTTTAAGATGAACTATTACTGGATGATGGGCGATAACCGCCACAACTCTGAAGATTCACGTTTCTGGGGTTTTGTGCCAGAGGACCATATCGTAGGCAAGGCCCTGTTTATCTGGATGGGCACCGATTCAAGCGCCACCTTCTTTAACACCATTCGGTGGTAGCGGTTATTTAAGGGACTACATTGG
>Ga0105237_10003400_pt1 | contig 18925 bp, 10 predicted proteins | sample KBSC24metaG_FD_81520 | JGI IMG/M metagenome (GOLD analysis project Ga0105237, IMG submission 81520) | Corn rhizosphere microbial communities from Kellogg Biological Station, Michigan, USA - KBS C2-4 metaG | ecosystem: Host-associated > Plants > Roots > Rhizosphere > Soil | place: Michigan, USA... | reverse complement strand
CGAATAGCACGCCTGGGAAGGCGGAGTATTACCAGTATCAGCTCCCACTGCTGGTGAAGGATTGGCGGGCCCGCTGGGGCTCAGAGTTGCCCTTCGCCTGGGCGCAGTTGCCAAATTTTGACGCGCCCGGCCGCGACTGGCCGACGATCCGCGAAGCCATGCTCAAGACGCTCTCGCTGCCCAAGACCGGAATGGGCATCAATATCGATATCGGCGAAGCGAAGAACATCCATCCGCAGAACAAGCAGGAAGCCGGACGCCGGCTCGCGCAGTGGGCCCTCGGGACCGTGTATGGAAAGCCCGTGGCGACCAGCGGCCCGCTGCCCGCCGGTCACGAAATGCGCGTTCACGAAATCGTGCTCAAATTCACCCACTCCGATGGTGGCTTGGTGGCGAAGGATGGAGAACTCCGAGGCTTTGTCGTTGCCGGGGAGGACAAGCAGTGGAAGCCCGCCCAGGCGCGGATCGACGGCGACCGGGTCATTGTTTCGTGTTCGGAAGTTCCCCAACCTCGCGCCGCGCGCTATGCATGGGAAAACAACCCCTCCTGCAATCTTTACAATGCCGCCGGTCTCCCCGCTTCGCCGTTTCGCACCGACGACTGGCCCGCCGATGCTCCGGCAAAGGTGGCAAAGTAAAGGCCTCCTTTTCATGAAACGTCTCCTCCTATTCCTCAGCCTCGCCCTCTCGATTCACGCCATCGCGGCCGATAAGCCGAATATCCTGATCATCCTCATCGATGACCTGGGCTATGGCGACGTAGGTTGCTACGGTGCAACTGCGGTGAAGACTCCCAATGTGGATCGCCTCGCTCGCGAGGGGTTGCGATTTACGGACGGACACTGCACCTCGGGGACCTGCACTCCGTCGCGCTACGCGATCATGACGGGCGAATACCCCTGGCGGAAAAAGGGCACCGGTGTTCTACCCGGCGATGCGGGCCTGATTATCGAACAGGAACGCGGCACCCTTCCGGCGACTTTGCAAAAGGCGGGCTATGCGACGGGTGCGATTGGCAAATGGCACCTCGGCCTCGGACCGCAGGGGGGACCCGATTGGAACGGCGAGATCAAGCCCGGGGCGCGCGAGGTGGGCTTCGACTACAGTTTCATCATGGCGGCGACCGGTGACCGGGTGCCGTGCGTGTATGTGGAAAACGGGCGGGTCGTTGGGCTCGACCCGAAGGACCCGATCAAGGTGAATTACAGCGCGCCGTTTCCGGGTGAGCCCACCGGTAAAGCGAATCCGGAGCTGTTGAAATTGCACTACAGCCACGGGCACGACATGGCGATCGTGAACGGCATCAGCCGGATCGGCTACATGCAGGGCGGAAAGTCCGCACTGTGGAAGGATGAAGATATGGCCGATACATTCACGCAGAAGGCGGTGAAGTTTGTGGAGGAGAACAAGGATCATCCGTTCTACCTCTATTTTGCCACGCAGGATATTCACGTGCCGCGGGTGCCGAATCCCCGCTTTGCGGGCGCGACGACGATGGGCCCGCGTGGGGATGCCATTGCGGAGATGGATTGGTCGGTGGGCGAAATCCTTTCCACGCTCGATCGCCTGAAACTGACGGACAAGACACTGATTGTCTTCACGAGCGACAATGGCCCGGTCGTGGATGATGGCTACAAGGATGAAGCCGTCGAGAAGCTCGGCAGCCACAAGCCCGCCGGTCCGTGGCGTGGCGGAAAATACAGCATCTATGAGGGCGGGACCCGGGTTCCCTTCATCGTGCGCTGGCCGGGGCGGGTGAAGCCTGGCGTATCGAGCGCGCTTGTGTGCCAGGTCGATTTTCACGCGTCGTTCGCGGAACTTGTGGGGCAACCTCTCAATACGGAGAAGCAGTGGGACAGTCAGAATCAATTGGCCGCGTTGCTGGGGGACAGCAAGGAAGGCCGCGATTCGATGATCGAGGACGCCAACGGACGCGCCGTGCGCGCGGGCTCTTGGAAATACATCCCCCCAAGGCCGGGAGTGAAGCGCAACGTCGCCAATAATGTGGAGACGGGGAACGATCCGCAGGGACAACTCTACGATGTGTCCGCCGATAACGGCGAAACGAGCAACGTCATCAGCGCGCACCCTGAGAAAGTCGCTGAGTTGAACAAGATTCTCGACAGCACTCGCGACGCTGGTCGCCATCCCTAAACGTTATGATCCGATTCCTCGCTGTCTTTCTCGCGATCACTCTGCCGGTCTGCGCGGCAGACCGGATGAATATTCTCTTCGTCTTTGCCGACGATTGGGGCCGCTATGCCAGCGCTTACGCGAAGATCGATGGCAAGCCGTCGCTCAACGACGTGATCAAGACGCCCAACGTCGATCGCGTGGCGCGGGAGGGCGTGCTTTTCCGGCGCGCTTTTGTCAATGCGCCGAGTTGCACGCCCTGCCGCAGTTCGTTGCTCTCGGGGCGCTTCTTTTTCAATACGGGGCGCGGGGCGATCCTCAATGGCGCGGTCTGGGATAGCTCGATTCCGGTGTTCCCGCTCATGCTCCGCGACGCGGGGTATCAGATCGGCAAGAGCTACAAAGTGTGGAGTCCCGGAACGCCCGTGGATGCGCCATTTGGCGAACAGAAGTACGCCTACGAGAAGTCGGGAAGATTGCCGAACCACTTCTCGAATGAAACGGCGGTCCTGGTGGCCAAGGGAGCCACCCTCGCGGAAGCGCACACGAAGATCCTCGAGCAAGTGCGCGGAAATTTCGATTCGTTCCTGGCCGACCGCAAGCCAGGCCAGCCGTGGCTCTATTTCTTCGGCACCACGACCACGCATCGGACCTGGATCAAGGGTTCGGGCAAGCGCGACTGGGGAATTGAACCGGACGCGCTGAAGGGAAAGATGCCCGCCTTCCTCCCCGATGTGCCCGAAGTGCGCGAGGATGTGGCCGATTACCTCGGTGAATGCCAGGCCGTGGATGCGTGCCTCGGGGTCCTGTTGCAGCAACTCGAAGCCGCGGGCGAAATGGAGCGGACGGTCATTGTGGTAAGTGGCGATCATGGGATGCCCGGTGTGCCCTCGGGCAAATGCAATCTTTACGATCACGGGCTGAGCGTTTCGCTCGCCGTGCGCTGGCCCGGCGGCAAAGCCGGGCGTGTCGTGGATGATTTCGTCACGCTGCCGGACCTCGCGCCGACGTTCATGGAGATTGGGGGGCTCACACCTCCGACCGGCCTTTACGGGCGCAGCATCATTCCATTGCTGAAATCCGACAAAGAGGGGCAAATCGATCCCACGCGCACTTCGATCATCGCGGGACGGGAGCGCCACGTGGCCACCGCTCGCGAAGGAAATCTGCCGTATCCGATGCGGGCGTTGCGCACCGCCGAGTATCTCTACATCCACAACTTCGCGCCCGAGCGCTGGCCGATGGGTGCGCCCGGGGATCTCACCGACGCGGAGACACCCGACGGCCTGGCCTACGAAAAAAACACCTACGCGGCGTTCCCAGACATGGATGCCAGCCCGACCAAGGCGTGGCTCATTCTGCACCGGAACGACCCGGCTTGGAAATGGGCCTTCGAGCATGCCTTCGGGAAGCGCCCCGAGGAGGAGTTTTACGACCTGCGGAAGGACCCGGACCAGATGAACAACGTCGCCACCGATCCAGCCTATGCGGCGGAGAAGGACAAATACGCCGCGCGTTTGCAAAAGACGCTGACGGAAGCCGAGGACCCGCGTGTGACTGGCGATGGCGGCACGTTCGACCGTCCACCCTTTACTGAAGCAGGGCCGACGCCCAGAGGGCCGAAAAAAACAGGTTCCGATGGAGCCGCGCCAAAACCTTCCGCCCAATGATTCGTATCCTCTTCCTGCTAGCTGTGTTGTCTTGCGCGACGCTGAACGTGTTCGGCGCCGACCGACCGAACTTCGTCTTCATCAACATCGATGATCTTGGCTACGCGGACATCGGCCCGTATGGCTCGAAGCTGAATCGCACGCCGAACATCGACCGTATGGCGGCGGAGGGACGCAAGGTGACCTGCCACTATGCGGCGCCGGTCTGTTCACCGTCGCGCGCCTCGCTCATGACAGGTTGTTACCCGAAGCGGACGCTCGCCATTCCGCATGTGCTTTTTCCCGGGGATGCCATTGGGCTCAGCACGAACGAGCATACCGTCGCCGGGCTCCTCAAGGCGCAAGGCTATGTCACGATGTGCATTGGCAAATGGCATCTCGGGGATCAGCCGGAATTCCTGCCAACACGCCATGGCTTCGATCACTATTTCGGCCTGCCCTATTCCAACGACATGGGGCCCGGCGAAGACGGCACGAAAAGCAGCCTCGGCGAACCGCTGCCAGCGAAGAAAGGCCCCGGTCAGCCACCGTTGCCGTGGTTGCGCGACGAGAAGGTGCTCCAGCGTGTGGTGGCGGAGGACCAGACGACGCTCGTGAAGCGCTATACCGAGGAGGCGTTGAAGTTTCTGGAGGCTACCAGGGATCGCACCTTCTTCCTCTACCTGGCGCACAACGCGGTGCACTTTCCGTATTATCCCGGCAAGGACTTCCAGAAGAAATCCCAGAACGGCAACTATGGGGATTGGGTGGAGGAGATGGACTGGAGTGTGGGGCAGGTGCTCGATGCCATCCGCAAGTTGGGCTTGAGCGAAAAGACGCTCATCATCTTTACGTCGGATAACGGCGGCACCAAGCGCGCCGTCAATGCACCGTTGCGCGATTTCAAGACGACGACGTGGGAAGGTGGCATGCGCGTGCCGACGATCGCCTGGTGGCCGGGAAAGATTCCCGCCGGAACCTCCACGGACGAGATTACCGCGATGATGGATATCCTCCCGACCTTCGTGAAGCTGGCCGGAGGCGTGGTGCCGCCGGATCGCAAGATCGACGGCGGAGATATCTGGCCGATCCTGACCGGACAGCCGGGCGCCAAGTCACCGCATGAGTCCTTCCTTTTCTATCGCGGACTGAAGCTGGAAGCGGTGCGTTCCGGCCCTTGGAAATTGCGGCTGGTGAATGGCCAATTGTTCAATCTCGAAACCGACATTGGGGAATCCAAGGACGTCGCCGCGGAGAATCCCGATGTCGTGAAACGCCTCCAGGCAATCGCCGCGGCCACGGACGACGACCTTGGCGCGGACGAATACGGTCCGGGAGTTCGTCCGCTTGGCCGCGTTGCGGTTCCTCAACCCCTCATCGGTCTGGATGGAAAGGTCCGGGACGGTTTCGGGTTGCCGTGATCTTCCTTTCCAAAGCCCCCCCTCTTGCGCTTTAATGCCGGGCTTGTGAACCCCCGTCACTCTCTCGTGCGTCTCGCCGCTGGCATGTTCGCCAGTCTCGCGTGTTCCACCTCCGCGATGGCCACCGCGGAATCCGAAGCCCGGACGATTCTCGATACGGCGGGAGTAAAGGGCGGAGTAATCGTCCAGTTGGGTATTGGCGATGGCGCCCTGACCACCGCACTGAAGGTGAACGATAGCTACCAGGTGCAGGGTCTCGATACCGACGGCGCGCGCGTGGCGAAAGCTCGCGAGACGATTTTCGGCAAGGGCGTTTACGGGCCGGTCAGCGTGGATCGCTTCGATGGCCGGGCTTTGCCGTATATCGACAACCTGGTGAATCTCCTCGTCGCCGAGGATCTCGGGAATATCCCGATGGAAGAGGTCAAGCGTGTGCTCGTGCCGAATGGAGTGGCTCTGGTGCGGCAAGACGGGACGTGGAAGAAAACGGTGAAGACCAAGTCCGACGCGCTCGACGAGTGGACGCACTATTATTACGACGCGAAGGGCAATGCTGTCTCCAAGGACAAGCAGGTGGGCCCTCCCAAACGTCTCCAATGGGTCGGCAGCCCACGCTGGTCGCGGCACCATGACCGCATGTCGTCGCTGAGTGCGGAGGTCACCAGCGGTGGCCGGCTCTACTACATCATGGATGAGGGATCGCGCATCTCGATCCTCCTTCCCTCGAAATGGAGCCTCATCGCACGCGACGCCTTCAATGGGACGCTGCTGTGGAAAAAGCCGATCGAGAATTGGAGCGACCATATGTGGCCACTCAAGTCCGGCCCCACGCAACTCACGCGCCGGCTGGTGTCCGATGGAGACCGCATTTTCGTCACCATGGGCATTGAGGAACCGATCGCTTGCCTCGATGGCGCCACCGGCAATGTCATTCGCACCTTTCCCGAGACGAAAGGCGCCGAGGAAATCCTGCATGTGGGAGGGGTCATCTATACCCTGGTCAATCCCGGTAAATGGGCCACGGACGACTTTGCACCGAAGTTCCAGAGCGATCAAAAGCGCGTGCAGGACGAATACGAATGGGACAAGAAGCCGCGCACGCTGATGGCCGTGGACGCAAACACCGGCAAGGTGGTGTGGAAGAAGGAGCAGACGAAGGTCGCGCCCATCACGCTCGCAACCGATGGACAGCGGGCGGTCTATTACGACGGTGACCAACTCGTCTGCCTCGACGCCAAAACCGGCGCGCAGAAGTGGGCCAGTGGGCCGGAACCCAAGCGCAGCCTCCTTGAATACAACTTCGGCCCGCGGGTGCTGATCACGGGTCACACGGTCCTCTACGCCGGGGGCGACGGCTCCGAAAAGGGCCTGGATGCGGAAACGGGCAAGGAACTGTGGAAAGCGCCGCACGAAAAATCCGGGTATCGTTCGCCGGAGGATCTGATCGTCGCCGGAGGATTGGTGTGGAACGCCGGCACGACGAATGGCAATCAGACCGGCGAGTTTGTGGGACGCGATCCGCGCACTGGGGAAACGAAGAAGCAATTCAAGCCTGATGTGCCGGACGGCACCTACTGGTTTCATCATCGTTGCTACATCGCCAAGGCGACCGAGGACTACATCATTCCGTCGCGCACCGGGATTGAGTTCGTGGACATCAACAAGTCGCACTGGGATCTCAATCACTGGGTGCGTGGCGCCTGTCTCTACGGCGTGCTGCCGGCGAACGGGCTGACCTACGCCGGTCCGCACAACTGCGCCTGCTACCCCGAAGCCAAGCTCGACGGGCTGAACGCTCTTGGCGCGGCGACTTCCCCGTATCCTCCCCTCCCGCCGGACGCCGAGCGCCTGGAGCATGGTCCCGCCTGGCAGCAACCGCTGGACGAAAAAGCGCCCGATGCCGGTGACTGGCCGACGTATCGCCACGACGCCGAGCGCAGCGGTTTCAGCGACCAGACCCTGGCCGCCGATCTCGGCAAGGCGTGGGAAGTGAATCTCGGCGGCAAGCTCAGCGGCGTGAGTATTGCCGATGGCCGCGCCTACGTTTCGCAGGTGGACGCGCACACCCTCCATGCCGTGGATGCAGTGACTGGCAAGCCGCTCTGGCACTTCATCGCCGGGGCGCGCATCGATTCGCCGCCGACCGTCTGGCAGGGCCGCGTGCTCTTCGGCGGGATGGATGGGTGGGTCTATTGCCTGCGGGAGACTGATGGGGCGCTCATCTGGCGTTTCCAGGCGGCGCCGGGCAGTCGACGGCATGGCGCCTTCGAGCAAATCGAAAGCGTGTGGCCCGTCCACGGCAGCGTCCTCGTGGAGAAAGGCACCGTGAACCTGGTCGCTGGTCGCTCGGTCTTCCTCGATGGGGGACTGCGCTTCCTGCGCCTCGATGCGGCGACCGGGAAAAAACTCGCCGAGGTCGTCTACGATGACAAAGACCCGGACACGGGTGGCGATTTGCAGGATCGCATCAAGACGCTGCAAATGCCGGTTGGGCTGAATGATATTTTGTCGAGCGACGGCAAGGTCATGTATTTGCGTTCGCAGAAAATTGGCGCGGACGGGGTGCGGATCGATATCGGGCCGGTGAGCGGCAACGCGGCTGTCCAGGGTGCGGCGCAAAAAGGTGAGGGACGGCATCTCTTCGCGCCGATGGGATTCCTCGACGACACCTGGTTTCACCGGAGCTACTGGGTCTTTGGAAAAAGTTTTGCGGGTGGGCACAATGGCTACTTCCAGGCCGGCAAGTACACGCCGGAGGGACGCATCCTCGTGCACGACGACAAGAACGTCTTCGGCTACTCGCGCCTGCCGCAGTACTACAAATGGACGACCACGATGGAGTATCAGCTTTTCTCCGCGAGCAAGGAGGCGCCCAATGTGGAAGTCGATCCGGCGAGCGCGGACGGCGGCGCAAAAAAGCCGGGCGCAGTGGGGGCGGTGCCTTCCGTGAAATTTGACGGGGACAAGATTGACGTCGCGGGCAAGCCGCTGACGGTTGAGGCGTGGGTGTTGCCAGACGGGCCCGATGGGGTGATCTGCCAGCAGGGTGGGGCGGCGATGGGCTATGCGATGGCTTTGCAAGGCGGTTGCCCGGGGTTCTCCGTCCGCGCGAATAAGGAGGTTGCAACGGCTCAATCCGCCCGGGCTCTTGATCAAGGCTGGCACCACATCGCCGGCGTCTTGACTGCGGAGAAAAAGCTGCTGCTTTACGTCGACGGCGACCTGGCCGCGGAAACGAAAGCGCCCGGGTTGATACCCGGCAAGCCCAGGCAAGGCCTCAGCCTCGCCGTGGCGGGCGGATCGCCGGTCAGTGATTACGGCAACGACAAACCCTACACGGGGATGCTCGATCAATTTGCCATCTGGCCACGAGCGCTGGGTGCCGGCGAACTCATCGAACACGCCAATGGTTCCAACTTCATCCAGCGAGGCAATGGCGCGCTGCTGGCGTGCAGCTTCGACAATGGCACGGCGAAGGATGATGCGGGCGGCGTCTTGATCGGCACGATGAATGGGGTGGAGACCGGAAAGGGCAAAATCGCGGTCGCCCTCTGGTTCCGCAAACAAGGAAGTGCGCCATCCATCCTGGCCAACTCGGGCAAAGGACCGGCCGATCCCGAAGGCGTCCCGCCCGCGAGCGCGGCGCAGAAGGGCAGCTTTGTCGTGCACCAGTGGAATGCGCAGTCGCCGGTATTCGCCCGCGCCATGTGCATGGCGAAAGGAACGGTCTTCGTCAGCGGTCCGCCGGACATGATCGATGAGGAATACGCCTTCGAGCGCATGTCGAAGAAAGATCCGGCGGTCTACAAGGAACTTGCCGAGCAGGATGCCGCTCTCGATGGCAAATCCGGCGCAAGCCTCCTCGCTGTGAAGACCGACAAGGGCGAAATCGGCGGCGAAGTGAAACTCGAGAGCCCTCCGGTGTGGGATGGCATGGCCATCGCGCAAGGCCGGCTCTATGTAGCGACTGTCGATGGCAAAGTGGCGTGCTACGGACGAAAGTAGCCGGATGCTCGCCCGCGTTTTCCTTTCCGTGACCGCCTGCCTGGGCGCCGTTTCCGCACAGGCCTGCTCCATCCCGGTCTTTCGCTACGCCCTGGATCGCTGGCCGGCGGACCCATACGCGCTCGAGGTTTCGCCAGTCGACGCGCGAACCGATGATGTCTCGCATTTTTTGCGGAACTTCACCGACAGTACGCCACTGAACGTCACGCCGGTCCGATTGAAGGAAGAGGGTTCGTCGCGGCTCAACTTCCCCCATAACGCTGCGGCTGAGGTCCCCGCCTGGTCCGGTTCGCTCGATCGCGTGACGTTGTCATCACTCACCGACTCACCGGCGCGCACCGAGCTCGTCCGCCGGATCCTCGCGGGAGAATCAGGCGTGTGGCTGCTCGTCGAATCCGGGGAGAAGAACGTGGATGAGCGTGCCGCCGCGGCCTTGGAGAAGCGGTTGCACTATCTCGAGCAAGTCGCGCAAATTCCCGAGAACGATCCGAGCGATCCCACGAGCCAGCTCGGTCCCGGTCCGGCGCTGCGGGTGAAATTCTCGGTTATCCGCGTCCGTCGCCAGGAAACGAGTGAGCAGCCGTTGCTCAAGATGCTCGCCGGCCCCAAGAGTGGCGGGGCGATATCGACGGGGCCATGGCTGGCGCTGGTCTTCGGGCGCGGCCGCGTGCTGGGCGCGTGGCCGGCGGAAGGCTTCGGCGATGAGCAGATCGATGAGGCGTGCCTCTTTCTCCTCGCAGCGTGTTCGTGCCAGGTGAAGCGGATGAATCCCGGGTGGGACCTATTACTGAACGCCAATTGGAACGAGGCGCTTCAGGCTGCCGGTTCCGGCAGCGGTGAGCTACAGCAGCGTGCGGCGTCCGACTCGAACAAGGCCGCGCTGCCTCCCATCGAAACGGTCACCGTCACCGCGAGCCCCGCGGCGCCCCGGGTGGAAGTGTCGCACCATGGTCTCGGAGTCGCTGCTCCAGCCGCATTCGTCCTGCTTGTGCTGGGCAGTGCTCTGGCCTGGGCCGCGATGCGCAAGTCATGAAAAAGCTCGCCGCCCTCTTGCTGTTGCTGGCTGCGTTCCTTGGCGGAGTCGCGGTGTATCAGAGGAGAAGTGCGCCACAGGCCGGGACAACGACTCTCACCGTCTATTGTGCCGCTGGGCTCAAGAAGCCGGTGGAGGCTGCTGCCGCGCAATACCGGCAGGAGGCCGGCGTGGAAGTTCGGTTGCAATTCGGCGGCAGCGGCACACTGCTCAGCTCGCTGCGCGTGGCGAAACAGGGCGATGTCTACATCGCAGCGGACGACGGTTCGGTGGCCGACGCCCGCAAGGCGGATTTGGTTCGGGAGGTTCTCCCCGTGGCGGTGCAGCGCCCGGTGATTGCGGTGCGGCCCGGGAATCCCAAGAGTATTCGCGCCGTATCCGATCTGTTGCGTGACGACGTAAAAGTGGCGCTGGCCAATCCGGAAGCCGCCAGTATTTCGCGCGTGTCGCGCGCCGCACTCGGCGAGACGTGGGAGAAATTGGCCGCGCACGCGGCGGTGATGAAACAGACGGTTTCCGAAATCGCCTCCGACCTGAATCTTGGGGCAGTCGACGCCGCGATCATCTGGGATTCAACCGTTACCCAGTTCAAACTCGAGGCCATTCCGGTTCCCGAACTTGCCGAACGGCAGGAAAAGGCGTCCGCGTGTGTTCTCAGCTTTAGCGCGCAGCCCGCGGCCGCTTTGCGTTTTGCCCGCTACCTGGCAGCGCCCGAGAAGGGTGGGGCCGTCTTCAAATCGAATGGGTTCACGCCGGCGGGCGGAGATGCCTGGGCCGACCGGCCGGAGCTCATCCTCTACAGCGGCGGAGTGAATCGGCCGGCCATTGAGGGACTGCTGAAGCAGTTTGCCGATCGCGAAGGCGTCACCGTCACCACCGTTTTCAACGGGTGCGGAATCCTGTGTGCCTCGATGAAGACGATGGGCGGAACGAGCAACCCGAAATTCCCCGATGCCTATTATGCGTGTGACCTGTGCTTTGTGCCACCCGTCGCGGATGTCTTTCCTGAGTCCGTAATTCTAACCGAAACGGACATCGGTATCGTCGTCCAGAAAGACAACCCGCGCGGGGTGCAAACGCTGGCCGATCTCGCGCAGCAGGGCCTCAAGCTGGGACTCTGCAATGCCGAACAATCCACGCTCGGCTACATGACCCGTGGGATTCTGAAAGCTTCGGGGGTCAACGATCGCGTGCGCAAGAACGTGGTTGTCGAAACACCGACGGCGGATTTGTTGATCACGCAGATGCGGGCCGGAGGACTCGAAGCGGCCATCGTCTACCGGGTGAATTATCAGACCGCTGCGGAGCACCTGGAGTACATCCCGATTCAGCATGAAGGAGCAAAGGCGATGCAGCCGTTCGCCGTGCGTGCCAATTCGCCGAACCGCTGCCTCGGCCAGCGCCTCCTTGCATTCCTCAAAGCGAACCGGAGCCAATTCGAACAGGCCGGTTTTAGATGGCGTGGGGACGAAGCGGCAGTGAAAAGCGCGGACATTCAAGTGCCGGAGTGGCTCAAGGACAAATGACCGCGCCGCGCCGGCGGCTTTCCTCGTTCTGGATCGGGCTCGCGCTGGTCACGGGTCTGTATCTGGCTTTCCTGGTCGCGCTGCTCGGCGCCACGGCGACGTATACTTCGCCGGGCCGTCTTTGGGATGCGCTTCGGACCCGCGAGATTCAGTATTCGATCGGATTGAGCCTCGTCACCTGCACCTCGTCCGCGATTCTCGCCCTGCTGCTGGCTGTCCCCGTCGGTTACCTGCTGGCGCGTGGACGCTTCGCCGGGAAGGCATTGCTCGACGCCATGCTGGACATCCCCATCGTCCTGCCCCCGATGGTCGTCGGATTGTGCCTGCTTATTTTTTTCCAGACACCGGCTGGAAAGCTGATCGAGCGCGTGGTCCCTTTTACCTATACCGTCGCGGGCGTCGTACTCGCGCAATTTGTCATTGGGGCCGCGTTTGCCGTGCGCACCATGCGCGGCGTCTTCGACCATCTCTCATCGCGCCCGGAGGATGTGGCCATGACGCTCGGTTGCTCGCGGGGGCAGGCGGTCTGGCTGGTCACGCTGCCCGCGGCGCGGCGTGGGATGTTTGCCGCCTTCAGTATCGCCTGGGCGCGCAGCCTCGGCGAATTCGGGCCGATCCTTGTTTTTGCCGGCGCCACGCCGATGAAAACGGAGGTGCTGCCCACAAGCGTCTTCATGCAATTGAGCGTTGGTCGTCTCGAGGCGGCCGTCGCCGTCAGCCTGCTCATGGTCGGACTCGCGCTCGTGGTGCTGGTCGCCGTCCGCCTCGCGGGGGAGAGACTATGATTCGACTCGAAGGCATCGCCTGGCGCGCCGGTTCGTTTCGGTTGGACGATGTCAGCATGTCCGTTCCTACAGGCCGATACGCCGTGCTGATGGGGCCGACCGGCTGCGGTAAGACGACGCTGCTCGAGATCATCTGCGGTCTGCGCCGGCAGTCCGCGGGTCGTGTCTTCATCGGCGATCGCGATGTTACCCATCAACCGCCGGCTGCTCGTGGCGTCGGTTATGTCCCGCAAGATGGCGCCATGTTCCCGACGATGACCGTGGGTGAACAGCTCGGTTTTGCCCTGCGCTTGCGCCGGCGGCCAGCCACCGAGATCGCGGAGCGTGTCGATCAACTCGCGACCGAACTCGGGATCACCTCACTTCTCGACCGGTTGCCGCAGCACCTCTCGGGCGGGGAACGTCAGCGAGTGGCCCTCGGCCGCGCTCTCGCCACGCAGCCCAGGGTACTCGTCCTGGATGAACCGCTCTCGGCCCTTGACGAGGAACTCCGCGACGATCTCGTGGCGTTACTTCGGCAGGTCCAACGCCAGCACGGCGTCACCGCTCTGCATATCACCCATAGCCGTGTGGAAGCCGGGCAGCTTGCCGATCTGCTCTTCCGTTTGCAAGATGGGCAGATACGCGAAGTCACCCCATGAACGAACACCCGGAACTCACACCCGAAGAGCGCGCTGTTTACCAATGGCAAATGTGGGTGCCGCGCCTCGGGGAGGAAGGGCAGCGTCGGTTGAAGGGCGCTTCCGTCTTGATCTCGCGTGTCGGAGGACTGGGCGGTGTCGTCGCCTATCAACTCGCTGCTGCGGGCATCGGCCGGCTGGTTTTGGCGATGGGTGGCAAAGTGAAAGCGAGTGATTTGAACCGCCACCTCCAGCAGTCCCATGAGCGGATCGGTGAGCCCCGGCTGCCCGCAGTCGCGCAGCGCTTGCGCGGGCTGAATCCGCGCGTGGAAGTGGTGACGGTGGAGGAAAATGTGAGTGAATCGAATGCGGAATCGTTGGTCGCCCAGGCCGATGTCGTGGTGGATGCGGCGCCGCTTTTCGCGGAGCGCTATGCCCTGAACCGGGCGGTGGTGGCAGCGGGCAAGCCCATGGTGGAGTGCGCGATGTACGCCCTGGAGGCGCAGATCACTACGATCCTGCCGAGGCTCACGCCGTGTTTGTGTTGCCTGAACCCGGAGCCGCCGCCGGATTGGAAGCGGCAATTTCCCGTGATCGGTGCGGTCTCAGGGACCGTGGGATGCCTCGGCGCGGTGGAGGTCATCAAGCTCATCTGCGGCCTTGGTGAGCCGCTGGCGGGGACACTGCTCACCATGGACCTTGGGTCGATGCAATTTCGTCGATTAAAGATTCATCGCCAAAAAGATTGCCCGGTTTGTGGCTGATCCCAGCTTCCGCGCGACGGATGCCCGTTCGCGGAGTTAGAAACCTCCCTCACCGAACAGCTATCAGACCACCGCGGGATATCGTCGCAAATCAGACCCGGTTCCCCCACAATTCCAGTCCTCCTCCATGATTCGCTCCCTCCTCATACTTTGTTTCGCCGGCTTCCTTGCATCGACGGTGCAGGCGTCGTCGCCGCTCAACTTCGTCTTCATCCTCACCGACGATCTCGGCGGGACCGATCTCGGCTGCTATGGCAGTTCCTTCTACGAGACGCCGAACATCGACAAGCTGGCGCACGATGGGGTGAAGTTTACCCACTCCTACTCGGCCTGCACGGTCTGCTCACCGACGCGCGCCGCGCTGATGACCGGCCGGTATCCAGCGACGCTGCATCTCACCGATTGGATCGCCGGGCACAACCGTCCCGCGGCCAGGCTGAAGATTCCTGATTGGCAACTGAGCCTGCCCCACGATGTGCCGACGCTGCCGCAGGCATTGCACACCGCGGGCTACGTTTCGTGCGCCATCGGGAAGTGGCACCTGGGCGATGACGGACCCGAAAAATACGGCTTCGACACCGCGATCGCCAATAATGGGAAAGGGCAGCCTGCGACCTATTTTTCGCCCTACAAGAATCCGCAACTGCCGGATGGGCCTCCCGGCGAATTTCTCACCGACCGGCTCACCAGCGAAGCGGAAAAATTCATCGAGCAGAACAAGGACCGCCCGTTCTTTGTCTACCTACCGCACTATGCCGTGCACCAGCCGATTGCGGGAAAACCGGAAGTGGTCGAGAAATACAAGGGCCGTGTTTCGCCGAATGATCCGCAGCACAACCCAGTCTATGCCGCGCTGATTCAAAGTGTGGATGATAGCGTGGGACGTCTGCGCGCCAAGGTCGAACAACTCGGCCTCACGGATCGCACGGTGTTTGTTCTTACCTCGGACAATGGTGGGCTGACCTTGGGACAGACAACCTACAACATAGGAATGCGCGCCGAGAAGGGCTCGGCTTATGAGGGCGGCGTGCGGGTACCGGCGATTGCGCTCGTTCCCGGGGTGACGCATGCGGGCACGGTCTGCGAGACACCGATCATCTCGAACGACTGGAGTTCCACGCTCCTCGATCTCGCCGGGGCGAAACCCCTGGAGGGGTGTCAGGGAGTGAGCCTGGCGCCTCTGCTCCGGGGCGAATCGCTGGCCGCGCGCCCCTTGTTCTGGCACTACCCGCACTATCATCCCGGCGGTGCGACGCCCTACAGCGCGGTGCTCGACGACGGCTGGCGGTTGGTCGAATTCTTCGAGGACAATCATGCGGAGCTTTATCATCTCACCGAAGATCCGATGGAGAAGAATGACCTGGCTGCGGCCCAACCGCAGAAGACCGCGGAACTGCGCGCGCGGCTGAAGGCGTGGCGCGAATCGGTCGGTGCGCAATTGCCCACGCCGAATCCCAATTACGATCCCGCGAAGGACGCCGCTGGGGGGAAGAAGACGAAGCCCGAGCAGTGAGTGGTCTTGCGGAAGTAATCAGTGATGAAATCCGTGTCTCCCCGTCGCACCTCGGCGCTCATCCTCGCCGGTTCTATCGCCGTACTCCTCGGCCTCGCTCCGGCGACGAGGGCCGCGAGCGGGACGTGGCTCGATACCGGCGTCAGCAACGCCCAGTGGTCCACCACCTCCAACTGGGTGTCCGGACTCGTCCCCGGCGCAACATCGGGCACGACCAGTCCGGACACTGCCACCTTCAATTCCGCAGTCGGAACGTTCGGTACGGCGGGAAACCCGATCCTGATCGACGCCAACCGCAATCTTAAGAACATCACTTTCACCGGTGCGGCGGGAAATTACTTCTTCGGCATCCCCGTCGGCAATGCGCTGTTGCTGAGCTCCGGCGGCGTCATCCAATTCACTTCGCTCACCGCCAGCAACGCGGTGGAAACCGTCAACGCCCCGCTGGTCATCGAAGGCGCGAGCGGTAATTACACCCTGACCAACAATAGCCTGAACGGCACCGGAAGCGGCGCCGGCACGCTGAAATTCGGCGGGGGCATCACTGGCGGCGCCGCCGGGGCCACCATCCTCTTCATCGAAGGCAGCAACACCAACGCCAACATCGTGAGCGGGATCGTCGCCAATGGCTCGGCGACCACCTTGGGCGTCACCAAGAGTGGTTCAGGCACGTGGGATCTCACCGGGGCCAATACTTACACGGGCGTGACGAATCTCGACGGCGGCGTCCTGAACTCGAGTTCCTTCGCCAATATCAATACAGCCAGCGGCATTGGCAAAGGCTCCGCGGGAGGCTCGGCCGCCGACCTCGTCTTCGGCGGCGGGACGCTGCAATACACCGGCGTGGCTGTCGCGAGCACCAATCGCCTCTTCACCCTCGGCGATGCGGCCGGCCTCACCGCCACGCTGGATTCCTCCGCCGGCGAGACCTTGAGCACGCTCAGCTTCACCGCCACCGGCGCCATCGCCTTCGGCGGCTCCGGCTCGCGGACGCTCACCCTCACGGGCTCGAACATGGGCGCGAACACTTTCGCCCCGGTGCTGGGCAATGGGACCGGCGGCTCGACCGCCCTCGTCAAGTCTGGCAACGGCACGTGGATTCTCACCGGCGCGAACACCTACACCGGAATCACCTCCATCAACGTGGGCACGCTCCAGCTGGGCAACGGTGGCGCCACCGGCTCGCTCTCCGCGAGCAGTGTGCTCACGGTCAATGGCACGCTGGCCTTTAACCGGGGCGACACCGTCACGCAGGGCACGGACTTTGCCGGCTCGATCGGCGGGGGCGGCCAGGTGGTCCAGCAGGGCGGCGGCACCCTGGTCTTGAACGGCGCGAACACCTACGGCGGCAACACCACGGTCAAGACTGGCACGCTCCAGTTGGCCAGTGGCGGCTCCATCACCAACATCAGTGGCGCCGTGACTGTCGGCAACGGCACGCTCCAGGTGGCCGGGGGTTCGATCAACTTGATCAATGCCTCAGTGACTGTCGGCAACGCCTCGGGGGACAACGGCACGCTGAACCTGACCGGCGGCAGCATCTCCGATTCCAGCGGCTACATTGGCTACAGCGGAACCGGGACCGCGACGGTCAGCGGCGGGACGTGGACCGGCATCCTCTACGTCGGCTGGAGCGGCGCCGGTGTCTTGAACATCACCGGCAGCGGCGTCGTCGCGGCCACGCTCAACGCCGCTGTTGGGCTGACCCTCGCCGAATTTGCCGGGAGCAACGGCACGGTCAACTTTGGCACGGGCGGGACCGCCGGCACGCTTCAGGCGGCCTCGGTGGGCACCGGCAGCGGTACGGCGGTCGTCAATTTCAACCATACCGGCAACTACACCTTTGCTCCGCAGCTCACCGGCTCCCTGTCCGTGAACAGTCTCGGCCCGGGGGCGACGATTCTCACCGGCAGCAATAGCTACACGGGCGCGACGACGATCAGCGCCGGCCAGTTGATCGCCGCCCATGCCGCCGCGCTCAATCCGACGACCGGCGGCGCCGTGACCGTGGCCCCGGGCGCCGGGCTCAGCTATGCCGCGGTCGCGGATGCGCCCTTGGGACTCCACTCGACGCTCGCCATCACCGGTGGCGCCGGCACGACCATCGGGGGCACCCTTGGTTCCACCGCCACCAGTGCCGAGATCAGCGTAGCCGGCGCGGCTTCGGCCACCGGTGCCGTGCAGGTGAATGTCTTCCTCCTGACCGGGGTCACGCCGCAGGCCGGCACGCACAGCTATACGCTGCTGGCGGCTGGCGCCGGCAGCACCCTCAATGGCGCGACCTATTCGCTCGGCACGGTCTATAATAATACGAACTTTACCGTCGGCGCCCCGAGCGCCACGGCGACGAGCCTGCAGGTGGCCGTGACGGGCGCGACGCCGATCAGCGATGCCTACTGGGTGGGTGGGCTGAGCGGGGCGGGCAATGTATGGGCGGCTTCCAACGGGAGCACCGCGAGCAACTGGGCGACGACCTCGGGCGGCCCCGTCCAGGTCCTGGTCCCCGGTGCGGGCGCCAATGTCACGATCTCGGCGACCTCTCCCGTCACCGCGCCCGTGGCCACGACGCTCGGGGCGAACATGAGCATTGCCGGGCTGACCATCGCGGACACGGTCAACGGCCTGGGGCTCAATGCGGACGGCTTTGCGCTGACGATCGGCGCGGGCGGGATCACCATGAATGCGAGTGTGCCGGCCAGCGCCATCGCGGCCAACGTGGTATTGGGCGCAAACCAGACCTGGACGAATAACTCGGCCAATGCCCTGACAGTCAGCGGTGGGGTCAGCGGCAACAGTTCGTTGACCAAAGCCGGCGCGGGCACGCTGATTCTTTCCGGAGCCAATACCTATACCGGCGCGACGACCATCAGCGCGGGCACGCTCCAGTTTGGGAACGCCGGTGCGATCGGCAACAACAGCTCCGCGGTCACGCTCGCCAACGTGGCGGGGGCGACCCTGAACCTGGCCGGCTTTAGCACGCAGATTGGTTCGCTCACCGGGGGCGGGGCGCTGGGCGGTAACATCACCCTCGGGGCCGCGACCTTGACGGTCGGTGCGGATAACACGAGCCCGGCAGCCTTCGGCGGCGTCCTTTCCGGGACGGGCGGCGGATTGACCAAGATCGGCGCCGGCACGCTCACGCTGAGTGGCGCGAACACTTACACGGGGGCCACGATTCTCAATGGAGGCACCCTGGCCCTCGGCTTTGGCGGCGTCTTCACGAACATCCTTCCCAGCGCTTCGCCCCTCACTCTCGGCGGCGGCACGCTCGCGCTCAGCGGGGCCGGCACGCAGACGGTGAGCGGCCTCACCACGACCGCCAGCACGGTGAGTTCCATTGTGCTCGGCAGCAATGAGACCCTCACGCTCGGAGGGCTCACTTCCGCCGGCGCCAACTCCGCGCTCAACTTCAATACCGCCGCGGGCGGAGCCAATGCCACCACCTCCACCACGGGCACGGGGATTGTGAATCTCCT
>Ga0105237_10003399_pt1 | contig 18931 bp, 23 predicted proteins | sample KBSC24metaG_FD_81520 | JGI IMG/M metagenome (GOLD analysis project Ga0105237, IMG submission 81520) | Corn rhizosphere microbial communities from Kellogg Biological Station, Michigan, USA - KBS C2-4 metaG | ecosystem: Host-associated > Plants > Roots > Rhizosphere > Soil | place: Michigan, USA... | reverse complement strand
ACCTTTGCCATCGACCAGAACCAGCAGCTGTCACAGGTAAAGGCTGTGTTCGACAAGAAGCTGGGCGGTATCAGCTCTATCAGATTTGGCAGCGAATACTGGTATTCCTATAATGACCAGCATTACCGGAGTCCTCTGTACAATGTGGATTCGCTGTATAAATTCAGGGATAATTTCAACGCTGTCTTTGTGGAGTCGGATATATTCCTTACCAACGAGCTGGCGGCGAAGCTGGGCGTTCGTTATGAACATTCTTCCGTCATCCATCGCGGTGATGTTGCACCCCGGGTATCCCTTGCTTATCGGACAGGGCCGGAGGCGCAGATATCTTTAGCCTATGGGGTTTTCTATCAGAAGCCGGAAAGCAGTCAGCTGTTCTATACGAAGAACGTCGGTTTTACGAAGGCCACCCATTATATCATCAACTACCAGAAGATGTCCAAGGACAGGATATTCCGGATAGAAGCCTATTATAAGAAATACGAGGACCTGATCAAGACCGTGCCTTTGTTCTATAACTATTCGGTGTATAATAATTCCGGCAGCGGTTATGCCAAGGGGTTCGAACTGTTCTGGCGGGATAAAAAGACCATCAAGGACTTCGACTACTGGATCAGCTATTCTTACCTGGATACCAAGCGTAATTATCTGAACTATACGGAGCAGCTGATGCCGAATTTTGCGGCCACGCATACGGCGTCCATCGTGACAAAGAAGTTCTTTACGAAGATCAAGTCGGGTTTCAACCTTACCTACAGCTATGCTACGGGAAGACCCTATTACAATTTCGTACTGGCCAACGGGCCGAAGTTCGAGCTGGCGGAGCAGGGTAAGACCAAATCCTACCAGTCCCTGAACTTTAGTGCGGAATATGTGCCCAGCATCGGCAAGCCCAAGGCAAAGACCTTTATCGTGCTTTTTGCCAGCATGAGCAACGTATTAGGTTATAATGCGGTGTATGGATACAATTACTCCTACAGCGGACAGTACAAACAGCCTATCACGCCGCCGGCCAACCGGTTTTATTTCATCGGCTGTTTCCTTAGCTGGGGAGTGGATCGCAGTCAGGACGCCATTAATAATAATTTATAACCATTAACAAAACAATTCTTAACTTTTTAAATTAAAACTATGAAGAAGATCCTCTTTTCACTCGCCCTGCTGGTCTCTATTGCCGCCAGCGCCCAATCGGACAAATACACTCAGATGATGCAAAAGAACATTTCATTATTGGATTCCGCCAAGAGCATCGATGATCTGCAAAGCCTGGCCAGTACTTTTGATCGTATAGGCGATGCGGAAAAGACAAAATGGCTGCCTTATTATTACGCCGCACTCGCACAGACCTGGGTAGGCTGGAACCCCACCGTAAAGGACAAGGATGCGAACTCGGCCAAGATCAATGCTTACCTGGCAAAGGCCGAAGCCATCGAGAAGAATTCCGAACTATACGCCGTCGAAAATATGTCGGCCACCCAGCAGATGCTGGTAGATCCGCAGACGCGCTGGGCTACTTATGGCAAGACGGCCGGTGAAGCGTTGCAAAAAGGTCTGCAGGCCGACCCGAATAACCCCCGTCTGTATTATCTGCAGGGCATGAGCCTCTTTGGCACGCCTACCCAGTTTGGCGGCGGAAAAGATAAGGCCAAGCCTTTGTTCGAGAAATCAGTGGCATTGTATAAGGAAGCTCATCCCGCAGCGCTGGCTCCCACCTGGGGACAGCAGCAGGCAGAAGCTATGCTGGAGCAATGTAATAAATAATACTTTTCTACCAACCCGCCGGACGTTAGTCCGGCGGGCAATTAAAATGAAGTTATGGAGCCTCAGGAAAGTCTACTGCTCATCCAAAGTATGATCGATCGGGCCAAAAACTCTGTCGTCGATAAGAGTTTTTATTTCCTGTTATGGGGGTGGCTGGTTTTTATAGGCTGTATACTCCAGTTTACGCTGAAGGTAATTGTGCAGACGGATCTGCACCCCGTGGCATGGAACATCATGTATATAGGATTTATCGTCAGTTTCTGGTATGGCCGGCGGGAACGGAAAAGGAAAATAGTAAAGACGTATGTGGATGAAACGCTGCAGAATACCTGGATCACGGTGGGGATCTCCCAGACGCTGGTCGTTTTTATATTCCTTCGTCGCGGCGGATGGGAAAATTGCTATACTATCTTTATCCTGTTGTATTCCATCGGATGTTTTATTACGGGCCGGACATTGAAATTCCCGCCATTGGTATGGGGAGCCATCATTTGCTGGGGGCTGGCTATACTCAGTACGTTCACTACTTACGACACGAATATACTGATCTGCGCCGCTGCTATCCTGGTTAGCTATATCATACCAGGCTATCTGCTCCGGAGCCAGTATCGTAAAACCATCAAATCCCAATCATGACCGCAGAAAAAGAATTTACCCACCAGGAAAGCCTGCAGCTGATATCGCAGATGATCAGCAAAGCCAAGGACGACTATCTCGGAACGGGCGTCACTGCGCTGATGTGGGGGGCTATCATTACTTTCTGCTCCATGGTGGAGCTGCTAAAGATGCTCTTTTTTCCTAAACTGGGCTGGGTGGATACCGTCTGGTGGCTCACTTTTTTAGGCATCATTCCTCAGATCGTCATCGCGCGGCGGGAAAAAAAACTGCGAAATTACAAAGGGCATGACGACCAGCTCAGGGGAGGCATCTGGATAAGCTTTGGCGCGGCTATTATCCTCATGAATTATTTTGTGCTGCGGTATAATTTTCCACAGCCTCTTGCGGTGTACCTGGTCCTGTATGGCATCCCGACGTTTGCCATTGGCTTTGGGAAAAGGTTCCGGCCCATGATCATCGGCGGTATTGCCTGCTGGATATTTGCCATATTGAGCTCGATCACGCCCGACCCATGGACGCTGCTTTACCTGGCCGGCGGCGCCCAGCTTGCCTGGTTCATACCCGGGCTGATATTGAGAAAACGATACCTGAAAGTAAAGAAGAACAATGTTTAAGGACCTCAACCCCATATTACATTCTCAACTGAGGCTGGCGGTGGTCTCTGTCCTGATCAGCGTGAGAGAGGCTGAATTTACTTTTCTCAGGGAGAAGACCAATGCTACGGCGGGCAATCTCAGCGTCCAGATCAACAAACTGAAGGAGGCCGGCTATATCGATGTATCCAAACAATTCAAGGACAATTATCCCCAGACCATTTGTAAGATAACGCCGCAGGGGGTGTTGGCTTTTGAGCAATATGTAAAGGACCTCCAATCTTATCTCGATATAAAAAAATAGGGGAGTCCCCCAAAAAGTAAAGGCCCCGGAAGGGACCTTTACGTACTTACCATTCAATTCTTACTCACTAACTCTTTGCCAACCGCATAGTCAGGCGCTCGTTGCTGTTGATGATCACTTCCAGCTGATACATGCCGGGCTGCAGCGCATGCGTATCTTCAAGATCAAAGGTGTTGGCGCCGTTGTCGCCCATGGCCGTCTTCCTTATGATCTCACTGCCATTGTTGTCCGTCACTTTCATCATCACAAAGGATTTTTCCTTCAATTGCACATTTACCTTGATGTCATTCACAACGGGGTCGGGGGTGACGCTCACCGACTCTACGCTTTTTGTGCCATATGTTCTTACGATGAGCACTTTTGAATAAGTTATTCTGCCAGCTTCGTCTATCTGACGAAGACGATAGTAAAGATCATTGCTCTTTGCCTTATGATCACTCACCTTGTCTGTGAAGGAATAGTCGGTACCGGCAGCGGTTACGTCTCCCACTTTCTGGAAATAGTCGCCATCCATGCTTCTTTCTACCTCGAAGTGTGCGCTGTGATTGTCGGTGGAGGCAACCCAGTTGATGTCCACGGCGTTCTTCCTGTACAGCGCCTGGAAGTTTGTCAGCGTGCTCCTTACGGGGAATCTGATAGTGGCTACCGTGTTGATGCTGCAGAGGCTGGGGCTGCCGTTGTCACAAACTTTATAGGTGAAGTGAGTGGAGCCACCAGTAAAGCCGTCTTTTGGAGTAAAGGCAAACCCGCCATCCTTGTTAAGGTCTACACTGCCATCGGGAGATTCTTCCAGCAGATAGGCTGTCATGGTCTCGTGATTGGGGTCATAGTCATTGCTTAACACGTTGCCGCTGGCTGTGTGAGAAGCAGTGCCCATAAATTTATCGCGGAGTGTCACGGGAGCAACATTGCAGGCGGAAGCATAATGTGTAGCCGCGTCGATGGACAGCTGATCGATGGCGATGCGCTCGTTGCCGCCGACGCCCTGGTAGTTGATATATAATTTGTACGCGCCGGCCGTAGCAGACAACACCTTATTATAGGTGTAGACCGTGGTATTGTTCAGGCCTGTGAGCTCCATGCTGTCCAATAGCATAGCGGGTCTGTTGTTCCCGTCCGTGGCATATATCTTAATCCATCTCCTGTCCTTTACGGGCATGTTGAATTTGTAGGTAAAAGAGACGGTAACGGGGCCATTGAGATCCAGCATGGGAGTGAAGATACCCGTCATTTCCGTAGCGCTGGAGCCGGTGCCGGATACCATGGCGCCATCCCCTTCCATATTGGGGGTCCAGCCATTACGATTGACGTCAAAGTCGGCAAAAAACCAGCAATTGCCCTGCAGGAAACCCTTGATCTCTGTGAGTTTAATGTCTTTGCGGGAGTTGAAGTTGTCGGAGGTTGCTGCATGCGCCGGGGAAAGACCGAAGGTCATGGCAGAAGCAAACAGTAGGGCGAAAAAGTTCCTTTTCATCTTTGTAATTTTCAGAAGGTGAATAATCTTTGAGCGTAAACACGGAAATTCAAAGGAAGGAACTAGTATATAAGAACAACTGTGGTACAGTTAAAACTAAACGTTGGGCGTTTTTCGGGGATAGTAAATTTAGCAATTGGGAATTGTCGTAGGAGATGGTGGAACAAATATAGACAACACATTCGGGTTTTGCAAGCCCCCTTAAGAAATTTTGATTCCTGCCGATCAATTCGAGCCTAGGATTGTTGATAGGATGTGGCCGGCCCACCTCCGGCGGGCCAGGGTAAATCACATTGATATTCAAGAATATGTCTTCAGTCATCCGGGTCACTGGTCTTACCAAGCATTTTTCAGCATTGAAAGCCGTCGACGGACTGTCCTTTTCCGTGGAGCAGTCCGACATATATGGTTTTTTGGGGCAGAATGGCGCAGGAAAATCCACCACTATCCGGATGCTGCTCACGCTGATCGCGCCCACCGAAGGCCGGATAGAGATATTCGGCATGGATCTGCGGACCCATCGGAGGGAGATATTGCGGAGGGTAGGTGCTGTTATCGAGCGGCCGGACCTTTATAAGTATCTTACCGCCTACGAGAACCTTGCCTTATTTGCGCGCATGAGCGGTATTCTCCCTTCTTCCCGTATACTGATGCAGCAGCTGGAGCAGGTTGGGCTCGCGGAAAGGGCCCACAGTAAAGTGAAGACCTTTTCCCAGGGAATGAAACAACGATTGGGCATTGCCGTAGCCCTGGTCCACAATCCGGACCTCGTTATCCTTGACGAACCGACCAACGGACTGGACCCCCAGGGTATTGCCGATATACGGAACCTGATCCTGCATCTCAGCGCCCATGAAAAAAAGACGCTCCTGGTGTCTTCCCACCTATTGAGTGAAATGGAGCTGATAGCGAATAGAATGCTCATTATCGATAGGGGAAAGAAGATCGTGGAGGGGAAGGCGTCCGAACTATTTGATCCCGGGGAGACCTTGGTAGAATTGGATACTTCCGATGGAGCCCTGGCCGAGGAGGTGCTACACCGAGGTTCCTGGAAGGAACATCTGCAGTCCCGCCAGGATGGGAAGCTCCTGTTGAAAATGGACAAGAACCGGATACCTGCTTTTGTACGTGACCTCGTACAGCAGGGAGTGCCTGTTGCCTCCGTCCAGCCCCGGCATTCGCTGGAAGATTATTTTTTATCATTGACAACCGCCAATCAGCATGTGGAAGCTTTTACAGATCGAGCTGTTTAAAATATTCAAACGTCCACGTACCTATATCCCATTTGGGGCTATCGCCGCCATCATCCTTATTATACAATTGGGGTTGAAGTTCGACGGGCAGTCCTACCTGGAGATGGGAATGAGCAGTGTATCCGACACCTTTAATGTACCCTATTCGCTGATCATGAATGGCTATCTCGTGGCATTTGTCATTCTCAACACCCTGCTGATCCAGATCCCGCTGCTGATAGCCCTCGTGGCGGGCGATATGGTGGCAGGAGAAGCCAATATGGGCACCCTCCGTCTGCTGGTGACCCGGCCTGTCAGCCGCACCCAGCTCATGCTGGTGAAGTACGCCGCCAGCGTCATCTATACCTTTCTGTTGCTGATCTGGATGGCGTTGCTGGCCCTGTTCCTCAGCATGTGGATCTTTGGCACCAATGACCTTGTCATTGCGCGTGATACTGTTATAGAACACATCCGCAAGACAGACGTCATGTGGAGATATATAGCCGCATTTGGATATGCGATGGTGGCGCTTAGCACCGTGGCTGCCCTGGCTTTTTTGCTGTCGGTGTTTGCTGAGAATTCCATCGGCCCGATCGTCGCTACTATCAGCATCGTCGTCGTGCTTACCATCCTGTCGGAAATGCGCATACCCCTTTACGACAACACGGTAAAGCCCTGGCTCTTTACCTCTCATATGCTGGCCTGGAAAGGGTTCTTTTATTCACAGTCCAACGGACAGGGTGATACCATTGCCGGCTCCATTGAAAATCTTCCATCCATATTGCGCAGTCTGAGCATTTTATTGGGGTATATAGCCGCCTTTGTAACTGCTGCCATATGGGCATTTCGAAAAAAAGATATTTTAAGTTAGTTATGCAAAAAATATTACTACTCCTGTCGTTAGTACTGGCCGCCTTCGGCGGCCAGGCCCAGCCGGCGGCCGAACTTTTGCAAAAGGTCCGTGCCCGCCTGGATCAGGTCAACGATTATCAGGCCGCAGGTACGATGAAGACCAATGTAAGCTTTCTGAAAGAGCCGGAGGCTTCTGTCACCGTCTATTTTAAAAAGCCGGACAAGCTAAAGATCAAAAATGATAAAGGGATCTCCTTTGTGCCCAAGGGAGCGGTGACCATTAGTCTCAACAATCTGCTGAAGGGCTCCTATACCGTGCTGGATGCGGGGACCGACACCGCACAGGGGCGGAAAGTAAGATTGATCAAGCTGTTGCCGCAGGATGAAAATGCGGATATGGTGTTATCTACTTTTTGGGTGGATGAAAACCGGCTGCTTATCGTGCGGGCACGTACCACCACCCGTGACAACGGCACCTATGAAGTGGAATTGTATTATGGAAAGTATATTGCGTATGCGCTGCCGGATAAGGTGGTCTTTACCTTTAACGTCAAGAACTACAAGCTTCCCAAAGGAATTACTTTCGACTATGACGACGGGTCACCCAAAAAGAAGCAGGCTGCCGGTGATGGGCGAGGCAGGGTGGAGCTGAGCTATAGCTCTTATATCATCAACAAGGGCGTGCCGGATAACGTGTTCCAGTGAGTTAGTTCTCTTCGATCTTTTCATCTTCCGCATTGGCCAATACCACCTGACCCATCTTCTTCAATGGGTTCTTCCTGTTGTCTTCATATTCCTGTCTGTTGCGGATAATGTCTATACAGGCATAGATAGATGCCAGGAAGGAGGTAGCGTCGGCCTTGTTCTTGCCGGCGATATCGAAGGCCGTGCCATGGTCGGGTGAGGTTCTGACCATCGGCAGTCCGGCCGTATAATTTACACCCTCGCCTGAAGCCAGTGATTTGAAGGGGATCAGCCCCTGGTCATGGTACATGGCCAGCACTGCGTCAAATCTGGAGTGGTAGTTACGGGCAAAAAAGGCATCGGCGCTATAAGGTCCGAATACCAGCATATTGTGCTTGGCGTCCTTGATGGCGGGTTTGATGATCTCTTCTTCTTCCTTTCCGATAAGGCCTTCGTCGCCTGCATGGGGGTTCAATCCCAATACGGCAATACGGGGTTTGTCGATGCCAAAGTCCTTTACCAGGCTGTCCCGGAGGATATTCAGCTTGGACAGGATCGCCTCGCGGGTGATATATTTAGCGATGTCTTTTACGGGTACGTGCTCTGTGACCAGCCCTACCCGGAAATTATCGGATACCATCAGCATCAGCACGTCGCTGGCGTTGAAGGCGTGTTTCAGGTAGGGGGTATGACCGGTGAAGTTGAAATTGGCCGATTGGGTGTTCTTCTTGTGAATGGGTGCGGTGACCAATCCCTGGATCTTTTTATCCCTCAGGGCGTCTACCGCCATTGTGAGGGATTTTACGGCATAGCTACCGCCGACGTCGGTGAGCTGTCCCGGTACGATAGCAATCTCTTCTTCCCAGCAGTTGTAAATATTCACCTGTTTGTGTGCGATACGGGAAAAATCCTTTGTGCTTTGGTAGTTGAAAGCGGCGTCGGGGATCGACTTCCGATAGAAATTGATCAATTTATTGGAGGCGAATATGACAGGCGTGCATAATTCCAGCAGACGGTGGTCCGAGAAAGCCTTGATGATCAGCTCTGTTCCGATACCATTTACGTCTCCGGCAGAAATCCCTATGACGGGTCTTTGTTGTTGGCTCATTCACTTAATTTTCAGGGGTAAATGTACGATTTATTAACTTTACCCCCATTTTCATGTATACCCTCAAAAAGTCTTTAGGCCAGCACTTTCTCCGGGACGAAAATATCTCCCGAAAGATTGTGACATCTCTTCGCGAGCTTCTTCCTGCGGACGGGGCACGACTGTTGGAAGTAGGCCCTGGCGCAGGCGCCCTTACAAAATATCTCCTTGAAATAGAAGGGATTGACTTCAAGGCCGTAGAGCTGGATGAAGAAAAGATCGAATATTTGCAAAAAACCTGGCCTTCTCTGACCGGAAAGATAGTGCATCAGAGTGTCCTGGATATGGACAAACCGTTCGAAGGTCCCTTTACCGTCATAGGTAATTTCCCTTATAACATCTCTTCCCAGATACTTTTTAAGATGCTGGATTGGAGGGACCAGCTGTTGAGCATGACCGGGATGTTCCAAAAAGAGGTGGCTCAACGGGTTGCTGCGCCTTCGGGGAACAAGGTCTATGGGGTGATCAGCGTTCTGATACAGGCATTTTTTAAGGTGGAATACTTATTCGAAGTCCATGAGCAGTGTTTTCAGCCTCCTCCCAAAGTGAAGAGCGCCGTAATACGTCTTTTGCCCAGGGCGGACCTTCCCTCTTTCAGGGATGAGAAAAGCTTTTTTCTTTTGGTAAAAACAGCCTTTAACCAGCGAAGGAAGACATTGCGTAATGCGGTAAAACCTCTTTTTGAGCAGACGGAGGACCCTGTTTTTAATAAACGCGCGGAGCAATTGAGCATCGAGGATTTTGCGCGTCTGACGTGGAAAATGCGATAACCCGCGTGTCGAATGGATATAACTAAATCAACTATACGAACCCCATGCAAAAAGTGATCATCACTGCCAAAGTACACGATTATCTCCGGGATAGATTGACACAAAAAGGATATACCGTCGAGTATGCGCCTCAAATGACCTATGAAGAGCTGGCCGCCTCGATCGCAGGGGTGGAAGGGCTTATCGTCACGACCCGGCTGAAGATCGACAGGGCCATACTGGATAAGGCGTCTTCCCTTAAATGGATCGGCCGGCTGGGCAGCGGTATGGAGCTTATCGATGTAGATTATGCCACTGCCCGTGGGGTGCAATGCGTCAGCAGCCCGGAAGGCAATAGGAATGGGGTGGGAGAGCATGTGCTGGGGATGTTGCTGGGGTTGATGAACAAACTGTATACCAGCCAAATGGAAATAAAGGAAGGCAAATGGATACGGGATGCCAACCGTGGTACGGAGCTCACGGGTAAGACCATAGGTATTGTGGGTTTTGGCAATGCGGGCGGCGCTTTTGCCAAGCTGTTGTCTTCTTTCGACGTCACTATCCTTGCATACGACAAATATAAGTTCGACTTTGCCCAGGGCAATGTCCGGGAGGCGTCCCTCGAGCAGCTGGGCCGTTATGCCGATGTGATAAGTTTTCATGTTCCTCTGACGGAGGAAACCTTTCATATGGCCGGGGATCGTTTTTTCAATTCCCTGGAGAGAAAGCCGTGGTTTATCAATGCATCCAGGGGCAAGGTCCATGATACGGAGGCGTTAGTCCGGGCCCTGGAAAATGGGAAGATTGCCGGAGCAGCACTGGATGTACTGGAAAATGAGAAGCTGGAGACGTACACAGGCGTCCAGCGACAGCAGCTGGAATGGTTGTTGAACAGACCTGATGTTCTTATAACGCCCCATATCGCCGGATACAGCCATGAGGCCTTCTATAAGATGGCCAAGGTCGTATTGGAAAAACTTGGTATTTAGCTTATTTGGAGCCCGGCGATTCGGGCCGGAGGCCGGGCGGGTATTATTTGGTTTATATTATTTTCCCCTACCTTTGTAGCAAATAAATAGTGCAATGCTTTTGGATTTCTCCTAAGGCGTTGTCTTTTTTTTCTTTGTAAACCAAAAGGAGGAAACTATGAGTGGTTTTACCTATTTTACCAGGGATGCGTTGGAACATTTGAAGTCTGATCTGCAACGACTGAAAACGGTCGAGAGACAAGCGGCTTCCAAGGCCATTGCAGAAGCCCGCGAAAAAGGTGATCTCCGCGAGAATGCCGAATACGATGCGGCTAAAGAGGCACAGGGATTGTTGGAAGCGAAGATCCAAAAGCTGGAAGGGGATCTCGCAAATGCACGTATCATCGATGAAAGCAGTATCGATACCAGCAAAGTATCTATATTGACCAAGGTAACTGTGACCAATCTGACCAATAAGAAGCAAATGACCTATCACCTGGTGTCGGAGAAAGAAGCCGATCTTAAATTAGGAAAAATCTCCGTGACATCTCCTATCGGGAAAGGTCTGTTGGGCAAGCAGATCGGGGAAGTAGCCGACGTTCAGGTGCCTGCCGGAAGACTCCAGTTCAAAATAGAAAACATTACCGTGTGACAATTTTTTCAAAGATCATTGCCGGGGAGATACCATCGTACAAGATCGCAGAGAGCGATAAGTTCTATGCCTTTCTGGATATATTCCCTTTGCAGGAAGGGCATGTGCTGGTAGTCCCGAAGGTAGAAGTCGATAAATTCTTCGATGTGCCGGATGACTATCTGTCCCGGATGCTGGTATTTGCCAAACCGATCGCGCATGCGATAGAGGCGGCGTTCCCCTGTGATCGTTGCGGACTGTCCGTCGTCGGACTGGAGGTCCCTCATGCGCATTTGCATCTGATACCGATCAACAGCGCCGATGATCTTAATTTCACACGCGGGAAGCTCAAGCTTAGCCCCGAACAATTGAAAGCTGCACAGGAAAAAATAATTCGCCATTTCGGTTAGTCATTCGCGAATGAAACAGGTCTTACTTATAGCCGTCATTATCATTGCCAGCGGAACCTTCTTTTTGAACTCCGCTGCGTCACGCAGTCCCCTGAATATTGAAAGGATATCCGCCGACATGACCATCCGCCAGGTACAGCAGGGTAAATCCGTAACATTAAGAGGGTCGTTGTATTACCAGCGCAACGGCAATATGGTCACTCATTTCGTGTACCCCAAGGAGTATATGATCGTTGCCAACAAATTAGGTGAGACGAAGCTTTACGACCCGGTAAAGAACACTGTCATTCAATACCAGAATCTTTTGTTCAGCACCCAGTCCTCCCAATTCTATTATTTCTTTTCGGGGAAGGTTTCCGATATGGGTTTGATCCGCATTGGCTATGTACAGGATAAGACGTACAATGAAGCGGGGATGCTGGTAACGGAGTGGAAGTTAAAGACCCCGGATAAAAAGGCGTCGATACAGCGTATCAAGATCGTCTATGATGGACAGCGGCCCGTCTATATGCATTACGAGGAGGCCGGCGGCAGGGTATTCCGGAAAGTGTTTTATTACAACTACCAGATGCTGGACACCTATTATTTCCCCACTACCACGACGGAGATATTGTATGATAAAGGCGACTCGGTTGTTTCCAAGACCAGCTATACAGATTTTAAGCTCAATGAAAATTCAGCGGCCGGCTGGTTCAATTATACCATTCCCCGAAACGCAAAGATCGAGCAATGATAAGAGCTTCTTTTTTAATTATATTTTTATGGGCAGTGTCGGCTCAGGCGCAAACAGCGGAGGACCTGGCGCTCGTCAAGGGTCAGCGTTTTACAACGTCCGACGAATTTGCTCATTATCATGGGCCGGCCAACAACGAAAAGACCCTTCAGAACAAGCATAACAATATCATCGCTCAATACAATCCTGTCTCGCTGATCCTGAAAGGCGCACTGCTCGGCTATCAGAAGATATTGTCCCAGCAGCTGGCGAGGAACTGTCCGTATGAGATATCCTGTTCCAATTTCAGCAAACAGGCGATACGGGAGTTTGGCATCTTCAAAGGCGTCTTTATCAGCGCAGATCGTATCCTTCGCTGTAACCGAATTGGGTTCGAGGACGTATCACCGCTGAGCATCAATCCTGCCACAGGCCGTATCATTGACTCCCCCAATATGTACCGATGAAACTCGCCCCCCCGCTGATCCTGTTAATTTTCTCTTTTTCCCGTGTGCAGGGCCAGCAATTCAACTTCTCCAAGGAGCTGCGCTTTGCCCAATACCTCCAGGACAAGGAGGCGGTGCCGGAAGCCATACGCGTGCTGGAGCAGGTGGATACCAGCACCCTCTCGCGTGCACAAAAGGATTCTCTTTTTTATATGCTGGGTTGGGCCGCCTACAGTGTACGGCAGCTGGATAAATCTGTCGGGGCCTTTTTAAAGGTCTCACCTGATTTTTCAAAATATGAGAAGTCCCGATTTTTCGCGGCGTATTGTCAGGCCTTCCAGGGACGGGGACACATAGATTCTGCGTCCGACGGCTTGCGACAGCTGGTCCTTCCCGATAGTACCCTACGGGAATTGCGATGTTTTCAATTAGCCGGTATTGCGCTCTTAAAAAGAGATTACAAGGCCTTTCTTCCCGAGCAACAGCAGTTTACTTATTCTTCGTATATTTTTGAAAAGGAAGAACACCGAATGCAGCTGTATTATGACAAGCTGAGGGGGTTCAAACATAAGAGCCCGCTGCTGGCCGGTGTATACAGTGCGCTGCTGCCCGGTGCAGGAAAATGGTATGCCGGGAAAAAGAAACAGGGCGTCGCTGCATTTTTACCCATCATCTCCCTCGCAGCGCTGACTTATGAGGCTTACCGCAAGGATGGCGTGAAGAGCGCCCGCTTTATCGGCTTTGGCACTCTATTCACTATCTTTTACATTGGGGACATCTGGGGCAGCACATTGTCTGTTAAAATACGCAGAAACGAATTCAATAAGGAATATGACAATAAGATACTGTTTGACATGCATATCCCTCTTCGTAATTTCTTCAACTAGAGGGCAGGACGCCGACAGCCTGTACAAGGCGGGGCGTTATTTCGATGCGTCCATCGCCTATGAACGTATCTTATTCGAGCGTAACGACCCCGGCGCGCAGCTCATGGCCATCTTTGGTAAAACGCGTTGTCTCAAGCAGGAAGGGCGTTATGACCAGGCCATGACCTTTCTGGAAAACTGGCAGGCTTATCCTTTCCCCGACAGCAGCCTGGCGGAGATACACTACCAGCAGGCGCTCTGTACGTATCTGGGGGGGCATTTCGAAAATGTGCTGTCCCTGGTGGACCGCTGGTCATATGAACATGGCGGGCAACAACCGGCCGCTGTGCTGGTCGTGTTAAAGATACTTGCTCTTAACGAGCTGAGGCGATGGAAAGAGGCTGGCGATGTTTATCGTGCTCTTATTGCGCAGCGGGGGCCTGCTGTGGCGCCTCCTGATCTTTATCAGCATATTCCTCATCTCAAGAGTGTCGAAAAGGCACAGTGGCTCTCGCAATTTATACCCGGGGCGGGGCAACTCTATGCCGGCAGACCGGGCGAAGCCATTTTTAGCATACTGGTGCAGACTGCGGGCATCTGGTTTGCCGTCGTCAGCTTTGAGCAACATTATTATGTATCGGCCTGGCTCATCGGCGCGGCCCTTTTCGGAGCTTTCCATATGGGTGGAGTGAGGCGTGCGGAGGTGCTCGTGCGGCAATACAATAGAAAGAAGGTGCTGGCTTTTAATGAAGCCGTACGGGAGCAGCTGGTGTCGTTACTTCAACAGTGATGGCCGCTCTGTGATCTCGTGGTATTTGATCACGTCTTTTGCGTAATAGTGGATGACCATACTTCTTCTTGTCAGGGCCGGGTTCTTTACAGGCATGCCGCCGTGTATAAGATTGGCATGCCAGATCAGTATATCGCCTTTTTTGGCGAGGAATACTTCCGGCCGGAGGGATTGTTGTTTTATCTGCTCTTCTATCCTGTCCTCATAATCTTCATAGTCCTTATTGCCCAGGAGCAGGGAAGTCTGTCCATCGTTGAAATCGTTGTTCAGGAGGTAGGGAAGCCGGTGGCTGCCGGGGTAATAGAAGAGGGGGCCATTGTCGGGCTGGGTATCTTCCAGGGCGATCCATACCGCTATCAGGTAGCCAAGTGGATAGGTGGTCATGTGGATGCTGTCGGAATGGGCCCGTTGATTGCTGCCGTAAACGAAATTGATGGTTTGAAAGGGTACTACTTCCTTGTCCAGGATAAAGCTCAGCAGGTTGATGAGTCTTTTTTCCTGTGTTACCTTCTTTATCAGGGCAGACTGTCTGTTGGCGAACATCAGCTTGTTGTCGTGGGTGGGTTGCAGTTTTCCCTGTTGCGTCAGTTTGTCCACTTCCTGCTGGATCGTATCTGTTTCGGCGGGGTCAAAAAAATTTTTCCAGATGAGGTACCCTTTGTCACTCCAGGCGAGCAGCTGCTGCTGTATGGCGGGCGGGAAGCTGTTGTAATCTTTTTTGGTTGGGACCAGCTCCTTCGAATGGCCTGTATCGAGCCAGGCCCTGGAAGTCTTGTCGGGGAAGTCCTTGCTGGAGATGGAGGCTATCAGGGGTTTATGGACCTTATATGCCCGATAGGCTGCTCTGTTATGGGAGAGACTCCTGTAATGGATCAGGTTGTACAGCCAGTGAAGAAATTTGAATCTTTTCATGTGCTAATGTCTGTAGGCCTTCGTCGGAACACCGGTGGAGGCTGTCTCTAATAGAAAAGGCGCCTGACGGCGCCTTTCGTAAGATCTTTTATATAGACTAGGCGTTGCCGGCCCACATGAAGAACTGCGTATTGTCCACGTATGGGCTGATATCGTCATTGTGAACGATGAGCACGATAAAGTCGATCAGGGGAACGATCCCGAAGATACCGCAGAAGCTCAGGATATAACCTACCCATGTCAGGGTAGCAGTACCCAGGTACAGGCGGTGGATTCCGAGTCCTCCCAGGAAAAAGTTCAGCAGGATGGCTGCTACAAAGGTCTTATCGCTGCTTCTGAACTGAGCTCCCTGGGCTGCCAGATTTCCGGTAGCATTCATTACCGTCTGGTCCGAGAGGGCAGAGAGGCTGGCGTCTACGCTGTTGGTGAACAGTTGTTCTACCTTTTGGTCATCGACTACGTATTGGCTGCCCGAGGCTGCAAATGCGCCGATGGAGCTGAGGGCGATCAGTGCGAGCAAAAAGATTTTCTTCATAACACTTTGGGTTTTAATGCTGAAGTAAAAATAAACAATCCCGGCTATTAACCTAATTTTTGTTTAAAAAAATCCGGAAAACGAGTTCCTTTAAGGGAAAGATAATTTGTAATCCAAAGGGTCTGCCAGCTGCTACTTTGTACGTAGTTTTTCGGGGTTGTCCCGGATAAATGCTTCCCAGCCGGAGGCCTTTTTTTTGGAAGGCTGTCTGGCCGGATCTTTTTTGGTCCCCATACGGTCTGCCAGCTTATTCTGAAAGTGATGGCATACGGCTACGGCCAGCGCGTCCGATGCGTCATAGGCCGGCATTTCCTCCGTCAGATTGAGGAGATTTTGCAACATTTTCCACACCTGCTCCTTTTCCGAGTTGCCATTACCGGTGATGGATTGCTTGATCTTTCTGGGAGAGTATTCCGTTACGGGGATGCCGGCGGTCATGGCCGTGGCAATGGCTACGCCCTGGGCTCTGCCCAGCTTTAGCATACTTTGGACGTTCTTGCCAAAGAATGGGGCCTCGATGGCAAAATCATGGGGTTGATGTTTGCTGATCAGCTCCGACACTTTTTTATGGATAAGCCGGAGCCTTTCGTAAGCGTCCTTGTTTACGGGCAGCTTCAAAACGCCCATTTCGATCAGGCTGATCCGGGGGCCGGCACAGAGGACGAGACCATAACCCATAATTACGGTGCCCGGATCGATGCCAAGAATTATTTTAGAGGGCTTTTGCAAAAGGACGATTATTTTTGACACCTACTAATCGGCGCCGTTGAAAACAAATATAAAAATAATACTCAATCGGGTGGTGGGCCCCCTAATATTCCTGCTACTTTCCTGGTTTATTTGCCTGCAGGTAACGCATCAACCCAACTGGAGGGACTCTCTGGACAGGGTTCGTAAGGCGGTGACCGGGCCGCTGTCCTGGAAATTGTGGCTGGTGGTGGTATTGATGCCCGTCAATTGGGGCATAGAGGCCCGAAAATGGCAGCTGGCCTTGCGGCCCATCGGCGGTATTGCCTATATCAACGCACTGAGGGCGGTTTTTACCGGTACTACCATGGCTTCCTTTACGCCCAACAGGATGGGTGAATATCTGGGGCGTCTTTTGTATGTAAAAGAGGGGCATCGTATCGAGTCCATCTCTCTCACTATTGTCTGCAGCATGGCCCAGTTGCTGGTGACCCTGATCGTAGGGTTGGCGGGCGTCCTTTATTTGCGTGCGTCACATGCCTTGCAGCCGGCCGGAGCGCAAGACAGTTTTGGCTTCTGGCTCAATACCCTATTGGGTTTGGTGATTTTTCTATTGTCAAGTTTAACAATAATTTATTTCAGGCTTTCGTGGCTGCTGAGGATATTGGGCAAAATACCGGGACTGGCCAAATACCAGGCGTATGTAAAAATTTTAGAAAATTTTCACGCAACGCTCTTGTTGAGAATATTGTTCTTATCTTTTGGCAGGTATCTTGTATTCATTGCACAATATGGCCTGATATTCCCTGTGTTTGGGGTATTGCTCACCGTCGGGCAGCTTTGGGGAGGTATAAGTGTGGTATTCCTGGTGATGGCGATTATACCCACTTTCACGTTTTTGACGGAATTGGGCCTCCGGTGGGAAACGAGCATACAGGTGCTGGAAATATTCAGCGCGAACACAATTGGAATATTTGCCGCGTCGTTTGCAATATGGCTGATCAATCTGATCGTTCCGGCATTGATAGGCAGCCTGCTGATGTTGAGCATCAAAATATTTAAAAATAAATGAGATTTTTCTTTACGATTTGTATCCTACTGCTGACAGGCGTTGTCTTTCCGCAGTCCGCCGGAGAGGGCGATGATGCCTGTACGATCCGCAACACTGCCTTTCAGTCAGGGGAAACGATCACTTATAAGGTCTATTATACGCTGGCCAGCGTATATGTTGCGGCGGGTGAAGCTACCTTCAATACGACGTTAGATCAGTTCGGCGGAAAGACTACCTATCATGTGGTAGCTGACGGCAAGACCTATCCCTTTTATGACAAGTTCTTCAAGGTGAGGGATCGCTATGAGACCTATATCGATACTACTACGCTACAGCCTTATAAGTTCATCCGGAATGTAGATGAGGGCGGCTACAAGACATACGAGAACGTTACTTTCTCCAAGAATACGAGTACGGCAGTCACAACCGAGGGTGTGTACAAAGTACCATCCTGTATACAGGACGTGCTGAGCGCCATGTTCTATGTACGCAACCTGGACTTCAACCATTTCAAACCCGGGGATAAGATACCCTTCGACATGTTCCTCGACAGGCAGGTGTATCACTTGTATGTTCGCTATTTGGGTAAGGAGACCATCCGCACCAAGTATGCCAAGTTCCGCTGTATCAAATTCAAGCCGCTGCTGGTAAAAGGGACCATGTTCCAGGGTGGTGAGAAAATGACCGTCTGGGTCAGCGATGATCCCAATCATATTGCGCTGCGTGTGGAAAGTCCCATAACGGTGGGTAGTGTGAAGGTGGATATGAGCTACTACCACAATCTGCGGTATCCTTTGTCGTCGCTGGTGGATCTGTGATTTTACGCTTGCGCTGGATCTTAAGAAGGGCAAGGCATTGGGTTATGCTCCGGCGGGTGAGGAACCGGGGAAGCATCCTTGTAATTAAATTGTCAGTGAAATATAAAGCATTAGAAGCAATCCGAGCAGTCGTTGGAGAAGCATTCCAGGGATCGATCGAAACTTATGAAGGGTTAATGTCAGAAATAATTGTGCGCCCTGGCGCCAGCGTGGAGGCTATCAGTCAATGCAATAAATTTTTCGGCAACAGGCTGCCGGAAGAATACCAGTCTTTTTTGCAGAATTTTGATGGGGCAACCTTTTTTAAAGTGAGCGATATTGGAGGGTTTCAATTTTGGGCATGTGATGAGCTGATCCGGCAAAACAATTACCGCCGTGAGAATCTTGGAGAGTACTGTTCTGGCAATAGATTTCGAAAAGAAGAGCTGGGCGAATATTTGGAGCAGCTTACATATCTTTCAACCTAAAAGTCGCGGATGTCCTTATACCCCGGTCTGTCGACTGCAATATACAGCACTCATTGTTTGGGTCATGCTCCAGCATGAGCACGTACCCGCCCGTTGCGGCTTCTTCCCAAAAGGACTTTTTCTCTTTCAGGGTCGTCAGGGGGAACATATCATAGGCCATCACCCAGGGCAGGGGTATATGTCCCGCCGAGGGCAGGAGGTCTGCCATAAATACGAGGGTCTTT
>Ga0105237_10003397_pt1 | contig 18933 bp, 12 predicted proteins | sample KBSC24metaG_FD_81520 | JGI IMG/M metagenome (GOLD analysis project Ga0105237, IMG submission 81520) | Corn rhizosphere microbial communities from Kellogg Biological Station, Michigan, USA - KBS C2-4 metaG | ecosystem: Host-associated > Plants > Roots > Rhizosphere > Soil | place: Michigan, USA... | reverse complement strand
GGCTCGCTGCAACTGAGTCCGAAAGTGTCGGACCTTCTGGCCTCGCAGCTCGGAACGAAGTCGTTGTCCGACGCGATCCGGAATCCCAATGTCCTTCGAGACATTGGTGGCCACGCCAGCATGTCCGCCGACCTCGGGACACGTGGGACCGTCGCACTCAGTGTCGGATACACGCAAACGACGCATACGGCCGCGAGCATCACGAGCTACACCGGCGAGAATCAGGTCCTGACGCCAGGGATGGACACCTCGTCGATCAGCAACGTGGTCAATACGGGCGGGTTTTTGACCACGACGGAGGAGACAGCCAGTCGTCTGAGTGGCTCGATCAACGCAACATATCGTCCCCTTGAATGGCTCACCGGCACGGCGACACTCGGCTTGGATCTCGCTCCCAGTGTGATCCACTCCGTGATGCCGACCAATGCCACGTCGGACTATGGCTTTGCGCAGGACAGTCGCCGAAACAATGTCGGACGCAGCGCTAATCTGAGCGCGACGGCGTCGGCACACCCGGGACGCATGAGTTTTCGGACGTCGCTCGGTGTCCAGTACACGTATACACATCTGGACGGTCTCGATGCGTATGGAAGCAACTTGGCCCCAGGAAGCTCGTCCATTGGGACTGCGTCGTCCACCAGTCTCACTCCCGTTTGGAGTGAAATCGCGTCGCTGGGGACATACGGAGAAGAAGTCGTGGGATTCAACGACCGGCTCTTCCTGACCGGCTCGCTTCGGATCGATGGGTCGACCTCCTTCGGTGATGCCTATCATCCGGTGCCGTATCCCAAGGTCGGTCTGTCCTGGATCGCCTCGGATGAACCTATGTTCCGGCAGCTCCCAGGACTCTCGTCGCTCCGCTTTCGATATTCATTTGGCGCGGCGAGCCGTTATCCCACTTCGGGGATGAAGCTAGGTGTGCAAAATGGCGGCTCGACGCTCGTCGACGGCGCCACACAATTGGTCTTCGGCCGTGCATCGCTGGGGAACCCGACCTTGCGGCCAGAGCGCACGCGCGAATCGGAATACGGCGCCGATGCGACGCTGTTCTCGGTCGTGAATCTCGGATTGACCTGGTATCATCGTCGCACGATGGATCAACTCCAGTATTTCACGAACGCGGCCGGCCTCTTACGGTCATTTGGCAATCTCGGCACCGTCGCGGCGCACGGATTCGAAGCCACGGTCACCACGAATCTCGTCGATGCCCGACTCGTTCGCGCGGACCTCTCTGTCGCATATTCTTTTCATACTGACAAACTGCTCGCGTTGGGATCGGCGGAGAGCAACCGCTATCAAGGCTTTGTCGTCGGCTACCCACTCGGTGCGGTCTTCTCGACGCCTATCCTCGGCGTCGCTGACACCGTCGGGAACCACGCGGACAGTATCGTCTTCCCAGAAGAGATTGTTCGCGATTCCGTGGCTCGATATCGTGGAGTCACCTATCCACCACGGACGTTGACCATCACTCCGTCAATGTCGTTGTTGGGCGGACGGTTGCGGCTCTCAACGTCGTTCGATCGCGAGATGAGCTTCCTTGTGCTCAACACTGCACTCGCGTATGGATGTGGCACCGCGGGTACGTGCCGGGCGGCATTCGACAAAACAGCCCCCCTGATGGACCAGGCGCTCGCGATCTCTGGCGATTCCTATGATTTCTTGGAACCCGGGACCTTCACCCGCTGGCGTGAATTCACGGCCACCGTGAACATCCCAAGCCGCTTCCTCAGACTCGACTTCATTCACCTACGGTTTTCACAGGGAACGATCAGCCTGCAAGGACGCGATCTGAAGCTCTGGACGAGCTACAAAGGGAGCGATCCGGAGAGCCGTGAGGGGTTTTGGAACAACGATCCCGTCGCGAACGGCATTCCGCAGACCCGCACCTGGTCCTTCCGTTTCGACATCACCCCCTGAGTGTCTTTCCTTTCGATGCGGAGAACGCTGTCATGCGCGTAGTGAACACTGGTTGCGGGAGACGTAGAGGTATGCCGCTATCGACATCGACAGTGCGAACCATTCGTCGGTCGTGGCAGCAGATCATCTTTGGAGTGATGGTTGCGGGGCTTGTCACCGGATGTCGCGGTCTACTCACCGTGACCGACCCGACCTTGATTCAAGACTCCGATCTGGCAAACGCGCCAGGCGCGAACGCCCGACGACTTCGGGGTGTCGTGGCGCTCAATCAGTCGGTGGGAAATGTCTTTGGCGCCGTGGCGATGTTTACCGACGAGCGAATGTTCGACACGAAGTTTCCGCAGTCGCTCAATGTGTACGCGTATCTCGATATGCGCGATACCGCGCGCTACATTGCCCAGTACGGCTCCGGCGATGATCCCATGCTTTCGCCGCTGGTCGGATTGCTGACGAATGTCGCGATCGCGTTGCCGGCGATCCGGGCCTATTCACCGGACTCCGTCCGTGGCGAATACCTGGCGCAAATGTACGCCTTCCGCGGATTTGCCATCTTACAGATGGCGGAGGATCTCTGTCCGGGATTCCCCATCAACGAAGTGCGTGATGGTCAGTCGGTATACAGTATGCCGTACACCACCGCCACCGCGCTGGCATACGCGGGTGCCACGCTCGACACCGCGCTTGCGTCGGGACACGATAGTACACGCTTCCTCGACCTCGCGCGCGTGTTACGGGCACGTGTCTACCTCGATCAAGGGCAGTACGAGCTCGCGAACAGCATGGCGGCGGCCGTGCCCACGGACTTCGTGTATCAGACCGACAACGGCGCGGGAGGTTCGTTCGGTGGACTGTGGACGAAGCAGAGCTTCCCAAATATTCCCCAAGCCGTGGGAAATCGGGAAGGTGGCGTCGGTCTCCCCTTCGCCTCGGCGCGCGATCCGCGCGTGGTCAGTGTGTATAAGCAGATGCGCTATCATCGAACTGCGGACACTGTGTCGGATTCACTCCGCGATCAACAGAAATACGCGTCGGCGGCGTCACCCGTCGTTATCGCGAGCGGCGTGGAGGCGCGGCTGATCGAGGCCGAAGTGGCGTTGTATGCCAATGATCCTACGACCTGGCTCGCCAAGCTCAACGAGCTGCGTGATGTCGCGATCGCGCCGAGCATACCACATCTGGTGGATCCCGGCCCGGCGACGCGTTTGGATACGCTGTTCAAGGAGCGCGCGTTCTGGTTATATCTCACGGGGCACCGTCTAGGCGACATGCGGCGATTAGTTCATCAATATGGACGCGCCGTCAACACGGTTTATCCCAGCGGGACGCATCCACTCGGTGTGCCATACGGAAATGCGATCTCCATCCCGTTCATCCTGAACAACGCCAGACAATACAATCCCCATATCACCACGGGGTGCGGGGCGGAGTAGCGAAACCCTGCCGCCGCCCGTGGCGTCCGTACATAGCGGATCCCTATGACATCGCAGGCGCGCGAACCATAGTAGTTGCACGCGGCTCACATACCTGCCGCATGTCCCCCGCAATTTCTCGCGTGGGCGCGGTCTTCGCGTTATCTTGGGCCCATGCCGTACGACGAGTGGACGGAGGAGGGGATCGTACGCGGCCTGCGGAACGACGATCCGCGGGCGCTCGATGTGCTCGTCTGGCGTTGGTATCGTCCCTTGCTCGCCTTTGTCCTCGGGTACGTCGAGAGTGTCGAGGCTGCCGAAGACGTGCTGCAAGAGCTGTTCATTCGCGTGTGGAAGCGGAGAGCCGCGCTCGACCCCACGACGTCCCTCCGCAGCTATCTCTATGCCGCCGCGCGCAATGTGGCGCTCAACGCGCGTGAGCGGCAGCTGGTACGTCGCCGTCACGAAGCCGACAGTGCACTCGCCGCTGGACCGCCCGTCGATCGGCACGATGTCATGGCGCAAGTGGAGCGCGACGAGCTCGGGCACGCCGTACGCGCCGCCGTGGCGTCGTTGTCCGAGCGGGGGCGAGAAGTGTACCTGCTGAGCTTTCAGCACGGGCTGAGCTATCGGGAAATCGCGGCCACCCTTGGCATCTCCGTGCCCACCGTGCAGACACACATCGCACGCGCCATCGCGACGCTGGGGCGCAAGCTTCGCCCATTTTTGGTCATGATGTTCCTCTTCCATCGCTGATTCGGAGCACACGAAAAAAAGCTGTCATACGATCGGGTGCCGCGCCTGTTGTATGGGCATCATGACAGAGCCGACAGCACCATTTGACGAAACCGTGGCCGCGGCCATCGGAGCGTTGGTCGCGGGGGAAGGGACTCCGGAGGAGCGCGCTCGTCTCGAGCGGATCGTGGCCGAAGTTCCCAATGGACCCGAGTGGCTGGCGCTGTTCCAGGAGGCGCGGAACAGAACGCCGATGCCCGCGACCGGAGATCCCGCCGCCTTCCTTTCGCGCCTCTATCGCGATTTGGAGTCTCGTGTGGGGGAAGGAAGCCAGGCCGACATCACCCGTCCCTCCTCCAGTCGTCGCGGCCGCTCCGCGGTGGCGGCCTCCGCGATCCGGTGGCGTCGTTCCGCGTGGCTCGCGGCCGTCGCGGGCCTTGCCGCCGCCATTTGTATCGCCATCCGACTACATCGCGCACCGTCGCTCACCGATGGAGTACCATCGTGGGGGACGCGCTACGTCACGCAGACCGGCCAGCGCGCCTCGCTCACTTTGGGCGATGGGACTCGCGTCACACTCGCGCCGCGCACCACGTTGCTCGTCGCGACCGACTTTGGCCGCGATCAACGCGCTGTTCAGGTGACGGGGGAAGCGTACTTCGATGTCGCGCACACCTCTGGTGCGCCATTTATCGTTCATACCGGCGCTATCAACGCCCGCGTGCTCGGGACGACCTTTGACGTGCGGCACTATCCCGAAGATCGCGATGTCCAGATCGCGGTCACGACAGGTAAAGTCGCCCTGGTAAGCACCGTGCACCGACAGGTTTCCGCGTTACTTGTTGGAGGCGTGGCTGCGCGCGTCACCGATTCCACCGCGGTAACCGCCACCATCACCGATCCATCCGCATATACAGGATGGGTTCGCGGCCAACTCGACTTTGCCGACACCCCACTCCCCGACGTCCTCGCCGCACTGACGCGTTGGTACGGCTATCGCTTTCGCCTCGCCGATTCGTCGCTCGCCGACAAACGTGTGACCGCGCGGCTCGACTACAGCGCCACGACCGATCTGCTCCAAGCGTTGGAGACGCTGTTGTCCGTCTCCGCCGCGCTCGAATCCCCGGACCGTCACGCGGCATCGGCGGACTCCGTGATCGTCCTGCGCCGTCGTATCCGTGCCAGTAACCTGGCGCCCACCCGGCGGTCCCCCCTCATTCCTATGTCGACTCGTCTGGAGGTTGGTCGGTGAACAGTCGCGTTGTGGTTGGATTCGCCGCGGTCATCCTGGGCGCCCATCTCGGCGCACGCTCCGCCACCGCACAGCAGGGAGTCGCTTCGGCGACATCACCCATCACGATGGCGGAACACGACGCGATCCTCGCGCGTCGTGTGACCGTAGACGTGGAGCGCGTGAGCGTCCGCCGCGCCATTGACGCGATCGCAGCGAGCGCACGCATTCGCATTCAGTACGAAGCCAATGCGTTGAGCGCATACGCCGGCCCTGTCACCCTCCACGCCGCCGACATTTCGCTCGGCGCCGCCTTGGAACGCGTGTTGAGTGGAACGCGGCTCCGCGTTGTGGTCCTCCCCGGCCTTCGCGTGACCGTGGCCGCGGCGGATGACGCCGAATCCGTCGTGATGAACGGCGGGGTTTCGGGACATGTGCTCAACGCGACAACCAAGCAGCCCATTGTAGGCGCCACGGTGATGCTGGACGACAGCACACACGTGGTTCGTACCAACACCGACGGCACCTATCGGTTCCTCAACATCGCAGCCGGACCACACCGCCTATTGGTCCGCAGCGTGGGTTTCGCCCGCCAGAGCCGCATGATTACCGTGTCCGACGATCAGACCACGACCGTCGACATCGTTCTCGAGTCGAGCGTCAACACGCTGGATCAGGTCGTGGTCACGGCAACCGGCGAACAACGCATTCGTGAGTTGGGACACGTCGTCGCGCAGATCAACGCGGATTCTCTGGTCCAGAATGCCCCCATTTCGAGTGTCATCGATCTCCTGCAGTCGCGTGTCCCGGGGTTACAAGTATTGACCGGCAGTGGCGGCGTGGCGGGCGGCAATGCCACGCTGCGACTCCGTGGCCAGAGCACCGTCAATCTCGATCCGGAACCCATCGTGATCGTAGACGGCGTTCGCTTCGCCACCAAGAACTTGGTGGGCGGGAGCGGCGGGAGTTTGGGATACGACAACCGCGGTCCTGGCCAAGAACGGAACTGGCTGTACGACATCAACCCCAACGACATCGAAACGGTCGAGGTGGTGAAAGGACCTTCGGCCTCGACGTTATACGGTCCGGATGCCGCCAATGGCGTCATTGTAATTACGACCAAACGCCCCACCGCGGGAAACACCGAGTTCAAGTGGTATGCGCGCCCCATGGCCAATGAAGAGCCGACGACACGGGCCGCGCGTGGCTATCAGGCCTGGGGACATGATCCCAATACCGGTGAGCTGGTCGCCTCCAATTGCACGCTCGTGTATCAGTATGCCTATCACGTCTGCGTGCTCGATAGCATCACGGTGGCCCCCACGGTGTTGCAAGATCCGCTGTATTCGATGGTCAGCACCACCAGTCCGGGGTGGCAGTACGGGGCGAGCGTGAGCGGCGGCGTGCAAGCGGTGCGCTACTTTCTCTCCGGGAACTATGATTCCCAAACGGGTGCGATGCACCTGGGGCCGGCCCTGGCGCAATACCTCAAAGATCAGCTCGGGATCGGCACGCTCAGCGACGCGATTCGGAATCCCAACACGTTGCGTGATATCGGTGGCCACGCCACGTTATCGGCCGATGTGGGGTCGCGCGGCTCGATCGGTGTGACCGCGGGCTACATGCAAACGGATCACCGACGGTCCGACATGTTCGGCGCCATCAACCAAGTGCAGACGTTCACGCCGGGACGCGATACGAGCCGAGTGGGGGATTGGTTCAGTGCGCGGTCATTCCTGGGTACGACGACCGAAAGCGCGAGCCGAGTGGATGGATCGATCAATGCGACGTACCGTCCGTTGACGTGGCTCACCGGAACCGCGGTTTTTGGGCTCGATCTGGCGCCCAGCATCCTGCACTCCGGACTCCCCGCCGCGACCACCGATCCCTACGACCTTGGCTATGCGGTCGACAGCCGCCGCAGTGTGGTCGCGCGCACTATGAATTTGGGACTCACCGCGGCCACGCATCCAGGCCTGTTGAGTTTCCGCACCTCGGTAGGGTTGCAGTACATCTATCAGCACATGGATGGCCTGGACGTCACCGCCGACAACTTGGCGCCGGGTAGCATACTCGTCTCCACCGCGGGACATCAGAGTGTCTATCAATTATGGAGCGAAACCGCCTCGCTCGGCACGTATGTCGAAGAAGTCCTGGGTGTGCGCGATCGGCTGTTTCTGACCGGATCGCTCCGCATCGATGGATCGACATCGTACGGCGATGATTATCATCCGACTCCGTTTCCCAAAGTTGGTGTATCGTGGATTCTGTCCGACGAACCGCTGTTCAGAGATATTCCAGGACTCTCCGAGTTGCGGCTCCGTTCCTCGTACGGCGCATCCAGTCGACACCCCACGTCGGGAATGAAGTTGGGGCAGCAATATGGCGGCGCGGTCTATGTAGATGGCTCGACGCAAACGGTCTTTCTTCGCAGCCAACTCGGCAATCCCGCGCTTCGTCCCGAGCGCGGGCGCGAGACAGAGTACGGTATGGACGCCACGCTCTTTTCCCGGGTGAATGTGGGACTCACCTGGTACGATCAGCGCACGCGTGACCAGTTATTATACGTGCAAAATGGCGCGGGACTCTACCCCACGTACGAGAACATCGGCCTGATCAGCGGCCACGGCTTCGAGGCCACCGCGACCGTGACTGCCGTCAACGTGCCCAACGCCCGAGCCGACATCACCGTCGCCTACTCGCATCACACGGACAAATTGCTCGACGCAGGATCGGCTCGGCAGTACAAGTCATCGTATGGCAGTCTCGTCGTTGGCTATCCCATGGGCGCCGCGTTCGCCACGACCATCACCGGGGTGGCCGATACCGTGGGTGGCGTGGCCGATCATATCGTCTTCCCAGAAGAGATCATCCGCGACACGGTGCTCCGATACCGCGGCGTGATGTATCCACCGCGCACACTCACTGTGGCGCCGACGCTCGCGCTGTTTGGCGGACGGCTTCGCCTCTCGACCGCGTTCGACCGGCAAACCGACTTCGTGGTCAAAGGGAATTATCAAGGATGCGCCTCGGCGGGGACCTGTCTCGCCGCGTTCGACAAGGATGCGCCGCTGCTCGCCCAGGCGATGACGATCACGAATAACGACGACGATTTCTTGGCGCCAGGCGACTTCACGCGCTGGCGCGAGGCAACCGTCAGTGTGGATGTGCCGCAACGTTTCCTCCGTCTCGATCCCATTCACCTGCGGTTCTCCCAAGCGTCCATCAACGTGCAAGGGCGAAACCTCCGGCTCTGGACGCACTTCAACGGCATCGATCCGGAGAGTCGGACCGACAACTTGTTCCGGGATTCGATGGCCAACGGGCTCGCGCAGACTCGCGTCTGGTCCTTTCGCGTCGACGTCACCCCATGATTCCCATGCTTTCTCCTTCGGACATGACTTCGATGATCGTTCGCCTGTTAACCCGTCATCGCTCGCACGGACGAACGGTGCGCCCCGCGTCTCGACGACTCATCTCGCGCACAACAGTGGTCGGAGCCATCGCACTCACCATGGGGTGCAGTGGTCTCCTCACCGTGACCGATCCCACGTTGGTGCAGGACTCGGACCTCGCCAATGCTGCCGGTGCCAACGCGCGGCGCCTGGGCGTGGTCTCGCAGTTCGACGCGTCCATTTCGACAGCGTTCGGACAGATCGCGCTCTTTACCGATGAGCGGATGTACGATACGCAGTTTCCCTTATCGGTCACCGTCAACCAATTGCTCGACACACGCGATACCGCGGCGTTTCAGACTTACTACGCGGGCTCCAACGATCCCATTTTGGGGCCACTCACCCGGATTCTCTCATCCTCGTCCGTCGCGCTCCCTGGTATCCGCGCCGACGCACCGGCCAACGTGCGCAACGAATATGTGGCGCACTTGTACGCGCTCCGTGGATTCGCGATCGTGCAGATGGCCGAAACGCTCTGCCCAGGCTTCCCCATCAACGACATTCGTGACGGCGCCCCCTACTACAGCATGCCGTTCAGCACCGACTCGGCGTTCCGCTATGCGGTCGCGACACTCGATACGGCGCTGGCGGCCGGACATGACAGCACCCGATTCCTCAACCTTGCGCGCGTACTGAAAGGGCGGGCATTGACGGATCTGGGGGAGTGGGCACTCGCCGCCCAAGCCGTCGCCGAAGTGCCGACCGACTTTACGTATCAAACCGATGAAGGATACGGGATCCCTTTTGACGGCTCCACATTTCCTCGGCAACCGCAAGCCGTGGGGAATCGGGATGGCGGGGCCGGGCTTCCGTTCGCATCGGCCAACGATCCGCGTGTTCCCTCGGTGTTCGTGCAAATGCGGATTCACCGCACCGCCGATACAGTGTCGGACTCGCTGCACAAGCAACTGAAATACGAATCAAATCAGTCGCCGGTCACCGTCGCCAGCGGCGTCGAGGCTCGATTGATCGAGGCTGAGGCCGCGCTCAACGCCAACGATCCCACGACGTGGCTCACCAAACTCAACGAGCTGCGGGATGTCGCGATTGCGCCGGTCATGCCGCACCTGGTCGACCCTGGCTCCGCCACACGCGTCGACACGATGTTCAAGGAGCGTGCGTTCTGGTTGTACCTGACCGGTCATCGTCTGGGTGACATGCGGCGATTGATTCATAAGTACAACCGCGCGGTCAATACGGTTTATCCTTCGGGGACGCACCCGCTTGGCATTCCGTATGGTCCCGCCACCTCTATTCCGTTCATTTTCTCGAACGCGTCGCAGTACAATCCCCATATCACCAAGGGGTGCGCGCCGGAGTGAGAGGGCCACGCCAGGCGTTGTCCGGCCACGGCTCCCGTTTTACGGCTCCGTGTGCCGGGCAACCAGACGCGCAACGACGCTGTCGTCGGACAATAACTGCAGCTCACCGTCGGCGATTCGATACCGCCGAGTGGCGGAGAGCGCCGCGGAATAGCGCTGTTCCAGCTCCATCCCGCGTTGGCAGGCCATGCGGGTCATCATGATTGGCCCAAATCGCAGCTCATCGCCGCTGTGGGTGAACGAGCCGCCCGCGCTGTTGCATCCAGCAAAGCCGCTCGCATGATGCTCGTCGGGCGCGAAGACCAACGTCGCCGGCTTGTCGCCGTTCCCCACGCCGGCCGGTGTGCCGTTCAGCTCCATCACCGCCCATTCCGTTCCGATGAGTGGTGGGTTATCTGATCCACCACTCATGCCGCGGTGGTGACACGCCGCGACAAGTATGAGTACTCCAACCCCCGCGATCGACAAGAGACGTTCACGCATCGAGCCCTCCGCAAAATGGTCAGGCGATTATTCTGGTGACTCAGTGGCCACCCCGTTGGCCGCCGATCGTTCGTCCGGATCCGTGTGTTCACGCGTCCGTGACGCGGAGCCGATGTACCGCAATGCGTACACCATGCAGACGCCAATCAGGATTCCCCACGCGAATCCTCGCAAATTGTACGCGATCTGTGTGTCCGAGGCCAACGCGTTGGCGCGCCCCAGCAAATACCCCCAGTCATGTTCGGCCGTGTCGCCGCCCAGGCTCACGAGCGGCAGTTCCTGCACGCGCGCGTCGGCCACGTACGTTGCGACGTTGGTGAGACTCGTGACAAACCAGGCGGTACCGATAAAGAGCGCGGTGGGCTCGCGTTGTCGGCGCAAAACAAGATAGGCGCCAATGGGAGCGAGCAACTGGAGGATGGTTCCGCCCGCTACCATGAGCCATTCGCCGAAGGGCGAAAACACCACGTGTCCCAGCTCGTGCGTCGCGAGAATGAGCGACGAGAGAAACGACCAGTGCATCGGGTCACACAACGACCAGAGCGCCACGACGCCAAAGTACAGCACCGCGAGTGTGCGCGCGCCAACAGTTACCCGCTGGCGTTGCGTGTCATTGAGGTCGAGGGAGAGCTCCGAGTCGAGTGCCATACTGTAGGGAATCTACGGGAAATCGCGCGGACCAAATACGAGAAATGTTGCTTCTCGTATCAAAAAGGTGAGCGATCTCAGTATGAACGACGATAATCTTGGCTTTGGGGTAACTCGGATTGCCTACAAATACCGTGTGGTCCGATCGTTCGGCGTGCTACCGTGAGAAGGGAATCGTCCACCCAACGGTGGCGCGTCCGTCCTGCGCCATGTTGAGCGAGCTCGGTAACACTGAGGCCACGGTACGATGACGCACCAGCCCGCCGTGCGCATATCGTTCCACGATGAGCGCGCCGAGCGTCCCCACGCCGGCGCCGAGCGCCACATCGCTCGCCCAATGGTGATTGGTGTAGACGCGCGCCATGCCGACACCTGTCGCGACACTGTAGCTCGCGATGGCGACGAGTTTGGTGACGTCGGGATTGAACCGCATGGTCTCGAGCGTGAGCGTTGTGGCGAGAGCGAACGCGGCGGTGGTGTGCCCGGAGGGGAACGACTGCGAACCGTCTCCGCCACGGAAGCCGCCGGCGAACGAGAAGTCGTCCATGTCCTGCGTTCCATTCTCTGGGCGCCTGCGTCCGGCCAAGCCTTTGATCAGCGCCGTTGCGCCGCCAGTCAATACCACGGACTCGGTCGCATGAAGACCGATCTCGCGCATCGTGCCGTTACCGCTGATCCACCCGGTACCAAGGAGCAGGGTGGGGATGACCACCGATCCCGGATCGCCGATCCAGTTGAGCGTGCTGGCGACGCGCTCGACTGGTCCTGTTCCCGTGCCGCGGATCGCTTGTGCCTTGCGTGTGATGATTGCGTCGAATGGCGTAAACGCGGCGGTCGTGAGCAGCGTGACGATTCCGATTTTTGCGAGCGCATGGTTGGTGAGCACCGACGGCACGTAGCGCGATGAATCCGCGTCGTGATCGACCGTGCGAGTCGAATTCGGCGCCGTTGATTGTCCCTGGGCGGTGAGCGCGAGCATAACGAAGGCGACGGAGGCAGCCGCGGTGACAATGCGAGACGAAAATCTCATGGCTCGAGCCCAGGTAAAGGTGCGTCGCGCGGGGTGCGTGTACGCCACCATACCGGACGGTACGGTGCTCCGTTCCGTCACGGAAGATTAAAAAAGGATTGAGAGGTTCGGGACGCGCTGATCCGCGTGAGAAATCCGAAGAATGTTATCGGCGATAAGAATGGAGTGCTCGCGCGGCGATTGGCGCGCGAGCACTCCCGGACGTTATTCGAGCGCTACGGCCCTGGTCTCGGTGCCGGGCTGCAGTCGCTTCCACTCATAATGATGGAAGAGCGAGCCCAGCCCTGCGCCGATCAATCCCCAGCTGATCGCGCCGCCGACCGCACACAGGGCGCCAATGCCCGCCGCGCGTGGGGTATTGCGGGGGCCGCCAAAGAGCGTGGCCATGGAGCTCGCGACGATGGTCCCGCCGACCAAGCCAATCGTTCCGCCTGTGATCGCACCGGCGACGGCCCCCCGCCGAGTCGAGGGGACCTGGGTGCGGATCCAGTGTCCGGTGTCGATCGGTGCCCGCAACGCGTTCGTGGTGGCCGTCCCCGACCCCGCGTCTCGGGAGATCGGACGAATCCCGATCACGACCCCAGACTGGGCGTACGCAGATCCTGTCGGCCAACAGAGGGTGGCCGTCAGGGTGAGAAAAAGCCCAGCGCGAAGCAGACGATTGAGGGGCATGATTCGAGGTCTCAAGGTGCGTGTGACGTTTCTCGGGGCCCCTCGTCCCTAGTGTAGAGACCCCATAGTGTGGCGTTCCCACCACAAAAACGGCCGATTTGGGGCCGCCGCGGTGTTCCTATGCGAGGATGGTACCACCACCTCGTACAAACGATCCGTGGAAAACACGCGTGTGCCTGCGTAGCGGAAATCTCCCCTCCTGACCGGCTCTCGTCCCCTGTATCAACAGTTCCAATTCTGTGTTGTGCGCATTATTTTGTAAGGCTGCTGGAGAGTTGCTGGACGAGAGATTGCCCTCATGGGCGGGTCACCCTCCTCGGTCTTCGGGAAACAAGAGTATATTTGTAGGGCGGCGGGGTTTCGACCTCACCGACAATGCCCTGGTGGTGAAATTGGTAGACACGCCATCTTGAGGGGGTGGTGCCGAAAGGCATCGCGGTTCGAGTCCGCGCCAGGGCACTTACTCGACGGGTTGGTTCGCCAGGCCGTCGTCCAGCCACAGTAGCTCAGTGGTAGAGCACTCGATTCGTAATCGAGCGGTCGTGAGTTCAATCCTCACCTGTGGCTCCAGTTATAAAAAGGTCCCGCAACGGTATGTCGTTGCGGGATTTTTTTGTTTTGGAGTGATCCTTCGAGCAGAGGCGGCGCTACGCTTTCTTTTGTATCTCTTTCGGTGTCGTCCTATGGCTTGGCGCGATGATATCCCAGTTGATCCCGCGGTTTGCCACGGCAATGCGTGCTTTGATTCGCGACCATTGCGCGTCTACAATTTGCCGAACACCAAACGTGCATCCGTTGTTTAGACGCCACATTTTTCAAAATGATTTTGCGATCACGTTCACTCATGTGCGTTTCCACCGATGCTTGAAAACGTGCGCGAAAGCCTGATTCATCGCATACGCATCGAACGGTAGTCGTGCGAGTTTCCGCCCGCAACTCTAACCCCAGGAGGTTGTTGTGCGGAAAACTCTACTCTTCCTACTCACGAGTGCGGCCGTTGCCGCAGCAGCGTGCGCCGAGTCCACCGGGCCCGCCAGATTTTGTCAAATTACCAACGGGTCATGGGTCTGCACACCCTAAGGTGATACCGTTAAGCAGCTGACGCAGCCAGTCGTTCGTACACCAGTTGATGCAACGGGAGGAGCACAGGGGGGAGCGCAACCTCCGTTGGGACCGGATACGGAGTTGGTTGTCCGCTGGCGATGGCAGCCAGCTCCGTGCACAGTGTCGTATAGACCGTCGTGTCGCCCAGCGCGCTGATCACCTGGGCGGCTCGAACGTATTCCGCCATGGTCTCGTGGCGTGGGCGAATCGGTAGAACGCCCTCGGGAACCGCAAATGCAGCCATCCCGCGCGCATGATAAAGTTGCGCGACTGCCGCAACGTGGCCCGTCATCGACAATTGGTTGAATCGCTCGTAACTGGCATGGAATTGGGATTCTTTCCGAAGCCACATGTACAGCTCGATCAGATTGCAAAGTGCGGTGGACTTGGCATAAATCGACAGGGATGTCTTCGTAATTAACTCGTTGGCGTCGACCGCAAGAGTCCAATAGCCTTGATCCGCCGCGCAGGCAGCTAAATTAGCCAACGAGAGATCCGCCGCCTCCACGTTCCGTTGCTCAAGCGCCAGCTCGTATGCGGCGGAAAATTCCGCGATTGCGTGCACCGGATCTTCGGCCCGATGTAGGACATATCCGGCCGCATTGCGCGCTTGCATTTCGTGTTCTCCGAGATGTGAAAGTTGTGCCATTCGAACGGCAGCCCGCAACACCGACAGGGCGAGCAGCGGCGATCCATTTTCTCCAATGGTATGCGCGCCACCGATCACGGCGCGCAATGCGTGGGCAAAAAACCCCGCATTCGCCGCACAGTCTTGCGCGATCACGTAGTCGCAAAGCGCGGCCTCACGATCGCCGAGTTGTCGGGCGAGGAGCGCACGCGTCAGATAGGCTTCAATGCATCCATTGGAGCACGGCTGATTGGCTCGACGCCACGCGGCGATGATGACGGTCCACACTTCATATCCAAGCCGCCACTGCCCACGATCCTCTAGGTTCTTCGCATATGTGACCAGCGCATCAGGCACGATGGCAGCCTCGGTCCGTAATGCCGATAGGGTGTCATTGAGGCAGTCCCGAACTCGCCGATTCCCGACCTTCGCGACGTCTTGTCGAATCCGTGCGAGCATAAAGTCATCGTCACCATCCGCTTGCACCGGCTCATGAATCCCTTGCTGGTAGATAATCTCGAAGTGACGCAGCACGAGAAGCGCGGCGTACGCTTCCGTCCGTAGATCGGCAGGCGCGGTGTCGTCGCCCGCGACTTCCCAGAATGCCTCATGTCCAATGCTAAAGGATGGCTCGCCGACAAAGGTATTCCCTAAATGTCGACTCCAAGGATTCCACATACCGTAGGCTGATCGTTGAAAGGACTCTCTGAACGGAGGGTGGGGGGTGCCCCCACCCTGTAATCTGCCCGCATACCAGCGCTCACCAAATAAGCACACGGGTGATTTGAGAGCTAGTGCATGAATTGCGTCACCACCGCGAAGTAACTCGTTGAATGACGGAAAGTCGCCCGTTCATGTCAGCTGCGGATCCTTTACATGAGGCAGAACAAGCTCCCCCCAACGGTTCGTCCGCGTGGGACCTTTTGTTTTGCCTGGTTCAGATATGCGTGTTTCGGAGTGCGCGGCACGCGTCGAGCAGACCTTCTACGTCATTGCCGAGACTGAACGATTCTTATCCTGGATATACGACGATGCTTCGTGCGAGTTGAATCTCATTGCAGCCCGCACGAAACCTTTGGACACGGTCTGCGCGGATGAGCGTTTGAGCGGCGGGGCCCTAAACCAACCTGCGATTTTCGCCCCTTTCGTCCTCAGGTCGTCTGAGCCTGATCCGCCGCCGACTGCTGCGTCGGCCGTTGCGCTCCCGCGAACCCCTCGCGCCGCATCATCCCCCACGAATGCTCGCCTCGCGCGTAACGCCAAAAGGCCTGCAGCCGATACCACACGGTGAACTGCCGAAATCCAAACGGCTCGACCAACACGAACCAGAGCAGCCGCCCAAAGTCGCTCCACCGGCGATACCGCTGAAAGCTCAGCTCTTCGAGCGCCACGGCGACGAGCGATAACAGCATCCCATATCCGGCCGTCACCAGAAACAGAAAGATCGCCATAGGAATGTTGATGGCGCCGATCGCCAACCCCAACGCGCCCAACACATAGCCAATCGCTTCCACCACCGGTGACAACATCTCACCGAATAAAAAGAACGGGAAGGCGACCATACCAAATCGTCCGTATTTTGGCCGAAGCATCACATCGCGATGCGAAAATAATGTGGCGATCAGACCGCGATGCCACCGCTCACGTTGCAGCCGCAACACACGACGCGTCACTGGGACTTCGGTCCACGCCACGGGATCAGGAACGAACGGAATCACCGCGCGGATTTTATGCTCGTGCAAAAAGCGATGCAGCCGCACGACGAGATCCATGTCTTCCGTCACGTTCCCCGTCTGATAGCCGCCGATGGACAGCACATACTCTCGGCGAAAGAGTCCAAAGGCGCCGGAGATAATGAGATTCCCGCCAAGCCGATTCCACCCCAAGCGGCCGAACAGAAAGGCGCGCAGATACTCCACCACCTGACACCCCGGCAACCATCGCCGATCCACGCGCGCGTCGCGCACGCGTCCATGCTCGATATGACAGGCGTTGGCTACGCGAATGGTCCCGCCCACCGCCGCGACCGATTCGCCCAGAAGAAAGGGGCGCGCCATCCGGGCGAGCGCGTCGGGCTCGATCAACGTATCCGCGTCCACGGCCAGCACGTACGGAAAGCGCGCCGCGTTGATCCCCGCGTTCAAGCTATCCGCCTTTCCACCATTTTCCTTGTCGATCACCAGAAGCCGCGAGTGCTGGCGCGAACGGTAATACGCACGGATCGGCTTGGTCTGGATGGCGACAGGGAATGCAGGCGGGACTTCGTACAGATCGTACGTATCGATCAACCGCTGTAGCGTACCGTCCGGCGATCCGTCGTTGACGAGCACCACTTCGAATCGCATGTACGACAACGTGAGGAACGACCGCAGACTATCGGCGATCGTCACCTCTTCGTTGTACGCCGGTACGATGAGCGAAATCGGCGGAAGCGCGTCGGAGGTCGCGATCCCGTCGATCTTGCCACCCATGGCCATCCGTGCGTTGGTCCACAGCTCCGGGATGGTGAGGAGCAACAAAAAGAGATAAAACGAATTGAGGACGACGAAATAAACCAGGACCCCCGTTTCTGTCCAACGGATCCCATGTCGAAAAATCGTCTCGGCGGTTGCGGCATCGAATCCGATCATACTTCGGTAAGCTCCGTGATACTTCCTTCGGACAGCCCGCTGATCATGACCGCCATTTCACTGGCAAAGCGGTCCGACATGGCGCGCGCTTCGCGCAAGGCGCGACGGCCGGGTTCGTGCATCTGCGCGAGCGCCAACCCTGCACGAAAGCGAACCCACCACGTGTCGTCGTGCAGTGCATCGCGAAGCTGAGGGATGGCGGACTGCACGTTGAGCGCACCCAATCCACGCGCGGCTTGGCCGCGCACGCGCCAATCGGCGTCCCGAAGCAGAGTCGACAGCGCCTCTGCGACACCGGGCTGATAATAATGTCGTAGTGCTTTGGTCACGGCAATGCGGACGTTGGCATCGCGATGCGTGTGCAAGGCGATGATCGGTGGGAGCGCTTCAGGGGCACCAATGGTCTCCGCCACGTTGATCCACACATCCAGATGGTCGGCCGGCGCGTTGTGGCGCCGAAGCCGTTCGCTCAACAACGGTTGCGTGGCGGTCCAGAGCTGATGTAGCGTTTCTCCTTGAATCACGCGGACTGTCACCGGTTGGCGTGGCAGTCGGTCGAGCACCGTGGCAATCAAACTGTCGGACGGAACGCGGAGGAGACACCGAACCGCGGCCATTTGCACGGCTGGATGCGAGTCGCGTACCAGTTGCCCGATCACCCGCGCATCGTTGGGCGTCGCCATAAGACTGAGCAAGCGTGCCGCGTCGAGTCGGCGCCACCACCAGAACGAGCGTGCCTGCCGAGTGATGTGTGAAGACCAGGTGCCGCGGCGCAGGAGCTCGGCCAGCTCCTCGCGCTGGGCCAACGGGACGTGTGTGGCTACGGCGAGCTGGAGCTGGTAAACCGCGCCGGCACTATGTCGCGTCTCCATGGTCTCGCGCAAAGCCACGCCATCGGTATCGGTGCCGACGAGCCACTGCCGCAATGCGGCTGTGATCCGGTCGCGGTCTTCGTGCATGCGCCGGCGTCGGCGCGCCGCGTAGAGACGATGCGTCACGAGCACCGAAACGATGCCCACGACGAGCACCCCTTCGATGATCGATGCGATCAGGAGCAGTTGCGCTTCGGTCATGCGGCGTCGATGGTGCGGCCAAGCCACATTGGGAGCTTTGCCATGAGGATACGGAGGTTGATGGGCTTGGTGAAATAGTCGATCGCACCCGCGCGGAGCGCGCGGACTTGCTCCACGTCGGACGCGCGAACGCTGACGTAGACAACGGCGAAGGCGCCTGGCCGTTCCACGCGAAGCCGCTCGTGGAGCGAGTGGCCATCGATGCCCGGCAAGTTGACATCGAGCAATACGACCGGCCGGCTGCCATGCAACTGCATAACGCGGAGCGCGTCGAGCGCTGCCATGCCGTCCGAAAACACACGATAGCTCACACCCGCCGTCTGCATGGCATACTCCAACATCGTGGCAAGCGCGACGTCGTCTTCGATGATAATGACGTCCGGAGCTCGGCTCGCGTCGTCGGTGTTCCAGCGGACGATCGGCGTGTCATCCACTGGCGACGACGCCAACAGTTCGGCGGCCGCGGCACGCAGTGCGTGCACGTCGTGAAAGGTCGCCTGTGTGGTGTCGACGACTGCCGCGCGCCACGCCGGCGCCTGTGGTCCACGTTCCGCGTGGATGCGTGCGCACAACGCCGCGCTCGTCTCGGCGTCGCC
>Ga0105237_10003396_pt1 | contig 18936 bp, 13 predicted proteins | sample KBSC24metaG_FD_81520 | JGI IMG/M metagenome (GOLD analysis project Ga0105237, IMG submission 81520) | Corn rhizosphere microbial communities from Kellogg Biological Station, Michigan, USA - KBS C2-4 metaG | ecosystem: Host-associated > Plants > Roots > Rhizosphere > Soil | place: Michigan, USA... | reverse complement strand
TTGTATGACTCGCTGGAGACGATCTCCGGGCCGGCGGTGAAGGTGACCGGCATCGACGTGCGGCAGGGCGCCCGGTGGGAGTTCACGCAGTTTTTTGGCGACAATGGCGATCCTGAACCCACGGCGTATCGCCGCGGCATCCCACACTTGCTGCGGCAGATGAACTCGGGGCAGTTCACCGGGTCAGGTTTCGACGGCCTCGTGGCGCGGCTCAACTCGCCCGCCAGTCGACCCCTCGAAGAAACCGTCTCGGACCTGTTCCTCACCATCCTTTCGCGACCACCGACCGGCAACGAAGTCCGCATGGCCAAGCCATACGTCAATCAGAGCGGCTCTGCCGCGGGCGGACTTCGCGAACTGGCGTGGGTGCTTGTCATGACCAGCGAGTTTTCCCTCAACCACTAACCATGAAATCGATGTTTAATCGGCGAACGTTCCTGACCACCACTGCGGCCGGCCTCTCACTCAACGGTTGGCTCGGCCGTCTCGCGGCGGCGGCGCCGGAGAGCAAGCGGCCCAAGTCGTGCATCCTGCTCTGGATGGCGGGAGGGCCCAGTCACATCGACACCTTCGACCCCAAACCCGAAGCTCCGGCCGATGTGCGCGGCGAATTCGCGGCCATCGAAACGTCGGTGGCGGGCATCCGCATCAGCGAGCATTTCCCGCGCTTCGCGAAGTTGATGCAGCACGCCGCGATTTTGCGCGGCATGAGCACGCAGGAATCCGACCACAAGCTCGCCACGTATCACCTCCACACCGGTTACCAGAATCGCGCCGGGGCCGTGGCGTTCCCATGCCTGGGCGCCATCGTGGCCAAGGAATTGGGCAAGCAGGATGTGGCCCTGCCGAATTTCATCACCATCGGGCGTGGTCCGCAGGAGGCGTTGACGTCTGGATTCCTCGGGCCGGACCAGCAGCCGCTGACCGTCAACGACCCCGTCCGCGGGCTCGACTTCATCGAGCCGGAGGGCGACCCCCAGCGATTCGCCCGGGAGATTGAATTACTGCACGGCTTCGACGAGGCCTTTCATTCCCGCTATCAGAGTTCCGCCGGCGAAACGCATCACACATCGATCACCCGCGCGGTGCGGTTGATGAACTCGCAGCAGAAGGAGGCCTTCGACCTGTCGCGCGAGCCGGCTAACATCCGCGAAATGTATGTTCCGCCGTCCTCGGCCACCGCTCCCGCGGCGGCCAGTGGCAAGATGACAAAGATGGTCAGCAGCGGAGAACGGGCGGGCAGCTTCGGCCAGGGATGCTTGATGGCGCGGCGGTTGGTGGAAGCCGGCGTGCCGTTCGTGGAAGTCGTCATGGGCGACGGCGTCGGCTGGGACACGCACCGCGACAACTTCCCGCGCGTGCGCGCCCTGTCGCTGGAGTGCGATGCCGCCATGGCGGGCCTCGTCACGGACCTCAAGAGCCGCGGGCTGCTCGATTCGACTCTCATCGTGTGGATGGGTGAGTTCGGTCGTACGCCCCAATGCACCGGCGGTGGGCGCAATCACTGGTCGCGCGCCTGGAGCACGGTGCTCATTGGTGGAGGGATCAAGGGCGGCCAGGTCGTGGGTCGCACGGACCGCGATGGCGCGACCGTGGTCGATCGTCCGATCAGCGTTCCCGACTTCCTGGGGACGGTCTGCACGATCCTTGGCGTCGATTACAAGAAGAAGAACCACCCGCCGGGAGTGGGGCGACCGATCCCGATTGTCGATACGAGCAAAGAGGTCAACGTGCTGACGGAACTAATATAAATGAGCTCGATGGCAAGCTCTCGTTCGTTGCCCCAGACTGATATGAAGGCGCGCCTTAGGCGCTCTCGCGGAGCGAGCGGAAGGTTGGCGGGGCTGCGGCGGGTCCGGAGGGGCGAAGCCCCGAATTTAAGGAAATGAAATATTGAAGATGCGGACGAAAATGACCTTTTGCCTGGTGTGCTGCTTTCTCCTCGGCGGCTGGTCTGTGCTCCTGGGCGCTGATGCTCCGCCGGCCAAGGATCCCAACATCGTTCGTCTGGCGCTTCTGCGCGCCGTGCCCGTGAAATGGGACCTCGATGCAAACTTCAAAGCCTTCCTGGACGGGGTGGATCTGGCGGTGGAACAGAAGGCGGAGTTGCTCATCACGCCGGAGTGCTGGTTGGATGGCTACGCCAGCACTGCTGCCGATTCCACACCCGAGCGAATTCGCGGCATCGCCCAAACCGTCGATTCGAGTCCGTATCTCGTGAAGGTTGCGGAACTCGCCAGGCAGCTATGGTCCGATTACCGAGGGCAAATAGACCGCGGCATGCTGCACTTTATCAAGCGATGGCCACCTGATTCCGGGCAATGACGATGAAGAAACTCGCGGTCGTCTTGATAATCTGCTTGTCCGCACACGGCTTGGGCGCCGACTGGCCGATGTCTGCCTGCAATCCCCAGCGCACGTACCGCACGGAGGAAGACATACGCGACCCGTTCGAACTGGAATGGGTTCGCTATTTTCCAGACGCCTACGTGCCACACCGTGTGGAGCCCATCGTTGCTGGCGGCACCGTGTACATTTCCAGTTCCAAGGGTCTGTATGCCCTGGATGCCGCAACGGGAAAGGAGAAGTGGTTCTTCACAACCAACCTGGCCGTGGGACATTCCCCATCGGTGGCCGGAGGGCTCGTCTTCGTGCCGGGGCTGGATAAGCAGGTCCACGCGGTGGATGCCGAAACCGGAAAGCAGAAGTGGGCATTCGAGGCTGACGCGGGATTCATCACCAACCCGCTGCTCGTCGAGGATACCGTTTACGCCGGCTGCCTGGACAATAACCTCTACGCGCTGTCGGCCGGCGACGGCCGGCTCAAATGGAGTTTTCCCACGGGTGGGCCGATCTATTTCTCAGCCGCTTTCGACGACGGCAAGGTCTACGTCGGCTCCAATGACATGTACGGTTATGCGCTGGACGCCGCCACCGGCAAGCTCGTCTGGAAGACCGACAAGCTGCCGGGCAAGTCGATGAACTCTTTCTGGCCCGTCGTAGCCCGGAAGGCAGGCGCGGTGATTTACGTGATGGATAACGCCTACCGCGCTCAGCATCTCGGATTCCTGGACCACGAAGTGAAGGCCAAAACCTGGCCATGGACGGAACCCCATAAAGCCGGCATCTACACCGATGAGCAGCTTCGCGACCTGGAGCGAATTACCATCGAGTACTTCGAAATGTACCCGCACCGCCAGACATTCCTCGTGATGGACGCGGCGACGGGTAAGCAGAAGTGCGTTTCTCCGGTGCTGATGGTGGGCAATGCCGGCACGCGGATGCCGCCAACGATTGGCCCCGATGGACTCTGCTACATGACGATCCTTCACGATCACTCCATTGGCAACCTGCTGGGGGGCTGTCACGCGGTGAGCTACGATATCCAGAAGAACCAGTTTGCCCGCTGCTATAGCTATCATTGGCTGGGCGGCGCCAACCTGGTGGGCGACGAACCGCTGGGCGTAAGCATGGCCGGCAACATGTTCTACGGGCATCATCTCTACGACACGACCGGTGGCGTGGACATCTACTCCAAGCCCGGGGATCGCGGCATCACCATCTCCGGCTCAGGCGGAATCCTCAGCAACTGGCAGAAGACGCACAAGGACGTGGCGGGCCAGGATTTCTGTTTTCCCTTCATGTATCAGAACCCTCACAACACGGTCAGCTCAATGACCTTCTCCGATGGGCGCGTGTTCATCCTCACCAAGCAGACGAATTCATTGTTCGTCTTCCGCGGACGAAGGACCAACCCGTGAAGATATTCGCTTTCCTCCTCGCGATCGCTTCGACGTTTGGCGCGACGGGCTCCGCCAGCGCGCAGGAGTTTCATCCGGGGCTGGATCAGTTTGTGACCGGCACGCCGGCCAGCGCATCCAGCTTGGGCGGCCTGGGCTTTTCGCTGCAGATTCCTAACACCGGCTGGCCGGAATTGGGTCGGTACCTGACGCCGTTTGTGGCCAACTTCCGCGGCGGTGATCCGGCCCGAACTTCCCTGGGAAGGATGCAGTCGGGCACCAAGCCGCCGGACTCGGTCACGGTCGTAAAGAACAATTGGGCGGGCCGGACTGTCCGCTACAACCTGCCCGAGGGACAAACGATGGAGCTGCTGGTGAGCCGGCTCTCCCCGGCCATCATGTTGCGCAGCAGCGGCGGCAGTCTCGATTTGTTGAACGTCGCTGAAACTGCCCAGCCCAGGGATGACGACGCCAAAAATGCCTGCGTCCGCTATCTGGCGGTGCCCACCAGTCGCGGCGTGCGCGTCGTGCAGGGTCCTGCGGCCGTCGAAGGCGTTGAACTCTCCGAGCCATGGCTGGTCGTCTGGTTCGGCCAATCGTCGCCCGCGCGCGCGCAGGACGAGGATTGTCCGCTGCTCGTGGTGCTCCAGCATCGGCCATCGAAGGTGCGGTTGGAAGAGCGTCGCGGACTGAGCCTGCGCTTTCCCAGCGACAGCGGGTACGTGGCCCTCATGGCGCTGGCGGGATTTGCCAACGTGCGGACCAGCCAGAGCGAACAGTGGTCGGCGGGCTTGCCAGAAGCAATGGTGCAGCGCGCCCGCCAATGGCTGCCGCTCATGCGGCATTATCCCACGGATGTGAAGGAGAGCTACCATGTGGACCACGCGGCCGATCGAGTCACTGTTCGCGAGCGGGTGACGTTCCTGAGCACCCAGGACGACTGGAAGACGCCGCCGCGGAAGCTTGCCCCGCTGCCACCGGCTCTGGCCGCTGCCTGGCGGTACCACTTGCCGCTGAAATTTTCCGGGGCGGTGAAGGACTTACACCACATCGAAAACGTCGGGCCGTATGCCGGTATCGACGACGTGGAAGAGTACACCTGGCAAGCTGATGGTCTTTTGAAGTATGCACGCGAAGCCATGCAGGTGGGCGAATTGCCTCCTCAAGCCGCCCCGCTGTGTAAAACGCTGACGGCGGAAATCCAAAAGATGGTCCAGGCTGGGCATCTTCGCGCCGGGTATTTTGCTGGCGGACTTCTCGACAGCAGCGGCGAAGGAGCGTGGGACTTCTGGGTCAACCCTGGAGAGCTTGTCAGGACTCTCAGCCAGGCCGGTCCTGTGTTGGATAGCGCCGAGATGCGCGCGGCCGTTGGCTCGTATCTGGCGAAAGAGATCGCTACTTATCCGCCCTGGAAGATTGGCCATATCGGCTTTGGGCAAGGGCATCCCCGCGAATTGTACGACATTCCTCCCGAAGAGCTGAACGGCAAAGTCGGTCGGCCGACGGTCTCAGTCAACCGGGATCCCAAGGGCCCGCCCTCCTTTGATAGCCTCTACGCGATGTGGAGCTACGGTCAAGCTACGGGCGATTGGGATCTGGTCCGGAAGGGCTACCCGGAGATGGACGACCTGTTCCACCAGCACTTGCGGAACTACGACTGGGCCGCGCTGGGCGTGACGACTGCCATGCCGGTGTATCCAACGCCTTTCAGCCGCAACTGCGGGATTCACACGTGCAATACTGTTCTGGCCGGCCTGATCGGCTACTATCGGCTGGCAGCCCGGTTTGGCCAGCAGGAAGACCGCGACCTGGCGGCGTACCTGGCCGTCAAGCAGCTCGTCTACCGGTTCACGCTGGCCAAATTCCAGCAGGTGCTCGAGGACGGCGGCGCCTTCGTGCCGGTGAAGGATTTGTCGGTGCGATCGGACACGTTCATTCGGCTGAATGCGCTGCCGTACGAGCAGGAGCAGCAAGTCTTCCCATTCATGCGCGACGTCAACAAGTGGGAGAAAGAAGTGCTCACGCTAAACAGCCAGTTCGTCCAACTGACGGAAATCGTGCCTCCCAAAAAGTACGTGCGGTTCTCGTTCCTGAACCTGGTGCCGGAGGTCGGACGGTTCCTGCACGACCACGCGCTGGAGGACGCGCAGAGTTATGTGCGGACGCATGAGTTTATCGATCCCTACTGGTTCGTGCCCCGCTCGGTGGAGACCCGCGGGGAATCTTGCCCGGCCCCGTACAGTCAGAACTCGGACCTGTTTCAGGTCAAGGCCTTGGTGCTGAACGAACCGGCGGAGAAGCTTCAGCTCTACCTGCAGTGCCCGATCGCGCTGGGCGACCTGTATTATTTACAGAACCTCACGGCCACCCTCCGCGCCGCAGCCGGCGTGCAGTGGAAGCCTTTGCAGCCATAAAAGGTTCGAGGAACGTGCCCATTCGAGGGGTCGGACTCGGCTACTGCGTTGAGGAAGGCAGCGAGGGCGGTGATAGAGTCGCCAATGGCCTTTCCGTGAAACTTCGTGCCCGAAGCCATATCCCACATGGATCCTTCCTCCGAGAAAAAGGAGACAAACTTCTCGGGATCCAGTCCTGGCGGCTCTCCGGCAACGGAGAGAAAGACGACCCGATGCCCCCCTCCATGACCGGATCGGTCGCGAAAGTGGCCGCAGCGAGGTGATTGTAGAGGCCCAGGCCCGGGACCGCGCCGGGGGTCAGACCTGCGCCATGCCTCCATCGACGGCGAGATCCACGCCGGTGATGTAAGAACTTTCATCGGAAGCGAGGAACAAGACGGCAGCAGCGACTTCATCGGGCTTGCCTCTGCGGCCGAGCGGAACTTCCGAGGCGAACCCCTCTGCCGCCTGTTTTACCTGTTCAGCGGTGAGGCCCGCGTTCTCCAAAGCCGGAGTTTCGATTGGGCCAGGGCTCATCGAATTCACACGAATCTTGCGATTCTTCAGTTCCACCGTCCAGCCACGAGCGAAACAGCGCACAGCCGCCTTGCTCGCAGCGTAGGCGGTGAACGCTGCATCTCCTCTGACATTTGCGACTGAGGAATTCAGGATGATCGAGCCGCCATTGTTGAAAAGGGGAAGGGCCTTTTGCACCGTGAAGAACGTTCCCTTCGCGTTTAGGTCGAAGGTCTTGTCAAAATGGGCCTCGGTCGCCGTTTCGAGCGGCGCGACTTCACCCCAGCCGGCGTTTGCAAAGAGGACGTCGATGTGACCGTGCTTCTCTTTCACGACGGCAAAGAGGCGGTCCAGATCCTCCAAGCGCGATATGTCGCCAGCGACTGTGGTGACGTTTCTCCCGATCAAAGCGGCGGCTTCTTTCAGCTCTTTCTCTCGCCGGCCAGTGATCACGACGTGCGCGCCTTCTTCCACAAAGCGTTTGGCTGTGGCCAAGCCTATCCCGCTGTTGCCACCTGTAATGACGGCAATTTTTCCCGCCAATTTTTGTCCGTTGTTATTACTCATATGTCTTGTTGGTTGGTTTGTCCTTGGTGATTTTGAAAATCTGGATTCACGCTTTTCCGCCAAAGCTGACGTAGTCATCGAGTTCGCCGAATTCGAAGAAGGTTTTGATGTCCTCCCGGGTTTTGGAAAGCCGACCCAGATGTTCGGCAAAGAAGGCCAGTGTTTCGGCATCGGTGTCCGGCGCGCGTTTGTCCATGAACGCAGACCAGGCTTCAATTTCCCATCCGGCGCGCGGACTCTTGGAATGGGCCTGGACCCATTCGAGCAATTCCCCGTCACCTTTGCCGGTCGCCAATTCCTTCAGCAAGGCATCGGGATCGAAGCCAAGGAATTTCACCAGATGCTGGTCGGTTGGCGAATTGTAGATGTACTCGCCATTCTTTCCGGCGAGGGTCGCCCGGCCCTTGTCGAGCATGCGGGCCAAAACCACGTAATTGCCCAGACGAACGCGAAAGCTCCGGGGCGGACGCTGAGTGAGATCAATATGGAAGGGTTGAGTTTTCATTATTTTCTAGTTTTGCCGCCGCCCGGTGGTCCAAAGCGAAACCAACTGCGAGCGGTGTTGGGTGCTGTTTTATTTTCAGTATGGCCATCTTCCGTCTGCTCGATCCTCCCCGCCAATGCCGGTTCGTGATTGCCGTGATGCCAAATGTGCATCACTCTTTCGATCATGCTGGAAAAGCTTCGTGTGTTTTTAGTGGTCCTCGAGGAAGGCAGCCTCCGGCGTGCGGCTGACCGTCTGCGCATTTCGCAGTCCGCTATCACGCGACAGATGCAAGCACTCGAAGCCGATCTTGGGGGGCACGTTTTGGAACGAACCTCGGCCGGGGTACGTCCCACCAACGTAGGACATGCCCTTGCCGAAAGGGCAAACGCGCTTCTGGCAAATTATGATTCTACCATGGCTGAGGTCCGCAGGCTGGTTCGCGGAGAAAGTGAACAGTTGCGGATTGGCTATATGGCGTCGGCGGTTCAAGGGTATCTTGGGGCGGCTCTGGCCGTGCTGCGGCGCGCTTATCCAAGGCTGAACGTCAAAATGCTCGATCAAACGCCGGGCGAGATGATTATCGCCTTACGGCAAGGTAAAATTGATTTGGCACTGACCTTGCACGGGATAGACGTGCTCTCGCGCGATTTCTTTGCTCGTAAATTGGCGACGGTTGGGAGCGTGGTCGCGCTTCCCCTCAGCCACCGGTTCGCGACCAAAAGGCAGGTGTCTCTTGCACAATTAAAGGATGAAACGTTCGTGCGGGGATCGGACGATGTGGTCCCCGGATACACCCAGAGGATCATTCAGTTCTGCCGCAAGTATGGCGGCTTCCGTCCCCGCCTGACCACCATTGACAAGCCAGATGGTCTTGTGGAAACCCTCACCCTGGCAGCGAATGAAGAAGCAATTTCCATTCAACCAGCCTTCATTTCCCACCTGAGCGTTCCGAACGTGGTATTGGTTCCCATCGCCGACGCTGGCGCAACCTGGGATTTGTTCGTTGTCTGGCAGCCGGGCGAAATTGGAAGCCCATTGCGGACCTTGCTGAGTGAACTTAACGTGAAGTCTCAGTAAATATCGGGTAGGTGGACGGGTCCGTCCTAAGTTCAAGACGCGCTCCAAAGGCGGAACTTCACACGATAAACTCCGCACTACTAAAGGCCAAATAGCGCCGCGACCCTGGCGACGAAGGGCTTGGTGGCGGCTGGGGTCGCGATTTGCCATTCGGCGAGGTGCTGGGCGAGGGGTTTGCCGTCCTTGCGCTGGCCGAGATTGAGATAGCAGACGGAATCCCAACCAGCGGGAGTGGCTTCGAAAAGCGGCAGCATTTGACGGGCGACAATCACGTTCTTGTCGCGGAGGGCATGATTCGCCCGGAGAGAAGCTTCGTTGGACTGAAACCATTCGCCAAAGTTCTGGCCTTCGGGGAGCTGGCGTTCGGGCTTCGCCAGGCGTTCCGCGGCGTAACCGGCCAGCGAACCGCTGTACGACTTCCAGTTGGGGTAAGGCGCACTGGTCTTCCAGTCCTCGGCCATTTTTCGCAGGACGAAGAGCGAGGCGGTCTCGCACAGGCACTCCTCGAACCACAGATTGGCGTGACGTGGCGGATGCCAACTGCGCCTGGCGGCGGCGCTGTGCTGGGCGAGGGCGTGACAGAACTCATGACCGAATTGGAATGCCATCTGGGCCCAGTGCGCGTCCTCGCAGGCGAGCCCGATGCGGATGCGGCCGTGCCAGTCGTGCAGGAAATCGGTCTGGGGAAAATCGGGCCGATGGTAGACGGAAATGGGGCGGATCAATTCGCCCGGGCACCAGCGCCAGAGCTGTTGCGCAGTCGAGAGCAGCAGAGCACGGACATTCGGCACCGGCGCGGCGCCCCATCCATCCTTGTCCACGAGGATCTCAAGTTCCGCTGTTTCATTCGCGCCATGGAGGGCCGTTGGGCCGGCGATCCCGGCGGCGGCAAGCGTGAGAATGAATCGGCGACGGGAAAAAGGTGTGCGAGGCATGAATGCAGCGCGTGGAGCATGTGGGAGAACGCGCCGTCTCCGCGAGTCCGATTTGCCTTTACGGTGGGAAAGACTGCGCCTCTTTTACCCGCGCATGCTCACCTGGATTACCGACCCGCATATCTGGATCAGTCTCTCGACACTGACGGTGCTCGAGATCGTTCTCGGGGTGGACAACATCATCTTCATTTCGATTCTCGCGGGCAAGTTGCCGCCCGAACAGCAGGTGAAGGCGCGCACGACGGGGCTCATGCTCGCGCTCGTGACACGCGTCGCGTTGCTCTGCTCGATCTTTTGGCTGACCAAGCTCACCGGCCCTCTGCTTCCGGCGGCGGGGGCTGCGGCCCAGCCAAACCTATTCGCGACGCTGGTCTATCGGCTCCAGGGTTTGATGGAGCATGAATTCTCAGGCAAGGATCTCGTGATGCTCGGCGGAGGCGTCTTCCTGCTTTGGAAAAGTGTCCGCGAGATTCATGGCAACCTGGAAGGGGAGGATCACGAGGGGAGTGCCAAGGTGCGGGCGACCCTGGTTTCGGTCGTGGCGCAGATCGTGGTCATCGATATTGTGTTTTCTCTCGACTCGGTGATCACGGCGGTGGGTCTCGCGAAGGAGATCGGAGTGATGATCGCGGCCGTGGTGCTGGCCATGGCGGTGATGCTGGTGGCTGCCGGGGCGATCAGCGATTTTGTGAATCGCCATCCGACGATCAAGATGCTGGCGCTGTCGTTTCTCCTGCTCGTAGGCGTGGTGCTGATCGGAGACGGGATCGGGCAGCACATTGAGAAGGGGTATATCTATTTCGCGATGGCGTTTTCGTTTGCGGTGGAGGTGCTCAATATCCGGGCCCGGGCGAAACGGAAGCCGGTGGAGTTGCGGCAGAAGTACTAAAATGCAAATCCGAAGCTGAAATTGAAGGCGCCGAAATCTTCGTCGGCGCGGCGATTGGGGTTCACTCCGTAATCGATGCGGAGCGGGCCGATGGGGAGCGCGTAGCGGAGGCCGAGGCCGATGGCGTAGCGCATATCCTCGGAGCCGCGAACTTCGGCCGGTGAATTGCGGATCTCCTTATTCTTCAGGCTGCCGGCGTCGGCGAAGACCGCGCCCTGGAGGCCGCCCACGATGGGGAACGTGTATTCGGCGTTGAAGACGGTATAGATGTCGCCGCCGAGCGGATTGTTGCCCGAATCCTTGGGCCCAAGCTGGCGCTCGGCAAAACTGCGCACGGTCGTGGAGCCGCCATTGAAAAACCGGACATCGATCGGCAATTCGTCGACGATGGGGGAGATGTAGCCGACACGGGCGCCCAAGGCGAACAGGGTCTTTCCGACGGGCACGTAGTAGGAGAATCGCACGATGCTGCGCGTAAATGCCGGCTGGTTGTCGAGCATGCCGAAATCGAAGGAGGAGGTGAAAATGAAGCCGCGCCCTGGATTGATGGGATCGTTACGAAAATCGGTGGTTTGCGTCAGACCGATCATGGCCAGGTTGTAGTCGATCGGGCCGAGAAGGGTGGGATCGATGGTGCTGTCGGTGATGGTGCCGGAAAGCCCCTCCAGGAAAACACCGAGGTCGAGGTGTTTCATCGCCTTGCGCGTGACGTCCACGCGGAGGCCGACGGATTGCTTGGAATAGCCTTCCTCGTCGCGGGCCTCGGAATAGAGGCGCGTCCGCAGGGCAAAGCGGGTGTCGAAGAGCCATGGGTCAAGGAACAACACCTCGCCGCGGAGGCCGCGCTGGGAGTAATCGGCGGAGAAAGTGAGCGGCCGGCCGCTGCCGAAGAGGTCGCGATCTCCGAGGCGGATGCCGACCTGGACACCTTCGTAACTTCCCGCGCCGAGGGTGAACCCGAGCTCCCTCGCCTTGGCCTCGGAGGCCGTGAGCGCGATCTCGAGCTCATCGCCATTGACCGGATTGAGCGACATGCGGAGGTTGTCAAACAGGCCGGTCCGGAGCATTTCGCGAAACGTTTCATCGAGCTTTTCTGGATCGTAGGTCTGCCCGCGCAAATGGGCGAAACGCTTCGGGAGGAACTCGCCATGCAACCGGGGCCGCGGGGTTTCGTTCTTCACCGTCGCCCAGCCGAAGCGGAAGATTTGCTTGGATACGATGTAGAACGTGATTGGGACCTTTCCATGGACCGCCTGTTCCGCATCGGCCTCGACGGTGACCTCCGCCTGGTAGTAGCCGTGGGCCTTATAGAAGGACTGGAGATTGCGGGCCATGGCATTGCCGATGCCCGGGGCGAAGGGCCCGTTCGCGGATTCGACGAGGGCATGGACCAACTGATCGCGCGTGAAGAGTGTATCTCCCTTGAAGCGAACCTCGCCGATGGTGAACTTGGGCCCTTCCGTGATCTGAACATTGACGTCGGCCCGGGAACCATCCTTGGAGAGCGAGACTTTTCCGGGCTCGACTGTGGCCTTGAGAAACCCCATCGAGAGGTAGAGGCCGCGCACCCGATCCGCACCGGCGCCCACCTCGGCGGCGGTGTAGGGATACTGCTCCGGATGCTTGGCGAGATGATCGGGCGTGGCGCCGATCATGTATTCGTAGAGCGTGTCGGTGGAGACGGCCTTGTTGCCGGTGAAGGTGACATTGCGCAGCAGCGAACGCGGGCCCTCGTTGATCTTGATCAGCACCTTCTCGCCGTGGATTTCGTAATCCACCGTCACCTGGGAAAAACCCGCCTTGCGGTAGAAAGAGCCGACATAGAAAGCGAGATCGTCCGCCCGCGCGGGGGTGGTGCCGTGCTCGGTGATATCGCGCACTTCCTCCGCCAGTGGCGCCAAAAGCTCCGCCTCGGTGAAGGTTTTCTGCCCGGTGAAATCGACGCGATGATTCTTTTGCGCCTCGACGGTATCGACCAACAGCGATGCTCCCGGGAGGGCGCGTTGCAGGTCGCTTTCCTGTGCTCCGGCTCCACCCCCGGCGCACAGCCAGGCCAGGGCGGCGCAGCAAGCGGCGGATGGAAAATGGAGGCGAAAGGTTTTCACAGACGGGCGGTCACCGGAAACGAATGAGGTATTTCAGGCTTCCTGTGAAGCTGCCTTCCGTGCCCAGGTCGCCAATGAGGTATAATTGATCGGTGAGTTTGACCCGGCTGATGACCTGCTGGCCACCCGTGCGGTTGTCGAGCGCTCCGAGTTCGAAGGTGAAACGATCGACGAAATTTCCGCTGTTCGTCTTGTCCTTGTCCACAGCCGGGGCTTTGCCCTTGAGGAAGATCTTATGGTAGAGCTGCTGGATGGCAAGCATCGCCGCCTTGCTGGCGAGCACGTCGGCGTTGCCGGTCAATTCGGTGGCGGTGGTGCCGGTGGCGAGGAGCGAGACGATGTCGGAGTATTGGAGCGGAGGTTCGCTGCTGAGCTGGATCTGGGGGTCGGTTGCCTTGCCGTAGACGTAGGCGTGAACGAGGTAATCGCGCGCCTGCGAGTCCGCCTGGATTTCGAGCGAGGGCTGGAAGGGGTCTTCCTTGTTGAAATAGACGAAGCCGCGGGAAACGGTGAGCGTGCTGAAGGGGAGCGACGCCTTGAACTGTTCGATGTGCACATTGCCCTCGAGGTACGGCGCGAGGCCCGTGCCACCGAGCTTGAGGTCGAGGGCGGCGGCTCCATTGGCCAGGTTCCCGCGAATGAGGAAGGAATCGTTGGGCCGCGTCTTGATCGCGAGGTCGAATTTCCAGTCGCGCAGCGGCGGGGCGGGGAAGGAAACGCCGGTATCGATCGCCTTCGCGGTCTTTGGCGCGGGCTTGGCTTTGCCGGGCATGGCGATGGGGAGGATGTCGATCTCCTTGAAGAAGCGGCTATGCGTGACATAGACCGTGCCGCCGACATTGGCCGCGGAGAGCGGCCCGGTGAGCTGCACATCCGCATCGGCGCGGACGGTGATCGAGTCATCGCGCTTGACCAATACCTCGCGGGACGCCATGCGCAGATCGAACACGGGGTCCTTGAGATTCGGCACCTTCACCGTGCCGCTAAGCTTGAACGTGCCGCCGCCGACTTCGCCCTCGAAGGTGTTGAAGTTCAGCGTGTCGTCCGCGAACCCGAGGCGCGCCTTGAAGCCGCGAATGGCGGGGATGTTCTCGTTGTCCATGCGGGCCTGGATCAGGTCAAGCGCGGCCGTGCCGCTGAGCACGGGCTTGTTCACGGTGCCCTCGACCCGCACATCCAGGCCGAGCGTGCCATCGATTTTCCGCACTTGCGGGGCCAGCTTGGGCACCACGGCGAGCGACGAGGGCGGAAGCTGGATGGAGACTTCCAGCGGCAGATTGGGATCCAGCCTGGCATCCTTGATCGTCGATTCGAGGTCGAGCGGCACCTGGCCCTTGATCGTGAGGGGCTGCATCTGCGGCTGCTTGACGACCGCATTGAGGGTCAATTCGCCGGGAGAAGGCCCCGGCCCTGGGAGCGTGTCGTCGGGCCGCGGTTTGCTCGCGTAGTGGATATCCAGATCGAGGTCCGCGGCGTCGAGGGCGTTAACGGCCTTGGCCCGGAGTTTGCGCCCGGCAACTTTCAAGTGCCCGAAAGGCTGGAGCACCGTGCCGCCTGTGACGAGATTGGCGGTGATCGTGCCGGCGACCGGCGAGGTCTGCCCAAAGCTGCCGAGCAATTTGTCGAGATCCAGGTTCGTCGTATTGATATTGGCCGCGATCCGCTGGTCGAGCGGAACCGGCTGGTTGGTGCGGTCGAGATCGATGGGCAGAATCACGAAGCCGCTGAGCACGCTCAGGTCCCCCTGAGAGAGACTCATATCTCGCAGCTTCACCTTGCCGTCTTTCATCTCCAGCGCGCCGGTAAAGGTCGTGGGACCGGAGACGAAGCGCAGATCGGTGGATTGCGCGAACTCCGGCCCATACAGCCCGCCGAGCTTGATTTCGCTGAGATCGATCTTGTCGAACCGCCCTTTGGCCAGGGTCAGGTTGAGCTGTCCGGTCTGTTCCAGCGAAGGCGCGAGGGGTGGCTTGATCGGCGCTGCTTCGCCCTTGCCTGACCAGTCGAGATGCAGCGCCCCGGTCAGCGATTGCTTCATGCCGAGGACGGCGAGCAGCGGCTGAAATGCCGCCAGATCCTTCACGTCGAGCAGGAGCGCAGCTTCATAGGGGAATGGCGCCTGCACTCCGACTTCGCCCGTGATGCCTACCTGGTCCGTGGCATTGAATTGCAGCGCGAGCTGCTCGATGGATGCCTTGTTGTTGGCAATCCCGATCTTCGTGGCGAGGGCCACGGCTTTATAGCTCCCGATTTGGAAATCGCCTCCGTCGATTTGCACGCCGCCGTTTAGCGCCTGGTCGACAAGCTTCAGTGTTCCTTTTCCCGCGATGTGCCCGGCCAGGGTGGCGTCTTTGACCTTGATGCCGAAGGATTCGAGTTTGGGCAGATCGATCGCAAATTGGGCATCGACCGGGGCGCTGGCGGCCTGGCTCAAATCCCGGGGCACCTGATAGGTGCCTTTGGCCGAAACTGAGTTTTCGGCCCGATGCACCTCCACCGTGTGCAAGGTGACGAGGTCGTTGCGGTTCTCGACATCGAGTGCGACGCTATCGATGGCAAAATCTCCCGCGCGCAGGCCCGTCAGTTCGGCGGTGAGATGACTGGTCAGGTCATCGAAAGGCGCCCCGCCCGCAGGCGCGATCCGTTTCTCCGCGTGAAGCGCCAGTTTCGTAGTCTCCACGGCGAAACCCTTGCCGGCGAGGGTCGCGGCAACGAACGCGAGGTCGGTCGATACCCAGCCCTTGCCCAGCTTGATCGGACCGCCGCCGGAAACGCTGCCGGTGAGGGGGTCGGGAAGCATCGCCGTGAGTGCCGGAAGATCCGGGGCATCGATCTTAAGAGCGCCGTCCACATCGCTGAGCGGGAAGTCGTTCACTGATTCCGGAAGACCAATCGTGCCGGACAGGGCGATCGAGTTGTTGCCGGCGGCGATGTTGACGGCTTTCAGGTCCGCCTTTCCGCCCCGAGTGAACTTTGCGGCCAACTTCACATTGTCGACTTTCGTCTTGTCGAAGGCGAGTGTGTCCACCCGCAGGCCGATGTTCCCGTCCCAAGTGCGAGGTTTCTCGGGTTCTCCGGTGAACAGAACCACAAGGCTGGTGAGCTTGGCGACCGGTGGTTTGGGGGCGCCGAAGTAGGCGGTAGCGTCCTCCAGGGACACATCCGAGGCCTCGACTTGCAGCTTGGTGTCGTAGCTGTTGGCGAGATTCTTGCCCTTGGCGTCGAGCTGGCTTCCGCTCAGGGCGAGGTGCAGCGTACCGCCAAACAACCTCGCCTTCAGGTCCATGCCCCCCTTGTGTTGAGCGCGCTGGGAGGCGTCGAAGTTCAACTGCTCGATGACCAGTTTCGGATCCAGTTGAAGCTCCTTGATGAAGAAATTGCGCTTCTCGTAGCTGGTCTCCGCCGAGAGATTTTCCCAGACCGGCATGCCGGGGATCTGAATTCGCTCCACCCGCAGGTAGCCCGGGGACTCGGGATCGAGGAGGAGATTGAAGCCTTTGACCTGGGTGACGTTTTTCTCGGCCCGGACCGTGATGTTGAAATTCTCGATACGGACGCGGTCGGCGTAGGCGGCGGGCTGGCCGAGCAGATTGTTCAGGTCCTCGGCGAGAGCGTGCTTTTGCTGGCGTTCCGGCTCGCTCTTGCTCGGCAGGGCATCGAGTTCCAGGTCGGCATTGATCACCTCGTAACTTCGCAGGAACTCGCCGATCCCGTGTTTCACGAGCAGAGGGATGCTGTAGTCGAGCCGCACGCGCTCGATCACGATGCGATGGACGGGGCTGGGCGCCTTGCCCGTGGGGATGGCCCGCACCCCGGAGACGGTCAGATTGGTAAAGACGTTACCGGAGAAGGCGACGTCGAGCGTCACGTTCTGGCGTGCGGCGACCTGGATGAGCAGGAGCCGCATGCCCATGTGAAAGAGCGGGCGGTGGAAAATGGCGACGACCAGAAGCAAAAGTCCCACCCAGCGCAGGGCGCGACGAAACCACCCGCGCTTGCGTGGCGTGGGTTTCAGCGGTTTCTCAGGTTCCGGCATTGGCGCCATAGGCTAGCGTCCCGTGATTCGTGTGCAAGACGGCGGAAGGTTGTCATCGAGAAAACTTTGCCACTACAGTCCCACCGATGAGTCGATTCGAAAACTTCACCCGCAGCGCGGGGCCGCACTTGCGCCTCTGGCTGGTGCGGCACTGCCGCATCCTGTGGCGGGCGCTGGTGAAGTACGACGAGACCGATGGCGAACAGCGGGCGGCTTCCTTCGCCTACTACGCTTTTTTTGCGATGTTTCCCCTCATCGTTTTCCTGATCACGCTGGCGACCAGTTTTCTAAAGACCGCCGAAGAGCAGAATGAACTGCGGGACAAGATCATGGAATACGTTTCTGCCTACATTCCGCAATCGCACGACTCCACAGTGGTGATCAATACGATCAGCGGGGTGGTGAAGTCGCGGAAAAGCGCGGGGATCATCGCCTTCTCCATTCTCGCCTGGAGTGCGATGCGCTTCTTCCAGGCCCTCGTGCGCGGGGTGAACCGCGCCTGGGGCACGAAGGAATTCTCGTGGTGGCGTCTGCCGATCAAAAACATGTTCATGACGGCGATCCTGGCCAGTGCGCTGCTGCTCGGGGTGGTCGCGCCCAGTGTGCTCAAGGTCGTCGAGGAAGTGTACAAAAATCACGCGAACAAAGTCGGATTGGATTTCCATTTGGCCTGGTGGCTGGTCTGGTGGCTGTTCTACTTCGCCCGGCTCATCATCCCGATCCTCGTCCTCTTCTACAGCTTCGCCATGTTCTACAAATTCGCCCCGCAACGCAAAACGCAGTTTCGCGAGGTATGGGGTGCGGCGCTTTTCTGTACCGTGTCGCTCGAAGTCCTGCAGCGTATTTTCGTGCTCTATACCACCAATATCACCCAGTTTAACGCCCTCTACGGCACCTTCGGTAGCGTCGTCGCGCTGCTTCTGTGGATTTATCTTTCCGGCTCGATCATCATCCTCGGCGGCTGCATTTCCGCGGCCAGGTATGAGATCGACATGAGCCTCGCGGATCAGGCGACCTCCAACCGAGCGCACTGACCCGGTGACCGCCGAACCCACCCCAGCCGCGGCTCCGGCGCGGCCCAAACTCGATCTCGGAGAAATTGCCGGGCTGTTCCGTTACGTCCAGCCGTGGCGCGGACGGTTCATCCTTTCGATCGTGGCGCTCATCGTTTCGATGAGTTTCGGCCTGATGTTCCCGGTGCTCGTCGGGCGGTTGATGGATGTCGCCATTCCCACGGTGGCGGCGCCGTCCCTGGCTTCCTGGCACCCCACGGTGAATACCGTGGCGCTGATGCTGGTCGGGACGCTGGTCCTGCAGTCGGTGCTCACTTTTTTCTACGCCTACAATTTCAATTTCGTGGGCGAGAATGCCGTGGTGCGTCTGCGCCAGCAGCTTTACGGCACGCTGCTCTCGCTGCCCATGAAGTTTTACGGCGAGCATCGTGTCGGTGAATTGACCAGCCGGCTGTCCAACGATCTCACGCTGCTCGGCGACACCCTGACCGGCACCGTTCCGCAGATGCTGCGGCAGACGATGATGCTCCTCGGTGGGTTGGTGGCGATTGTGTTGATTTCGCCCCGGCTCTCCCTCGTTATGGTTTCGACGTTTCCCGTGCTCATGCTCGTCGCCGTCTTCATGGGCCGGAAAGTGCGCAAGATCTCGCGGGAGGCGCAGGACCGGCTCGCGGAAAGTGCGACCATCATCGAGGAAACGCTCCAGGGCATCGCCAATGTGAAGGCGTTCACCAATGAGAGCTTTGAAGTGCGACGCTACGGCGCCGGCCTCCTGGCCTACCTCCAGATCACGCTGTCTGGCGTGCGGCGGCGGGCGGGGCTCATTTCGTTCATCATTCTGGGCATCTTTGGCTCGATCACGCTCGTGATGTGGTACGGCGCGACCCTGATGCAGGCGGGAATCCTCACGCATGGCCAGCTCACCACCTTTACCCTCTACACGATCTTCGTTGGGGGCGGGGTGTCCTCGTTTGCCGAAGTCTTCAGCCAGATCCAGCGCACGCTGGGCGCCAATGAACGGGTGCGGGAACTCCTCGCGGAGACGCCGGAAGTATCCGCCCCGGCGGGAGCGTCCACGGGTCACCGGCTTTCGGGAGGGGTCCGCTACGAGCACGTCTCTTTCAGCTATCCCTCTCGCGCCGACCTTCCCGTACTTCACTCACTGAGCCTGGAAGCCC